>ENA-UONV01000518-UONV01000518.1-human-gut-metagenome-genome-assembly--contig:-CS4-NODE-518-length-43853-cov-37.738116_pt1 | contig 43853 bp, 39 predicted proteins | sample MGYA00242461_ERZ724008 | MGnify/ENA metagenome assembly ERZ724008 | reverse complement strand
ATGCGGCGAAATCGTCTTATGACGATTTCAGGCTGAGGTTGTTATAACACGATTTTAATGTGCCGTCAAGGCACATAGCGGCAAATGCCGCAAGTTTTGCCTATCGGCAAAACAAAATCGTGTTTCAATGTTCTCAGCCATTGCGTAGCAAGCCGCATACCATGCGGCGAAATCGTCTTATGACGATTTCAGGCTGAGGTTGTTATAGCATTAAATAAAGTGGCTGTCAAGCCACAGTGGCGGTACGCCACTATTTTGCGTAGCAAAACTATTTAATGCAAAAACGTTCTCAGCCATTGCGTAGCAAGCCGCATGCCATGCGGCGAAATCGTATTCTGACGATTTCAGGCTGAGGTTGTTATAACACGATTTTAATGTGCCGTCAAGGTACATAGCGGCAAATGCCGCAAGTTTTCGTAAATTTCCAAAGTAAGTTCCACAGTGGAAATTTGAGTGGAGCTTACTTTGGACATTTACAAGAAAATACCTATGACTGATGTGTATTGACTGTATCATGATAAAGAAAATCGCCGCTAAATTCAAAGCGGCGACTGTATCTTTAATCGTTTGATTAAGCCTTGTTGATAGATCCGAAGAGTTCCATCTTTTCTTTAACTGTAGCCTTGATAGCTTCAAAGCCGGGAGCGAGGAGCTTTCTGGGATCAAAGCCCTTACCCTGAAGATCCTTACCTTCTTCGATGTACTTTCTTGTAGCTTCCTGGAATGCAAGCTGGCACTCTGTATTAACGTTGATCTTAGAAACGCCGAGTGAGATAGCCTTCTTGATCATATCAGCAGGAATACCTGTACCGCCGTGCAGTACGAGAGGCATATTACCAACCTTCTCCTTAACTGCTGCCAGTGTTTCAAATGAAAGACCGGGCCAGTTTGCAGGATACTTACCGTGTATATTACCGATACCTGCAGCGAGCATTGTTACTCCGAGATCTGCAATTGCCTTGCATTCATCGGGATCGGCGCATTCGCCCATGCCTACAACACCGTCTTCTTCGCCGCCGATAGAACCTACTTCAGCCTCAAGTGAGATGCCGAGTATATCGCAAGTGTTGACGAGAGCTGTTGTCTTTTCAATGTTCTCAGCGATAGGATAGTGAGAACCATCGAACATTATAGAAGAGAAACCTGCATTGATGCAAGCCTTAGCACCTTCAAATGTACCGTGATCAAGATGAAGAGCAACAGGAACTGTGATGTTCAGTTCTTCGATCATACCCTTTACCATACCAACAACGGTCTTATAACCGCACATATACTTACCTGCACCCTCAGATACACCTAAGATAACAGGTGAGTTGCACTCCTGTGCAGTAAGAAGTATAGCCTTTGTCCATTCAAGATTGTTTATGTTGAACTGGCCTACGGCATACTTGCCTTCAAGTGCCTTGTTCAGCATTTCTTTTGCAGAAACTAACATTTGTTTTCTCCTTTGATTCTTATTACGGCGGAAACCGCCTTTCAGATTTATTATACTACATCTGCCCTGCAAATGCAAGTGAAAATTAACAAAAAATAAGAGTCGCCGGGGTGGCGACTCTATGTATCTTATTCAGCAAAATCCTTGATGAGTTCTGCAAGGCACTCTGAACAGATGTTCTTGCCCTTGAACTGCTGAATGTCACTTGCATTGTTGCAGAATGAGCAAGCAGGCATATACTTTTTAAGAATAATCTGATCGTCCTCAACATAGATTTCAAGAGAGTCCTTGATACCGATATCAAGAGTTCTTCTGAGCTCTATCGGGATAACAATTCTTCCGAGTTCGTCAACTTTTCTTACAATTCCTGTAGATTTCATGTTTTTTCTCCTTGTTGTTTTTACTTTTTCTTTCCTTATTTGAGCAAGAAGACCGTCACTTCCGCTTGCTTCGATTATATTTTACCAAATCTCTTTACATTTGTCAAATGTGGATTTTATATAGCTGTAATTCACTCCCATTCATAGCAGGAAAAGAAATTGTACATTATTCAAATCACATTTTACAGAAATTCGCTTTATCATCGCATTTAAATGCTTTTACTACAATTTCGACATAGAATTTCAAAAAACAAGAACTTTTATCATCTTAAAAGACAGTACAAAAATTCAGCAATATGCACATATAAGCGTTTACTGTTACGCTATATATAGTATAATTTGATACGAATAAAACGGTGGAGTTAATATGCGTTATGTAATTTTTGTTATAATATGCCTTTCGTTTCTTTTTGCTTCCGTGACCGGTAAAATGTCAGATCTGTCATCTGCGGCACTGACATCGTGTAAGGATGCAGTAACACTGTGTGTATCCCTTTGCGGCACTATCTGCCTTTGGAACGGTGTTATGAAAGTTGCGGAGCGCTCGGGTGCTGTAAAAAAGCTGTCTTGTGTATTTGCAAAACCGCTTGGACTTCTCTTTCCCGATATAGATAAAAAAGGTGCTGCTATGCAGTATATAGTAATGAATTTTATTTCCAATCTTCTCGGGCTGGGTAATGCTTCAACACCACTCGGAATAAAAGCGATGAACGAGCTGAAAAAAGAACAAAAAGCCGATAAGACCGCTACGCGCAGTATGATCATACTTGTTGTGATGAACACGGCAAGCATTCAGTTCTTTCCCTCTACTATAGTGGCAATCAGGGCTTCTTACGGAAGTGCATCTTCGTCAGATATAGTCCCCTGTGTATGGATAGTTTCGACAATTGCTCTCGGCGCTTCGGTAATATCCGTTTTTGCCGCTGACAAAATATCATCACGGAGAAAGAAAAATGACTGAAATAACGGATTACATAGCGCCTGCTATGATACTTGCGGTATTCACATACGGAATAGCAGTTAAGACAGATATATTCGATGCATTTATAGAAGGCGCATCCGAAGGACTTAAAACCACGTTCGACATACTCCCGGCACTTATATGTCTTATGACCTGTATCGGTATGTTCAAAGCATCAGGTTGTATGGAAATGCTGACACAGCTTATAAGCCCGGTAACATCTTTTTTCGGCTTTCCGGACGAATGCATACCTCTGATATTTATTCGTCCGCTGTCCGGCAGCGGTGCGTTATCTATATATGACAGTATAATCGCAGAAAACGGTGCTGACAGCTTTGTCAGTCGTGTTGCCTCTACGATGATGGGATCTACCGAAACAACATTCTACACTGTTGCCGTATACTTCGGAGCGGCAAAGATAAAGAAAAGCCGCTATGCTGTTCCTGCGGCGCTGACAGGCGATATGATAGGCTGGATCGCTTCTGCGGTCGCAGTAAGGCTTTTCTTCTGATATAAAAAAAGCACGGTGAAACAGTATTCCGCCGTGCTTTTTTGATGTCAATCTTTTACAATGTCGCACACTTCGGCTCTCGTGACCTTTATCAGGTCGTCGGGAGCGATTATTATCTGCGTACCAAGCTTACCGCCACTGACTATAACCTTATCAAAGTCTTTTATCGTATCGTGATAAACTGTCTTATACTGCTTTTTCATTCCTATCGGTGTACAGCCGCCGCGAATATAACCTGTTACCGCGTTAATATCCTTGACGTGTACCATTTCGATGGACTTCTCACCGACCGCCTTTGCCGCTTTTTTCATATCCAGTTCAAGCGCTATCGGAATAGCAAATACATAGTAGTTTTTAGTTTTACCCTCGGTCACAAGTGTTTTAAAAGTGCTTTCGTAAGGCTGTCCTAGCATATCCGCAATGTGTACGCCGTCTATAAATTCGTCACACTCATAAGTGTTGACTTCATAGTTTATCTTATTTTTGTCCAGTATGCGCATTGCATTGGTCTTGTTCTCTTTTTCTTTTGCCATTGTCATTCTCCTTTGCCGTTTATCGCCTGCGCGTTTCTTTCGGCAAGAGCTATGAAACGCTCTTTGTTATTTTCACACTCGACAAGGAGCTTTTCTACTGCTTCGTACCCCAGTACAGGAACATATTTCATAGCATACGCTCTGCTGTGTTCCAGGTGATAGCCACAGGCATTTTTATCGGCTGTGAGAATTTTAACGCATTTTTCGGTAAAAGTCAAGACTGCACCGGTAAGAATTTTAAGGCTGTCAATAAAGCTGTCGGCAATAAGCGGCATAAATGCATTCAGCTCAAAATTTCCCATAGATGAAGCATATGTAACAGCAGTATCATTTGATATCGCTTTAACTGCCGCCTGTATTACAGCTTCAGGTATAACAGGGTTCACTTTACCCGGCATTGCCGTGCTTCCCTTCTGCATAGGAGAAAGCTTTACCTCACCGATAAATTCGGCGTTCATAAGCCGCAGGTCATTTGCAATCTTTATCAGATCAACCGCAAGAGATTTCAGCAGTCCCGACACTTCTGCAAACACATCACAATTCTGCGTGATATCCATAGGATATTCGGCACGAGCAAGACCTATACCGCTTTCCTTGCGGATAAGCTCCGTCATACGGAAAACATATTTATTATTCGCCGCTTTGCCTACCGCCGCACCTCCGATATTGATAAATCGCAGACGTTCTTCAGCCTTATATATCCGCCATCTGTCCCTTGCTATACACTGTGCATATGATCCGAACTGCTCTCCGAGAGTGATTTCTGTTGCATTCATAAGCTCGGTTCTGCCGATCTTTTTTATGTGCGCAAACTCCTGTTCTTTTGCCTGAAGCGCAGTCTGAAGCTGTGCACACCCATCGCTCAGCTTGCGTATAAGCTTTATTGAAGCAATGCGTACAGCAGTCGGGAAAATATCATTTGTGGACTGATTGAGATTAACATGGTCAAGCGGGTCTATAAAGTCGTAATCACCGCACCTTCTGCCGGCAATAAGCAAAGCGGTGTTGCAGACGACCTCGTTTACATTCATATTTATAGAAGTACCCGCTCCGCCCTGTAATGTGTCAGTCGGAAAAAGCGACATATCAATTTTAAAGCTGAGCTTATCGCACGCACTTACAATGTACTGTGCTATATTATCGTCAAGAAGCCCCGCGTCACGGTTTGCGACAGCGGCGGATCTTTTCAGCATAATAAGCTCATATATCAGCTCTTTATGAACAGCCTTACCGGATATACTGAAGTTTGATACCGCCCTTGCGGTATTTATTCCGTAAAGGCAGTCATCGGGCAGTTTGACACTGCCGAGAAAATCGCTTTCAGTTCTCATCGTTATCTCCGCAAAGAAGTGAATAAATGTACTCGAACGGCTGTACACTGCGCTTAAGTATGCCCTGAGTGTAGGCAATACAGATGCCGTAATTGGTTATCGGCACACCCGCGTCTTTAGCACAGGCTATGCGGTACTTCATCTCACGCTCTGTAAGAGTGCAGCCTCCGCAATGAATAATCAGCTTATATGGGCTTAGATCTTCGGGGAAAGTGCCGCCCGATGAGAACTCGAACTGTATCTGCTTTCCGGTGTAATTGCTTACCCATCTCGGAATTTTAACCGTACCTATATCGTCACACTGCCTGTGATGAGTACAACCCTCCGATATAAGTACCTTATCACCGTCATTCAACCTGTCAAGTGCGGTAACTCCGAGAACATTTGTTTCAAGATCACCCTTGTAACGCGCCATAAGTATCGAAAATGATGTCAGCATTATATCATCGGGGACATCTGCCGAAACCTTTGAGAAAACCTGACTGTCGGTTATCACCAGCGCAGGCTTTATATTTAGCTTTGACAGCGTATCACGCAGCTCATGTTCCTTACATACAACAGCCGTAGCATCAGCTTCAAGTATATCCCTTATTGTCTGTTGCTGAGGAAGTATAAGCCTGCCTTTCGGAGCGGCTTTGTCGATAGGTACTACAAGTACTGCAACATCTCCCGGGTTCAGCAGGTCTGCACAGATGCTGAGCGTTTCGTTTTTGATGTTCAGCTTTGAGCCGATCAGTTCCTTAAGCGCATTTATATTGGTTTTGTTCAGCGCATCGGTGTAAATCGTATCATTACCGTAGGCAGGTACAGTATCAAGCAGGTCGCACTTGTTCATAACCGTTATATAAGGAATATTCTGCTTCTTCAGCTTTTCAAGTATAGCGTTGTCGAAGTCGGATATGCCTTTCGTACTGTCAACAACAAGCAAAGCTATATCGGTCTTGAAAAGCACCTGATAGCTTTTCTTTACACGCATACTGCCGAGGTCGCCCTCATCGTCAAGTCCCGGCGTATCGGTTATCATGACAGGACCCAGCGGCAAAAGCTCCATTGCCTTTGAAACAGGGTCGGTAGTAGTGCCCGCTGTATCAGAAACAACAGCAATCTCCTGACCTGTTATAGCGTTTATAAGGCTCGACTTACCTGCATTTCGTCTGCCGAAAATTCCTATATGTATTCTCTCGCCGCTTGGAGTAGTGTTTAAACTCACGGACTGCTCCTTTCGTTGTCGGTCATCAGAACCTGAAATCTCTCTGACCGTGAATAATGTTGTCAATATACTCGGTCGCCTTTGCTCTTACCTTTTCATTCGGAATAGTCGTAAGCTCTCTTGCGATAAGCTCCTCGCCGATTTTTCTTGTATCCTCCGATGCATAGTCTACAAGATATTCCTTCAATGTCATAAGGGCGTTCGGGTGACAGCAGTTCTGTATCTGACCTGCCTTGCACAGGCTCATGAAACGATCTCCTGTTCTTCCCTCGCGGTAGCAGGCTGTACAGAATGACGGAATGTAGCCTAAGCGCATAAGCCAGTTTACGACTTCGTCAAGGCTTCTGTTGTCGGATACGTCAAACTGTGCGGAATTTTCTTCTTCGGGCTCAGGCTCTGCATAACCGCCGACGCTTGTTCTTGAACCGCCGCTTATCTGCGAAATACCGAGATGAAGCACTCTTTCTCTTGACTTCTGACTTTCTCTTGTAGAAACTATCATTCCGGTATAGGGAACGGCTATTCTCAGACAGGCTACTATCTTTGCAAATGTATCATCGGTGATACCGTTGTCAAATTCATCGGGATCAATGTCGTCCGCTCTTCTTACTCTCGGAACAGAGATAGTGTGAGGACCTACACCGTGTACGGCTTCAAGATGCTCTGCGTGCATCAGAAGTCCTGCAAACTCGTATCTGTACAGCTCCAGTCCGAACAATGCTCCGATACCTACATCGTCAATTCCGCCCTCCATAGCTCTGTCCATAGCCTCTGTGTGATAAGCGTAATTGTGCTTCGGTCCTGTCGGGTGCAGACGCTCATAGCTCTCCTTATGATAAGTTTCCTGGAACAGGATATATGTGCCTATCCCCGCTTCTTTCAGCTTTCTGTAATTTTCTACCGTAGTTGCGGCGATGTTTACATTAACTCTGCGAATAGCGCCATTCTTGTGCTTGATCGAGTAAATAGTTTTGATACATTCGAGTATGTATTCAAGAGGGTTGTTTACAGGGTCTTCACCCGCTTCAATTGCAAGTCTTTTGTGACCCATATCCTGTAAGGCGATGACCTCCTGTCTTACCTCATCCTGCGTCAGTTTTTTACGGCAGATATGCTTGTTCTTAGCGTGGTAAGGACAGTAAAGGCAACCGTTCACGCAGTAGTTTGACAGATACAGCGGAGCGAACATAACTATTCTGTTGCCGTAAAAGTCCTTTTTTATCTGTTCGGCGAGCTTGTATATCTCCTCGTTCTTTTCAGGAATGTCGCAGTCCAGCAGAACCTCGGCTTCTCTGTGCGAAAGACCCTTTCTGAGCCTTGCCTTTTCAAGAATGCTGTCGATAAGCTCCGCATTATGCTTGTTCTCTTCGGCATATCTCAGTGTTTCTTCAATTTCCTCGTGATTGATAAATTCCTCAGCCTTGAGTGATTTGGGGTCGTAATTATACATATTTTATTTCCTTTCATTATAAGCGGCGTGATCGCCCCTTGATTCGACTATTTCATAGCCTGCACTCTCAACACGTCTTTGCAGGCACATTCTGCACTGTGCGGATTCGTCACCTGTGCAGATCTTATTGTCATACAGCAGATATTTCTTTCTTACATCTGTCGGCGACAGATTAGGCATTACAACATTTGCTCCCGCTTTAAGCGCAAGCTCTCTTCCGTTCGGGTGTATCGTACCCAGTGCTGTTGTCGCGGGAAGAAGCACATCCGGCAACACAAGTCTGACAAGCCCAAGCATGAACAGCGTAAGCTCGGTTGTACCCTGCGGCATAGCGGCAAACGGTGTTGCGTGGTGCGGTATAAAAGGACCTATCCCCACCATTTCGGGCTTAAGCTCTTCCAGAAACAGCATATCATCGGCTAAATTTTCAGCCGTCTGATACGGTGAGCCTACCATAAAGCCCGCACCCGTCTGAAAGCCTATTTTTTTAAGTATTCGCAGGCAGTCTTGTCTGTGTTTTGCCGAAAGCTCCGGCGGGTGGAGCTTTGAATAATGCTCGCAATCGGCAGTTTCATGGCGCAGCAGGTATCTGTCCGCACCGCTTTCAAAATATCTGCGGTAGCTTTCCTCGCTCTTTTCGCCTATCGAAAGGGTTACCGCACAATCGGGAAACTCCTTCTTTACCGAACAGACGATATCACATATCATATCGTCGCTGTAATAGGGATCTTCTCCGCCCTGCAGTACAAACGTTCTGAAGCCGAGTTTATAGCCTGTTTTACAGCAGTCAAGTATCTGTTCCCTGCTCAGTCTGTAGCGTTCAGCTTGCTTATTGCTGCGGCGTATACCGCAGTAATAGCAATCGTTTTTGCAATAGCTTGAAAATTCTATCAGACCTCTGATATAAACTTCCTTACCGTAATATTTTTCACGGACACTGCGCGACAGCTCAAACAGATAATCGCGCACACTTTCCCTGTTTTCGATAAGCGCTACATACTCATCTTTTTCAAGATGGTGTTCATTATAAAGCTTATCTACAAGTGCTTCCATTTCGTTCAACCCGATGCCTCCTTTGTATTTTCCTCAGGAAGCTTCTGATAGACGGTCTTTGATGTTACGCCTTTCAGCGCTCCGAGTTTACCTGAGAGCATATTTATAACATCCTGCGGAGCATCGATCGCTACGCTGATTATAGACACGCCTGCCTTTTCGTAAGGTACTCCCATTCTGCCTATTATGTATCCTGCGCATTCGTGCAGATATGCATTCAGCTTGGGCACAGATGCGGACTCGGATACTACTATTCCGATAAGTGCAACTCTGCTTTCGGCACACATATTTATCACCTTTTTCCTGTATAAAAAATAAAAGAGCTATGCCAAGGCACAGCTCTACCGAATACCGTAAAACCAAAACGCCTTGCTTTTCTGTCAGAATAATCTTTCAGATCAGTTCGGTTGATATCAAATTATAATGTGTTACCGTTTGGTGAAAGAACTGTTTTCTACACGATCTCACACCTTACGATTTAACATAGAAAATATAGCACAAAAAACGGATAAAGTCAATAACAATTATCGATTATCCGCATTTTGCACTAAAAAGCCTTAAAAAATTATGCATAATAACTACTTTTCAAGACCATGCCTTGGACTTGCACTTATATGCTGTATAGCCTGTATAACAGCTACGTCAAGATCGACCGAAGGCTGATTTTCGAGTTCCTGCTTTATTCGTGTAAACACCCGACCATTAACGGTACTGACGTATTTTGGAGGAAGACGATTAAGCGCATATGCTTTCATATCTTCCAAACACACCTCGCATTTGCAACAGCTGTATCCGCTGAGAAGCTCGGGCAGACGTTCATCAACGTAATGTTCCATCATATTTATAAGCATATAGTTTGTCCTTTCAGGTAGGCTTAATGTTATTATAATTTTATCACAAAAATTCTTATCAGTCAATAGAAAATATGGTATTTCTACACATATTTAAGTATAGCTTGTAATTTTTTTCGTGAATGCACTTCTTATATTGACAAAACGGGGTGCGGAGTGTATAATATAAAAGAATGTAAACTAAAATATGACAATAGGCTGATAACGCTGTTTGCGTTTGGCTTGATACACAAACCCGGCGGTATACCGTATTTTAAGCAATACAGCCCGTTTACTCAAAAACGAAAGGAAAAAGCACATTACATGGGATTACTTACAAAAATATTCGGTAATTATTCCGAAAAAGAGATCAAGCGGATAATTCCTATTAAGGATAAGGTTCTTGAGCTTGAATCAAAATATTCTCCGATGACCGACAGTGAGCTTAAGGCACAGACTCCGGCACTCAAAGAAAGGCTTGAAAACGGCGAAACACTCGATGACATTCTCCCCGATGCATTTGCGGTATGCCGTGAGGCTATGTGGCGAGTTCTCGGTATAAAGCCCTATCCTGTACAGATACTCGGCGGTATTATTCTTTTCCAGGGACGTATTGCAGAGATGAGAACAGGTGAAGGTAAGACCTTCGTTGCCGCACTCCCCTCTTATCTGGTTGCACTCAGCGGCAAGGGCGTACACGTTGTAACGGTAAACGACTACCTTGCTAAGCGTGACGGTGAAATGATAGGTCGTGTACACAGATTTTTGGGTCTTACAGTAGGTCTTATCCTGCATGATATGCGAAACGACGAAAGAAGAAAGTCATATAACTGCGATGTAACATACGGTACAAACAACGAATTTGGTTTTGACTATCTTCGTGACAATATGTGCATTCACAAGCAGGACAAGGTACAGCGTGAATTTAACTTTGCTATTGTCGATGAGGTCGACTCGATACTTATCGATGAAGCGAGAACTCCTCTTATCATTTCGGGACCCGGAGATAAATCCACGGATCTTTATCAGAAGGCTAACAGACTTGCATTACAGTTAAAGCCATTTACTGTAATCGATCTTGACAGCAAGGAAGATCAGGATCAGTTTGACGGCGACTACATCATAGACGAAAAGGCAAAGAACGCTACACTGACTCAGCGCGGTGTTAAAAAGGCTGAAGCATATTTCGGCGTAGAAAACCTTATGGACGCTGACAATATGACGCTTCTGCACCATGTAAATCAGGCTATCAAAGCAGTCGGCGTAATGAAGCGCGATGTTGATTATGTCGTTAAAGACGGCGAAATAGTAATCGTTGATGAATTTACAGGTCGTCTTATGTTCGGACGTAGATTTAACGAAGGTCTACACCAGGCTATTGAAGCAAAGGAAGGCGTAAAGGTAAAGAACGAGAGCAAAACGCTCGCTACCATCACATTCCAGAACTTCTTCAGACTGTACGACAAGCTGTCAGGTATGACAGGTACTGCTATGACAGAAGAAGCCGAATTCAGACAGATCTATGCTCTTGACGTTATAGAAATTCCTACAAACAAGCCCATTGCAAGAATAGATCACGAGGATCAGGTTTACAAAAACGAAGAAGGCAAGTATAAAGCCGTTATCCGTCAGATCGAAGAGTGCCACGCAAAGGGTCAGCCTGTACTGGTAGGTACTATCACTATTGAAAAATCAGAACTTCTTTCCTCAATGCTTAAGAAGAAAGGCATAAAGCACGAGGTGCTGAACGCAAAGAACCACGAGCGTGAAGCCGAGATCGTTGCACAGGCAGGTAAGAAGGGTGCGGTTACCATCGCAACCAACATGGCAGGTCGTGGTACGGATATTATGCTCGGCGGTAACGCAGAGTATCTCGCAAAGGCAAGAATGAGAAAAGAAGGCATGGACGAAGCGCTCATAAACGAGGCTACAGGCTTTGCCGAAACAGATAACGAAGATATCCTCAATGCAAGAGAAACCTATATCAAGTACAACGCAGAATATAAGGCCGCAATAAAGAACGAGGCTGAGGAAGTAAGACAGGCGGGCGGTCTGTTCATACTCGGTACAGAGCGTCACGAATCCCGCCGTATCGACAATCAGCTGAGAGGTCGTGCCGGTCGTCAGGGTGACCCCGGTGAAAGCCGCTTCTTCATCTCGCTTGAAGACGATCTTATGCGTAAGTTCGGCGGCGAAAAGGTTCAGAGTGTAATGCAGACGCTCGGTATTGAAGACGATGTTCCGATTGAAAACGGATTTCTCACAAAGACTATTGAGTCTTCTCAGCGTAAGGTCGAGGGCAGAAACTTCTCGATCCGTAAGAATGTCCTTGACTTTGACGATGTTATGTCACAGCAGCGTATGACGATCTACTCACAGCGCGCCAAGGTGCTTGACGGTGAAGATGTAAGCGATTACGTAAAGAGCATGATAAAGGAAACCATAGAGGAGAACGTCAAAATATACTGCTCCGATGAGTATCCCGAAAACTGGAACTTCATCGGTCTGCGTGAGCATTTTGCAAATATGCTTACAAAGGAAGACGACTTCAATTATACTACAGACGATCTCAATAATATCAACCGCAAGGATCTTATCAAGCTCTTACAGGAAAGAGCTGATGCACTTTATGCCGAGCGTGAAGCAATGTTCGGCGAGGAAAATATGCGTGAGATCGAACGTATCTGTCTGCTCAAGGTCGTTGATACAAAGTGGATGGATCATATCGACGCAATGGAAGAGCTCAAGCGCGGCATCTACCTCAGAAGCTATGCTCAAAGAGATCCCGTTGTTGAATACCGTATTGAAGGCTTCGCAATGTTCGACGAAATGATCGCTTCGATCCGCGAGGATACAGCAAGACTTGTCCTTACAGTCAAGGTAAGACTGGAAGAACCGCCCCAGCGTGAACAGGTTATGAAGCCTGACGCTGAGAATGCCGGCTCACACACAACGGTAAAGAAATCTTCTTCCGACAGAATAGGAAGAAATGATCCTTGTCCCTGCGGCAGCGGCAAGAAGTATAAGAAGTGCTGTGGCAAAGACGAATAATTCAGATTAACGATGCAGTTTCAGCTTGTGTTCATAAAACGAATACAAGCTGAACGCTTTAATTAACCAAACAGCATAATTTATCAAAGTTTACAATGAAAGGAATACCAAAATGGCTGAGATCAAAGCTTTCAAAGGACTGAGATTTACCGACAAGGCAGGAGAAATAGGCAAGGTCTGCTGTCCGCCATATGACATTATCAGTCCCGAACAGAAAAATCAGTATGTTGCTGAAAATCCGCACAATATTATAAGATTGGAGCTTCCCAAGACCGCAAATGACACAGATGAAGCATACGGCAAGGCAAGAGCTTATCTTAACGAGTGGCTTGATGAGGAGATACTGAAGTGTGACGATAAGCCCGCTATATACATTTATGAAATGGTATTTGATGCACTCGGCTCAAACTACAGCGTCAAGGGCTATGTTTCACTGGTAAAGCTTGAAGAGTTCTCAAAGGGAATAATTCTCCCTCATGAAGAAACGCTTTCAAAGGCTAAAGAGGACAGATTTAACCTTATGTGCGCAACAGGCTGCAACTTCAGCCAGATCTATTCGTTATATATGGACGAAGACAACAGCGTATTCACGCTTATAAACGATGCAAGCAAGGGTGCACCCGACAAGCAGTTTACCGATCCTGACGGAGTTACGCACAAGCTGTGGTGTGTAAGCGATGAGAACTTTATCGCAAGGCTTACCGCCAAGATGGCTGATAAAAAGCTTTACATTGCAGACGGTCACCACCGTTACGAAACGGCACTCCGTTACAAGAAATTCGTTGCCGAAAACAAGCAGGACGCGGGTACTTCCGAATACGTTACCATGATGCTTGTAAATATGGAGAACAGCGGACTTGTGGTATTCCCTACCCACAGAATTGTAAGAGATCTTGAAAACTTTGATGTAAACGTAGTAATCGAAAAGTCAAAGGATTACTTTGATATAGAAACCGGACTTTCAAGAGATGACAGCACAGCTAAGCTTGACAAGGCTTACAAGGACGGCAAAAAGGCATTCGTGCTTTACTGTGGCGGCAAGTATACGCTTATGACATTAAAGGACACTTCTCTTATGGAAAAGCTAATGCCGACTGCAAGCAAGGCGTTGCGCGAGCTTGATGTAAGCGTACTGCATACGCTTGTGCTCGAAAGAATTTTCGGTATAGATAAAGAGAATATGGCTAATCAGAAGAACCTTACATACACAAGAGTTCTTGATGAGGCTATTGAAGCGGTAGATAACGGCAGTGCAAATTGCTCGTTTATACTTAACCCGACAAGAGTTTCAGAGATAAGAGACGTAGCGCTTGCAGGCGAAAAAATGCCGCAGAAGTCCACGTACTTCTATCCCAAGCTCACAACAGGACTTGTAATGAATAAAATTTTTGACTGAGGAGAATAAAAACAATGATTGCTCGCGAATGCAAAAAAGAACTTACAGAACACATTATCCCTTTCTGGAACAGCCTTGAAGATAATGATAACGGTGGCTTTTACGGTTATGTCGGAAACGACCTTACACTTGATAAAGATGCACCCAAGGGTGTTATCCTACACTCAAGAATACTCTGGTTCTATTCAAACTGCTATCTTGTGTTAAAGGATCAGAACTGCCTTAAAAAAGCAAAGCACGCTTACGAATTTCTTTCAAAGTACTGTGTTGACAAAAAAAACGGCGGTGTATACTGGATGATGAACGCCGACGGCACTGTAAACGACAGTATGAAGCACACATATTGCCAGGCTTTCTTCATCTATGCTATGTCCAGCTACTATGACGCTTCAAAGGACAAAGCTGCTTTAGATCTCGCGCTTGATGTATTCCATACAGTTGAAGACAAGTGCCGTGATGATATCGCATATCTTGAAGCTTTCTCGAAAGATTGGAGCATTATCCCCAATGATGCACTTTCAGAAAACGGTCTTATGGCAGATAAGACAATGAATACTACCCTGCACGTTATGGAAGCTTACACTGAGCTTTACAGAGTAAGCGGCGACAAGCAGGTCCTTAAGGCTCTGCGCTTTACACTTGAGATCACTCTTGACAAGATCTACGACAAGAACGGCGGTAAGCTGTTTGTATTCTTCGATAAAAATCTTAACGAGATAGGCGATATTTACTCATACGGTCACGATATTGAAGCTACATGGCTTATCGACAGAGCCTGCGATGTTATCGGTGACGAGCATCTTTCAAAGAGATGCGCCGAGATGAACAAGGTAATCGTCAAGAACATTGCCGACAGAGCTTTATCGAACGGCAGGCTCAATAACGAGGTTGAACACGGTGTAGTAAACACTTGGCATATCTGGTGGGTACAGGCAGAAGGTGTAGTTGGCTTCTGCAATGCTTATCAGAGATACGGCGACGCAAGATACCTTGAGATTTCACGCACTCTCTGGAACTATATCAAGGATAAGATGATAGACAAGCGCCCCGGCGGCGAATGGCATTCACAGCTTGATGACAACGATCAGCCCGCTGACTTCAAACCGGTCGTAGATCCGTGGAAGTGCCCTTACCACAATGGAAGAATGTGCTTAGAGATAATCTCTCGTATGTGATTGAAAGGATTTCCAAATGTCTGTTTCAAACAGAATTTTTAAAACTGTAGCTTTGTTTTCGGCAGTAGCTGTAACGTTGGTTTTGTCGGGCTGCAACAGCGACCCTGTGAAAGAAGAAATTGTCACCTCCATAACCGATCAGGTGCAGTTTTCGTATGAAACCGCCAAAGCTCAGTATATGACAATCGAAGAGGAAGCTAAAATTCCCGCAAGCCTCGACTATGCTCAGTCGCAGTCGTATTACGCTCCCGTTTCCGGTAAGATAAAGACAAACAACATATCAAAAAATATGAAGGTAAAAAAGGGCGATGTGCTTATCGCTCTTGACACGACCGACCTTGACTTTCAGATAAACGACCAGGAAATGAAAGTAGCTGCAATGGCTGACGGCATTGACAAGGGCTATGCCCAGATCGAGCTAGACAAGCTCAAAGAACAGCGTGAAGGTGCTGTTGTCACCGCACCGTATGACGGAGTGATTGCAGAATGCTGTTATTCTGCTGTTGGCACAAACATTGAGCAGGGCACACTGCTCTGCCGCGTTGCCGTGCTTGAATCAATATTCGTGTATAACTCTCAAGGAGCAGGAAAAAATCTGCGTTTCGGTATGGATGTTGACCTGGTAATAAACGATGTCGACTACACAGGAACGGTTACCGCCGCTCCCGACACTGCGCCGTCAGATGCCGGCAAGGATGCAACTAAGTATTGCGCTGTTACGTTGTCGAAGGACAGTCTTAACAAGCTTCTGAACGAAAACAACGGCGTGACCGCTGTAGACGCGGGCTGGGCGACAATACACGCTATCACAACAAGACGCGTCAATGTGCTTGCTGTTCCTGAAAAAGCAATAAAGAAAGACGGTTCAAAGACATATTGCAGCGTTCTACAGGGCAATGAGAAGTATGACCTGTACGTTGAGGTAGGTGCGACAGCAGGCGGCTACACCGAGATACTAAGCGGGCTCAACGAGGGTGATGTTGTGGTTATCTCTGAGTCGACAGGCAACGGCTCTGACAATAACAACAAAAATGACAAGAACAACAAAGACGATAATGCAGATGATATACAGGACGGAAATGATGACAACCGCAAGCCATGGAACGGCGACAAGCCTGATGATATGCAGTTTCCTGACGATCAGAACGACTGATATGTAAAAAATAATGCCCGGTCAACGACCGGGCAATTCAGTTTGTAGAAAAAGTCTGTATTTATAAAAATAGAGCAAATTCTCTATCCCTATCCCCAAACCCCTTCCCCTCGGTGAAGGGCTGTGTATGCTTTGTTGGCTCTGCGTCGTGCAGAGCCTTTGGGCATACACGCCCGGCATCCGTGCCGGGGCTGAGTGTGGGGCTGCCGCCCTCACCAAGCAAGGATGCTTGCAGTCAGTCGCACACAGTCGCTGCACGACGCAGCGACACCGACGACTGACAACCCGCATTAGGGCTACGCCCCAAACCCCATTTTCAAAAATTATATAGGTTTATCGACAGTCTGTAATGCCCGGTCAACGACCGGGCAATTTTTTATAGCTTTGTAACAATATCATAAAATCCGTTCAGATCTTTTACAGTAAATTTCTGACCGAAATCGCGGTTGTTATCATATCTGTCGATATATACAGACGTACAGCCAAAGCTCTCGGCTACCAGTACATCTTTTCTTTCGTCACCGATGAATATCATTTCATCGGGCTTCACGCCAAAATGTACCGCTATATCGACAAGCCCCTTTATGTTCGGCTTGCGGTATCTGCACGAGGTTGACGAAACGTAAAAATCGAAATACGGTATAAGCTCAGGAAAATAGCTTTTGTGCAGTTCGTCGGGCATTCCTGTGGCTACATCGGTAAGTGTTGCTGTCTTTATACCAATGGTACGCAGTTGGTACAGAACCGGTATAGTTTCAGGATATGTGTATGCTTCAAGCGGGAAAGCCTCGAAAAAGCAATAAGCAATTTTGTCGGTCGAAATATCCGTACCCCACTTTTGAGCTATTTCGCCAAATATACGCTTGTGCGAATAATCAGCCTCCCGATATTTTATCGTAGGATTATAGCCACGCAGTATTTCCATACCTGAGGCTATATCGCTTTCACTCAAATCGGGCAACAGCTTTTCACAAACATGCCTAAAACCGTTTTCGTAATAATCGATCCATACGCCTGGCATACCTTTATATTCCATAAGCGTACCGCCTATGTCAAATGCGGCTACCTTGATCATATCTGCCTCCGATAGTAGTTATTCAAGCTCAGCTACAGTTACGCCCGCTTCACCCTCGCCGTAAGCGCCGTCGCGGAACGATTTTACGTGAGGATTTTTACGCAGATACTGCTGAACCGCCGAACGCAGAGCGCCTGTACCCTTACCGTGAATTATTGTAATAACCGATATTCCGCTTAAAAGACAGCTGTCGATAAAGCGGTCGACTTCCATAACGCCGTCATCACCGAGCATACCTCTTATATCAAGCTCCATACCGCTCTTGCGTGAATAGTTACTGACAAGCTTCTTGCCGACCTTTGATGGGGTAGGCTGTTTCTTGCTTTCCTTTTTCTCTTCCACAAGGCGCAGATTTTCAAGCTTGGTCTTGGTTTTCATAGCCCCGACCTGAACAAAGCACATATTCTTTGAATCGGGCAATCTGAGTAACGTTCCCTCTTTGTTGAGGTCTGCAAGTCTGACCGTATCGCCGATTTTAAGCGGTCTGGGAAGTACATAATGATCTACTTTCTTTTGCATTATAGGGTTTGCTGTGTCATACATTCCGTTCACAGAGGAGTTGATATGTGAACGCGCACCTTTGACCTTCTGAGCAAAATCAGCACTTTCTTTCTGCTTTCTGAGCCTTTCAAGCTCTTCAAGCATAAGGTCGCCCTGAAAACGCACCTCTTCGATAATGCTTGCCGCCTTGCTTCTTACGTCCTGAAGCTCTTTTTCCTTGTCTTTTTCAAGCTGATCACGTTCTGCTCTGAGCTGATCGGTGATCTCCTTTGACTTTCTTTGCTCTGCCGCCGCCGAGCTTTTCAGCTTTTCAAGCTCCTGTCTTGTCTTTTCAAGCGACTGTACAACCTCTTCAAAGCGCTTGTCCTCTGTACTTACAAGCTCCTTTGCGTTGTCGATAATATCACTGCCGATACCGAGCTTTGAAGATATCGCAAAAGCGTTTGACTTACCCGGCATACCGACAATAACTCTGTATGTCGGTCTTAACGTCTTTATATCAAACTCACATGAAGCATTCTCAACGCTGTCTGTCTTTATAGCATACATCTTTACTTCCTGATAGTGAGTAGTTGCGATAACCTTGCAGTCACGCTTTCTGAACTCATCAAGGATAGATACAGCAAGTGCAGATCCCTCAACAGGGTCTGTGCCCGAGCATAGCTCATCAAGCATAATAAGCGACTTATCATCGGCTGTTCTCAGTATGCGCGCGATATTTGTAATATGTGATGAGAATGTTGACAAGCTCTGCTCGATGCTCTGCTCATCGCCTATATCAACATACAGCTCATCAAACATACCTATAACGCTGTTCTCGCTTGCAGGTATCATCATACCGCACATCGCCATAAGCACAAGCAGACCTGCGGTTTTGAGCGAAACCGTCTTACCGCCTGTATTCGGACCTGTCACTATAAGCGATGAATATTCATTGCCGAGTTCAAGCGATATCGGCACGACCTTATCCTTATCGATAAGCGGGTGTCTTGCCTTTATCAGGTTGAAGCACGGCTTGTCGGTAATTACAGGCGTTACGGCTTTCATCTTAGCGCCGAGGTTTGCTTTGGCAAAGTAAATTTCGAGCGTCAGGACTATCTCATAATCGTTTATCATCGGTTCTGCAAAGCTGCCGACAAGCTCAGACATTTCCTTTATGATACGCTCTATCTCTTTCTGCTCTTCTATCTGCAATACTCTTATCTCGTTATTGGCTTCGACTACCGCCATAGGCTCTATGAATAGTGTAGCACCCGTTGCGGACGTATCGTGAACAAGACCGCTTATTTCGCTCTTGTACTCGGTTTTTACAGGTACAACAAATCTACCGTCACGCATTGTGACAAGGCTTTCCTGTAAGTATTTCTGCGTAGATTGGCTCTTTATCAGCTTGTCAAGTCTTTCTCTTACCGCAAGGCTCTTGCGCTGTATTGAGCGGCGTATTGCGGCAAGCTGAGGGCTTGCACTGTCAGCAAGCTCTTCCTCGGATATGATAGCATTATTTATCATATTCTCGAGGTGCTTATTTACACTGAGCTGTTCAAAGTATTCTGTAAGTGAAGTCTGAATGCCGCTGCACTGCGAGTACCAGTCATCAAGTCCCGATACCTCACGCAGGAACATTCCTATATCCATAAGCTCTCTCAGTGACAGTGATGAACCCTGCTGTGCCCTTTTTGCGCCAAAGCAGATATCCTTGATATTGTAGAATTTCGGCGTACCGAATTTTGATGACAGTGTGAACGCATCGTCTGTCTTTGCTATTTCAGATTTTACCGTGTCAATATCAAATGACGGCTTTATCTTTTTTATCCGATCCCTACATACATCGCAGTATGCGTTTTGTGAGAGCAAGTCAAGTATCTTGTCAAGCTCCAGCTTTTTATAATCTTTTTTCATATTTATATCCTTTGTATCTATGTTTCTATTACGATATTTTTATAGTAATCAAGCGTGGGGAATGTCCTGTTGAGCTGGGACAGCAGATAGAACTCTGCCACGGCGCAGAACAGCTTTTCATTCTCCTTTGAAATTCTGAATTTGTACATTTTATCGGTATCCGAATAAGCGACATATCTCAGTGTGTGAAGAAGCGTGGGATTAAGCGCAAATGCGTTTTTTTCAAGCAGTTCCGAGTGTTCTTCATAGCAGTCCGAGCAGTATATCACGCCCTCAACGGGTAAGAACATCATAATGTCGCTCTGATATGCAATGCATTCACGGCAGGCGCGCAGGTCAGGCATAAAGCCTATCCTTGACAGAAACCTGAACTCAAATATAGCTTTTATAAATCCGAGCGGCAGCTTCTGCTTTTCAAGCTGGAAGTACGTCATACAGGTAAATCTGAGCAAGTCATCGTGCTCTTCTTCCGAGGTAACACAGTACTTTATTATCTCGGCAAAATATGCCGCAAGCGACAGGGCTTCTATACTTGATGAAATGCCGTAAAAGCTGCATATCGGCTCGGCACTGTTGAGCGTATAGCCCTTACTGCTACGGCTCACACAGAAAGTTGCGTAACTGAAAAGCGATGCCGCCCCCGAATTTTTACCGCCTATCTTTTTTGCACCGTGCGCCATAACCTCTATCATTCCGAGCTTGTCCGTAAACAGGTCAAGAAAACAGCTGTTCTCGCCTATACTGCGCTGTCCGATAACAAGCCCTTTCAGCGTAATAAGCATTGAACAGCTACTCCTTTAAATATCTCAGTCAGCCTTAAGTCCGAAGTCGGCAATGTCAGACTCTCTGTTTCTCCAGTCTTCCTTTACCTTTACCCATATCTGCATATTGACCTTACAGCCGAAATAGTCCTGCATATCTTCTCTTGCCTCAGACCCTATCTTTTTGAGCATTGAGCCCTGCTTTCCGATTATCATACCCTTGTGTGAAGCCTTTTCACAGACGATCACAATGCCGATATCGACTATTTCCTTACCGTTAGGCTTTTGTCTTACTTCCATAGTTTCGACATATACGGCAGTTCCGTGCGGGATCTCTTCGTTCATATTGCGGAGTATCTTTTCACGGACGATCTCAGCAAGCCAAACCTTTTCCGCCTGGTCAGTCGGAAGCTCATCATCAAAATAATGCGGCGACAGCTTTACATATCTGTCGATAATGGGCATTATTTCTTCAACGCCTATTCGCTGCCTTACGCTTATCGGAACGATCTCCTTGAAATCGTACAGCTCGCTGTATTCCTTCATAAGCGAAAGAAGCTCGGACTTGTCCTTTATTAAATCGACCTTGTTTATAAGCAGAATAACATCTGTCTTTCTGTCCTTGAAGCTGTCGATAAGATTATGCTCTATAGGCGAGATCTTCTTAGTAGCGTCAGCCATCATAAGTATAACATCAACATCCGTAACGCTCTCTCTTATGGATTTGAGCATCTGATCGGAAAGCTTATTCTTTGCCTTGTGCATACCGGGCGTATCTATGAACACATACTGCGTTTCGCCCTTTGTGAGTACACCGTTTATTCTTGTTCTGGTAGTCTGCGGCTTATCGCTGACTATCGCTATCTTTTCACCGACAAGATAATTTGTGAGAGTAGACTTTCCCGCATTAGGTCTGCCTGCTATAGCCACAAATACTGATTTAGGATTGTTCATTTATTCATCTTTCCTTTGATATTTCTTTTCTTTCCTTTTGCAACAAACATAAATGCAAGGCAGGCAAAAGCCGCCAGCATAGCCAAATTCCATATATCACCCGTAAAAAATCTGAATATAAGTACAAATTTTTCCGTGTCCCAAAACAGTGTTATGCCGATTATGACCGCGGCAATAGCCGTGACAAACACCGCACCTGCGGCTACGTCCTTACCGACTTTGGCGAGCGCCGAGTATCCGGGAGAAACCTTATCTATCACGACTTCTATTGCAGTATTCATCATTTCAGCCGATATTACAACAACGCAGGTGATTATCAGCAATATGAACTGCTCTTTCGTGAAGTTGTAAAACTGAGAAAGATAAAGCACACACATCGTTGCCACAATATGGATGCGCATATTCATCTCATGACTTACGCAGAAACGTATGCCGCGTGCCGCATATTTAAAGCTGTTACCTAGTCTTTTAAACACTTTATCCTCCGGGTCATTCCCGTGTGATCTTAAGGTTGTTCAGCACACGATCCTGAAGCTCCAGCATTACCTTTTCACCGTCCGGATCATCCTCGTGGTCGTATCCGAGCAGATGAAGAGTTGAATGTGTAGCTAAAAAGCCAACCTCTCTTATCAGTGAATGCCCGTATTCAATAGCCTGTGCATGGGCTTTTTCCATGGAAATAACTATATCACCGAGCATATATGCGCCGTTTTCGGGATTGATGTCATACTCGTCATAAGCTCCCAGCGGGAACGATATCACATCTGTAACCTTGTTCTTGTCGCGGAACTCTTTATTGATCCGTTTTATTCGCTCATTGTCAACCAATGTCACAGATACATCGGCATCGCCGACAAAATCCGTAACTCTCAGTGTTTCCGCAATGCACTTTCTGATAACGGTGCGCAGTCCGTTAGGCACTTCTATAGCTTTCTGATTATTTCTGAAAGACATATATATCTTCGGCATTTTTGTTTCTGACATTTTTACATCCTCTTTATATCACTGATTTTTCTTTCTTTCGCTGTACTGCTCATAGGCTCTTACAATATCCTGTACAAGTCTGTGACGTACTACGTCCTTTTCGGTGAAACGGTTTATTGCAATATCATCTATATTCTTCAGGATTTTTGTAGCTTCTACAAGTCCCGAACGCCTTGAATCGGGCAAATCTATCTGTGTAACGTCACCCGTTATAACCATCTTGCTGTTGAAGCCGAGTCGCGTTAAAAACATTTTCATCTGCTCGGGAGTGGTATTCTGCGCCTCGTCAAGAATGATAAAGCTGTCGTCAAGCGTTCTTCCTCGCATATACGCCAGCGGAGCTACTTCGATACAGCAACGCTCCATATTGCGCTGGAATGCCTCCGACCCCATCATATCGAACAATGCGTCATAAAGCGGTCTTAAATAAGGGTCGACCTTGTTCTGAAGATCACCCGGGAGAAATCCGAGCTTCTCGCCCGCTTCCACTGCGGGACGTGTAAGTATGATACGTTGAACCTCATGTGCCTTGAATGCTCTTACCGCAAGTGCTACCGCAAGATAAGTCTTGCCGGTGCCTGCCGGACCCACTCCGAATACGATAGTATTTTTCTTGATGCTGTTTACATATTTCGATTGACCGACTGTTTTAGCCTTTATGGGCTTTCCTGTATGGCTGACGCAGATACAGTCAGAGGTCAGTGTCTGCATTTCATCGCTCTTGCCTTCGTTTATCATGGAGATCGCGTATCTTACGCTCTGTTCTGTAGGCATCTCGCCTTTTTCAACTGAAGTGATAAGCGTATTTATAACCTGCTGAGCGTTATCAACGGCATTTTCTTCGCCTTTTATGCGTATCTCATCATCACGGCTGAATATCGAAACCTTATATTCCTTTTGGATAATGTTGATGTTACTGTCAAAGTCACCGAAAACCTCGTGAATTTGGCTCATATCCTGAATGCTAACAGCTTTTTCTGTCATTTGACGTGATATATTCCTTCCTGATCTTAGAAAATCATCTGTTTTATATTCTATTCTATGCTAGTATACCACAATCCGAACTTTTTTTCAATACAAATTTACGCTAAATCAATACAAAACAGTGATCGGCCGCTTAACTCCGATACAGCGTTCAAGTTTATATTTTATTATCATTTTAATACCGTTTTCGTCTGTTTTTACCTCTTGTTCATCAGATATTATCTTGCAGTCGGAAAGGAAGTTCTCTTCATAATCCTTTTTCTGCTTTTTGAGTTGCGTCATTATATCCTTAGCAGTATATTTTACCGTTTCGCTCCTGAGCCTTGTGTATACGCCGCGCTTGTACTTATATGGGGTTTCCTCGCCGAAAACCGTGATTTTATAAGTATCCTCGCTGTAGCTGAACTCGCTCATATCATCAGCGGTATAATGCTCCCACGGGATAGGCAACGCGTAAGAGCCGAACATAAGGTAGGTAGAATAATACTTCTCATCGGTCTTTATCTGTCTTGTCTGCTCAAACGGCAGGTAAAATTCTTCTGTCTGTTCGCACAACGCTTTCAGCAGTCCGTCCGCATGAACGTAAACTATCCTGCCACCGTTATCGTTTACCGTTCCGCTGATAAGGAGCTGACCTTTTACAACACCGCTGCCGACTGTCGTCTGAAGCTTACCTTTGTATATCTCCGTGTACACCAGCTGTCCGTCATAGTCGCTTATGACATTGCACGGCGTATTTATCGGAATATCGGCTTCCGGCGGATCGTTTATTTCAGCTGTTTTTATGTATACTCTGCTCCCCTCGCGCTCAACGCTTATCCAGGACAGCTCTTTCAGCTGTGCCATAGCCGACAGCTCACACACCTTTGTATCAAACGATTTCACGCCGCACCCGGGCAAAAGGCTATTGTCTTCCATAATGGCACTTATCTCGGCATCGGAAAGTCGTGTGTTCCCCTCTATGTCTATCCTCCATACAAACTGTGACAGGAATACTATTACCGCACAGCAACACAGTGCCCCGACTACAAGCCCCCACCGCCTGCGATACGGATACAAGCGAAAAGCAAGTCCCTTCCGCTTTATCACCCTGAGCCTTACACCGTTTTTCCGTGCGATCCTGCTCATTTTAAGATAGCAATTCGGTTTTACAACAGCGGTAAAGCCTGCCGTCTGCTGTGTGATCGAATATATCTGAATATCCTCCGATATAAGTCCACTGATAAATTTTTCCTGAAAGCCGCCTATTCCCTCAACCGTTATATATGTTGCGGGAAAGCCCGATTTTATCTTCTTTTTGTTTTTCTTCATAGTTCCTCCGTGCCATGCCCTGCTTTTTCTTCAAAGCCTATAGAATGTATCCTGCCGTATATCTTCACACTGTCCGTGCCGAAATTCTTTAATCTCAGCTCAAGTCCGACTATTTTCAGTAAGCCGTAAGGTATCTCAAGCTCTATCATATTATCACCGAAGCCCGTGACCTTTCTGCAGCACTCTATCTCAACCAGTGTGTTGTCCTTTATCGTTATATAGGAATGACTGCGTGTTTTGTCTTTCAGCTGTTCATATTTGCCGGCAAGCTTGTTTACATTCATTTTTCTCCTCCCCTTTCATATAATCTATATGCAGGTCCGGATAAAAAAGAAGTGAGGCGTTTATGAAAAGAAAGAAAGCGATCATTATATTTTCCGCACTATCGGCACTTATTATCGGCATATTACTTATAGCCGACAGTGCGGGAACAGCCGACACGATAAAACGATGTATATATGTCTGCCTTGACAGCCTGATACCGTCACTGTTTTGCTTTATGGTGTTCTCATCAATTCTTATAAAAAGCGGTATCGGCGAAATATTGTTTACCCCGCTGTGGTACATAATGAAATTCATACTTCATCTTGACAGAAAAATGTTCAGCATTTTTCTGCTAAGCCAGATAGGCGGTTATCCTGTCGGAGTAAAACTTCTGAGCGAGCTTAAAGATGCCGGTAAGGAATATAGTAAAGAATACAACACGGCACTTTGTTATTGCTATAACAGCGGTCCCGCATTCGTAGTCGGTATTGTGGGAATAGGGATATACGGTGATGTTAAGGCGGGACTTATAGTATTTCTGTCATGCGTTGCGGCTAATTTTACAGCCGCAGTAATTACAAATGTTCGCAATAAGCCGCAAAGCGGGGGTGATATACAATTTTCACTTTCCGTAAAAAATTTCTCTGCGTGTCTTACAGATGCGGCAAAAGCACTTATGAATATTACACTTGCTATTCTTTTGTTCAATGCAACAACTGAGCTCATAGGCTATATAATCAGTAACCTGACAGGTTATGAGCTACCGGATATAGTTAAATCCATAGCTGAAGTCACTAATATCAAAAACGGCGTTACGGTATATTCTTTGCCTGTAGTCACGGCGCTGATTTCTTTCGGGGGGCTTTGCGTCATTTATCAACTGTATATTTTGGCGGCTTTCAAGATAAACGTCGTTCGGTTCATACTGACAAGATCTGCTATCGCTATAATTTCAGCACTGTTCTGTTTTATTATAGTCGGTATAAGCGGATATGAACCCTCGATCGCGACATTTGCTTACGCGACCGATACGGTCATAACAGATCCGCTTCTTTTACTTTGCGTTGCCGGAATGACGTTTGTGTTGCTGAAAGATACCGAGAAAAAAATTTAATAATTTTTCAAAAAACACTGGATTTATTCATTTTTATATGCTATAATTACAGTAGTTATAAGCAACATTGAAAATTCAGTGTAAATTTCGTTAGGTGGTGTTATTATGAAAAAGAAACTGTTTGGCAACAATATCAAGCCTTCATGCAAATACTGTGAGCTTGGCACCGCTATGGGTGACGATAAAATTCAGTGCTCAAAGTTCGGTGCTGTAAAGTCTTACGATTCATGCAAGAAGTTTGTGTATTCGCCTCTTAAGCGTATTCCTAAGAAAGAAATACAGCTTGCAAACTCTGATGTAAACAACATCAACTTCTGATAAAATCATAATATTTGAAGTAACGACCGCGACCTGTGTAAGGGTCGCGGCATTTCTTTGCGTAAATATCCATATAATCAAGCTGTTTACGCAATTTTTATCTTGATCAGCATCAAAAAACGTGCACAAAATGCAACGATATCAAGCAGAAAAAAGCATTGTCGTTTTTGACATTCGGTGGTATAGTATAAATAAATTTAAACCCGATATAAAAAATTGGAGGTATTTATGGCTAATTTTAAACGAATACTCGCCGGTGTAATGTCCTGTGTCACGGCTGTTTCACTTGCTGCCTGTTCAAACAGTGCAACAAACGGCTCCGGCGCGGGAGAAAGCGATACGACAAATTCAAGTACAGAAACAACTATTGATGACGAAATCGAAAACCCTGTAAGTGTCGGCGACATAAGCATTGACGCAGGCGAAGAGGTAGAGCCTGCCGAGCTTGAATATCTCGGTTGCTACGACATAACAACAGCCGGTGACGTAAAGCCGTCATACAAGTATTTCTCAGAAAATTACGGCTGCACGATAAAGTGCACAATAGTAGGTTCTCTTCAGATTCAGGAAAAGCTCACAACTGCGATTTCTTCCGGCGAATCTCCCGACCTCGTTGACTATGCAGACAACACATTCCCTCTGCTTATGTCAAAGAATATGTACACTCCGCTTGAAGAATATATGGATCTTTCAGCACCGCAGTGGTCAGGACTTGAGCAGTACATAAACCAGTACAAGTGGGGCGGAAAGAATTACTACTACCCCTGGGCATATAATGTATCTCCTTACTTCCTGATCTATAACAGAGCGGTATTCGAGCAAATCGGCATCGAAGACCCAAAACTTCTTTATGACAGAGGCGAATGGACATGGGAGGCTATGAAGGACGATATCCGCAAGTTCATAGACTCAGATCCCGACGGCAAGAGAACAGGTCTTTACGGCGCAATGCAGTACTCGGCACAGTCGTTCATCAACAGTACCGGCACTCCCTTAATAACAATTGATGAAAGCGGCAAGCTTGTACAGAACTTTGACAATGCAAATGTAGACAGAGCCGCAAGCTTTATGCAGGAAATGAAAAAAGAAGGTCTTGCATCATTCCAGGAAGGCATTATAGATGTTGATACAACACCTATGCTTGAGGGTACGGCAGCATTCCAGTGTATGGGCGAATGGATTATCTCGGGTTATGCAAAAGCAATGCTAAAGGACGACAGCCTTGACTATTTCTTTGTTCCATTCCCGAGAGATGTTGAAGCTGATGAATATTACTATCCTATAACAACATTCGGCTATCTCGTTCCGGCCGGTTCAAAATATGCAAAGCAGGCTTCTGTGTTCATCAACTGCTGTCGCCTGAGCAACACGGACGAAGACCTCAAGGCTACCACTAAGGAAAGTATAATGAGAAGCAAGAAATACACAGATGAAATGTACGATTTCATATACAGCTTCAAAGAACCCACAAACTTCCACTGCGTAGTAGACAACCCCTATGGTCTTGACGAAACAACCGGTCAGATAGTAAAGGATATCCTCGGCAACACACTGTTTGATATCCAGAGCGATTATTCGGGTCAGTCGTGGACTCAGATGAGAGAAGCCAATATCGGTTCAATCAGCAAGCAGATAGAATATTATAACGGATTACTCGCTCGGTAAATATAATCTAATAACACAAGCCCCCTGTAAATTGCTCACAGGGGGCATTTTAGCTAATAAAGTAAATCATAAAATTGTTTTATTAAACAGGCTATTTTAGGCACTTTTTTAGTTTACATTTTTAATTTTCATATGTTTCATTGTACATATTGCACAATTTTTTCAAATCAACTTTGACTAAAATGTGAATTGAATAAATGTACTTATTGTGATAAAATCATAGCAAAGATGTGTGTAAACGATTGCACACATTACATTAAGGAGGTTTTTATGATCAATTTCAAAAGAATATTCGCAGGAGTAATGGCAGCCGCTACTGCTGTTTCACTTGCGGCGTGCTCTAACAGCGGAACAAGCACAACAGCTCCTACAGCTTCCGATGACAGCAACACGAGCACAGAAACAACTATCGATGACGAGATAGACAACCCCGTCAGTGTAGGCGACATAAGCATAGACGCAGGCGAAGAGGTTGAGCCCGCAGAGCTTCAGTATCTCGGTTGCTATGATATTACGACCGCAGGTGACGTAAAGCCCGCATATAAGTACTTCTCCGAACACTACGGATGTACTATCAAGTGCACAATAGTAGGCTCACTTCAGATTCTTGAAAAGCTGACAACAGCTATTTCTTCAGGCGAGTCACCTGACCTTGTTGACTATGCGGACAACACGTTCCCGCTTATCATGTCAAAAAATATGTACACTCCTCTTGATGAGTATATCGACCTCTCTGCCCCTCAGTGGTCCGGACTGGAACAGTATATAAACAAGTACACATGGAACGGTAAGAACTATTACTACCCCTGGGCATACAACGTTTCGCCCTACTTCCTTATCTACAACCGCGGCATATTTGAGCAGATTGGTATAGAAGATCCCAAGGAGCTTTACGACAAGGGCGAATGGACATGGGATACAATGACAGACTGCATACGCAAGTTCATTGACTCAGATTCTGACGGTGCAAGAACAGGTCTTTACGGTGCAACAGCTTATACAGCTCATGCATTTATCGATACAACGGGTACTCCCCTTATTGAGATCGGTAATGACGGCAAGCTCATAAGCAACTTCAACAATGCAAACGTTGACAGAGCCGCTAACTTTATGCAGACACTCAAGAAGGAAGGTCTTGCAAAGTTCCAGGAAGGCGTTATAGACGTAGATGAAGATCCTATCGTTTCGGGTACAGCAGCATTCCAGGGCATGGGCGAATGGATCATAACAAACTATGCAAAAAAGATGAAGAAGGATGACAGTCTTGACATCTTCTTCGTTCCGATCCCAAGAGATCCCGAAGCAGATAACTATTACTACTCAATGTCAGCATTTGGTTATCTTGTTCCCGCAGGCTCCAAGAACGCTAAGCAGGCTTCTGTATTCATCAACTGCTGCCGTCTGAGCAACACAGATGAGGATCTTAAGGCAACTACCAAGGAAAGTATCATGAAGAACAAGAAGTATACTGACGAACAGTACGACTTCCTGTACAGCTTCAAGGATGTATCAAACTTCAATGCAGTCGTTGATGAACCTTACGGACTTGATGAAACAACCGGTCAGATAATCAAGGATATCCTTGGCAACACATTGTTCGACCTCCAGAGCGAAACTTACGCCGGTCAGTCATGGACACAGATGCGTGAGGCTAATATCGGTTCTATCAACAAGCAGATCGAATATTACAACGGACTTATCTCAAGCGGTAACTCCTGAGTAGGATAGTCAAAAAAAACTATATCAATAGTCAGGATACTAAATAATAAATAACTGTATTAGCGGGTTCGCATCACGAACCCGCTAATATTTTTTTGATGAGAAAAATGTTTCAGGTTGTAGAAAAAGTCTGTTTTTTTAGAAATGTAGCTTATTCTCAAACCCTAACCCCAAACCCCTTCCCCTCGGGAAGGGCTGTGTATGCTTTGTTGGCTCTGCGTCTGTGCAATCGTGGTCGTTTGTTGTCGGTGCGTCCTGCACCGACTTTGTTCGACCACTTGTATGCATCCTTGCATAGAGCCTTTGGGCATACACGCCCGGCATCCGTGCCGGGGCTGAATGTGGGGCTGCCGCCCTCACCAAGCAAGGACGCTTGCAGTCAGTCGCACACAGTCGCTGTGCAAGGACGCATAACGACAGCCACACAAAGCCGTTGCACGATGCAACGGCACAAATGGCTGTCAATGCACAGATGCAGCGACACCAACGACTGACGACCTGCATTAGGGCTACGCCCAAAGCAAGGACGCTTTGGTTGCTTGCCAAAAGTTATAAGCAAGGATGCTTATGTCAGCTGAATCAAGCCGTTATGCATGGACGCATAAAGACAGCCGCACAAAGCCGTTGCACGATGCAACGGCACAAATGGCTGTCGATGCACAGATGCAACGGCACAAACAGCTGACTTTGCAGAGATGCAAAACCAACATAGCAAGCAACGCTAAACACCCATTTTTTAAAATTATGTAGGTTTATCGACAGTCTGAATGTTTGAAATCCGGCAACTAAAACTTGTGATATTTCCGCAACCGTGATTATTTTCATTATAGTCTTTTACAGTCAGGTAAGAGGTTATACAAAAAGGGGCTGTGCCACAGCCCCTAAAAGAGATACGTTGCCGGCTTTTCGTAACACCATCGAAGGCAAGAGCAACCTCTCCGTTCGATGCATTGCCTTCCTCTTATCTGTTATCCACATAGCCGACAGCACGGGCTGTTTTCTTGATCTCCTGCTTATCAATATACATCTGCTTGTCGGCGCGCTTGAATACACTTACATAGTCGTTATCATCAGCTGAATTAACGGCGTATCCGATTGCTATTCGTACACCTAACTCATAGTGCCTTGCGTTACGGTTAAACAGCTCCTGCTCTGCTTTAAATTCTTTTATCAGTTTTTCGCAAATACCGTCTTCCGGAGAGTTTATCAATACTGCAAATTCATCGCCGCCTATGCGGAATATGCTGTATTTGCCGAAGATCCGTTTAATTATTGAGCTTGCATCGGATATCAGCATATCACCAAATTCGTGACCGTACTTGTCGTTGTACATTTTAAGGTAATTTATATCCATAACAAACACAGCATAGTCACCGTTATTATGACAGCTCATCTTATCAATACGCTGTACGGCGTCCTGATATGCTGCCTTGTTGCCCACACCGGTCGCGGCATCGGTATAAGCCTGTTTGTTTATCTTATCTATGTATTTTTTGAGCATTTTGACGGTATCGTTATAACGTGCGGCAAGCACACCGATTTCATCTTTTGTTTTACACTCTATCTCGACATCAAGATCGCCTGCGGAGATTTTTTTTGAAACCTCTGTAAGATGCTTTATCGGTTTTACGATTATGTTGGTGAACTGCAAAGTCAGTAACGAAGCAACTAACAATGCTATAACAACTGCGATCAGGTCTTGAATAACGACAATATTACGCTTTTCGTTTATTTCTTTCTCGGGAACGGTTATTACGATATTCATACCGTTTGATAATTTTTTTGCGCACAGCTTGCGCCTTTCGCCTTCGTAATTCAGTATAGTTATTACATCGCCGACATCTTCTTCGTCAAAATGATTATCGACAACCGTCACCATTTTATCATTTTTGAGTTCATCTACAGATATTCCGTCCGGAAACTGTTTATGATATACTATGTTGCCCTTACTGTCGCAAAGAAAAGCGTAACCCGTTTCGTACAGCTCTATCTCGTTTATCATTGAGATGATGCGGCGCATATCAATATCCATTCCGATGACTCCGACCGCTGTTCCGCTTTCATCATAAAACGGTATAATATATGATATCATATAAACATTGTCAAGGTTCTTGTTAACGTATGGATCTATCCAGACAGGCTTTCCTGCTTTAAGCGGTTCGTAATACCATGCAACGTGTTCGGAATCTTCTTTTTTGTACTTTTCTATGTCGGTAAGCTCATGTTCTTTGATATTGTTGCTATTGCTGTCCTTTACCCAGAATACACCGTCAGAAGAAAGGTTCAAGTCCGGATTGTATCGGATATATCCGCAGATAGAAGCCTCGGTATTAGACATAACGTTCTTTATAAGCTGACCTACAGAATCATTATAGTCTATCAGTCTATCGGGATCATTCTGAAATTCGGATATACTGTGAAAACGGCTGAACGCATAATCATAACAGGCACTCATGGCAAGCTCAACCGTAGAGAAAAGCCGATCAATACTTTCTGTACTGGTAGATGCCTGCAGTTGCATTATAGTTTCCGCATCTTCTTTTGATATACTGTCAACGCCTAAAACGCTTATAATGCCGATAGCCAACGAGCATATCAACACACAGCCTATCATCAGCAGGACAAATTTATTCCGTATAGATTTCACAGGGTCACCCTCCCTATCAATCATTTTACCTGTCTGATATGTTATTTAAATTATAGCATTTTTCAAACTCAAAATCAAGCACTTTTTTGTATAAAATGCAGTAAATCACAAGCATTTTCAGTAAATTATGCGACCGCCGTTCTTTATGATATATCTTGTGATTTCGGGCGCGTCATTTTTATTGCAACGAATTTTTGCCGTTATGCCACAACGGCTTTCTATTTCATCAAGCGTTGTATTTTCAGGAAATACGGGACAGAATATATTAGTAAGATAATTAGCACCCGGAACTGTCAAGGGAACTATGCCGCTGTAGCTGTAATATCCGTCGGCGATCTGTGTCGTGTACATATCCGATGTGGCATTGTATAAGGCGTTTATATATATTGCGACACGTTGCGCGGTATCGGCATCTGTAAATCTTGCGGTAATTTCTGCTTTCATTTTGTTTTCCTCCGTTTCTTTTTATGATTATTCCCATATCGTCAAACGAAATTCAGAATGGATAAATCATATAAAATATTTACCCGCCAATTGCAAATCCGATAAAAATGTGGTACAATATATTAAATATCGATGAAAGGAGCGGAACTGATGGATATACAGGTCGGCGATACGCTGAAAATGAAAAAAGAACATCCGTGCGGCAGCAAAGAAATGCTCGTACTGCGTGTCGGTGCTGATTTCAAACTGAAATGCGCAGGTTGCGGACGTGAGTTTATGACGCCTCGTTCAAAATGCGAAAAGAAGATAAAGTCAGTTATCCGCAATGCCGTTGAAGAAGAAAAATAGCTTTCTGTCATAAATCAAACTTAATAACTGAAACGGAGAAAAACAATGACAGAAAAACTTGAAATTATGGAAAAGCGCTTCGATGAAATAAACGAGAAGCTGACGGATATAAACGTTATAAACGATCAGGAGCAGTATAAAAATCTGATGAAGGAGCTTAAGAACCTGACTCCGATAATTGATAAGTTCAGAATGTACAAAACTGCCCGTAACGATTATGAAGAGGCTGAACAGATGCTGTCGGACGGCGGACTTGATAAGGACTTCAAGGAGATCGTACAGGAGCAGTATGAAAGTAACAAAAAGCTCATGGACGAGTATACCGATGAGCTTAAAATACTTCTTTTACCGAAAGACCCCGATGATGACAGAAATGTCATTATTGAGATAAGAGGCGGTGCCGGCGGAGAGGAAGCGGCACTTTTCGCAAACTCAATGTTCAGAATGTACTCAATGTACGCGCAGGCTAAGGGCTGGAAAACCGAAGTGATAAGCTCAAACCCCACAGAACTTGGCGGATATAAAGAGATAAGCTTCTCGGTAGAGGGTGAGGGCGTATACGCTAAACTCAAATATGAAAGCGGAGTTCATCGCGTTCAACGTGTACCGGAAACAGAAGCTCAGGGCAGAATACAGACATCAACCATAACTGTCGCGGTCCTTCCGGAAGTCGAGGAGGTCGATGTTGAGATAAATCCTGCCGACCTTGAATTTCAGACCTACCGTTCAAGCGGTGCAGGCGGTCAGCATATCAATAAGACAGAATCGGCTATACGAATAATCCACCACCCTACAGGAGTAGTTGTAGAGTGTCAGGAGGAGCGAAGCCAGTATAAGAACAAGGACAAAGCTATGAAGATGCTGTACAGCAAGCTGTATGAGGCAAAGCTGAACGAGCAGAACAGCAAGATTGCGGCTGAACGTAAGATACAGGTCGGCACAGGCGACCGTTCAGAGCGAATAAGAACCTACAACTATCCTCAGAGCCGTGTTACAGATCACAGGATAGGACTCACGCTGTACAAGCTGGAGCAGTTTATGAACGGCGACTGCGACGAGGTGTTTGACGCACTGGCTATTGCCGACAGATCGGCAAAGCTTGCCGCAGGCGGCAACGACTAGTAAAGATAAGGTGACCTTTTTGAAAACAGAGATAAAGAAGCCGTCTTACGAGGTATTATGCGAGGCGGCAGAGCTTATAAAGAAGGGTGAGGTCGTGGCGATACCGACCGAAACGGTATACGGGCTTGCGGCAGACGCATATAACCCTGAAGCGTGCGCGAAGATATTCAAAGCGAAAGGCAGACCGCAGGACAATCCGCTGATTATCCACATCTGCGACCTTGATATGCTGAAAAATTCGGTAAAGGAGATTCCCCCGCTTGCGCTTACCCTTGCCGAGCATTTCTGGAGCGGTTCGCTGACGATGATCTTCCCGAAGAAAGATATAGTTCCCGATACGACAAGCGGTGGACTTGATACCGTTGCGGTACGAATGCCTGACAACGAGGATACGCTTAATCTTATAAAGATGTGCGGTGTACCTCTTGCCGCACCGTCCGCAAATCTGTCGGGAAGCCCCAGTCCGACAACCGCACAGCACGTTTATGCCGATATGAACGGCAGAATACCGCTGATAATAGACGGCGGCGAATGCAAAAACGGTGTCGAAAGCACAGTTATCTGCTTTACCGATGGCGGAAAAGGGATAAAGGTGTTAAGACCCGGTGTTATTACCGCTGAGATGCTCAGCCGTTTTGCAAAGACAGAAACCGACAAGAATGTATTTGCAAAGCCCGACGAAAACGAAAAGGTAATTTCTCCGGGAGTTAAGTACAAGCATTATTCGCCTAAAGCTGACATAACTATTGTAGAAACGGATAGCGATGAGAAACTTGCCGAGTTTCTGAATGATAAAAATGACGGCGGCACTTACGGTGTTATTTTCGGCAACGAAACAGGCATTGAAATACCGACCATATCCTATGGAAATTCAGCATATGAGCAGGCACACAACCTGTTTGCCGTACTGCGCAAGACCGATGAACTCGGAGCAAAGCGCGCTTATGTACGCTGTCCCGAAAAGACCGGTGTAGGAACGGCTGTATATAACAGACTGCTCCGTGCGGCGGCATTCAAGACTATTATACTTTAAGCAGGGTTGAAATGATCAATAAGAAAATATACGGACTGACCGGTATGTCAGGCGCGGGAAAATCCACTGTAAGCGACAGTTTTAAAAAGGCAGGTTTTTTCGTAATAGATTGCGACAGGATAGCTCGTGAAGTTGTAAGAAAAGGCGAGCCGTGCCTCGACAAGCTTAAGCAGCTTTTCGGTGACAGCGTTATAACCGCTGACGGCGAACTTGACCGCAGGGCTATGGGCAATATCGTTTTCACGGATACTGTTAAATTAAAGTTGCTCAATGACACCATATATCCGTACATAACCTACAAGGTTATCTCAATGTGCGATAATACGGATAAGCACTTTGTATTGCTTGACGCACCGACGCTTTTTGAAAGCGGTATAGATTTTATATGTGACGGTACAGTTAGCGTGACCTGTGACAAGGAAAAGTCGATACAGCGTATAATGCTCCGTGACAACATCTCGAGAGAAAGCGCCGAAAACAGGCTAAGTTCGCAGCACGCCGCAGAATATTACAAAAGCAGGAGCGATTTCTGCATTGAAAACAACGGCGATCTTGATACGCTCAGAATAAATTCGGAAGACACGGCAAGAAAGATAATAAATGGCAACTAAGAGAAAAGGTAAGAATACAGGCGGTAAGGCGCTGATAATAACATTCGTCTGTCTTATCGCAGTGACAATTGCAGTATTCGGGGCGTTCTTCGGTTATGATAAATATGAACGTTCCACCCACCCTATGCTTTACAGCGACTGGGTGAACAGATATTCTTCGCAGTATAAACTGGATAAGTATGTAGTATACTCGTTTATATGCGTTGAAAGCGGATTCAACGAAAACTCCGAGTCCTATCTCGGCGCAAGAGGTCTTATGCAGATAATGCCCGAAACGTTTGAATGGATAAGATACAAGCTTGATGAGGAAAACGACCCCGAGATGACCTTCGATAATATGTACAACGCAGAGGACAATATCCGTTACGGCTGTTTTCTGCTGGGATATCTTACCGACACCTTCGGAAAGCTGAGTGAGGTAGCCGCCGCATATCACGCAGGTTCGGGCAGCGTTTCATCATGGCTTGAGGACAGCAGATATACAAAGAACGGCATACTTACCGATATTCCCAATCCCGACACGGCACACTATGTCGATAAGATAACTAACGCCTACGATACTTATTGCAGGCTTTATAAAAAATAAAGGAAGGCAAAGAAAAATGGCTGAAAAGAAATCACAGGCAGAACAGCTTAAGGAAAAGCTGTTCTATGTAAAAAAACACGCAACACTCGTTATGAGCGAGCAGGAAGAAAAGAAGGCGGACAAATACTGCGAGGGCTACAAGAAGTTTCTTGATGCAGGCAAGACAGAACGTGAGGCTGCCGCAGCCGCTGTCGCTATGGCTGAAAAGGCGGGATTTGTACCTTTTGACAAGAAAGCTCAATACAAGGCAGGAGATAAGATATACGTTCTCAACAGAGAAAAGGCGGTAATATTAGCCGTTATCGGCAAGAGCGATATCTCAAACGGTGTTAATCTCACTGCCGCACATATTGATTCCCCCAGACTTGATTTAAAGCAAAATCCGCTTTATGAGAGCGATGAGCTCGGATACTTCAAGACGCATTATTACGGCGGCATCAAGAAATATCAGTGGCCTACAGTTCCTATGTCACTGCACGGTGTTATAGTAAAGTCGGACGGCAGTAAGGTAACTGTCAGAATAGGCGAGGACGAGGGCGACCCCGTATTTGTTGTAACAGACCTTTTACCGCACCTTGCCGAAGAACAATACAAGCGTCCCGCAACAAAGCTGATAAAGGGCGAGGAGCTGAATATCCTCGTTGGCTCAAGACCTTTCAGAGATGATAAGATAAGCGAAAAGGTAAAGCTCAACCTGCTGAACATTCTCTTTGAGAAGTACGGCATTGTAGAAAAGGATTTCTTAAGTGCTGAGCTTGAATGCGTTCCTGCCTTCAAAGCGAAGGATGTAGGCTTTGACAGAAGCCTTGTCGGCGCATACGGACAGGACGACAGAGTTTGCGCATACACTGCGTTTACCGCGATAATTGATATGAAGGCTGTTCCCGAAAAGACCGCCGTTTGTGTTCTCACTGACAAGGAGGAAACAGGCAGTGACGGCAATACAGGCTTACGCTCGGCATATCTTAAGTTCTTCCTTTACGATTTAGCCGAGAATATGGGCAGTGACGGAAGAACGGTTATTTCCGCAACTCGTTGCCTTTCAGCCGATGTAAATGCGGCTTACGACCCCACATTCCCTGACGGCTACGAGCGTAACAACTGCTCATTTGTAAATAAGGGCATTGTTGTCACAAAGTACACCGGTGCCAGAGGAAAATCCGGTACAAGCGATGCAAGCGCCGAGTATGTAGGACTTATCCACAATATGCTTGACAAGAACGATGTCGTATGGCAGACAGGCGAGCTTGGTAAGGTAGATTTCGGCGGCGGCGGAACAGTTGCGGCTTATATTGCAAACCTCAACATTGATACGATAGATGTCGGCGTTCCGGTGCTTTCTATGCACGCACCGTACGAGCTTACCGCTAAGAACGATGTCTATATGGCATATAAGGCATTTACGGCATTCTACAAGATGAAGTAACACAATATCATAAAATCTGCCCGCTCAGAATATAGTATTATATTTGAACGGGTGATTTTATGAAAAGAGATTTATCGAAATTCAGACGCAGGCTCGGGCTTAAACTTATCGGTACGGCTTTTATGCTTCTCGGCTTTGCCGGAATGCTACAGCTTATGATAAGACCTAATATAATAAACGTGTGCGAATACAATTCAAAGGCGGTTACGGTGAGCCTTATAGACGATGCGATAAACGAGCGGCTTTCGGAGCTTGGAGAAGATGTCGGATACAGCGCTCTTGTAAAGCTCAGTTACACCGCAGATGGCAGAGTTTCTTCTATCGAAAGCAACACTAAGCTGATAAACCGCATTAAGAACGATATGCTGACCGAGATAAACGACAGACTGATGAAAGGCGAAACCGAAAACGTTGACCTTACTGTCGGTACGCTCAGCGGAATACCGCTTTTTCACGGCTCAGGTCCTACCGTCAGAATGAAGGTAGAGCCTAAGGGCTATGCCGATGCAGTATTTATAAGTGAATTTACTGATGCAGGACTTAACCAGACGCTTCACAGAATGATAATGCGTACTACTGTCAGCGTTACCGCATTTATACCTATGTACTCGGTGGAAACAAAGGTCAGCGGTGATTTTCTGATTGCCGAAACGGTCATTGTCGGAAATGTACCGGAGAGCTTCACTCATGTGGTATCCGAAGATAAAGACATTGTCGATGCAATAAATGACTTTGAGGCAGAGCCGTATGAATAACCGAAAACGGAAGGGATTACAATGGATAAAGAGCAGATAAAAAGTGAATACGAACAGCTTTGCAGAGAGACCGAACAGCACAATTTCAATTACTACGTTCTCGACAATCCGACTGTAGAAGATGATGAGTACGACAGGCTGATGAGAAGAATAAAGGAAATAGAAGCGGAAAATCCCGAAATTGTTTCCGAAAGCTCTCCCACGCAGCACGTCGGCGGATATGCCATTAACACATTCGAGAAAGTAACTCACGAGGTGCAGATGGGCAGCCTGCAGGACGTATTTTCAAAGGGCGAGCTGTATGAATTTGACGAGCGTGTAAAAAAAGCCGTAGGCAAGGCTGTATACTGCGTTGAACCCAAGATAGACGGCTTATCGGTTTCACTTGAATACACGGACGGAATATTCACAAGGGGCTCTACCCGCGGTGACGGATTTGTAGGCGAGGATATCACGAAAAATCTGAAAACCATAAAGTCGATACCTTTGGAGCTTAACGAGAAGCTCCCCTTTATAGAAGTCAGAGGAGAGGTCTATATGCCCAAAGCCGACTTTGAAAGGCTGGTAAAAACACAACTTGAAAACGATGAACAGCCGGCTAAAAATCCGCGTAATGCCGCCGCAGGCTCACTGCGTCAGAAAGACAGCAGAATAACTGCATCAAGAGGACTTGATATATTCGTATTCAATCTTCAGCGTATTGAGGGTAAGGAGCTTACCACACACAGCGAGAGCCTTGACTATATGAAAAAGCTCGGCTTCAATGTGATAGACGGCTATAAGACCTTTGATAATATCGAAGACGCCGTTTCGCGCATTATGGAGATAGGCGAGAACAGACAAAGCTATTCCTATGATATAGACGGTGCGGTAATCAAGGTCAATGATTTTGAGCTGAGAAACGAGCTCGGCAGTACCGCCAAAGTGCCGAAGTGGGCGGTAGCTTTCAAGTATCCTCCCGAAGAAAAGGAAACGAAACTGCTTGATATAGAGATAAATGTCGGCAGAACCGGAGCACTTACTCCCGTTGCCGTATTTGAGCCTGTATGGCTTGCAGGTACTACCGTATCAAGAGCAGTGCTTCATAATCAGGACTATATCGACAGCAAGGATATAAGGATCGGCGATATTATAGCAGTACGCAAGGCAGGAGATATTATCCCCGAGGTCGTGCGCAGTGTCAGCCACGCCGAAAACAGTGTGCCGTTTACGATACCGCATATATGCCCTGTCTGCGGCGGAAAAGCCGAAAGAGCGGAGGACGAGGCGGTAATTCGCTGTGTAAATATAAATTGTCCGGCGCAGCTTCTCAAGAACATTGAACATTTTGCATCAAGAGCGGCTATGAACATTGACGGACTGGGTGAAGCGGTAGTAAAACAGCTTGTCGAAAACAAGCTTATAAATACTGTCGCAGACCTTTACACTCTTCAACAGCAGGATCTTGAAATGTTACCCGGTTTTGCAAAGGTTTCAGCCGCAAAATTGATAGCAAACATTGAAAAGTCAAAGGCAAATTCGCCCGACAGACTGTTATTCGCACTCGGAATAAAAGGCATAGGGCAAAAGAACGCACAGCTTCTGATGAAGCATTTTGGCAGTATCGAAAAGCTGTCGGAAACTTCCGCTGAGGAAATTTCAGCTGTAGAAAACTTCGGTGATATACTTGCAAATAACATCTTCACTGCACTTCACGAGCCGCATATGATCGAGCTTACCAAAAGGCTGAAAGCCTGTGGTGTAAACACGGTGTATGAATCCGACGTTAAGAGCGACAGGTTGGCAGGACTGACATTTGTCATTACAGGTACTCTCCCCGATATGACACGAGATGAGGCTAAAACGCTTATAGAGCAGAACGGCGGCAAGTGCAGCGGTTCTGTTTCAAAGAAAACAAGCTATGTTCTTGCAGGCGAAGAAGCAGGAAGCAAGCTCACAAAAGCACAGCAGCTCGGCGTTGCGGTCATAAGTCAACAACAGCTTATTGAAATGATAGGCGAATAATTTGTAAAAAACTATTGACAAATGTGTTTTTGTAAGATATAATATACTTGTTAATAGGAAAAGACGTTGATCAGGAAAAAAGCCGTATTTTTATTCACAGAGAGTTGTCGTTTGGTGCAAGGCAATATTAAAGGTCGGAAATAGCTCGCCTGAGAGTCGCATGGCTGAACATTGCAGTAAGTCATGACGGGATCTCCCGTTACAGAGAAGCACATTGATAGATGTGGCATAAGAGGACATAGCATAAGGCTGTGTCAAGAAGAGTGGTACCACGAGGATTTACCCCGTCTCTTTACAGAGGCGGGGTTTTGTGTATTTACATTGCTTTTTAATGCCTGCATCGGAAAAACCAAATAGGGAAAGGACATCATTTATGAAAGGTACAATGAACACAAACAAATACTCAAGAGGATATTTTATGCCTCCTACGCAGTGTCTTGAATGGACAAAGAAGGAGTATATCGACAAAGCTCCCATATGGTGCAGTGTTGACCTGCGTGACGGTAATCAGGCGCTTATCGTTCCTATGAACCTTGAAGAAAAGCTCGAATTTTTCAAGGTGCTTGTAGAGATCGGCTTCAAGGAGATCGAGATCGGTTTCCCTGCAGCGTCCGAAACTGAATATGAATTCTGCCGCACACTGATCGAACAGGATCTTATCCCCGACGATGTAACGATCCAGGTACTTACACAATCAAGAGAACACATCATAAAGAAAACATTTGAAGCACTTGCAGGTGCAAAGCACGCAGTAGTTCATCTGTACAATTCCACCTCTGTTGCACAAAGAGAACAGGTATTCAGAAAGCCCAAGAATGAAATCATAGATATTGCCGTTGAGGGCGCAAAGCTGTTAAAGGAATACAGAGAAAAGACACCCGGCGACTTCAAGTTTGAATATTCACCCGAGAGCTTTACCGGAACAGAGCCTGAATTTGCGCTTGAGATATGCAACGCAGTGCTTGATGTATGGCAGCCCACTCCCGATGATAAGGTTATAATCAATCTTCCCGTTACGGTAGAAATGTCACTTCCGCACGTTTACGCAAGTCAGGTAGAGTATATGTGCAAGAATATGGTGAACAGAGAGAACGTTATCGTTTCACTTCATCCTCATAACGACAGAGGCTGTGCTGTTGCAGACAGTGAGCTTGGCTTGCTTGCGGGCGCAGACAGAATAGAGGGTACTCTGTTCGGCAACGGTGAACGTACAGGTAATGTTGATATAGTAACGCTTGCACTGAATATGTACTCGCACGGCGTTGACCCGAAGCTTGATTTCTCGGATCTGCCGTCAATAACTGAAGTTTACGAGAAGATGACCTGTATGAAGGTTTACGACAGACAGCCCTACAGCGGCTCGCTCGTATTTGCGGCATTCTCCGGCTCACATCAGGACGCTATCGCAAAGGGTATGAAGTGGCGCGAAGAAAAAGATCCCGAGCACTGGACAGTTCCTTATCTGCCTATCGATCCTATGGATATCGGCAGACAGTATGACGGTGATGTTATCCGTATCAACAGCCAGAGCGGTAAGGGCGGTATCGGTTATCTTTTACAACAGAAGTACGGTGTAGATCTGCCTAAGAAGTTCCGTGAAAAAGTCGGTTATACGGTAAAATCCGTTTCCGATCATCAGCACAAGGAGCTTACACCCGATGAAGTGTATGAAGTGTTCCGCAGTAATTTTGTGAATAAAGAAACAGCACTTAAAATTACCGAGGCGCACTACAAGCAGGAAAACGGCGGAATTACTGCAACAGTAACAGTAGACTACAAGGGTGATAAGGCTGTATACACCGGAAGCGGTAACGGCAGACTTGACGCAGTGAGCGACGCTATAAAGAACGGTCTGGGACTGAGCTACAGCTTAGTGACATATAACGAGCACGCCATAGAAGTAGGCTCTAAGTCAAAGGCCGCCGCTTATGTTGAGATATGCGACAAGAATGGTAATTCGTTCTGGGGCGCAGGTATCCATACAGATATCATCAACAGTTCGGTAAGCGCACTTGTTTCTGCTATCAATAACAGCGATATGGTTAAGTAAATATATTTCGGCCGCCTTTTAAGGCGGCTGAATTTTTAAGTTGATTTTTCATTTTAAATATTATATAATTACCCTATAAAATAAAAAACGGAGAGATAATATGATTGATTTTACTGTTTTGGATAAAGCAATCAGAAGCTTTATGGAACAATCCCGGATTTCCTTTTCATATTCGTTTGCCGGTGAGCATAATGAAAAACGATTATCAAGGGCTCAAAAAATTTTTGCAAACAACGTAGATGCAAGTCAGGTATATTTACAGATTGATGCAACGATAAGTGATAGCGGCAGGAGCGGCTGTGTTTATACATATAATGAAGTATTTATAAAAGACACAGGTGAAAGATGCACAATATCTTATCACGAAATCAAAGGTCTTACGTTTATAGGAAAATATAATTTTATCGTATCATACCGAGATGGCTCTGCTGTTAAGGTTTTTGCGCCTTGCAGTCCTGTGGAAGTAGTAAGTGTCTTATGGGCTTTTGCTTCTTATTATGCGTTATCGGAGCATCCTGAGGATCCGACAGTAACGACATCATATGCAGTGTCGCCGACTTTAACCTGCGTATTTGACAGTGTGATCCCCTCCCCTGCTTTGCAGACACCGCAAAGTAAAAACGAGAATACCGATACATCAAAGTCCTTTCAATCGGTGGATAGTGCAACAAATAAGCAATCAATACAGTGTGGACAGAACGTTGAACCTATTCAGGAGATATCCGCGTGCAATGAAACGGTAGATAAGATAATATGTACAAATTGCGGAGCGGTTCTACAGGACGGATACGCATTCTGTATCAAGTGCG
>ENA-UONV01000506-UONV01000506.1-human-gut-metagenome-genome-assembly--contig:-CS4-NODE-506-length-44753-cov-5.389771_pt1 | contig 44753 bp, 32 predicted proteins | sample MGYA00242461_ERZ724008 | MGnify/ENA metagenome assembly ERZ724008 | reverse complement strand
GGCGTCGTCCGTTTACTCACATTTGGTCTGATCTGATTATAGAATGGATAAAACGTGATCGTAACCGTCCATCAATCATCCTCTGGAGTTTGGGTAACGAATTACAAATTCGTGAAGGATGGGCAGGTTTTGGAGGGATTAATGATTGGGGGATCACTACCTATCGCATCTTCAACCAATTAGTGAAACGCTTTGATGACAGCCGATTAACAACAGTCGCCATGTTCCCCGCACGTGCCGGTGCTATCACTCGTCATGACAAGGACTTCAACAATTATCTTGTACCACCCGAACTGGCTTGTGCCACAGAGGTTGCTTCGTTCAATTACCAATCTGACAAATATGCTGCTTATCTCCAGTATAAGCCGGACCTCATTCTATTTCAGGCTGAAGCCGAAACCTACAAACTACTGGAGCCTTTCTATAATATGGATAGAAAACGTACGGTAGGTATAGCTTATTGGGGATCTGCCGAATACTGGGGAGAATCCAATAAATGGCCCAAAAAGGGGTGGAATTATTCGTTCTTCGATCATACAATGCATCCCCACCCCCAGGCTTATCTTATCAAATCCGCCTTCATGCCGGAAGTTCCGGAAGTGCACATTGGCGTAGTAGATGCAGCCGGTGCTGAGAGCGTCAGTTGGAATGATGTAATAGTGGGCCGCATGGTACTTAATGAACGTTGGAACTATGAGCCGGGCAGCAAACAATCACTCTTCACCTACACCAATGCCCATTCAGTAGAACTGCTGGTAAATGGTAAAAGTATAGGCACTCAGCTAAATGATACGACAGAGATCAATCTGCGTAATATGATCTATTGGAAAGATGTTCCATATGGTAATGGTGGCTCACTGGAGGCTATTGCCCGCGATAAGAATGGAAATGAAGTAGCCCGTCACCGCATAGAAAGCTCAGGAAAAGCTGTAGCACTGAAGATAGAAGCGGAAACACCAACAGACTGGAAAGCTGATGGTATGGACTTACAATATATCAATGTCACAGCTGTAGACAAAAAAGGCCGTCCCGTATGGACTTACAATGAGCCGCTCACTTTGCAAATAGATGGTTCTGCCCAATTTGTAGCGTTGGATAATGGCGATCACTATACATCCGACCTCTTCCAAGGCGTCACTACCAAACAGATGTACCAGGGACGTATGCAAATTATCCTTCGAAGTAATCGGGAGGCTGGCGATGTAAAATTAAAAATAGTTTCAGCTAATTTGAAAGGAAATATTAAGCTGAAAACAATTACGAATGAGTAAAAGGAGTACTAAAAACGAATTGAAAATGAAGAAAATTGTTATTTTACTGCTTTTATTATTGCCTGTAGCTCATCTTCTGTCCATTGTACATGGACAGGTTCGCAACTTTGACTTTGATATGACTAAACCACAACCTAATTATAATGAAGATACTGGCTTTGGTTACGACCGGAATACTATCGCTATATCCAAGAAACAAAAACAGCCAATGTTTTTTTCCGTCAGAGTTCCCGAAGGAGATTATAAAGTAACAGTGACGATAGGTAGTCATCAATATGCCGGTGTGACCTGTTTAAGATCAGAGACACGACGAATGGTCATAGAACGAATGATGACAAAAAAAGGTGAGTTACAGGACGTAACTTTTAATGTGAACATACGAACATCATACATTGATGGTCAGAAGATTGTTGAATTACAAAACCGTGAAAAGAAAGACTGGGGATGGGATAACCGATTGACACTGGAGTTTAATGGCGAAAGACCAGCTGTGAACCGAATCAGGATTGAACCGAACCAACCTAAAATGAAAATATGGCTTTGTGGCAATTCCACAGTAACCGATCAGGATAATGAGCCCTATACCAGTTGGGGGCAAATACTTCCTTATTGGTTTGATGAGAATGTTTCTGTTGAGAATATCGCCATGAGCGGGCTGCGCACGACCTCATTTATTGCTCAGAATCGATTAGCAAAGATTGTACAAGAGGCTAAGCCTGGTGATTATGTATTAATAGAATTCGGGCACAATGATGAAAAAGACAGTACTCCGGGAAGTGGTGCATGGTACAACTTTACATATAATCTAAAACAGTTCATCGATATGCTGCGTCCCCAAGGAGTACATGTTATATTAGCTACACCTACGGAACGCCGTAACTTCAAAAACAAAAAAGTCAGTGCAAGTCATGGTGACTACCCGGACGCCATCCGTACCATAGCCAAACGCGAAGGTTTACCACTCATAGACCTCACAGTGTCTACTACTGAGTTATACAATGCGATGGGAGATTCACTTAGCAAGAAACTTTTTGTACATTATCCCGCAAATACTTATCCCGGACAGAACAAAGAACTCAAAGACAATACTCATAGCAGTTCTTTCGGAGCATACGAGATATCCAAACTGGTCGTGATGGGATTGAAATCTAACGAAATTGAATTAGTGAAATATCTCCGCCCGAGTTGGAAGGACTTTAATCCTCAGTTCTATGACGACTGGCAGAGTTTCTACTGGCCGGCAACACCAATGAACCACTCGGAGAAACCAGCGGGTAACTGATAAAATAATGAGATTCATAGAATTAAAAAGAAAGTCTAATCCTATATTTGTACTAATAAACGCCAGCAACAGAAAATTATGAATAAAAGAATGAAACTAATAACAGGTCTTGTTTTGGCAACTACTATCAGTAGTTATGCACAAACAAAAGAATTCGACCCTTTATTAGATCCTAAAGTAACTGTGATCTCAGCACCTCTTCAAGAAGAATGGAGCAGCAACTACATGTGGTATCCAGGACAATTAGCTGCCTTTTACCAACAACAGTCAGCCAAGATCTCCAAAGAGCGTTGTGTAAATGTGGGATATCCGGGTAAGTTCTTTGCAAAGAATAACCATGCTTATTTCAAAAGAGAAATAAAGCTGAATAAAGAAAGTGATCTTCGTTGGGAAGGGCCCTCTAATATTACCCTTTACATTAATGGAATCAAGCAATCTGCACCTAACAAACAGATAATGTTACCCACAGGTAAATCCTCTCTCCTATTCGAAGTGATAACAGACGATTCTCTGCCTTGTATCATATTAAAAGGCAGTGATCTGGAAAATCCAGACAAATGGCAGGTCAGCATGGACAAAACTTACTGGACTATCCCCGAAAGTGCCTCCATGTATAATAAGCCCGCGACTCTACCGGATGCTCCACAGAACATAACCGCTCAAATCAAGCCATTACAAATACTTCCTGTACGTAACTCTCAAGTAGAAGGTACTGACGGAGTAAACATTGGAAAAAGTGGTTATGCCCTTATTGACTTTTTTCATCTTGAAATAGGCACTGTGATATTTCAAGCGAAAGGGAAAGGAACCATAACAGTCCGCGTTGGCGAAACTCCGGAAGAAGCATTAGAGAGAGATGACAAGAAGCTGGAGCAATACTCACTGGCTCCCATCAAGTTATCAGAAACAAGCAGTATCATTAGCATACCAGAACGTGCACTCAGATATGTTTCCCTTGAGTGTGACGAAGGAGCTGAAATTACTTCCCTGAGATTTGATGCTACCATGTGGCCGGTAAAATACCAGATGCAGTTCGAATCGGATGATGATTATATCAATAATCTATTTAAAATGAGTAGCGCAACGCTTCACTCCAGTATGCACCGTTTCTATTTGGACGGAATAAAACGTGATTTCCTTCCCTGGTCAATGGATGCTCTGGTAAGTACGCTTGGAGGTGATTACTTATTTGGTGACCAACAAGTATCAAAGAACGGAATTTCCATTGCCCTCATGCCACTCAATCCCCAGATTACCGATGTAGGAATTCCTGATTATCCACTTCATGCCCTCTTTGGACTAAAACAGAATTATCTTCGCTACGGAGATATAACAACTTCTCTCCAATATAAGGATCGTATAACCCAGCTACTTGATTTTTATGCCTCCATCGTGGATGAGAATGGTTTTGTACATGGCAACTATGGAGATAGACAATTTGGTTATACTCCGGGATGGTCTACTCAAAATGGTCCTGCCAGAAAGGGAGTGGCAGCTTATGCACAAATAATGTTATATTACAACTATATGACCGGAGCTTATTTTGCCAATTTATGGAAAGAAAAAACACTTGCCAATAAATACAATAAGCTGGCTCAAGATTTAAAGAAGAAAATATTCGAACATTTCTGGGATAACGAAAGAAAAATATTCATCAATGGGACAATGAATGATGGTGCCATAGATAAACGTATTTCCCATCATGCACAATATTGGGCTATTTTGGCTGATATATTCCCTAAAGAGCATTATGACAATTTATTCGACAACATACTGCCACAGCTTCCACGTTATTATACTACCGTCAGCTATGAAAAAGGATATGAATTTCTGGCCTATGCAAAAGCAGGAAGGATAAAGGAACTATGGGATTTCATCTATCGTGTATTCGGTGATTGGATGGATCAGGGACATACCCGCTTCCCCGAGAACTTCCTGCCGGAAGCCTCAAGAGCCAAACAGCTGGAGTTTTACAGACGTCCTTACGGTTTAAGCCTTTGTCATGGTGCCAATGGGGTTCCCGCTGTTGTAGGTGCGTTGAATGGACTTATTGGCTTCAGCCAGTCAGTAGAAAAAACAAATGAATATACCATCAAGCCCGAATTATTGCATCTTAAGTGGATAAAATCGAGAATCCCTGTCAAAGAAGGATTCATCAATGTACACCTTAAGGCCCATGGTGAAAGTACAATAGAGATACCCAAGGATTGCATTGTCAAGATCATTACAAAGGGAAAACATAAACCATTGGTTTTTAAAAAAGCAGGTACATATAACTTCAAAATACTTGATTAAATCTTAAACCAGAAATAAAAGTAACCATGAAAAGACATTTAATAGCAGGAGGAATTTTAGCACTGATGTTAGCTACAAGTTCTTGTACACCTATCAATAAGAAGACGGAATCAGCACCTTTTTCACCTCCCTTAATGGGATGGAGTTCCTGGAATACCTACCATGTAGATATCAATGAAGAACTGATAAAAAAGCAAGCTGATGCTTTAATTACACATGGGCTGAAAGATGTAGGCTATCTCTATATAAACGTAGATGATGGTTTCTTTGGTTGGAGGGATGAAACAGGAAAGATGCATGCACATCCGGAACGCTTCCCTAATGGAATGAGACCTATATCTGACTATATCCACTCATTAGGATTAAGGGCAGGAATTTATTCGGATGCAGGTGATAATACGTGTGGTTCTATCTATGATAATGATGCCAATGGTGTAGGCTCAGGACTTTACGGACATGAACAGCAAGACATGGATCTCTACCTGAAAGAATGGAATTATGATTTCATCAAGATAGACTATTGTGGTGCCAAAGAATTGGGGCTTGACGAAGAAAAACGTTATGCCGCCATTTGTGAGGCAATTAAGAACACGGGACGTACCGACGTTTCCATAAATATCTGCCGATGGGCATTTCCCGGCACATGGGCTAAAAAAATGGCACGCTCCTGGCGTATCAGTCCGGATATTCGCCCTCGTTGGAGTTCTGTAAAAAACATTATCCAAAAGAATCTCTATCTATCGGCTTATGTCGGTAAAGGACACTATAATGATATGGATATGCTGGAAGTCGGTCGTGGTTTGAAACCGGAAGAAGAAGAAGTACATTTTGGAATGTGGTGTATTATGAGTTCACCGCTACTTATCGGTTGTGATATGACAACAATTCCTGAGCCTTCCTTAGCATTACTTAAAAACAAGGAGTTGATTGCATTAAACCAGGACACATTGGGACTACAAGCATACGTGGTACAGCATAATAATGAAGAGTATGTCCTTGTGAAAGATATCGAAAAAAGACGGGGACTTGTGCGCGCTGTTGCTTTGTATAATCCATCAGATACAATATGTGATTTTAATGTCTCCTTTGAAACTCTTGAATTAGGAGGTAAAGTTAAGGTTCGGGATGTCATAAAGTGTAGAGACCTGGAAGACATGACAGATAGCATACAAGTATCATTGCCACCACACAGTGTCGCAATATGGAAGCTGGAGGCTGAAAAACGTCTGGAACCGGTTCTCTATGAAGCCGAATGGGCTTATCTACCCTGTTATGATGACTTGGGCAAAAATCCCAAACAGATTTTCTACGCAGCCTCTCCTAATTGTTCCGGCAAAATGAAAGTTTCGAATATTGGAGGCAGTCAAGAAAACATAGCCGAATGGCAAGAAGTGTACAGTGAAAAAGGAGGAGAATATGATATAACCGTTTACTATAGTTGCGAGAAGAACAGAAAATTAGAGATATCCGTAAATGGAATAAAGACAGAAATAAAAGACCTGAATAGCGGTGATCAGGAGAAAATAGAATCAGTGACCATTCCTGTAACTTTATTAGCGGGAAACAATGTTATCCGTATGGGAAGCAGTTTTGGATGGGCACCGGACATCGATTGTTTTAAATTGAATAAACGTGGTAGCAATGAAAAATAATAGGATAAAAATAAGAACCGCAATAATGGCAATTGCGCTATTAATTGCAGGAGCAGCGAAAGCCCAGCCCCACGTCCCCCCTGTCTTTGGTACAGATAGTTTGAGCACCCGTTTGGATGAAATGGCTCGTTTGTATGTACCTCCTAAAAAAATTATGTGGGTTAGCAATGACTCTTTAGTCAGAAACACAAAAGTTTTGCTCCTTCCCGGCACGGGACAGACAGAGATGGGTAAAAGAAATATGTGTTCCCTGCACACAACAGAAAGCGACACAGCTTCCATCTTGTTGGATTATGGACGTGAACTACACGGAGGATTAAAACTGGTACTGGGTTCGTCCAAACCCTGGAAACCTTCTTCGGTGCGCATTCGTTTTGGAGAATCTGTAAGTGAGGCTTGCAGTCAGCACGATGGCGGTAAGCGAAGAAAAGGGTATTCCACCAACGACCATGCAATGCGTGATATAGTCCTACAAATCCCCAGCGACGGACAAATAGAAATAGGCAACACCGGATTCCGCTTTGTACGTATCGACCTGTTAAGTTCCGACTTCACTATACACCTGAAAGAAGCTCCCGCCATTCTGCGTTACCGTAATATCCCTTACCTGGGTTCATTCCGTTGCAATGACGAGCGCTTGAATGAAATATGGATGACAGGAGCTTATACTGTACACCTGAACATGCAGGAATACTTATGGGATGGTATAAAACGTGACCGACTTATTTGGTTGGGAGATATGCATCCCGAGGTTGCTACGATAATGAGTGTATTCGGATATAACGAAGTAGTGAATAAGAGTATTGATCTGGCCTGTGAGCAATTTCCCCTTCCCCAGTGGTTAAACGGAATCAGTACATATTCTATGTGGTATCTGATTATTCATCACGAATGGTATATGCATAATGGAGATATCAGTTTCCTACAACGTCACCGCAACTACATAACCGGAGTAATTGACCGCATCGACGAGTGTGTGGATGAAAATGGAAATGAAACCCTGGCTAAACAGCGTTTTCTGGATTGGCCCTCAAGTCCTAATAAAGCAGGAGTTGAGGCTGGATGCAGAGCTTTACTTTGCTGGGCTATGGAAGATGCCGGAAAGCTTTGTGAACAACTTGGAGAAAAAGAATATGTTGAAAAGTGCGGTAACATATCCAAACGTTTGAAGAAGCAGATAAAACAACCTAATAATCTGAAACAGGCAGCTGCATTGATGTCCATAGCCGGATTAATGAAACCGGAGAAAGCATGTAGCGAAGTGATTTCAGTAGGCGGTGCAAAGAACTTCTCAACCTTTTATGGTTACTACATGTTACAGGCACTTGCACAAGCCGGTGAATATCAACAGGCAGTAGACATCATTCGCCAATATTGGGGAGGAATGCTTGATTTGGGAGCAACCACTTTCTGGGAAGATTTCAATCTGGACTGGACACATAACGCCGGCAGATTAGATGATTTCGTACCCGAGGGTAAAGATGATATTCATGGAGACTTCGGTGATTATTGCTATCCCAGTTTCCGACACAGCTTTTGCCACGGCTGGGCATCAGGGCCTACCCCTTGGATGACACAGCATATCTTGGGAGTTGAAATACTGGATGCCGGTTGCAAGACTCTTCGCATAACCCCTCACTTAGGTGATTTAGAATGGGCGGAAGGTACTTTCCCAACCCCGTTAGGCGTGGTATATATCAAACATGTAAAAGGGCTTAATGGAAAAATAACTTCAACGATTAATGCCCCTGATGGTATAACAATTAAATAAAAGCATGAATAAGGGGACTTGTATGAAGTCCCCTCATTTTTTATCAGAATTCCTTCTTCAACTGTTCGCACCAGTCCGCTATCCGTTTATCCGTCAGCTTCGACTGGTTCTCTATATCAATCACCAGTCCACACCATTTACCATCTCTCAAAGCTCTTGAATGGTTAAATGAATAGCTTTCGGCAGACGTAAATCCGACAAGGATAGCCCCTGCCTTTTCAAAGGCATCAGCCAGTATTCCCAAGCCGTCAACAAAATTATCGGGATAACCGATTTGGTCACCAAGTCCGAAGAGAGCAACTTTCTTGTCTTTCAGGTCGAGGCTTTCTATCTCCGGTATCATTTCGTCCCAATAGGTAGGCAATTCACCGTCGAACCAGGTGGAAGCACCTACTATCAGATTATCATAAGCCTGGAAATCATTCTGCCAAGCCTTTTCTATCATGATCATTTCTACTTCTTTGTGTCCGAGCTTCTCACGTATCTTTTCTGCGATATGAGAAGTCTTGGCAGCATTCATTGCATAAAATAATCCTATCTCTTTCATAATAACTTATTATTAAATTAATATTCCAACAGCTTCTTGGCTGCTTCAAAAATTCTATCTGCACCCGGCAGAATGGCACGTTCCAGTATCGGATTAAAACCTACAGGAGTAAAGGTAGAGCCAACACGCTGCACTGGTGCATCCAGATAACGGAACAAGTCTGTACCAATACTGGCTGCTATCTCACCACCGAAGCCACCAAAGACTTTATCTTCATGAACAATCAGGGCTTTACTGGTCTTCTTCACAGACTCATAAATGGTTTCTTTATCCAACGGTATCAAAGAACGGATATCAATCACTTCCACACTCCAACCGCCTTCTTTTTCCAAACGTTCGGCAACATTCAAACAGAAATGCGTTGTGTTACCATAGGTGATAATACTCAGATCACTGCCCTCACGGCGAATACGCGCTTTCCCAAAAGGAACTTCAAAATCATCAGGGACGATGGTGGCTGCTTCTACGGAATTATACAATGATTTCGGTTCAATAAACAGCGTAAACCCACGGGAACGTATACTTGTACGGAGCAGTCCGGCAGCATCATCAGCAAAGGATGGACAAACAATCCGTGCTCCGGGCAAAGTAGCCAAAGCGCCCTCCAGATTTTGCGAGTGATAGAGTCCACCACCGATATAACCACCGGAAGCCAGACGCAAAGTTACATTAGGAACGAACTGTCCGTTGCTACGCCAATATTCATGGGTACATTCCACATATTGTTCTACGGCAGGCCAGAAATAGTCAGCAAACTCCGCCCCCTCTATCACTACCCGGATTTTAGGATCAAAACGGCTCATACCATTTGCTGTGCCGACAATATAATCTTCAGCAATAGGTGCACTGAATACACGAGCTTCACCGAATTCCTGTTGCATTCCTTTGGTTACATTGAACACGCCCCCTTTATCCCGATTGGCAACATCCTGCCCCCAGATGAAGGTATTAGGATTATGGCGAAACTCTGCTTTCAGCGTTTCATTGATAGCAGTTACAAAGAATTTCTTCTCTCCTTCTGTCTCACAATGTGTTCCATCTTTATATTTTTCCGGTTCGTAAGGTTCCGGCAATACATAGTTGAAAATGGTTTTAGGATCAGGATCGGGAGCTGTCAGCGCCTTACGATTGGCAGCAGCCAGGTCTTTCTTTGCTTTCTCCTCTATTTCTTTCAGCTCTTCTTCGGTGAGACGCTTGTAACGCAACAGCATCCGGCGAAACTTCAGCAACGGATCAGCTTCTTTCACATAAGCCAGTTCATTTTCATCCCTGTACAAAGTATCTTTGTCAGAGTTGGAATGTGAACCGATACGGACACAATTGGCATGTACGATTACCGGATTCCGGTTCAGCAATGCATACTCACGGGCCTCAGTCATGGCATTCATGGAGTCGAACACATCTTTTCCATTACAATGGATAATCTTCAGATTCTTGAATCCGGAGAAGTTATCCGCCACTTTACGGGCTGCCGTCTGGTCTTTCTTCGGAACAGATATACCATATCCATTATCCTGCCATACAAAAATAACGGGTAGGCGTTCAAGGCTGGCACCATTGACAGCTTCGTAGACAAAGCCTTCGGATGAAGCAGATTCACCGTGTGAAGTAATAACGACCCCTTTATGGTCATAATATACCATAGCACGTGCCACGCCGGCTGCATGAAGATCATGCGTACCCGTAGCCGAGGATATATTCTCGATATGCCATTCGGGTTTGGCAAAGTGATTGGACATATGGCGTCCACCACTTCCCGGATCGGTAGCTTTGGAGATACCATTCAGTATAAGTTCTTCTGCCGTCATTCCGGCGGAAAGGGCAGTCAGCATATCACGGTAGTAAGGGAAAAGAAAGTCTTCTCCTTTGGTAAATACCTGTCCGATGGCCAACTGTATCCCGTCATGTCCGGCATACGGAGCGTGAAAGGACCAGCCAAGGGACTGCAACAGGTAAGCGGGCGCCTTTTCATCGAGCGCACGCCCCAGCGTCATCAGGTAATACCATTTCTTCAGCAGTTCCACATCTGTGGTTTTTATATTGTACTTTTTCATACTTGTCAAGGTATTAAGTTATTCTTTCCAGTTTTCCAGATAATCTTTAATAAAATAGAGGAAGTTGCCACCTAATGAACCATCCACGACTCTATGGTCATAAGAGAGGGACAGATACATCTTATGACGGATGGCAATCACATCCCCTTCCGGAGTCTCTATTACAGCAGGCTTCTTCTCAATGTATCCTACTCCCAGGATAGCTACCTGAGGCTGATTGATGATAGGTGTACCGAACAAAGACTTGAATGTACCGAAGTTCGTAATCGTAAAAGTGCCACCGGAAATATCATCGGGCATCAGCTTATTATCACGCGCCTTGAGTGCCAGTGAATCAATGGCTACGGCAAGTCCGTTCAGATTCAGACGATCGGCATCACGAACCACCGGAACAATCAGATTGCCATCATTCAGAGAAACGGCAATACCGACATTGATATGTTTCTTGAACAGGATATTATATCCCTCTACCGATACATTCACTTGCGGGTAAGCAGCCAGCGCCTTCGCCACAGCTTCTGTGATGGCAGGCATATACGTAAGTTTCACTCCCTCACGACGGAAGAAAGCATCTTTATTCTTATCACGCCACTTTACAAGTTTCGTTACATCCACTTCCACAACATTGGTTACGTGCGGGGAAGTATGTTTAGACATTACCATGTGGTCGGCTATCACCTTACGTACACGATCCATCTCTTTAACTTCAACACCTTCTGCTGAGAATGTACCGGAAGCAGGTGTAGTACGTTGTACGTCAGGAGTTACAGCAGGTTTAGCAGACGACTGGGCAGGTGCTGTAGTTACCGATTGCGGTGCAACGCTTGCAACAGGTTGCGGACTTGGTTTAGCAGCAGGTTGCGCCATGGTGGTACCACCACTTTGTTTCCGTACAATGTAACTCTTGATATCCTTCTTGCTCACCCGTCCCTGATATCCGGTACCCGGAATAGTATCCAGTTCTTTAGGCTGAATGCCGGCCTCACGAGCCAACTGAAGAACTACAGGCGAGTACCAACGTTCTTCTTCCGATTTTACAGCTTTGACTTGAGGAGTTTCCTCAGAGACCTCGTCCTCGGAGTTCTCACCTCCGATATCGACAATAGCCACCACCGTACCCACAGCTACGGTATCTCCTTCCTTAAATAAAATTTCCACGACTTTTCCTTCTACCGGAGATGGTATTTCGGCACTAACCTTAGCGGTATTTACTTCAAACAACACATCATCTTCCTTGATGATGTCTCCTACTTGTACCGACCATGAGATGATGGTACCTTCGGTTATACTTTCACCCAATTTGGGCATCTTTATTTCAAATCTTGACATATAATTGAGTTTTAGGTTCTCAGTTCATTATATATACAACAAACAACTGAGTAGTAAGTTTTTAACTTAAGTAAAAGTTAATGCGGATTTATGATATATCCACTCTTTGCAAGCATACTTTTCCGCTTTCAACCGTTCGATGGCTTCCATATCTCCGGCAGAGAAGCGGTAAATCCGGTTATCGTCATCATCCACAAAGGAGTGAAAGAGCAAATGCATGAAACGCTTGATGTCCATAGGCTCAGACAAAAACTCTTTTATATTCGCAACTTCACTCCGTACGGAAGGTACTGCACGCATAGTACGAGAGCCCGGTAAACGGCTTTCCACACCCGGATCGCCATTCAATGCCGCATTCAACGTATCCAGATCAGTAGAAAACAACAAAGTACAATGATACATCACACGGTCTTTGTGTATGCACTGCGCACTACCTGATATTTTCCGTTCGTCCACATAAATACCCAGACGCTGGTCAGCATAAGCTGAGATACCTGCCTTTTCGAGGAAATCGACGACCTGTTGCAGGTAATATCCAAAGTCCGGCTGTTTTACGGTTTCGATAAAACTCAGGTTAATGTTTCCCCGGTCATGATATACAGCACCTCCACCGGAGAAACGGCGTGCCAGGGTTATCCCCTTTTCATCCAGAAACCTCTCGTCCACTTCCGCCGCCACACTCTGATGCTTCCCTATCACTACGGATGGCTCCGACTGCCAAAGCATAAAAAAGTTACCTCGCTTCTGCTTCAACAAATACTCTTCTGCTGCCAGATTAAAATAGATATCCGTACAGCGATTATCAATACAGAACATTACGCAAACAATGTTTCATGGAAGATTTCACCGACCGTCGGATGCGGAAAAACAGTCTTTTGGAACTCTTCCACCGTATATCCGTGCTGCACGGCAAGTCCGGCAAGAACAATCAATTCGGAAACAGGGTTTCCCAGCATATGGCAGCCTATCACCCGATCATCGTCATCCAATATCAACTTACAAAGCCCGTTCACCAATTCATTCTCGGCTACAAAACGACCGGAATAGGCCATCGGTAGTTTCTGTACATGATAACTGATACCGGATGCTTTCAGTTCTTCCTCAGTCTTACCTACTCCCGCTACTTCGGGATTGGTATACACCACACCGGGTACACAATCGTAATTCATACGGTCTTCCACTCCCAGGATATGGTTGACAGCAACTTCACTTTCACGAATGGCAGTATGTGCCAGCATAGAGTGTCCGGTAATATCACCACAGGCATAAACACGAGGATGGGAAGTCTGCATATGCTCATCCACCTTCACACCGCTGCGCAGCAGTTCAATGTTCAGTTTATCCAAACCAACCTGGGACAAGTTAGCTTTCCTACCCACACTGACGAGTACCTTTTCGGCTTCGATAAGTGCAGTCTTACCTTCCTTTTCAATAGTGACACCCTCTTTGCCGACTTCAATTACTTTGGCATTCAAATGGAAATTAACCCCACGCTTCTGGTATTCCGAACGTAACATGCCACTGGTTTCCTTATCCATGGCGCCCAATACTTCGGGCATCATTTCAACAACATGCACCTGCACACCCATGCTATTGAAAAAAGAGGCGAATTCCATTCCGATAACACCACCACCGATAATGACAAGTGAACGGGGCAAAGTTGTGATCTCCAATGCTTCCTTTGATGTCCAATAATCAATTTCAGATAATCCTTTAATGGGAGGGATCAATGTATCGGAACCTGTACATACCAACAGATAGGTTACTTCATATACTTCGCCGGCAGCCGAAAGTTGGAAACGTCCGTCCGCCTCCCCCACAATAACGGCTTCCTGCGGTACAATAACAGCACCGTAAGAACTGACCGTCATCTTCACACCACCGGTCAACTTTTTCACAATCTTATCTTTACGGTCGATAATCTTTTTCATATCGAATGACGAACCGTCGGGCACAGAGATGCCATACTTGGACGCGCCTTTCATATTGTCCCACAACTTGGCGGAATAGAGCAGAGTTTTGGTAGGGATACACCCCTCATTGAGACAAACACCGCCAATAGCTTTCTTTTCAAACAAAACAGTTTGCAGCCCGTTTGCAGCCGCTCTTTCGGCTGCCGTATATCCGGCAGGGCCACCGCCGATGATAGCTATATCATATTTCATAAATCAGTAGTATTAAGTAAATTATATACTTAACAACAAAAGAGAAGAGCGCAAAGTTCTATGACAACCTATTAAGGAAAGTTACTGTTTTTCAATCACAATAGCCTACATCCTAAAATTTATCTGTACTTTTGCAGAAATTTAAGAAATACTATGGTAGCTCCCGAAATAGCAATTGCTGACTCCAACACCTTATCATGTATGGGATTGCAAAGCCTTCTGGAAGAAATTATCCCGATGGCCGTCATCCGTGTATTCAGTTCGTTCGAGGAACTGATGGACGATACCCCCGATATGTACGCGCATTATTTTGTTTCAGCACAGATATATTTTGAGCATACCGCTTTTTTCCTACCGCGCAAACCCAAGACCATTGTATTGGCAAACGGTGACAATCAGCCTCAACTGGCAGGAATACCGACCTTGAATATTTATCAGGACGAAAAAACACTAATAAGGAACATCCTGCAACTACATCAGTTCGGACACAAAGGCGGGCATCCTCATAGCCACCCCCACGGACATCCCCACGGTACAACAGCGCATCCATGCGGTAATCCTCATGCCGACAGCGAACATGATCTTTCTCCCCGCGAAATAGAAGTACTGGTACTGATAACCAAAGGACTTATCAATAAAGAAATAGCCGATAAACTGAATATCAGCCTGACTACCGTCATCTCCCACCGAAAGAATATTACGGAGAAGCTGGGCATTAAATCAGTGGCCGGACTGACGATTTATGCTGTAATGCACGGGTACGTTGAAGCAGACCGTATCTAAATCCTAATAAATGAGGATTGCGAAGACAGGGGAAATGCTCTTACTTTGCAACCGAAATAAAACGAGTTGATATGAATAAGAGTAAATTGTTGATTTTTGCCCTGGCACTCCTACCCATAGGAAACATTGCGGCAGAAGAAGTGGATACCCTGAAAATAGTAGATGTTGAAGAGGTTCTCATCATTGCAGCACCTAAAGAAAACCGTAAGTTGCGCGAGCTGCCCAATGCCGTCACCTTACTTTCGCAACAAGACATGCAAGCGGCACAAGTGATCTCCATAAAGAACCTGACAGCACTGGTCCCGAATATATTTATTCCTGATTACGGTTCGCGACTGACATCTGCCGTTTACATTCGTGGTATCGGTTCTCGTATCAATACTCCTTCCGTAGGACTCTATGTTGACAATATACCTTATATAGATAAATCCGCATTCGATTTCAACTACTCCGACATCGAGCGTATTGATGTGCTGCGCGGTCCGCAGGGTACACTGTACGGACGAAATGCGATGGGCGGAATCATCAAAGTACATACCAAATCTCCTTTCTCTTATCAAGGTACTGATTTCCGTATAGGAGCAGGTACACACAATCAATACAATACTTCCGTCACTCACTATCACCGGATGAATGAGCGCTTTGCATTCTCGGCTGGAGGATTTTATGATTATGATGGCGGATTCTTCCGCAATGCGGCACGCAATAACGATAAGATAGACAAAGGACAATCTGCTGGTGGCCGTATGCGTGCCATCTATCTGCCCAGTGACAACTGGAAACTCGACTTTAATGTGAGTTATGAATATAGTGATCAGGGCGGCTATCCATACGGACTTTATAATAAGGAAAGCGGAGAAGTTGCCAAGACTGCTTACGATGAAGAAAGCAGCTACTATCGTAACTTGCTGAATGCCGGACTGAATTTGGAATATCAGGCACAAAATTTCATTTTGAGTGCTGTCACCGGATACCAGTGGCTTCGCGACCGTATGTTCATGGACCAGGATTTTTCTGCTGCCAATATTTTTAATATAGAACAGAAACAGAAAATAAATACTTTCTCGGAAGAAATCGTTCTGAAATCAAAACCTAACCGCCGTTGGCTATGGACTACAGGAACTTTCGGATTTTATCAGGCACTGCACACGGACGGACCGGTATTATTTCACCGGGATGGTATTACATCGGTTATTGAAAACAATGTAAATAGTGTTTTCGATGGTCTTGCATCTATGGGTATACCGGGCATTCCTGTCATGCACCTGGGAATCAACAATGAAAGCCTACCTGTCAGCGGCAGCTTCGACACACCAACTTTAAGCGGTGCTCTTTTCCATCAATCCACCTTCAATGACTTATTTGTCAAAGGTCTCTCAGCAACCGTTGGTCTGCGAATGGACTACGAGAAAATAAAGATGGAATATAATTCAGCCGCCGCAACCACCAACTTTAACTTCTCCATGAAAATGGGAAATCCTGCAAATCCTCAGATACTCGAAAGCCAAGGTTTGGAAGGAAATGCAATCTATCTGGGTAAAGAATCGACTGACTACGTTCAACTATTGCCAAAGTTTGCCTTGCAATATGAATGGAAAAAAGGAAATAACATTTATGCAACTGCGGCCCGTGGATACCGGTCAGGAGGATATAACATTCAGATGTTCTCCGATCTTGTAACAGGAGTGCTCAGTAACTCGATGATGGACGCCATTATGGCGGATCCTAAATTCAGCAACTTCTCCGCCATGATTAAAAAGATGAAGAAGGAATTGCCGGAAGTTAGTGAGGCTACCCGATATAAACCGGAATACACTTGGAACTACGAAGTTGGAAGCCACCTCACACTTTGGGAAGGACGTTTACTTGCTGACCTTTCTGCGTTCTATATGGATACTCGCAACCAACAGATTGCTAAATTCGCAGAAAATGGTTTGGGACGTATCACTGTAAATGCAGGAAAGAGTCATAGTTATGGTGCCGAAGCAAGCCTGCGTGCTGCTCTTACTACTGCATTTACCGTCAACGCTTCTTATGGATATACATATGCTACTTTCAAAGAGTACGCAACCAATACAAAGATAGACGGAGAAACACAACCTGTAGATTATAATGGAAACTATGTTCCCTTTGTCCCTAAACACACCCTAAGCCTGGGCGGACAATACATTTTCCGCATCAACCCGGGACATTGGTTGGACCGTATTCAGGTTAACGCCGACTACACCGGTGCAGGACGTATCTATTGGACCGAACAAAATGATGTCAGTCAAGCCTTCTACGGCACACTGAACGGACGCCTCAGCCTGCAAAAAGGCAACGGACAGATTGACTTCTGGGTTCGCAATGTACTGGATAAAGATTACGCTGCTTTCTACTTCGAAAGTATGGGGAACGGATTTATGCAGAAAGGCCGCCCCATACAGGCGGGAATCGAATTGCGATGCAGATTTTAAAATTCTTATAAAGAGTCATGAGCGCTTCCATCAAAGGAAACGCTCGTTTCTTTTAAAACTTCTCCCAACCCGCCAACCAGATAGAACGGAAGATTAACAAGCTGAAATGTTTTTCCTTCAATCGTGGTGACTTCATCTATTGAATAAGGCTGTGACCATACACGCACGGCAACCGTTTGCGAAGAACGGTTCATAAACGAATGTAACGAACGAAGATGTGCATTATGTCCTGCCTTTACCTCAATAGGATAGATTTTGGAATCTTGCACCCAGATGAAATCAACCTCTGCCGCAGACTCACTCTTACCACGCACCCAAAAGTTACGTTTTTGGCTGACTTTATCGGTCAGCGTCAACAGTTCTTGTGCCACAATATGCTCGGCTATCATTCCTCGCCAAGCATCCATAATGTCTTTTGCACCGAATACTTCTTTCTGCACTTGAGCTGCATAATTTACCAAACCCGTATCCAGCCATACCAGTTTAGGCATACGCTTAGTTTCCGATATGGCAGGAACTTCCGTTGCCGTTGTCGGATAAACCAACTCCATTATCATAGCTTTTTCCAATAAACGAAAAGCCTCTCCAACTTCACGGGCATTATAATTCGATGATGCAAAACCTCCAAGTGTTACAATCTGTGCAGCTTTGCCCCAACCTTCTTTCAGAATGAACCGTATTACTTTTATCAACAATCCACGCCTGGCATACTTCTCCACATCATCCCGATACCCCTGTAAAAGAGTCTCATACACATCGCTTAAGGCAAGAATATCCCTCCTTTCAGCATAAAGCTGGACAGCCTCCGGCATGCCACCAATCAGCGTATATAAATTGAATAACGTCATCAACCGATCATGAAATGCAATCGTTATTTCCGGCTGTTCCAGCACCGGTAATAAAACTTCCTCACCGATAGCTCCCAAGAATTCACGAAACGAACAAGGACGTAAAGCCATATACTGCACTCTTCCTACGGGAAACGAAACATTTACATCCACCAGATTTTCCAGTAAGGAACCTGCAGCAATGACATATATTCCAGGAAGTTCCTCATAAAAATAACGCAACAATCCTATTGCTTTTGGTGAATTTTGAATCTCATCAATAAAAAGTAAAGTTGTTCCTTCCTTTCGCATAACTCCACAATGAGCGAAGAGGAACGGCATCAAATCTTTCAATGGTATTTCCAAATCAAACAGAGCAGTTGATTCTTTTTTCTCTAAATTGAGTGGCAGGTAGTTATCAAACTGTTGTCCGAACTCATTGACTATCGTAGTCTTGCCTACCTGTCTTGCTCCGCGCAAAACAAGCGGTTTACGATGCATATCCGTTTTCCATTGTTCCAAATGAAAAAGTATCGTTCTTTTAAACATAATTAAAAGATATTGGTTTTCAACGACAAAGATACACTTTTGTTTCAAAACCGAGGCAAGTCACCAACCGTTTTGTTTCAAAACTGAGGCAAAATATCTATTGTATCGTTTCAAAACCGAGGATCGTTATTCTTTTCTCTTACTCATTAATCGCACCGCAGCTCAGACAACGTCCTTTTTCTCTAAGCTTCTGTCCGCAATTGCCACAACGATAACGATAAAAAACAAACGTGGTGTACACCTTTTTCAGGAAAATCCAGATGAAAGCGACAAGGAAGACGTAGCCGATATATATCTGCGTAGTCAATATAAAGAAGAAATAGCAGAAGATGCAGCAAGATGCCAGGCCTAATAAATAGAACATAGCGGCAGCAGGCGAAAGCTGACGAAATAAATCATCGAGCACTGCCAACAACACTATGATGAATAACCAGATACTCAGCAAAAAGACCGAAAGGATAAACGGAACCTTAAAAGGTGAAAGCGTAGGATTAAAGTAGAAGTGTTCCCACGTTTCGGGTACAAAAACCTGCATAGACTCGTACACCGTGGCACTAAACGCCATCAGTAAACAAAGCAACAACGGATACACACTATCTATATCATTGAAATAAACCATCTTCAACTGTTTGCGACGGAACAGGCGAAGCATCCAGGCACCTACAAACAAAGCAAAAATAATAACGAAATAGGAAGCATGCGTATCACTGAACAGGTAAATAAATTGGGAAATACTATCCGTCGGTACAAAAGCCTGCATCATCTCCCGCTCACCAATCCAACCCTGTATTTCCTGAGAATGGGCCAGTTTCACCCAGACACTATCCACACTATCCGCCGGATGGATAGCAAATTCGGCCACGACCACACGATCTCCTCTATACAGAGTATTGTAGCAATCCTTCACCGGCAGGCAGGCAAGCACCACGGAATCCTGCACCACTTCCAGGTTGGTGTTCAGCGTATAGTGGCGGTCATAAAGATAAGTCAAAGAATCGCGGGTCCCGACACTCATCCCTTCATCATCCAAGTTGGGACGGGAATAATGGCAAGAAAAAAAACAGAAACACAAGAATAAAGAAATACAAATAAGTGCAGACCTGCGCAGAGAAAAGAAACCGTATACTTTGCGTAGTCCTATGCTGATTCGCATTTCTGAACCATATTTCACTTCCTTATTCCGCATATACTTTCATCTGACAATTCTTACAATCAAACTCCAAGCGGAAGCGCTTACCATCAGTTCCCGACAGATAATAAGGTTCCCGATAAGATGAACGCCCCTTCTGGTAAGTAGGGCACCAACCCATACTATATCGCAGGCAATGCTTACAGAACATTAGGACAGCACCCGGAACAGATTGTTTCTCATAAGCCGGAGCCACAGAGGCAATGCCGTGGTCAGTATAGAAAGAGGCGGCACGGGTATTCATTACATTCCCGAGGTACGTTAATGAAGTACCGGAAACTGTTGTTTTAGAAGAAGTCCCCGGTAAAGGGAAAGCGTGAGTTGTAGGTTTCCAAACTGCCAGTTCCTGTCGGTAGTTGATGCGACGAACAGTAATCAGTTGCTCTACAACCTGACGACGCCAGTCGGCTACCACGGAAGCAGGAAGGAACCAATTATCTGAAAAACGGATTTCTATGGCGGAATTTGTTTCGGACGAACGATTATCCGCTAATATTCCGGCTTCAAAAGGAGTATTTCCCAATTTACTGAGTTGGGTACGCAGGTTATCTGTCTGCGAGGTACGGGCAAGTTCTTTCTGATAAGGGAAAGAAAGTCTAACGCTATTATCATCCTCATCCGTGATAGTCAGAGCAAAGCCGAAGGCGGTATCTGCCAAAAGCAAGGATACGGAAATCTTTCGTTCGGAAGACTTACGTGCCAGCAACTTCTCAAATTCCTGATCGTAGTTACGGTAAAGCACAGTACGCGGACGGATACGGGGCATCTCACCTGCCGGATAGAGTTTATTCCCGTCCACACGGTTGATACGGAATCCTTGCAGACGTCCTTGCTCATCGATATAACAAACACCGTCACCGTTATTGAATGATTTCAATCCGGCTACTGTGAGGTAGTTTCCGCGTTGTTCCTTCATGGTTCCCATCTCTTCGCCGAGGGATTTCGGAGTATCGAAAGAGAAAATATCTTCACTGCGTCCGTGCAGGAAGTAATGCGTAAATCCACGACTAAAACTTTTATCTAACTGGGGACGGAATGTATAATTACAAGTACCGGAAGAAGCCCGGGCGTATTCTTTACGGCGTGTAAAGATAGCATCCAGCTTTTGGCGGTAAGCAGCCGTAACATTCTTCACGTAAGAAACATCTTTCAGACGACCTTCTATCTTGAGTGAAGTGGCACCTGCATCAAGTAACTCTTCCAGAATATCACTCTGATTCAAGTCTTTAAGAGATAGCAAATGCTTATCACGTACAATTACTTTTCCGTCGGCATCCATCAGGCTGAAAGGCAAACGACAGAATTGTGCACATTCTCCCCGGTTAGCGCTACGTCCAAAACAAGCCTGGCTGACATAACATTGCCCGCTATAGCTAACGCAAAGTGCCCCATGCACAAACACTTCCAACGGCACTTCCGGACAGACTTTATGAATATGGCTGATTTCCTGAAGGGAAAGCTCACGTGCCAATACTACTTGTCGGAAACCGGCTTCTGCAAAGAAACGTACTTTCTCCGGTGTACGGTTATCCATTTGCGTACTGGCGTGCAAGGAAATAGGTGGCAGGTTTAAGCGAGTGATTCCCATATCCTGCACAATAAGCGCATCCACTCCCGCACGATACAAATCCCAAATCATTTTCTCTGTCTCTTCCAGTTCTTCTTCCTTTAAGATGGTATTGACAGTCACATAAATCCGGGCATTATATAAATGGGCATGAGCCACCAAAGCAGCTATATCTTCCAACGAATTGCCGGCTGCTGCACGTGCGCCAAACTTAGGCGCACCGATGTAGACCGCATCCGCACCGTGGTTAATAGCTTCAATGCCACATTCCATGTTTTTGGCAGGAGCCAGTAACTCTATCTTTCGTTGCTTTATCATTCTATATCGTTAATATTGTACGGAGTTTCCTGATAAACGAAATAGTTCAACCAATTAGAGAACAGCAAATTGGCATGGGCACGCCAACGTACCATCACACCTTTGTCCGGATCATTATCCACATAATAATTACGAGGTACTTCAATGGGCAGACCTTTATCCACATCCCTGCGGTATTCCGTATCCAGCGTTAGTGGAGAGTATTCCGAATGTCCGGTAACAAAGAACTCACGTCCACCACGTGCTACCACCAGGTGTACGCCTGCATCTTCCGATTCCGAAAGTAAAGTAAGTTCAGGTATTTTCAAGATATCTTCTTTCCGTACTTCGGTATGGCGGCTATGAGGTACATAGAACATATCATCGAAACCACGGAAAATAGCATGCAACGGATCTAAAGGACGATGCTCGAATATGCCGAACATTTTCTTATCCAACGCATACTTGGGTACTCCGTAATGATGATAAAGTCCGGCCTGTGCAGCCCAACAGATATAAAGGGTGGACGTGACATGCGTACGGGCCCAATCGAATATTTCCATTATTTCATCCCAGTAAGTCACTTCTTCGAAATCCAGTTGCTCTACAGGGGCACCAGTGATAATCATACCGTCGTACTTCTCGCCACGCATCTTTTCAAAGTCAGTATAGAACGTCTGCATATGTTCTACAGGCGTATTCTTGGATGTATGACTCTTGATTTTCATGAACGAGATTTCCACCTGAAGCGGTGTATTGGAGAGTAAACGCACAAGATCTGTCTCCGTGGTAATCTTCAAAGGCATCAAGTTCAGGATAACGATGCGCAACGGACGGATGTCCTGTTGCGTGGCGCGGGAGTTGTCAATAACAAATATATTCTCTTCTTACAGCAACTCTATCGCCGGTAGCTTATCAGGTAAATTTAATGGCATAAGTTATCAGATTATCTTTAATTTAGAGTACAAAGGTACGTGATAATTTTGAAATCTCCCGCGAAAGAATGAAAATGTAGAGCTATTTCAAGTTATTTATCTTCTTCATACAAAGCATTATAGATAAAATTATCAACAAAAAGGCATCTTTCCTTTCATGTATTTAAAATATTATTCTACCTTTGCCGCCCGTAAAGTTAATGAACATTGAAAAACATTAAGATGGAACAGAACCGGAGTTCAAGCGTGAATTCACTTAATTAGCATCCCAAAGCCACTGACTTTTCTATACCAATTATGGTCCTTACCCACCCCAGATATTCCGATGCTTTAATTAACACATTAATTTGAAATGCGACAGTCGTGTTTCACAAAAAACCATACTATTATGAACAAAACAACTATCAAAAACAACAGACTGACTTTATTCTCATTCTGTATCATTTTCTTATTTAGTTCTTGTGTCAATGAATTAGACTCAGAAACTTCTCCCGATGCTGTTCCCGGTACTATTCCCATCAATTTCACGACAAAAGTCAGCAAAGCCGACACACGTGACTAATACTGCCTTTGAAAAAGGAGATAAAGTAGGTTTATATGCAATGCTTCCATCTACTCCAATTACAGAAAAGCGCTACATTGACAATTTACAACTGGAATGTGGGGAAAAGAATGCATTCATCCCTGAAAAGACAGTTTTCTATCCGGCAGGAGATGCCACACTCAATTTTATCAGTTATTACCCCTATCAGTCAACCGGAATAAAAACAGGTCAATCTACCATTCCTGTATCTGTACAAACCGACCAAAGCAGCGCAAAAGCGCTCTCCATATCCGATTTCATGATAGCCTCCGAGAAAAATGTAGAAAGCAGCGAAGATGCCGTCGTACTTCATTACAAGCATAAATTGACCAAGATAAAAATCACAATCACAGCCGGTACTGGGGAAGATATAACAAAAATATATAAAGCGAATCCTCAGATTATCGCAGTAGGCTTCAAGACCAAAGCAGAATATAATACTGATACGGACAAGTTTATAAACCTGACAGAGGAAGCAGACATCATCCCATATGGTGAATGGAACATAGTAAAAGGGACTTTAACAGGAAAAGAATTCATCATCATACCACAAGATGCTGATGCTAACGCTCAATCTTTTATAATGGAATGGAACGGGAAAGTATATACCTGCCCAATGCCAAAACTGAATATGACAGGAAGTACACAATGCCAAATCGATATCGAGGCTATGCAGACAACCAGCCATTCTCTTACCGGAATAACCAGTACAGTTGAAGACTGGCTGCCCGGAGATAGCAAAGATACTAATAACAGTGGCGGCATTACAGCTATTCATTTGGCGGCACTCACTTTCTCTCAATCGAACATATACAGAATCTACCATGACGGCAAGCCGATGGCAGAAGTTTGTAAAGAGTATCTAAAATCTGATCAAATAACTTCAAGAGCAATTGTTGCATACCCGGTGAAAGAAGATGAAACGAGCAATCTGAGCAAAGGCGTTGTTCTAAAACTACTGGATGATGAAAGAGCGATAAGCGGAGGAAGCATAAACTGGAATACAGACGATAGTTCCTTTGCTTATACAGAAGGGAATCACCAGTCTGTTGACAAATTCTATCTTAATGAAAAGGGTGAAATCTTACTGGAAGAAGCAGAAGATCCAATCAGCATAGATATTGCCAGCTATACCATCAGGGATATACGAAAGGGAAATACTTATGAGTATCCAATCGTAAAAATAGGCACTCAATATTGGATGAGAGAAGATTTATGTGCAACGGCGTACAGAAATGGAACTACATTGAATAAAAAAACTCAGTTGGGAGAAGGCCCTGGCTATTTCAGACCTCAGAATACAGAAACATATTTCTATAATGGAGAAGCTGTACTTGAGGGAGAATTGGCACCTGCAGGATGGAAAATTCCAGATAGTGATGATTGGCAAGCCTTAAAAGAATACATCAAAGATGATGCTTCGATACTAAAATCCGGAGAATGGGAAGTCTTAAAAGAGGGTGACACGATTGATTCAGGTTCTAATCTAACTGGTTTCTCAGCATATCCCGTAGGGATTTGGGGAGCAGGAAAAAATATATCCCAAAAACAATTAGTATGCTACTGGACACTAAATGAGACAGAAAATAGCATACCAGAACAATCAATAAGTTTCACCGGAAGCAGCGCCAAGTTTTCTGTCGCCGCAACCCATGTTAAAAATGAAACTTACTATAAGGCCTTTTCCATACGCTGTCTAAAAGAATAGCCCAATAAAAAAAAGCATATCTCATTTCTTTTTCGTATTTTTGTTCCCAATGTACAAATAAGTTTTGTTCACCGAACAAAGACAACGAAAAAGAAATGAGAATTATCGACCTGATACACAGCAACGAGAAGACAGCTTTCTCTTTTGAAATACTGCCACCGCTGAAAGGCACAGGCATCGAAAAGCTGTACGACACCATAGATACTTTGCGGGAATTTGACCCGAAATACATCAATATCACCACACATCGCAGCGAATATGTGTACAAAGATCTGGGAAACGGTTTGTTTCAGCGCAATCGCTTGCGCCGCCGTCCCGGAACTGTTGCCGTAGCTGCCGCTATCCAAAACAGATATAATATTACTGTAGTTCCGCATCTTCTTTGTAGTGGTTTCACCCGCGAAGAGACGGAATATGTACTGCTCGATCTGCAATTCCTGGGTATTACCGACTTACTGGTGTTACGTGGAGATAAAGCAAAACATGAGTCCGTCTTCACTCCCGAAGGCGATGGCTACCATCATGCCACTGAATTGCAAGAACAAATCAATAACTTCAATAAAGGTATCTTCGTAGATGGCTCGGAAATGAAAGTGACCAATACACCATTTTCCTATGGTGTGGCGTGTTATCCCGAAAAACACGAAGAAGCTCCCAATATTGACACTGATATCTACTGGCTGAAAAAGAAAATGGAAGCCGGTGCAGAATATGCTGTTACACAGCTTTTCTATGATAACCAGAAATACTTCGACTTTGTAGAACGTGCCCGGAAAGCCGGAGTTACCATTCCCATCATTCCAGGTATCAAACCGTTCAAGAAGATATCTCAAATCAGCATGATACCCAAGACGTTCAAAGTGGACTTGCCCGAAGAACTGACATGCGAAGCGATGAAATGCAAAACGGATGAAGAAGCCAAACAAGTAGGCATCGAATGGTGTGTTAAGCAATGTAAGGAATTAGTGGAACATGGAGTACCCAGTATTCACTTCTACTCCATCGGTGCAGTGGACAGTATAAAAGAAGTTGCAAAGCTGGTATACTAAGGGAAGTTGAGAGTTGAGAATGGAGAGTTGAGAGTTGGAGTAATCTAATTGGTAATTAGTAATTGATAATTAAATTATAAAGAATATCGTGTTTTTCAAAGAGGTAATAGGACAAGAAGCAGCCAAACAGCGGCTCCGGCAGGAAGTGCAAGAGGGGCGTATTCCTCATGCTCAGCTCTTCTGCGGTCCATCGGGAGTGGGAAAACTTCCGTTGGCAATGGCTTATGCCCGTTACATCTGTTGCCCGAACCGTACAGATACAGACGCCTGTGGCACTTGTCCCTCCTGCGTAAAGTGGAATAAGCTGGTACATCCGGATGTACACTTCGTCTTTCCCATCGTAAAAAAAGGAAAGAAAGAAGTGTGCGACGATTACATAGCTGACTGGCGCCATCTGGTGCTGAACAGCCCTTATTTTAGTCTCAACCACTGGCTAAATGAGATGGATGCTGAAAACGGGCAAGCCATTATCTATGCAAAAGAGAGTGATGAGATAGTACGTAAGCTCAGTCTGAAATCGAGCGAGGGTGGCTACAAGGTTACTATCGTCTGGCTACCGGAGAAAATGCACGTAGTTTGTGCCAATAAGTTATTGAAACTTCTGGAAGAGCCTCCCGAAAAGACAGTATTCCTATTGATATCCGAAACTCCGGACATGATACTGCCGACAATCCTGAGCCGTACGCAACGCTTCAACATCCGTAAAATAGAAGAAACGGATATTGCCAACGCCTTGCAACAGAAATATGGTGTACATCCTAATGATAGTTTCACCTTGGCGCATCTTGCCAACGGTGACTTTATCAAAGCATTGGAAACCATTCATCTGAACGAAGAAAATGAACTGTTCTTTGAACTCTTTGTCAGTCTCATGCGTCTTTCCTATCAACGGAAGATACGTGAAATGAAGCAATGGAGTGAGCAACTGGCAGGCATGGGACGAGAACGACAGAAGAACTTCCTGACATACGCCCAGCGTATGATACGCGAGAATTTCATCTATAACCTGCATTGCAAAGAGATGAGTTACATGACTTTACCCGAACAAAACTTTGCGACCCGCTTCGCCCCTTTTATCAACGAACGGAATGTAATGGGAATGATGGATGAATTGAGCGAAGCGCAGATACATATTGAGCAGAATGTAAATGCAAGGATGGTCTTCTTTGATTTTTCATTGAAAATGATAGTTCTACTGAAACAGTAGAAATCAGATATATAGTAGTAATCTCAATCATAAATAAAAAAATGGATTTTAAACTACATAACGGAAGCGGAGGTCTCTGCTGCAAAAGTTGCGGCAGACAAGACAAGCAACTGAATACCTACGACTGGCTGGCCGACATTCCCGGAAACGGAGAAGAAAGCGATCTGGTAGAAGTTCAGTTCAAGAATACTCGCAAAGGATATTTCCGCAATAGCAACCATATACCTCTTGAAAAGGGCGACATCGTGGCCGTAGAAGCAACACCGGGACATGACATCGGTGTAGTAACCCTAACCGGACGCCTTGTTCCGCTGCAAATGCGAAAAGCTAACATCAAGTCTGAGGCTGATATCAAGCGTATCTACCGTAAAGCCAAACAGGTAGATATGGACAAATATAATGAGGCCAAAGGACGCGAGCATGACACCATGATACGTGCCCGGCAGATTGCCCTCAACCTGAATCTCAACATGAAAATCGGTGATGTGGAATATCAGGGAGATGGCAACAAGGCTATTTTCTATTATATTGCCGACGAGCGTGTAGACTTCCGTCAGCTGATCAAGGTACTGGCAGATGCTTTCCATGTCCGCATTGAAATGAAGCAGATTGGTGCACGCCAGGAGGCCGGACGAATCGGTGGTATTGGTCCTTGTGGACGCGAGCTCTGCTGTGCCACCTGGATGACTTCTTTCGTGTCAGTATCCACAAGCGCCGCCCGTTATCAGGATATTTCTCTCAATCCGCAAAAACTGGCAGGACAATGTGCCAAACTAAAATGCTGTCTCAACTATGAAGTGGACTGCTATGTGGAAGCCCAGAAGCGTCTTCCTTCCAGGGAGATCGAGTTGGAAACCAAAGACGGTACTTTCTATTTCTTTAAGGCAGATATTCTGAGCAATCAGATAACCTACTCTACCGACAAGAACATTCCTGCCAATCTGGTAACAATCAGTGGTAAGCGTGCATTTGAAATCATCGGTATGAACAAACGGGGTACTAAACCAGAAAGTCTTGTAGAAGAAGCACGCCAAGTGGAACCCAAGAAGCCAATAGATTTGTTGGAACAGGAAAGCTTAACCCGCTTCGATCGTAGCCGTAAAGGTAAAAACGGTGGAGAAAATAACGGTGGTGGAAATGGAAACGGCGGTAATAACAACCGCAAGAAAAAGAAAAAAGGCAATCCGAATCAACCCGGAGATCAACAATCCAGACCACGCCCACAAGGTGAACCGAGACCGCAAGGTGATAAGCCCAAACCACAAAGCGATCAGCGACGGGGAGAACAACCCAGGCGCAACAAACCCAAGCGCCCCAACAATCCACCCAGATCACAAGGAGAGAAACCAGCCGGAAATGAAAAACCTGCTCAAGAATAAAACATCTCTTCTGAAGAGTTTAATACTGCTGTTCATCGCAAGCTTCTACACAGCCTGCGATGAACAGACTGTATATCATTCTTTTCAATCCCTGCCAACGGAAGGCTGGCAGCGGAATGATACACTATTCTTCAATGTTTCGGTTGCAGACTCTGCTACACTCTACAATGTATCCGTAGAAGTAAGAAACCGGAACAATTATCCGTATCAGAATCTACCTTTACTCGTCTACTACGACAGTCCGGAAGCCCCAAATATCAAGCGGGATACATTGGAACTGCGACTTGCAGACAATGCAGGTATTTGGTTAGGAGATGGCTGGGGTGGGTTATATCAATCAACTCTCCCAGCAGGTTTCATCCGTATTGGAAAAGCCGGGGAATACCGCTTCAAAATCATACACCTTCTACCGGACGAAGTTCTTCCCGGTATCAATGATGTAGGAATCAAATTAAAACGCTGACAGTCTCTTTTTGCGCCCTGCATCAATCCGCAGGAAGATGAACAGCAGGATGGTGAATCCCCAAAGCGAAGAACCTCCATAACTAAAGAATGGCAGTGGAATACCAATCACAGGTGTCAATCCCAGCACCATACCTACATTAATAAATAAGTGGAACAGGAATATACTAACAACCGAGTACCCATAGACTCGACCAAAAGTAGAAGGTTGCCGCTCCGCCACAGCAATCAGACGGAGTATTAATATAAGGAATAAGAGTAGCACGGCAGTAGAACCTATAAATCCTTCTTCTTCACCTACCGTACAGAAAATAAAGTCCGTATCTTGTTCGGGTACATATTTCAACTTAGTCTGAGTACCGTTTAGGAATCCCTTTCCTGTCAGGCCACCGGAACCGATAGCTATCTTCGACTGGTTGACATTGTATCCGGCACCAGCCAGATCTTCTTCCATACCTAATACCACCTTGATACGTATCTGCTGGTGAGGCTCCAATACTTTATTAAAGAAGTAATCACTGGAATATAAGAAACCGATAGAACCGATAGCAAATATACCTATCAGGAAATAACTAAGATGACGCTCACTTAACGAAAGGAAAATAAGGTACCCAACTACCAGCATACACAGTCCCCATTGCACCCAAACCAAATTAAACGGAGTCACATATTCCGATATAAAATAAGCGATTAACAACACTCCAATGGTAACTAACAATATATTGCGTACCGGTTCCCATTTCTTCTTATAAACCCACACCATTCCTGCCGCAGACAGCAAGACCATCGAAAGTACTGCAAACTCCCCTATCGGCGTCGGCGTATCGGCAATAAACACCTGATCAAAACGAATACCTACCACAAAGTAAACTACCGCGCACAACCCGGAAAACAGAACTACACCCGGCATCCCCTCCCGATACAGAACCAAAAAGAAAGCAGTATATACCAACGCTGAGCCAGTCTCCCGCTGCAAGATAATAAGTATCATCGGGAACAGAATAAGAAAAACCATCATCAGGATATTCTTCCAGTTCTTCATGGTGAACGAATAGGAATTCATATACTTGGCAAGCGCCAGTGCCGTAGCAAACTTGGCAAATTCCGCCGGCTGCAAACTTACCGGTCCCATGACCAGCCACGACCTCGACCCCTTCGTATCAGGTGCTATAAAGATAGTGACCACAAGTAATATGGCAAGTGCTATATAAATAAGATAGGCAAACATATCATAAACGCTGTCTTCAAGCATCAACAGCACAAACCCCAATCCAAAAGAGCAAATGATCCAAACCAATTGCTTACCTGCACGAGTGGAGAAATCCCAGAAGTCACGGTCGCCATAATCATAGCTTGCCCCGCAAACGCTGAACCAACCGAATGCAATCAGAATCAAGTAAACACAGATCGTTACCCAATCCAGTGATTTCCATATACTATCTCTCCTCGTCACCATACATTATCACACGATTACTCATTTCTTCCGCTCTTTCCTCACTGGCAGGCGAAAGTTTTCCATTCAAATACTGTTCCATCATTAAAGCACCATAAGGTACTCCATAGGTTGCACCCCAACCCCCATTCTCCACATAAACGGCAATAGCGATCTTCGGCTTGTCCATCGGGGCAAAACCTATAAATGCAGAGTGGTCATGTCCTCGATTCTGTGCCGTACCTGTCTTTCCACAGACTTCTACACCCGGCAGGATAGTTCCGGCTATACGGCAAGTAGCACTTCCGGTAACTCCCGTAACGGCAGCCCGCATACCTTCTACAATTTCTTCATAATAAGAGCGGTCAATAGAAGTGTAACGACGTTCCCGGTAGGTACTATCCAATTCTGCATCCTGAATATCCTTCACAATATGCGGAGTCACAAAATAACCACGATTGGCGATGGTAGCCGCTAAGTTTGCCATTTGCAAAGGTGTACTTAAAACTTCACCCTGACCGATAGAGATACTGATTACCGTCAATCCATTCCATGATCCACGATAGGCTTTATCATAAACACCTGCATTAGGGATAAATCCACGTTTCTCACCCGGCAAGTCCGTTCCCAGCTTATAACCAAATCCTTGAGAAACCATGTGATCTTTCCATACAGTAAGTGCATTCTGCGGCGAACCGTATTTCTTATCACCAAACATGCGATAAAGCCCCCAACAGAAATAAGCATTACATGAAGTGGCAATAGCCGGTATCAACGGAAGTGGTGATCCGTGTCCGTGACATCCCACACGCAAACCTCCATAAATAAATCCATGAGAACAAGGAAACGATGTGGACGGCTGTATGATACCTTCTTGTAAGAATGTCAGCGCTTGGGCTGTTTTAAAAGTAGATCCCGGAGGATAAACACCCATAATCGCACGGTTCAGCAGCGGTTTCTGTTTATCTTTCTGCAACATATTATGGTTTTTCCCACGCTGACGTCCGATCATCAGATGCGGATCAAAATTAGGTGCCGATACCAGACATAAAATCTCTCCCGTTTCCGGCTCAATAGCCACAATTGCACCGATTTTATTCTTCATCAGACGCTCACCCAACATCTGCAAATCAATATCCAATCCTAATTTCAAGTTCTTGCCCGGTATCGATGGCCGATCCAGTTTACCATCCATATAGTGCCCCTGAATACGTCCATGCGCATCACGAAGCAAAACCTCCACTCCTTTTTCACCACGCAGGTACTTTTCATAAGACTTCTCTATACCTTGCTTACCTACATAGTCACCGCGGATGTAATAATCATCAGCCTCAATATCTCTCATTGAAACTTCACCGATATCCCCCAAAGCATGTCCGGCAGCATTATAGGAATATTGCCGGATAGTACGCCTCTGAATATAAAAGCCCGGAAATTTGAAAAGCTTTTCCTGGAATACACCGCACTCTTCCGCTGAGAGCTGCGTCATAAACACCTGATGCGTATATCTGGAATAACCGGGATTCATCCAACGATTCTTCACATCTTTCATTCGCTTCAGCAACTGCTCTTTCGTAATATTCAGTGTGCGGCAAAAATCGAGAGTATCCAGTTCCGTCACCTCTCGCGGCACGAATGTGATGTCATAAGCAGGTTGATTGAACACCAGTAACTTTCCATTACGGTCATAAATCGCACCGCGTGAAGGATACTGGATTTTATTGAGGAAAGCGTTACTATCTGCGTTCTTCTTGTAAGTATCAGTCATGATCTGCAACACAAAAAGACGCATGATATAAATGATAACAATCACAATTGCTACCCCACCTATCACTAATTTCCGCTTTTCGAGTGTATAATCTTTTGCCATCTTACTTCTTCTTCACTCCTTCTATAGCCATGATACAGGTTACAGTCAGCAACGTACTTGCCACAATTCTCAGCAGCAACGTTCCGATATGGGCGAACGAAAAGAATTCTATGGTAAGTAATATTGCATGATGAATAAAAACGCTAACAATCAAATACTTCAGGAAAGGAACAATCCCCATCGATTTGATTGAAGGAACTATATTTTCGAACGTATCCCGCGGTACAAACAGACGCAGGAAAGTAGGGCGCAAAAAAGCCAAAGCCACCGTAGCCGCAGCATTCATACCCGGTGTGTCCGAGAAAATATCCACCGTCAGTCCTAGAAAAAACGCCCACAGCATCAAAGCATTCCGCGGCGTTTCCGACTCGAATTTCAGTATGAGATAGATATATAGAAAAGGAGTGGCATATCCGGCAATATGCACATTATTCAGTATCAGTACCTGCAATAGTACCAAACCGATAAACCAACCTATTTTATGCAGATAATTGAGAACCAATTTGATTTACAATTTACGATTTACAATTGGGGCTACTCCCCTACCATTTATCACTCCTATCACTCTATCACCTTATCACTCTATCACTTCCCTTCTTCCTTCTCCAGCATCTTCTGCTCCTCTTGTCCGGTACGGGCAATTACCCGCACATTGCTCACCTTACCGAAGTCCGTAGCCAGTTTTATCTTCAACAGATAAGAGAGACCGTCGTGAGAGTCGGACATATCATCCACCGTTCCCACCATGACTCCTGCTGGGAATACTGTAGAATAACCACTTGTCACCACCGTATCACCCAAGTTGAACTCTGCATGGCGAGGTAAATCCTTCAGATATGCAAAGCGAGAATCTCCATATTCCCACTTCAAATAACCAAAATACTCGCTGCCTACAATCTTACAACTGATGCTCGATTTACTGTTCAGCAACGGAATAACGGTAGAGTAATGCGGAGAAGTTTTATAGACAATGCCCACTACTCCATTAGCATCTACCACGCCCATTTCCGGACGGATACCTGCAGACGAGCCTTCATCAAGTGTAATATAGTTATCCACCCGGTTCAAACTGTTTTTGATGACATTCGCCTTGAATATCTGGTATTCTTCCGGTTCAAGCCGTTCCAGGCTATAGAGCCGAACAGAGTCCATTCCTTTATTATTCAATGTTTTCTCCAGGAATGCCACTCGTTGCTCCAGCCACATATTACGGTCGAGCAAGTCCTCATTGACAGATTTCAGATGGAAATAAGAAGTTATAGTTCCCGAAACATCGTAAACTTTCCCCGCCACACTATTGGCCGATGTGAAAAACACACTCTGCTGATAGTAATTGAAGCGGAACAATAAAACAAAACTGGCTGCCTCTAACAGTAGAAAGAGGAACCAGTAGTTGTATTTAATAAGAAAGTTCAGTAAATTTCGCATATGCCTTTATTACCGCATCAAGAATGAGAAACGATCCACATTCTTCAGCGCCACACCCGTACCTTTGGCAACAGCATGCAGGGGATCTTCGGCAATGTGGAACGGAATGTTTATCTTATCAGTCAAACGCTTATCGAGTCCACGGAGCAATGCACCACCACCTGCCAGATAAATACCATTGTGCACGATATCGGCATACAATTCGGGAGGTGTATTTTCCAATGCGTTCAAGATAGCTGTTTCAATCTTTGAAATTGATTTCTCCAGACAGTGCGCTACTTCCTGGTAGCATACAGGCACTTCCATAGGCAGAGCCGTGATACGGTTCGGACCATGAACGATATAATCTTCCGGAGCATCCTCACCCAGTTCGGTCAAGGCTGCACCTACATTGATTTTAATACGCTCGGCCATACGCTCGCTGACCTTCACATTGTGTTGACGACTCATATACTCCTGAATATCAGCAGTCAAGTCATCACCCGCAATGCGGATAGAGTTATTGGCTACGATACCACCCAAGGAGATAACGGCAATTTCCGTAGATCCACCACCTATATCGACAATCATGTTTCCTTCCGGAGCTTCTACATCGATACCGATACCGATAGCGGCAGCCATAGGTTCGAAAATCAGGTAGACGTCACGTCCGCCGGCATGCTCGGCAGAGTCACGCACAGCACGCAGCTCCACTTCAGTACTACCTGAGGGGACACCGATAACCATACGAAGCGAAGGAGAGAACAGACGGTTGCGATTATTCACCATCTTTATCAAACCGCGTATCATCTGCTCGCAAGCATAGAAGTCGGCAATTACACCGTCGCGAAGCGGACGGATGGTACGTATGTTTTCGTGGGTCTTTTCGTGCATCATCTTTGCCTTATCACCCACGGCAATCATCTTATCGGTGCGACGGTCGAGAGCTACCACCGAAGGCTCATCCACCACAATCTTACCATTGGTTGTGATAATGGTATTGGCGGTACCAAGGTCCATCGCTATTTCTTGCGTAAAAGAGAATAATCCCATGTTGTTAATTATGAATTATAAATTATGAATTATGAAGATGACAGCATACTCGGCGCAGCTAACTCATCATTCATAATTCATAATTCATCATTAATATTAGTGTTTGAAATGACGAATTCCTGTGGTCACCATCGCGATGCCATGTTCGTTGCAATAATCGAACGAAAGCTGATCCTTGATGGAACCACCCGGTTGAATAACTGCGGTCACACCTTCATTTCCGGCAATCTCCACGCAGTCGGGGAAGGGGAAGAAAGCGTCGGATGCCATCACGGCACCTTTCAGGTCGAAGCCGAAGTTCTTGGCTTTTTCGATGGCCTGCTTCAAAGCATCCACACGTGAAGTCTGTCCCACACCGCTTGCCAGCAATTGCTTACCTTTAGCCAGTACGATAGCGTTGGACTTACTGTTCTTCACAATCTTGTTAGCAAAGAGCATGTCTTCTATTTCCTGTGCGGTAGGTGCTTTCGTGGTTGCAGTTTTCAAATCTTCAGGCTTCTCGATGTTCAGGTCGCGGTCCTGTACCAACACACCATTCAAGAGAGAACGGAACTGCTTCTTAGGCAGTGCGGCAGGCTTGCGAACCAGAATAATACGGTTTTTCTTCTGTCCCAGGATTTCCAATGCGTCTACATCGTAATCAGGAGCAATAATTACCTCGAAGAAGATTTTATTGATTTCCTCAGCAGCGTCCTTATCGATCACTCCGTTTGTGATGAGCACACCACCGAAAGCGGAAACCGGGTCACCGGCCAATGCATCGTTCCATGCTTCGAGCACCGTGGGGCGTGAAGCCAGACCGCAAGCATTGTTATGCTTCAATACGGCAAACGTAGTCTCTTCAAATTCATCGATCAAGTCGACGGCTGCATTGATATCGAGCAGATTGTTGTAAGAGATTTCCTTTCCGTGAATCTGGTCGAACATAGCTTCCAGATTTCCGTAAAAGTAACCCTTCTGGTGCGGGTTCTCGCCGTAGCGCAAAGTCTTCTGATTATTGGCAGAGCAACGGAATGCGGAACCTTCTTCGCCATCGAAGTAGTTGAAGATGGCTGAATCGTAATGGGAAGAAACGGAAAACGCCTCTTTGGCAAACCAACGGCGTTCTTCCAGCGAAGTGGTAGCTCCATGTTCCATCAGCATATCGCGGAACGGCTGGTATTGTGCCTGAGAAGCAATGATAACCACATCATTGTAATTCTTGGCAGCAGCACGGATCAGTGAGATACCGCCTATATCTATTTTCTCGATGATAGTCGGTTCGTCGGCACCGGAAGCTACGGTAGCTTCAAACGGATACAAATCGACGATAACGAGGTCTATTTCGGGAATTTCATATTTTTCTATCTGTTGCATATCCTGTTCCAGTCCGCGACGGCAGAGAATACCACCGAACACTTTCGGATGCAGGGTCTTCACACGTCCACCCAGGATAGAGGGATACGTGGTCAAGTCTTCCACTGCTTTACAGGGATACCCCAGTGATTCTATAAACTGACGAGTTCCGCCTGTTGACAGAAACTCAACTCCTTCTTCATGCAGTTTGGTGATGATTTCGTCCAAACCTTCCTTATGATAAACCGATACTAAAGCGGTTTTAATTCTTTTTGTTTCAGACATGGAATTGCGTATATAAGTATTTGATGCGCAAAGGTACTAAAAATGTTTATTTGCACACATACTCAAACACAATAAATTAGGTATAATTAAAAAAGGCAGCAATCCTGTTTAGGATTTACTGCCTTTATCTTTCTTTTTTGCCAAACGGAGAGGAAACCGCTCCACTGTGCCAGAGTTGTGCCACAGCCTTGGCACAGTGGAGCCATCACCTTGGCAAGGTTATGCCATGCCTATGGCACAACTGTGCCAAAGCGATGGCAAGACTTACCAGATAGAGATGCGTTCTTCTACCGGTACATACATCGGATCCTTCTCCGTAATGCCAAATGCATCATACCATGCAGCAATGTGCGGCAACGCAGCGTCTACACGCCATTTGCCCAAAGAGTGTACATCGATCTTCGTCAATTGCAGGATGGCTTCGGGACGGGTATTGTTAGCCCAAACATTGGCATAAGCCAGGAAGAAGCGTTGTTCGGGAGTGAAACCGTCTTTTACCTCCAGCGGAGCGGCAGCGGTAGCCTTCTTGAATGCCTGGTAAGATACTTGCAAACCTCCGTGGTCGGCAATGTTCTCACCCAGCGTCATACGACCATTGGCATGTACCCCCGGTGCAACTTCGATGCTGTCAAAGAAAGCAACCATTACATCGGCACGTTTCTCGAAGTTCTTAGCATCTTCTTCCGTCCACCAGTCTTTCAGATTACCGTCTTTGTCGTACTGGCGACCTTGGTCGTCGAAGCCGTGTGTCATCTCATGACCGATTACAACACCGATTGCACCGTAATTGAAGGCATCATCAGCATTCATATCGAAGAACGGATATTGCAGGATACCGGCAGGGAAACAGATTTCATTCGTTGTCGGGTTGTAATAAGCGTTTACGGTTTGCGGAGTCATCAACCACTCGTCCTTGTCTACAGGTTTGCCAGCTTTGGCAATCATTTCAGCATAGTTCCACAGGCTGGCACGTTTGAAATTGTTCCAGTAAGAGTCGTCTTTGATTTCCAACGTAGAGTAGTCTTTCCACTTATCAGGATAACCGATCTTCACGTGGAAAGTAGCCAGTTTCTCCTGTGCTTTCAGCTTGGTTTCGTCGCTCATCCAGGCAAGGTTGTTGATGCGTTCGCCCAGGCTGGTCTGAAGGTTCTTCACCAAAGATACCATACGTTCCTTGGCAGCGGCAGGGAAGTATTTCTCTACATACATCTGTCCTACGGCTTCACCCAGTGCGGAGCTTACTACAGAAACGGCAGTCTTCCAGCGGGGCTGCATTTCCTGCGTTCCAGACATGGTGCGTTCGTAGAAGTCGAAATTCTGTTGAGCCATCTCGTCATTCAGGAAGTTGGCAGCAGAATCAATCAGTTTCCATTGCAGGTAAAGGGCTTGCTGATCAACAGGTAAAGTATTCAGGATGTTAGCTGCTTCAGCTACCGAAGCAGGCTGGCCGACAATGATTTCCTTCACATCTGTCAGTCCAAGACCTGAAAGGTAAGCGTCCCAGTTGAAAGTAGGATAATTCTTCTTCACCTCTTCCATGCTCATCTTATTGTAGTTAGCATGCGGGTCACGCAGTTCGGTACGAGAACGGAAAGCTTTGGCAAGACGGGTTTCCACGTCCATAACCACTTCCATACCTTTTTTGGCAGTAGCCTCATCGAAACCTGCCAACTGATACATTTTCTGTACATGAGTACGGAAGGCATCACGGATAGCGGTAGTAGAAGGATCAGTAGCCAGATAGTAATCGCGTTCGCCCATGCTCAAGCCGCTTTGATAAAGCTGCACGGCGTTCTCGTTACTGTTCATTTCGTCGGCAGCCACATAGAGGCCGAGGTAAGCACCGATACCCTGTTTACGCAGATCGGCGAGCAAAGCATAAACAGCTTCTTTATCTTTCAGGGAAGCAATCTGTTCCAGATCGGCTTTGATAGGAGCAACACCTTCTTTGTTCAGCTTCACGCTGTCCATAACAATCTTGTAGAGGTCGCCTACCTTTTGCGCTACACTACCTGCTTCATGCTGAGTGGCAGCCAGTTCTTCAATCAAACCTTGTATCTGCTTACGGTTATTCTCGGCAAGTTCTGTAAAAGAACCGTACTGTGAATACTCAGGTGAAAGTGGATGGCTTTCAATCCAACCGCCACAGGCGTACTGATAGAAACTACTCCCCGGAAGGGCAGTTGTGTCAAGATTGGCAAGCTGGATACCGGCTGTCATTTCAGCTTTCTGCTTGCCCGTACCACATCCCACCATCATAAGGCAAGCTGCGGCTAAAGGTAAATAATGAGTTACTTTCATAAGATATAAAATTATGTTATAAGTTTTATTGTTCTTTCCGAACTGCTTCCAGTTCGGTAGAGACGGCATCCCACTCTTCCATCACAGAGTCGAGCTGTTGCTTCAGTTTCTGATGCTGCTCGTAAAGGGCCATATCCGAAGCTCCCTCAGGAGTTGCCATTCGGGCTTCGAGAATGGCGATGGCAGACTCGGTCTGCTCTATCTCCGATTCACAGTCAGCAACGCGACGTTCCAGTTTTTTGAGCTTCTTGTTCAGTTCCTTCTGCTCTTCATAGGAAAGCTTGGCACCGGAAGATTGAGTGGCGGTATCCGCATTCTCTTTTCCACCGGAAGGTGAGGTAGAAAGTGCGGGGGCTTTCTGTAATTCGTTCAGACTTTCTATCTGCTTCTTTTGCAGGAAGTCGTAGATGCCACCGAGGTGTTCTTTTACAATTCCACCACCGAACTCATATACTTTAGTCGCAAGTCCGTCCAGGAAATCACGGTCGTGGCTTACTAAAATGACTGTACCGTCAAATTCGCGAATGGCATCTTTCAGTACATCCTTCGAACGCATATCGAGGTGGTTAGTCGGTTCGTCCAGTATCAGGAAATTCACAGGTTCCAGCAGGAGTTTGATCATTGCGAGGCGGGTACGTTCTCCACCAGACAGCACTTTCACCTTTTTATCAGAAGCTTCACCGCCGAACATGAAGGCACCAAGGATATCGCGTATCTTCAGACGGATATCGCCTACGGCTACGCGGTCGATGGTATCAAATACCGTTAAACTTTCATCCAGGAGTTGTGCCTGGTTCTGAGCGAAGTAACCGATCTGTACATTATGACCGAGGGTGAGCTTACCGGTATAGTCGGTTATTTCTCCCATGATACACTTTACCAGGGTGGATTTACCTTCACCGTTCTTACCTACGAACGCCACTTTCTCACCACGGTTTATGGTCAGGTTGACATCGTGGAAGATGACATGGTCGCCATAGGCCTTCCGGACATCCTCACAGATGACAGGGTAACTTCCGCTACGGCTGCTGCAAGCAAACTTCAGGCGCAATGCAGAGTTGTCTTCCTCGTCTACCTCGATGCGTTCTATCTTTTCCAGTTGTTTGATGCGGCTCTGTACCTGCACAGCTTTCGTGGCTTTATAACGGAAGCGCTCGATAAAGGCTTCCGTATCTTCTATTTGTTTCTGTTGATTCTCGTAGGCACGGAGTTGCTGTTCACGACGTTCCTTGCGGAGTACAACGAATTCGTCATACTTCACTTTGTAGTCGTAAATCTGTCCGCAAGTGATTTCAATAGTGCGCGTGGTGACGTTATTGAGAAATGCACGGTCGTGACTCACCAATACCACGGCATTGGCACGTGTGGAAAGGAAGTTTTCAAGCCATTGGATACTCTCAATATCCAGGTGGTTGGTAGGTTCGTCGAGCAACAGCACATCGGGACGGCGAAGCAGGAGTTTGGCAAGTTCGATACGCATACGCCAACCACCGGAGAACTCACTGGTGGAGCGGTCAAAGTCTTCGCGGCTGAAACCTAAGCCTTGCAAGGTTCGTTCTATTTCAGCACGGAAGTTGGTGCCGCCCATCATCAGAAAACGTTCGTTCTCGTGAGTGAAACGGTCGATGAGTTTATGGTATTCTTCGCTGTCATAATCGGTGCGTTCGGCAAGTTGCTGGTTCATGCGTTCGATGTCTGCTTGCATTTCGAAGATGTGTTCGAAGGCCAGTTCCGCCTCTTGCATCACGGTACGCTTATCACTGAGAATCATCACCTGTGGCAGGTAGCCGATAGTACATTCGCGGGGAATGGCAACGACGCCGGAAGTGGGCTGCTGTAGTCCGGCCAATATCTTGAGCATGGTAGACTTACCCGCACCATTCTTGCCCACCAGGGCGATGCGGTCTTTTTTGTTGATTACGTAAGAGACGTCTTCGAACAGAGGGGTTGCATTAAATTCTACCTTCAGTCCTTCTACTGATATCATAGTGTCAATGAATTTATCGTTCAGGGCTGCAAAGGTAACGATTTCCAGCGGGATATGACATCGTAAGCCTACATTATTGTAACTCGTTGGCGGAATTCATTCATTTATGTAGGGTTATGAACAAAGTGATTAGGGTTTAGTGATAAGTGATAAGCACCATTCGGCATACAGTTCCCACATCATTTGTTGTGTCTCCGGTACAAAGAATCCACTGAAATCATATACCGAATGGCGCTTATCACTAAACCCTAATCACTTTTATCCCTTTCCATCCCGTTATGCACCAACTCATTCTTCTACTTTCAGCGGCAGGATGATTGTAAAGCGTGTACCCTTTCCGGGTGTAGACGCTACTTCGATCTTCCCTTTGAAGCGTTCGACGATTGTCCGGCAGATAGCAAGTCCTAGTCCTGTGCCTTGCTTGAAGGCGTCTCCTTTGTAAAAACGGTCAAAGATATGATCAATTACTTCTTTAGCCATGCCTGTTCCGGTATCTTCCACAAATATTTTTACACGACTGGAGGCGGCAGGCCGGTAGCCTATACGGATATTTCCTTCGGAGGTGAACTTTATCGCATTGTTCACCAGATTGTTGATAACTTGGTTCAGGCGGGTGGGATCGGTATAAATGGCAATCGCCTGTTCGGGGAGATCCAGCAGTAGCTCCACACCTTTCTGCATATTCATTCTTTGCGCACTGCCTATCTCATTCAATACCTGGTGGAGGGAGATGTTGCAGAAGTTGAACTCCATGGTATTCGACTCTATCTTGGAGAGGTCCAGGATGTCGGAGATGAGGACCATCAGCAGTTGACTGTTCTTCTCGATCAGGGAGGTGAACTCGGTGATGTCTTCCTTTGTCAAATCAGATTCGCCATAGGCCAGCAGGGAGGAAAATCCTACGATGGCATTGAGCGGCGTACGTATTTCGTGGCTCATATTGGCAAGGAAGACACTTTTCAGTTCGTCACTGCGCCGGGCTTTATGCAGGGCCTCGTTCAGCCGTTCTTCGGTATCCTTATATTTCTGAGTGCTCATGCAGATGCCAATGATGCGGAAAGGGGTATCTTTCAACTGCCCTACGTAGGTGGACTGGGCTTCGAACCACTCCCAACTGCCGTCGTCACGACGGAGGCGGTATTGCACGGAGGCTTCATACAAGTTACCCTCCAACTGCGAGGTCAAGGCATATATCACCGCCTGACGGTCATCGGGATGTACCAGATAGAGAAATTCTTCGGTAGTAAGTGTGTAGTCACGAGTGGGAATATTCAGGTATTCGAAGTAACGGGAATCGATGATCATGCAGTTGTGCTCCAAGTCGTACGACCATTGGAATATCTGCGTACGACTCAAAGCAATATCCAACAGATGCTTTTGAGTACTCTCTTCCACCACGTTGCGATAGTAGAGTACGATTCTGACCAGTCTGTCTTCTTCATACACGCCTATCAGGGCACCTTGTATCAGGAAAGTGATATGTCTTTTCGGTTCGCATATGAAACAATTGGAAGACAAAGGGATGAATCGCCGGGAATCCTCATGCAAATCCTGAAGATAACAGTGCAGGACATCCTCCTTGTCCTGCACTATTTCCAGCACATCGACGACGGATTTTCCAATGATATCCACATCCAACTGGAGTTCGTCACTCACCTGTTTGTTCACGCGCCAGACGCAATCTTCAAGGTCGATCATGACAATGCTGACGGGCCATACATCGAACAATTGTTCAGCAATGGTGTTCACTATCCGTACTTCCTGAGACATATCGGTGTTCATAAAGCTATGTTTATCGTGTAAGCCGCAAAGGTCGGGCTTAAACGGATAGATGGCAAACAAACCGGAAGAAATCAATATTCCATTTGGACGCGAATATATTCCATCGTTCACACCTTTACATCTTTTAACCGGATAAAAAGGGACGGAGAGTCGGATTTAACGGTTATTCTTGCTGATTATAGATCAATATCATTCAATTTTGCATGCTTAAAAGATAAGACATGAGTATAACTAAATTCAATATAAATGCCGACTTCATTGCATATCAGCAGATCACGGCAAGTGGGCTGAGTCATCTGTCGGGACGGGCTTATAAGACGGAGGGAGGCATTTTCGCCCTTTGTAGCAAGGGTTCGCTGAAGACAATTATTAATCATACCGAATATCGGATTGGAGTGAATGAACTGATAGTTGCTCCTCCCGAGACTTTCGTCCAGCTACTGACCGCATCGGATGATGTGGAAATACATGCTGTCATGTTTTCTCAGCAACTGATACAGCATGCCGGAATGGGCAAGAATATGATGGATAAGTTTCATATCATCGGCAAGCATTATGTTTTCTCGTTGTCAGAAATGGTTTCGCAACTTTACTCGGATATGTTTACGTTTCTGTCGCATCTTTATAAAGAGGTTGGGGAGAAGTTGAGTGAGGCTGTGTTGCAGTCGTTCCTAAGTCTGATGTTGCAGGGGGTATCCGAACTTTGTCCGGAACAGGCGAAACTGAAAGAGACGCCAGGCAGCAGACATTTCCATCAGTACCGGATTTTTGTCCGAATGGTACATGAGGAATATGCCCGTGAGCACCAAGTGGTGTATTATGCCAAGAAGATGAATATGCAACCGTCCGCCCTTTGCCGGCTTGTCAAGAAGGAGTCGGGACATACGGCAATGGAGATTATCAACAGGACACTCATCATGGATGCCAAGACGCAACTGCGCACGGAGAATACGCAGGTGAAGGATATTGCGCTGAGTCTGGGGTTCAATAATGCCGCCTTCTTTAATAAGTTCTTTAAGAAGCATACAGGGGTGACGCCGCAAATGTTTCGGAATTCGGTAAGATAACAGGATTACAGAAGAAGAACGATTGTTTCTGCATTCCCAGCAAGTGAAGATATTTATTTCATCTTGCGCTGCTTTGCCTTACGAAGCAGACGGCGGGCAGGAATGGCTTTTATTTCACCATCAGGTGTACCCACTATCACAGTTTCGTTCCGCTGTGCTTTTTTCTCAAGCATACGTTGCTCGGCCAGTGCCAACCCATAGTGCAACTTCTCGCTTAGTTCCTTCCACTCATCGTTTGACATAACTTTCTATGGTTTTAAAGAGTTCTACTTCATACATCCGTATCGGAAGACTGGGACCGCCTTCAGCAACAATAACGCGGTTCTCCCGACTATTATCCGCCAACAGCCAATAGTCTACACAGGACATATAGATGTCGAACAGATTATTTATTCCAGCTTGATAGCGCCGACGTATAACTTCTTCCGGTATATCATGCCCGCCTTCACTGACACGCTGGCGTACGCGATTAATTGCCAGTTCCGGCGAATTCAGCCAAAAGTAGATGAGGCTGACTCGATACCCTTTCTTCTGCGCCTGCCTCACAAGCCGGGCATAAGAACGGGTGGCAAGTGTTGTCTCAATCGAGAAGTTCTCCCCTTCCCGCATCAATTCTTCAATACGCCTCAGCATCAAACGACCTGCATCAATTGCCACGCCCTCAGGATTGAAAGGAGACAAGCCACGGGCAATCTCATCAGCGTTCACGAATTCCTTACATTGCAACACCTCGGGCAAAACAGTATAAGATGCCGTTGTTTTGCCGGCACCATTACAACCACTGATAATATAAAGCTGTTTCTCCTTCAGCATATTCTTATTAAGAGCTGAATTCAACTTGCAAATGCAACAGAATTCTGATTAATAATTTGTTTAA
>ENA-UONV01000505-UONV01000505.1-human-gut-metagenome-genome-assembly--contig:-CS4-NODE-505-length-44773-cov-7.140413_pt1 | contig 44773 bp, 36 predicted proteins | sample MGYA00242461_ERZ724008 | MGnify/ENA metagenome assembly ERZ724008 | reverse complement strand
TCAGATTCATTAAGAAATGTCGTGTTCAGTGTCTTAATTTATGAGACCATTATAGATTTTTTCTTGGAAAACCATAGTTTTTCCATTTTCTTATCTAATATATCGGTCATTTTTTCCTTAAACTTACATTTTCAAAAGTCTTTCCTATGCTTCCAGATGTCAAAATAGATGTCAAAACGCAAAAAAGACCTACTCTTATTAGGAGTAAGTCTTTTGAAAGTGCCGACCGGAGCGTAGCGGAGACCTTGAACCCGGGTTCAAGGTCTCATCCGCATAAAAAAAAGACCCAGAGGGTCTTTTTTATGCGGATAACAGGACTTGAACCTGCACGGGATTCCCCACTAGAACCTAAATCTAGCGCGTCTGCCAATTCCGCCATATCCGCAAGCAAACACAATTATAGCAAACCTACCACCATCGTGTCAATGCTTTTTACTCAATCTCCAAAAATCGTTTGATTTTCTTCATTTTTTCCTTTGTCATCCGGTAACCGTGCCAGTAGGAGGCTTCCAGTTTCTGGACGTTGCTCTCAAAACTGTTAAGCAGGTGATTTGGGCGGATAATCATGATTTTTCCTTCGCGCTCCCATTGCTCACATTTTGCGATCAATTCATTGTAGCGTTCCGGACGGCTGAGAATCAAATCTCGGACATTTGGATATTTGCGTGCCAAAAGTTTCGCTCCCATCTTGTCATATTTACCAAATTTCTTCACATACCCTTTCGGCTGTGTCAAAACTACCAGCAATTTATCGCAGCCATCTTTCATCGCCTGTTCCACCGGGATAATGCTCGACAGCCCACCATCATAATATTTGGTACCATTCACATCGATTGCCGGGAAAAAGAGCGGCAATGCACACGTCGCCCGCAGCATACTGTACTTTTCATCCATATCCATCGCATTTAAAAACTCCGCTTCCCCGGTCTTCGCATTGGTGACGCCGACTTTGCAGGTTCCCTGATACGAAAAAAACGTTTCCTTGTCAAATGGAATTAACTTATCCGGGATTTCTCCGAAAACAAAATCCAGTCCGAAAAGGCTCTTTTGTCTGCGATAATTTCCCGCTCCCATATATCTCTTATCATTACGATATTTAGTAACAATGTCCAGATTTCGTCCCTTTTGCTTTGAGATATAAGAAACCCCGTCTGCGATACCTGCGGAAACACCGATACAATACGGCAGCAAAATATCCTCCGTCAAAAGTGCATCCATCACACCGGAACTAAAAATCGGACGCATCGTTCCGCCTTCCAGAACCAATCCCTTCATAAAGCCAAGCCTCCATTTCGCCAATTTTTCCAAATCCTTTTTATTACTTTGAGAGTACCACATTTCCTCTCGTATGTCAATACGAATATCATAACATGTAGTTTTCAAAACCACATGCGTTGTAATTAAAACAGTTCCATAGCCAAATCAAAATAAGCAGGTTACATTTTTCTTGCTTTCAGAGTAAATGTAACCTGCTTTTCGTTTTGTATTTCTTCCATATTAATAAATCATTTTTCCTTGGTATCTTCCCTTAGCAGTACGAATTAAAAAACATCCCTGTGTAAATCGACTGTGCGTAAGCATATCCCACGTCATTGCGGTGAAGATGGGCATAACTGTAAACCTTTTTGTCTACATACTCCATCGGATTCATACTCATGTAATCACACTTTTCCTTCAACTTTTGCAAAAAGTCACTTGGCACCGAGTCCATTCCGGCCACTTTACGGGAAAGAAATCCTGATTCGTCTACGGCAATTCCGTTGGAGGTCAATTCGTCCGAACACTCCTCCACCAATTTGCGGAGTTCGCATCCCGGACGCGATGGTTTATTTTTCAATTCACCATACTCGTCGCTGCGGCTCAATAACTTGTTGTAGAGCTGCAATGTCGTCTCAAGTGCTTCTCCCTGCTGATCTGAGTCCAATGCAAGAGATGCCGCTTCCCCTAATTCCATCGACATCGACTTAACATCCAGCGCATAATCACTTGTGTCTTTGGACAAAGAGATCATCGCCAGTGGATTCGCATTGTTTAAGGCAACGATACTTTTGTATTTATTTTTCAATTCGCGGCGGTTGTGTACATTTGTCTTAGGATTTACTTTTGGAATAAAGCCGCCGGCATAGTAATTATAAGCCTCTACCATAGGATCATCCCCTTCTCTTTCCTTGCAATCCCGGTACTTCAATTTTAGTATACACTAATTTTTTCCATTTCGCAACGATATTATACAAAAATTTTATATAATTTCCCATCCTTTTTTGTTGATTTTTTGTTCATTATGCTTTAAAATAGAATTACTAACTTTGATATTTTTTTATCATAATAAATGAAAGGATGGTATTAGAAAAATGAGTAACATGCCAAAAATGAAAATTGGAATCGTTGCAGTAAGCCGTGACTGCTTCCCAGAGTCACTTTCTGTAAACAGAAGAAAAGCCCTTGTAGAGGCTTATGCAAAAAAATATGATGCAGCAGACATCTATGAATGTCCGATCTGTATCGTTGAGAGCGAAATTCACATGGTTCAGGCTTTGGAAGATATCAAAAAAGCCGGATGTAATGCACTTTGCGTATATCTTGGAAACTTCGGACCTGAGATTTCCGAAACACTTCTTGCAAAACATTTTGAAGGACCTAAGATGTTCGTTGCAGCAGCAGAGGAATCCGGAAACAGCTTGATGGACGGCCGTGGAGATGCTTACTGTGGTATGCTGAATGCAAGCTACAACTTAAAACTCCGCAATGTAAAAGCTTACATCCCTGAATATCCGGTTGGAACTGCTGAAGATTGTGCAGACATGATCCATGAGTTTGTACCGATCGCTCGTGCCGTATACGCATTGAATAACTTGAAGATCATCAGCTTTGGACCACGTCCATTGAACTTCCTTGCTTGTAATGCACCGATCAAACCACTTTATAACCTTGGTGTAGAGATCGAAGAGAACTCCGAACTTGACTTGTTCGAAGCATTCAACAAACATGAAGGTGACGCCCGTATTCCTGACATTGTAAAAGAAATGGAAGCAGAGCTTGGCGCTGGTAATAAAAAGCCTGAAATCCTTGCAAAACTTGCTCAGTATGAGTTGACACTTCTTGACTGGGTTGAAGATCACAAAGGATATCGTGAATTCGTAGCAATCGCCGGTAAATGCTGGCCTGCATTCCAGACACAGTTTGGTTTCGTACCTTGCTACGTAAACAGCCGTTTGACAGCAAAAGGTATTCCGGTATCTTGTGAAGTAGATATCTACGGTGCACTTTCCGAGTTCATCGGAACTGTTGTAAGTGAAGATACAGTAACTCTTCTCGACATCAACAACTCCGTACCTCAGGATCTGTACGACGAGGACATCAAAGGAAAATATGCAAACTACACATTGAAAGATACATTCATGGGATTCCACTGTGGAAATACAGCTTCGAGTAAGCTTTCCTTCTGCGAGATGAAATACCAGAAGATCATGGCTCGTTCACTTCCTATCGAAGTTACAAACGGAACTCTCGAGGGAGACATCGTTCCTGGAGATATCACATTCTTCCGTCTTCAGAGTACAGCAGATGCTAACCTTCGTGCTTACATTGCACACGGTGAAGTTCTTCCTGTTGCTACACGTAGTTTCGGTGCCATCGGTATCTTCGCTATTCCTGAGATGGGACGTTTCTATCGCCACGTATTGATCGAGAAGAACTTCCCTCATCATGGTGCTGTTGCATTTGGACACTTTGGAAAAGCATTGTATGAAGTATTCAAGTACATCGGTGTTGATGTAGATGAGATCGGATACAACCAGCCGGCAGGCGTTCGTTATCCTACAGAGAACCCATTTGCATAATTCATAATTGATATAATGTTATCAACAACTAGCGACCCGGTCACGAGTCGCTAGTACTGTTATTAAATTCAAAGTAAAGGAGACTATTTCATGTATTACATAGGTGTAGACCTTGGTACCTCTGCCGTAAAACTTCTTCTTATGGAAGCAGATGGTTCCATCAAAAATATCGTTTCAAAAGAATATCCACTTTCCTTCCCAAATCCGGGCTGGTCTGAGCAGAAACCGGAGGACTGGTGGAATGCGGTAGTTGCCGGGATCAAAGAACTGACAGACGGCTTTGAAAAAGACAAAGTAGCCGGCATCAGCTTTGGTGGTCAGATGCACGGACTTGTTATCCTGGACAGCGAGGACAATGTAATCCGCCCTGCGATTCTTTGGAACGATGGACGTACAACCAAAGAGACAAATTACTTAAATGACGTAATTGGAAAAGACAAATTGTCACAGTATACCGCAAACATCGCATTTGCCGGCTTTACTGCTCCAAAAATCCTTTGGGTAAAAGAAAATGAACCGGAAAACTTCAAAAAGATTGCTAAGATCATGCTTCCAAAAGACTATATCGCTTACAAGATGACAGGGGTTCACAGCTGTGATTACTCTGACGCTTCCGGTATGCTTTTGATGGATGTTAAGAACAAATGCTGGTCCAAGGAAATGATGGAAATCTGCGATGTCAAAGAAGAACAGCTTCCAAAACTTTATGAAAGTTTTGAAGTAACCGGAAATCTGACCGAAGCTGCTGCTGCAGAACTTGGTCTTACCACAAATTGTAAAATTGCTGCCGGCGCCGGCGACAATGCTGCTGCCGCTGTCGGAACAGGAACGGTAGGCGATGGTGGATGTAACATTTCCCTCGGAACTTCCGGAACCATCTTCATTTCCAGCAAAGAATTTGGTGTAGATAAATTCAACGCCCTTCATTCTTTTGCACATGCTGACGGAAATTACCATTTGATGGGATGTATGCTGAGTGCCGCTTCCTGTAACAAATGGTGGATGGACGAGATCATCGGAACCAAGGATTATCCTGCTGAGCAGAAACCGATCACCGATGACAAACTCGGCGAAAACAATGTATACTATCTTCCATACCTGATGGGCGAGCGTTCTCCTCACAACAATCCGGATGCACGTGCTCTCTTCATCGGTATGTCCATGGATACGACAAGAGCCGATATGACACAGGCTGTTCTGGAAGGTGTTGCTTTTGCGATCCGTGATTCTTTCGAAGTAGCAAGAGATCTCGGAATCAATATCACAGAAACTAAAATCTGTGGTGGGGGAGCAAAAAGCCCACTCTGGAGAAAGATCGTAGCTAACGTTCTGAACATTAAAGTAAATATCATCGAAAGCGAAGAAGGCCCTGGTCTCGGCGGTGCAATGCTCGCTGCTGTCGCTTGTGGTGAATACACTTCCGTAGAAGAAGCTGCCGCAAAGATCGTAAAAGTAATCGACTCTGTAGAACCGGATGCTGCTTTGGCAGAAAAATACGACAAGAAATATGCAAAATTCAAACAGATCTATCCAACTGTGAAAGATTTGTATGACACATTGAAAGCGTAACTCATACACTAAAAAAGGAAATCACTCCCTTTTCCCGACTGAACGGGGAGTGGTTCTCTTTTTCAATACATATCAGGGAGGTATGTCTATGAAAAAATTAAAAAAAGTCTTTGTACTCACATTGATTGCATCACTGGTACTCAGCATCTCCGCACAGGGAAAGAAAGCCACGATTACAGCAAAAAAAGCGCCGGCCAATGTACGCACTATAAAATTTAAAGGAACAGGAAAACGGTTAAAACTCCAAAAAGGGAAAAAATATCAATTAAAACCTGTCGTTTCTGTTACTCCAAACAAAAAGAAATATCGAACAGTAACATATACGACTTCCAACAAAAAAGTAGTATCTGTTTCAAAAAAAGGACTTCTGAAGGGATTGAAAAAAGGAACCGCTACGATTCGTGCAGTGTCCAAAGTAAATCCAAAGAAAAAAGCAAGCATCCGTGTTACCGTAACACAGGAGGTACTGGTTCGCAAGATTGTCCTCAACCGCACCAAGCTTACCGTTTGTGAATCGGAAGAAGACGATATTACCCTTACGGTCAAACAAATCTTACCAAAAAATGCCAAAAACAAAGATGTGACCTGGGAAAGCGATGATGAGGATGTTGTCGATGTTGATGATGACGGAGAACTTTCCATCGGTGATCCGGGATCAGCAACCATCTACGTAACAGCTGACGACGAGGGTGGTGCTTACGCAACGTGTACTGTCACCGTCACCGAAGATACCTCTTTATCCGATGATGATGACGACGATGATGATGACGACGATGACGATGATGACGATGATAATGACTAGTAATCTAGGAGCAAAAGGGGAACTTGAAAATGTCAAATAAATACAAACGAAAACTTCAAAAAAGAGAAACCAAGCTGTGGCAGGATATCGTCCTGCTGCTGCCGGTTTTGTTTGGACTGTGTATCGTACCAATGATCGTACTTACACACGATTATACAATTGATTTCACACAATTTGAATGGTTCAATAAAGCACCATCCACGGGGCAGATTGACTCCTTTGGATATTCAAAAAGTGTCGCTCTAACCATCGTTGGCATTGCTACCGTGTTCTTCTTTTGCTATTATTATTGGAAGCAAATAAACAAGTATCACATGACTTCCACAGCCTTTTTTGCCAATATAGACAAAAAAATCGCCATTCTTTTGGGGATTCATCTTATCATGGTGATTATTTCTTCTGTGACAAGCAAATATTCCGAATTGGCTTATAACGGTGGCGGATACACACAATGGCAGACTATGTGGGTGCTTCTTGCATATGGAATCCTTTTTTTCTATACCTATGCTTGGGTAACCTCTGCACGCAAAATTAACATCCTTATTTATGGACTGATCATTCATACTGCACTTATGTCCTTTATAGGATTTATGCAGTCCATTGACCAAAACCCTCTTTTATGGGACTGGGTGCAAAAAATCATTACAAAATACAGTACTTTAACCGGAATTTCATTTAAAGCCGGATACTCCAGTGTAGTCATGACATTTCCAAATCCAAACTACACCGGAACCTACATTGCATTAACCTTGCCGATCGTAGTTATGTTTATCTTTTTAAAGGTATCTGACAAAAAATGGATCTCTGTTTCCTGTAAATTAATCGGAGTCCTGATTGCTGCCGGATTTATAAAATCATTGATCGGTTCCGGTTCTACTGCAGCCGGTATGACGCTTGCCTTTGTCAGTGTAGTTGTTATTGTCCTGCTCATTATCAATTACTTCGATCCCCAAAACAAGATATGGTGGATCTCATTGGCAGGCATACTTATTTTAGGGATTGTCAGCATTTTTGCCATTCTTCAGACGAATTATGCAAAAACGGCGATAGAAAAATTGAAAAACGGCTCTGTAGATACTCGTAATTTGATTTCAATAGTAAATGAAACACCGACACGTTTAAAAGTCAATTTCCGAAATGGGGAATCTTTTGATCTGGATATAACTATTCCGGAAGAATCAAATGCCACTTTTACGATCACAGATTCCTCCGGGAAAAATATACCGCTAACCTATGATAGCGGCCTGGAGTTGTATACTCCAAATGATCCCCGTTTCAATATGCTTACCTTGGAGTCCAAGCGCTATGCAATAGACACCGGCATTCACGATGCTTTTACTCTGTGTGATACACCGAATCAAATTTCCTTTACTTTTGTTTACGATAATAATGAATGGAAATATTATACACCTTATGGTAAATTGATCAAATTGAAGGAAGTTGAACACTTTGGTTTTAAAAATTCCGAAAACATAGCAAACCGCCGTGGATATATCTGGTCACGAACCATTCCATTAATGAAAACTTATTGGTTCAAAGGAATCGGACCAAATGCCTTCATTATCGCTTTTCCAAATGCAGATTTTGTCGGTTCGAAACGTGTAGGCGGAAGTACGCTTTTGGTAGATAAACCACATAATACCTTTTTGCAGACATATATACAGACCGGTGGAATCTCTGCCATCTCCTATGCTGCATTATGTATTATTTACATGCTTCAATCCCTTTGCCTGCTATGGCGAAAAAAACTGACGAATAATTTGTCCAAAATTGCTTTTGGTTTATTTACGGCATCACTTTCTTACACCATTGTAGGTCTTACTAATGATGCTATCGTCGGAGTACAATCCTCTTATTGGATTTTACTTGGATTGGGCTTTGCCGTAAACCGTATGTTGAAAATTCAAAAAAGTGAAACCGTATAAAGATCAGGAGGCTGTTTTGCGAAATTACGATCCTTATAAAAAAACGATATTATTTATTTTATCATTAATCAATATATTACTGATGACTTTCCTTTTCTCATGGTTCTGGTACCACTTCTTTGCCGGAACCATGTATACTTATCGTTTCTATCGTCGTGGAAACTATGTGATCATCGGACTGTATGCACTCTTTCTCATTTTCTTTGGCCGAATGTATGGTGCCACGAAATTGGGTCAATTGCGTCGAATTGAGGTGATCCTGTCACAGTTTCTCTCCATATTTATCAGTAATGTGGTAACCTACATTATTATCTCACTGCTGGCATTTCGTTTTATCAATGTCGTTCCTTTTTTGGTCATGACATTGGGAGATTTTTTAATTACTACCCTATGGTATTTTGGTTCCAGTTCTCTGTATGGACACATTTTTAAGTCCTGGAAAATTCTTTTAATCTACGGAGAACGCCAAGCAAGCGATCTTGTTTATAAAGTAGAAGAACGCCGTGACAAATATGCCATCTCAGATGCTATTCATGTAAGTGAAGGTCTCGATAAAATTGCAGAGAAAGCAAAGGATTACGAAGCCGTTATCATCGGTGATATCAGTGCACAAGATCGAAATGACGTTTTAAAATTCTGCTATTCCAATGGTATACGCGCTTATGTTATCCCTAAAATTTCGGATATTATCCTTATGGGAAGCGATAGGATTCATATATTTGATACCCCTTTTCTTCTTACAAAAGGATATTCCCTCAGTTTTGATCAAGAATTTGCCAAACGTTTTCTTGACCTTGTCATTGCTATACCAATGCTTATCCTTGCTTCACCATTTATGCTGTTAACGGCTGCTGCCATCAAATTATACGACAAAGGCCCTGTTTTTTATAAACAGATTCGTTGCACAAAAAACGGAAAACCTTTCGAAATCATAAAATTTCGAAGCATGATCATCAATGCAGAAAAAGAGGGGGGTGCACAGCTTGCCAAAGCAAACGATTCGCGCATCACACCGATTGGACGCTTTATTCGTTCTACACGAATAGATGAACTGCCGCAGCTTTTTAATATCATAAAAGGAGACATGTCTTTTGTCGGTCCTCGGCCGGAACGTCCGGAAATTATAAAAGAATACATGGAAAATATGCCTGAATTTTCTTTTCGCCTTCGTGTCAAGGCCGGTCTTACCGGTTTTGCTCAAATTTACGGAAAGTATAACACGGTACCCTACGATAAACTCAAATTAGATTTATTTTATATTGAAAACTATTCTTTATGGCTTGATATTAAATTAATTCTGATGACAGTAAAAACAATTCTAAAAAAGGACTCTACTGAGGGAATTTCCTCTAATCAGGTAACCGCCGCTAAGGAAGGTTCCTCTGCTAATGTAATGGATGTCGTAGAAGAAATCAAAAAAAGAAAATAAAGATTCCCCGGGATTTATATTCCCGGGGAATTTTTTATCTCAAAAACACAAGTGGATTTACGGTCTCCTCTTTCTGTTTAACCTGATAATACAGATTTGCTCCCTCTACGGAATAGTACTTGGTCGGTTTCGCAATCTTTCCGATCACCTGTCCTTCCGATACGGAATCTCCTTCCTCCACTGTCACATCTTTCAATTGTCCGTATATGACCTGAAAATCATCTCCGATTGCAACCGTTACCGTTCTTCCGGTCTCATCACTCTTATTGATCGACTTGACGATACCTGCCGCACTTGCTTTTACACTCTCGCCGACTTCGCTTCCAATGATCATCGCGGGATTTGTCTTATACTGGGATAACGTAGGAAAAAACACCACTTTATCCGCACTGTATTCTATCAAAACATCCCCTTCAACAGGCCATAAAAGCCCAGTTTCCTGATCAAAATGAAGTTTGTCTTCCGCACTTACTTTCTTCATCGTCTCTTTTTTCCTTGGCTTTTCTTCCTTCACTTCTGACTTGACATTTTTTGAAGAAGCTTCTTTTGTGGACTTCTCTTCTGTCTTTTGGGCCGGTTCCAAAGTCGCCGCTGCAGGAGTTGGTACGACTAACTCCGTCTCCTCTGCAATTGGCACATTTTCTTCCTTCTGCTCGGGTTTGGCAAACAGATTCATGCAGATCGCACCCACGACCGCAATGCAGACGATTCCACTCAAAAGTGATATATAAAAACCTTTTTCTTTCTTCATCATTCTTCACCTCGATTCTAGATTTGCACTTTCGATGCTATCTATATTTTTTCCTGAATCTCGGCGAATATACATTTTTTAAGGCAAATATTTTTTTAACCGACGGTAAAAGCGAATCATCAATAAACTGATTCCCGCTGTCAAAACAGCACAGACCAATAAATACACGACCGCATTGCCTTTTCCCAATGAATCTTTCAGTAAGATCATCGGAATTCTCTGATATATGTAAAATGAAAACAAATTTTGTCCAATGAACGTATAAACACGATTTGACGCCCGAAACTTCATCGTTAAAAGCACCACAACGATGGCAAAAGTTACACTAACAATCTCAAAATACATCTTATGCTCAGCCCTCATGGAATAGAAAAGCGCAAAAATCGCAATGACAAAAACAAGTGATGCCACATAGCGCAAATAACGTTTCCCACCGGCGAGCCATTTTTCAAAAGTTTCACGCCCCAGTGCAAAAAACATACCGGCACTGTAGCACAATATCGTGTCATACCACCATCCGCCTTTTCCGGCATGCCGCATCCATAAAATGTAAATCCCACTTAAAAATACAATTCCAAAGACGGCAAACCACAACGGCATTTTGCAAAACCATTTTGTCTCCCGGATACGAAATACGATATACGTCACCACATACAGATACAAAATGGCAAACACATACCAGTTGCTGTTTCCCAGGCTTTCCCATGCAGCAAACCCTTTTATCGCATACCAGAATGTCGGAGTTTGATTCGTCGCACAACTAACAAACAGATAAATCACGGCAGCAATCTCAAAATTCACAAAAAAAGGAAGAAGTCTGCGTTTCGGGAATGAAGAAATATAGCCTTTCTTATGACGAAGAGATTCCATAACTCCATATCCGGAATAGAACAAAAACATCGCAACGATCAACTGTCCCAATGCTCGATTCACTTCAATATACATAAAATCAAGTGAGTCATAGATACTCTCCGGCATATATTGAATCAAATGTGTCATAAACACTGTCGTAAGAAAGTAACCATTGATCGACGCCGTCATCTCACGTGAACAATACCCTGATTTTTGGGAAACCGGCTGACTGAATGCCCATTTTCCCTTTGTTCCGATTCCCAATGCAGACAGCACAAGAAACAGAAAACACAGTCCAAAAATTAAAATCATTTTTTCTCACCTAGAATCTTTTTCCTATAAAAAGAGGATCCTTTCGACAGTTCCTGCTGCACCTTGGTGTCTCCATATTTTTCCAAAATCGTCTCTTTGTCCGAAAAAAGATTGGTCCCAAGTCCAATGCGGTCTCCCTCTATCTGCACTCCCATCGCTGCCAGTGTCGTCGGATACAGATCCATCGGATAATACTTGCGGTCTTTTTCACGAACCGGCTTTAGCGCCGGATTCAGGATGCAGGAATACACACGCCGTGGCACACTTCCATCATACTGCTCACGGATATAATTATTATCCATCGTACAATGATCCCCGGAAATGACAATCGTTGTGTCTTTGTAGAAATCCTGCGCCTTGATCCAATCAACAAACTCCTTTACACGCTTTGAAGAACACGAGAGCACATTGTCATAGTTATTTTTAAAATCATGCCGGCAATCCTCACAGGCATACCCTCCGATATGATGAGTGTCTACAGTAAGCATCGTAAAATTAAAAGGTTTGTCCTCTTTTGCCAATTTTGTTATCTCTTCTTTGGCAAAAGCAAACAATTTTTTATCCTCAAATCCCCACCATTCATAGTAATCTTTGGGAATCTTCCCCTTGTCTTTCGCATAAGGATAATCATAGATAAAATAATCGCCGTGCTGCTCAAAATACATCTTCCGTCCACCAAACGTCAGATCTGAGCCAACCATGATCTCCTGCGCATATCCCTCTTTTTTGAGAACATCGCCCATCGATACCGCTCCCGGCATAAACGTATTTTTCTCATTTTGGTAATTTTTCCCACCAAGTGAAATCATAACCGGGTATGCACATGTCTGAGCCACCATTGCGCCCGTTGTCCACGATGCGCCCCTCGACGGTGTTGCGCCACCGATTTTTTCATCACCTGAAAAATTTACCCCTTCTTTTGCCAATGCCGTAAGCTCCGGGATTCGGTCTTTTTCCATCGCTCCCCCTTCTTCTTTGGAGGAAAATGTACTTTCCATGGATTCCAAAAAAAGGTAGATCAAATTTCTCTTTTTCTCCGGGAAATGCAGCATTTCCGGTGTCAGCTGCACTGCCTCTTCTTCCATAAAGCCAGATTCTTTCCGCTGTGCGATCAGACATCCAAAAGTATCAAACGACTGTAAAATGCTTCCTATCGCCACCAGCAGAAGAACCACTGCCGCCACAAGAAGCGCTGTACCGGCTGACGGTGAAATCTTTATATAACAGACTACACTTATCAAAACGGATAAGCATACACCAAGCCCCATACGGATTCCATAGGTCCGGAAATAATCCAAAATCATCTCATTGCTTGTCCCCTTCATTGGGACTTTCAGATGAAATACAATCTCTTCCCACGATAACCCGTTAAAATTCTTCTTTAAAAACAAATAAACGGTGTACAAAATTACTGCTATGATAAGAATTACTGCAGATAATACTGCTTTAAGCATGTTTGGTCATCTCACTTCCAAGTCTTTTAATACAAAATCTTTCCGTCTGCCACCTGGCGCAGGTGTTTTCCATAACTGGATTTTCCGTATACTTCTGCTGATTTGAGAAGTGTCTCTTTGTCAATCCATCCATTGTGATAAGCAATCTCTTCGACCGCCGAAAGCATGATTCCCTGGCGGTTTTCGATCACCCGCACAAATTCACCGGCATCCGCAAGGGCATCCATTGTGCCGGTATCCAGCCACGCATACCCTCTTCCGAGTGTCACGACGTCCAGACTTCCCTCTTCCAGATACAATTTATTCAAATCTGTAATTTCCAATTCACCGCGAGCAGATGGTTTTACCTTTTTCGCAAAGTCTACCACGCGGTTGTCATAAAAATACAGGCCGGTTACACAATAATTCGATTTTGGATGCTCCGGCTTTTCCTCGATCGAAATCGCCCGTCCGTTTTCATCAAACTCTACAATGCCAAATCTCTGTGGGTCATCGACATAATAACCAAATACTGTCGCACGATCCGATTTTGCTGCTGCCGTCTGCAAATGTTTCTTCAGGCCGCTTCCATAGAAAATATTGTCACCGAGTACCATGGCGCACGAATCACCATCGATAAATTCTTCACCGATCAAAAATGCCTGTGCCAGTCCGTCCGGGCTTGGCTGCACCTTATATTGCAAGTGAATTCCAAAACTGGAACCATCACCAAGAAGCCGTTCAAAATTTGGCAGATCGGTTGGTGTCGATATGATCAAAATATCGCGGATTCCCGCCAGCATCAACGTAGAAAGCGGGTAATATATCATCGGTTTATCATAAACCGGAAGCAGCTGCTTTGAGGTTACTTTGGTCAATGGATACAATCTTGTGCCGGAACCTCCGGCAAGTATAATTCCTTTCATAGTGTGAACCCTCCTTTGAACTTCAAGATTTTTAATAATATCACTTTCCCTGTACACTTTAATCGAGGCTTATATAAAAATTAAAACTGGCATACAATTACCCCGATAAAAATCATAATGATACCTATAATTTTATTCTTTGATGGTCTCTCTCCCAAAAAAATGCGCGAAAATAACAATACCCAAAAAAAACTAGTTGCTGTAATACATGGCAAAAATTTAAGTTCCAGTTTACGCAATACAAAAGTATTGATAAATAGAGAACCAAAAAGTAAAATATAACCACAGATTACCCACACATTAAGAAATTTTTTTATGAAATTATTTTGTTGCTTTTGGGCTGCCTTCTTTAATAGTATCTGGGAAAAAGAAGCAATCAACACAGATAAAAGCCCCAGTATCCATCCAATGATCATTTCTTATCCTCCTTATTTTCACCTAATTGTGTAACAACCATGCCACCCAAAATGATAGCTGTTCCAATCCACTGCATGACACTGATGTGTTCATCAAAAATCAAAAATGCCCACAGATAGGCAAAAATATAAGAAATACCCTTTCGCAAATATGCTGTTGTTAACGGCATATACTCTAATAAAATTTGCCATAAAATGGCATAAATCCCCATAATTGCAACGGCACTGCCAAAATAAAAAATATATTTTGTAGAAATCACCGGATAAAATCCTGCCATCTTCAAACAAACAGCGGAAAAACTCTCAATAAAAATAGCAATGAGCGCAAAAATATACACATTTCTTCTTCGTGATAATAATTTATTTAACATTTTTTCCTCGCACTTTCCTGCAATTCTTTCACTTTGCTTACAATAAATCGTGTCTTTCCTGATTTATCCGGTTCAATCTTGTCGCGCCAATCAAACAAATATACCAATTCCTCTGCTTGAATGATGTGCTTTAATTGATTTAATACATCACATTCAATATTCTTTTTTTCCGTTTCGGTAATCCTGGCAGAAGCCACAAGCTGAATTGTAATATTCTCATAATCTTCTTGAATAATACGAAAATGAATCACCTTATCCTGCGCCTCAAAAGCACGATAAAATGGCTGAAAATTATATTTCCTTCCATCCCGCAGACATATCCAGTCATTGACTCTTCCATGAATTTTAGCAATAAATTCTATTCCATCTTCTTCATACACATCTGCATTATCGCCCACATCATAATTAATGATCGGATATGTCAGGAAATTAAGATTTGTCAAAAGCATCTTCCCATGAGAATCTAATTTTCCTTCCTCATTTACAACATTAATAATATGGGTATCATTGGTAACGATGTGTGGCTTAATAGAACCAACTTTGGTAAAAGTACAAGCACCCGTTTCCATGCAGCCATAGGAGGTAAAGATATGATCCCCTAAATATTTGCGAAACACTTTTTCGTCCTGCTCTGATATCATTTCACTGATAACCGCATATGCCGGTGGATGATATAAAGTTATACTGTTCTTCTCAGCATAATCTATCATTTGCAACAACTTTGTCTTATGTGCATAAAAGAAATCCGGCTTATACTTATTAAACTCTGCCACAAGATAATCCGGTTCTGCCGTAAACGGAAGTTTTTTTCTTCTTAATATACCAAATTTTTGAATTATACTTTCATTTCCTGCAGCCACAATCTGAGGATCTTTCAAAGCAAGTGTTTTAGCGGTAAACGGATTGACTCCATTTTTCACAGCGATTCGCAGCCAATTTGCTGTCAAAAATGCATTCTCTCTTGGAGAAACTATTGTTTTCAACGGCGTTCCTGTCGAGCCACTTGTGGATACGATATGCATCCTCTCTTTCTCAGAATCAACCAACGGAGTAAGCCACTCTTTAATTTCATTTTTAGTTAAAATCGGAAATTTTACCAGATCTTCCCTATTCTTGATATCTTTCGGTTTCAATCCCGCTGCATCAAATTTTTTGCGATAAAAAGGAATCTCGTATGCTCTTTTCATCAACTTTCTTAATTTCCGGTTTTGTTTTTTATAAACAGCCGAATTAAACAGGTTGTTCTTGCTTAACACAAGCAAATTCCAAAAAGAAGCAAAATTTTCACCTATTTTTACAAACGTATTCATTCTTGTTCCTCACTCTCCTGCCTGATAACTTCACGAATAACATATTGCGGCTGTCGGTTTAATCCCAAAAACATTCTGCCAATATATTCTCCGATCAATCCTAAAAACATTAATTGTATTCCTGAAAAAAAACAAATAACAATCATCAGGGAAGGCCATCCAAGCGCCATTGCAGGATTCAATATTTTTCTAATCAATACAACTACTGCCGCAATTATACTTAGTAAAGATAACCCAAACCCACAATACTCCGTTAATCGAAGCGGGGTGATAGAAAAACCTATAATATTGGACCATAATTTAAGCAATCGCTTAAATGTATAATTAGATTCTCCTTCTTCTCTCTGAAAATGCTGAATGGGAATACAGGAAATATTTCTTGTCGTACGCAAAAACAACCCTTGTATATAGGCATAAGGTGCCTGATATTCAATCACAGAGTCACGCACAAACTTTCGTGCCACCCAATAACTGGATGTCTTTAACTCCTTTGGTTTTCCAATCAAAATACGTACCGAAATATAATTGACCCAACTTCCAAAATTGCGAAAAGCACTATGCTTTTTTTCCGGATAATATCCATAAACAATATCATATCCTTTTTCCAATTCTTCAAACAAATAAGGAAGCTGCGACGGATGTGTCTGCATATCATCATCCATGCCGATCAATATATCTCCTTTTGCATAATTTAATCCTGCCATAATGGCATTATGTTGTCCGGCATTTTTCGCAAGATTTAATACGGTTACGCAGGGATATTCTTCTGCCAGTTTTTTTAATACCGGCATTGTTTTTGGTGAACTCGAATAGTCATTTACAAGAACAAACTCAAATTCCCGACGATTCATTTTTTCCATTTCTTCCATTGTTAATTCTACAACATGCCGGATTGATTCGGATGAATTATAACAAGGTATCACAAATGAGTACATCTTAATTTCTCCTAACTATTGCACTTCTATATGTATTTTTTCTAATACATCATCCAATTTTTTTATTGCTGATTGTAAAGTGCTTCCTTTTACGATCACATGACCAATACGATGTGGACCAATACGAAAAGCGGATACTTCATCTCCTATCGCATGATCAAATTGAACCTCTAATATGTCATCATCTTTCTCATTAAGATCTTCTTGTGCAACAATTTTCCCATTTTTATCACTACGTAAAAGCATCGCCGCACACGGAACGCTATCGTTTGAATGGAAGTCCGGATTTTCTCCCAATGCCGCCTCTATCATCTTATCATAATAATCAAACTGATAATAGGTTGACACCATTTCACTTAAACAAGTAGCACCGGATCTTCCTCCAATCTCTAAAACGTAGGTTTTTCCATTTACTAAAATAAAATCCGCATTCATTGCACAATTGTTCAATTTCATAGCATCTGCTGCCAATTGAAGCTGCTCTTTCGCATCATTAATAATCTCTTCATCAAGTTCAAACGGAACCCAATGTCCGATAGGAACCCCTGTATCACCGTGGAATACATAATCTCCATGAGGAAGAATAAACTGAACCTTTCCTCCTAGAATATAGGCCTGTGCGCCAAACTCTTCCCCTTCCAAAAATTCTTCTGCAATAAAATAATCCTTTTTGGTATACTTTTTAACTTCTTCAATGGTTTCCTTACATTTTGACAAATCATCGATACGAATAATTCCCCGGCTTCCGGAAGAATCCACAGCTTTAAAAATAAGCGGCTGCGTCAATTCAGATATTTTTTCCTCGATGTCTTTATCAGCGAAGAAAATCTTACGGTATTTGGCAGTACGCACTCCATATTTTTCGTATTGATCTTTCATCAATAATTTATCACCTGAAATCTGTGCAGCTTCATAGGAGATACCACATAATTTCATGGCATCACATACCCTGCCAACGGTAACTACCGCTACGTCTGTGCCTGCTGTCACAATACCATCTATGTTTTCTTTTTGTGCTATCTCTAATATTTTTTCACAATCTGTTGTATTTTCATAATAAATTTTGTCAGCTAATTTAAACCCCGGATAATCTCCCGGAATACTAACTACGATCGTATACAATCCTTTTTCTTTTGCTCGTTTGATCAACGGCACTTGGTATACTCCTGCTCCCAAAATCATCAATTTCTTCATATTTATCATCCTTTCCCGTGCAGGCATCTGCTGCATATGATTGATACTGCTTTATTATATCCACTCACGTTTTTCATCCACTCAAGGCAAACGGAAAACAGAAGTGTATCTATAACTAACACCGCCAAAATAATTATAGGATATTTAAATGAATACGAAAACGCTTTAAAATAATACCCTCTGACAAACGTATGCATCAAAAACATATTCATCGAATATGCCCCTGTAAACCCTAGTATCTTTTTTGCTTTTTCACTAACGCCCCCGAATAACTCAAAACACAAATAAACAATGCTTCCAGCCATAACCATGTCTGTAATATCATAAAAAGCGGTAGTACGGCTTCTCAATAAACCAAAACCGACCAACACGCACATTGTCAACATGATCTTGCCAATCCGCCAAGGCATATGCTCTTTTTTATATTCCCGACATTTTACAATTAAATTATATTCTGCCGCCAAAGCTCCCAAACATATTGTAGGAAGCCACCAAGTTAATTCCGTCAGTCCAATCCCCAACATCCGGGGAACAATAACGGATACTATCAAACATGCAGCACCTGCCTTTTTTGTACAATTCCATATAATAGGCATAATACAAAAAATGGTAACAGCCATTCCCATATACCACCATGTAGGATTAAATGTAGGTGTACCAAATATATTCGCAAGTCCCATAAAATCTAATATCATAAAAAATATTTTTTTCAGACCTGTTCCATACACTTCTTGATTACTTCGCCCTAAAAACGAAAACACCTGTGCAATAATGTAAATCAATATAAACGCAGAAAGTAGTTTGATATAACGGCAATTGTTTTCACAATATTACTATCCTGTTTTGTAAATGATAATTGCATTCGCCCTCTCCTTTACTTATAAAATGCTTCCACGCATCTCACCACTTTTTCCCGGTCTTCTTCCTTCATGCCATAATACAATGGCAGACGCAGTAATCGCTCACTTTCCTTTGTCGTATACTGATCTTCCCCAAAAAATCTTCCATATTTTATACCTGCTGCCGCACTATGAAGCGGAATATAGTGAAAAACTGCAGCTACACCATTTTCTTTTAAATATGCAAGCAATCGTGTACGTTCGTCAAGATCTTTTGCTTTGATATAATACATATGCGCATTATGAACGCAGTTTTCCGGAATCACCGGACGTTCGATTTTTCCATTCTTTTCCATATTTTCCAACTGACTATGATAATACTGCCAGGTGTCCATGCGATTTTTGTAAATCTCTTCCGCACTCTCAAGCTCGCCCCACAGATATGCGGCATTCAGCTCACTTGGAAGATAAGAACTTCCTGCTTCAACCCAGGAATATTTATCTATTTCACCACGGAAAAACTTGCTTCGATTGGTTCCCTTTTCACGAACAATCTCTGCTTCCTCAATATCCGCCGGATTAGCGATCAAAAGCGCGCCGCCCTCTCCCATGCTGATATTTTTTGTCTCATGAAAACTAAAGCAGCCATAATCACCAATGGTACCAAGAGGTTTCCCCTTATATGTACTCATAATTCCCTGTGCCGCATCCTCGATAACCTTCAGATCATATTTTTGTGCAATTGCCATAATCGTATCCATCTCACAGGAAACTCCCGCATAATGAACCGGAACAATTGCCTTTGTTTTTTCCGTAATGGCTTCCTCGATCTTGGTTTCATCTATATTCATCGTATCCGGACGAATATCAACAAAAACAGCCGTTGCACCACGCAATACAAAAGCATTTGCCGTAGATACAAATGTATACGACGGCATGATAACTTCGTCTCCCGGCTGAATTTTTGATAAAATTGCTGCCATTTCCGTTGCGTGCGTACAGGAAGTAGTCAGCAATGCTTTTGCCGTTCCCGTCATCTGTTCCAATTTTTCATTACACTTTTTTGTAAATTCGCCATCTCCACATAATTTATGGTTTGCAATCGCCTGTGCAATATATTTTTCTTCGTTTCCCACACATGGGGGCACATTAAATGGTATCATAATTTTTTCCTTCTCTTACTACTTTCCTGTTTTTCGGTAAGAATCCTTTCCTGTCTGTCGTCTGTCTCGTTTCTTAATATATTATATATCAAAAGAATCATGTACGCAAGCCTTGAAATGGGAATTATACTTTCTTATCAGTACTCTCATATTTTCGTCTACGTTCCACAAAATATGCCGCCACAAGACTTACGTAAGTGATAAACGTAATACCGGCTCCAATCAAATAAGAATTTTCATGATATACAAATTTTATCTCATGATTTCCGGCAGGAATCTGAACCCCCATAATTAATCCATTTACCATATGAATCGTCTGCTGCTCTCCATCCACATATACTCTCCAATCCGGCGAGTAATTCTGTGAGAAACACACGAATGTATCTGTTGTTGAACTACAAGATGCCATTATCGTATTACGTGTCTGCTCTTTTATCTCCACTTGAGTATCTGAATTCTGTAAATCCATAGGTTCTTCGTTCACATACGCTATTTTATCCAAAGAATAATTGTCACAATTGAAATATATATCATCAAAATTCTTCTTTGTTTCTACTGTTTGTGGAACATATAAAAGGGATTTTGCATTGATATTCTCATAGATGGCAGTTCCATCCTGCGTTTTATCCCAGTACCGATAACCTTCCACAGGCGATACTTTAAAAACATCTACTTTGTATATGGAATTCTCTGTGTCATTATTAGAAGCCAATATGCGCAAGCGGATTGTTTCGGTTGCTAATTCTGTCTGCTGTGCATATAAATAGGCTGTATACTGCCCCTGGTCCTCCGTAACCTGAAATCTTTTTTCCTCCGTAGAACGGTCATAATTCGGACCACCATACAGATCTGCCGCAAGATACGTTGTATTTTTTCTTTGTTCTTCCGTCAAAGTAATAACTACTTTGTAACATTGCGGCGTTTGCTCCTGTTCCTGAATCGTCGTGGAAAATGGCGTCTCAAAAATACCTATTTCCCCCGGCTTATGAGATATTTGCAAAAGTTGCGTGGAGTAACATAACTCTGTTGGTGACTCATTGCTATAAATCATTCCATTATTCTTTGCAATCGCTCCTTCGGAATCGATCACATATTTTACCCCCGTCATGGACAGCAAGTCATTTTGAATCAATACATTATTGGTATTATCTAAACTGCCCGTAAGCAATCCGGAATAATTGAACGGAATATCGGTAACCTGACTTCCTAAATTTTTAAGATATTTACACAATAACGGATTATTGTATGCCGTATATGCATTCAAAGAAGCTATTTTCCGAATTGCATTACGATTCTGTGAAATAATACTCATATGTGAACCATCTACATTTCCAAACGCATCAAATATTTTATATTGTCCAATATTTTCCTGTATTTTTTCCACTACCGGCTCCTGTGATATTCCGGATTTATAATCCGTCGGCGTCGTTGCCATACTATAAGGCAGTGTCTCGTACAATGTAATACCCAATAGGAAAATGCAGATAATACTTCTCTTTTTCTGTATTGTTAATGTAATTTTATAAATGTTGTCTTTTGATAAAATCCAGCATACAATCAGTATAAGAACTGCCACAATAAGCGCCGTCTTAAACGCACTTTGAATCTGTATAAAATAGGCACCCTGCTGTTCCCGGGCAACGATCAGACATACTACGGAAACAGATGTCAGTATAAGTACTGCCGTTAATCCCAATAATCCTTTGGCTGCTTTTTTTAATAAAACAATGTCTTTTTTCTTTATTTCTTTCAAAAACTCTGAGGTACCAAGAGCAGACAGCAGGAATACAAAAAAGTAAAACACAAATAACATTCTTCCTGAGGCGCGAAAACCACCCAATACCGGAATATGATACACTATTTTATTGACAACAGGTATATGCGCAACACACGCATACAACAATGCAAACAACGCACAACCTGCTGCCAGAGCAGCGTCAAATTTTTTCCATAATTTTATAATTGCGAACATTGCTGCAAATAACACAAAAATTCCCAAATACAATTCAATATCCATTTCAGAGGAATAATTTGCTCCCATCGCCTGATATTTTTCACCAAAAAATTCAGGATAGATCATTTGTATCAATTTAACGGGATGCAGCGAATAAGAACGAAAGGTATCATAGGTCGTCTGTGAAGAACCGTACACAGAATACGTCCTTAATAAATGAACTGTAGGTAACAATGCGAACAAAATGCTTCCGCTATATACAGCAATCCACAATAATGCCTTTTTTAAAATTTCCATTAATGAAAATTTAGTTTTTATACAATGAGCCAATATATAAATCACCAATACAAGTGCAGCATATATTCCATATTGCTGTGTTGCAATAAGCATCACACCGGCTGCCAGCGCACTGAAACAAAACCAACGCTTTTGTTTTGTTACAAAATACCGCTTTGTCAAAAACATAACAACAGTAAACAAACAAATAGCGGTAATGATTGCCGGATGTGATTTACGCATTCCATTGATCTGAATCGAGCATTCAAAGATGATCGCAAAACTGTAAGAAACCGAATATGAGCAGTCATTGTCACGCAGAAAAAGATAGAAACAAATTCCTGCTATCGCAAGATGCACAATATAAAAGGCATAAATATACTGGCGCAACGGCAGAAAAGATAATAAGAGATTCAAAAAATACATACTGCTTCCCGAGGATTGTGGAATTCCATTTTGAATATACGGATTCCATTGCGGGAACTCGCCGCTCATCAGGGCTTCCGCAAATGCTTTTTTGTTAGAAAAAAACTGAATAAGATCAGCATCCCCCGGCACCTGACCTGCAAAATAATATCTTGCCAAAAGCAATACAGGAATCAGCAAAAAAATCAACAGACTCCAGTATTTATAATAGTATTTACCGCCTTGTATTTGTCCTTTATTTTTCAAATTTCTTCCTCCAAAAACTCACTTATTTCTTCCACAATTTTCTGTGGATCATGTTCTTTTTCAATGTATTCTTTTGCGCAATTTCCAATCCGGAGGCATTCCTGCGGCTGCGATATTAAATACTTTATCTTCTCTAATACCTGCTCTTCAATACCCTCTACCGGAATCTTAACGGCACATTCTTCCGGCACTTCCGCAAACCAGCCATCATCATTGATCAGACATGTTTTTCCCATTTGTAATATTTTAATTAAAGCCGCCGATGTTTCTCCCATAGAAGGATAGCGGAGATTCATTACCAGATCGGAATAAGCGATAAAACTATCAAACGTATCCATGTCAACAAATCCCGTTTTGAAAATAATTTCATTGTCAACATACTGATCCACATAGTCCCCTTCTCCCACCATAACGTAACAAATTTTCCGTTCCAATTGCTTACTTAATTTGTAAACAGCCTGGCAGATGACATGATTCAATTTTGTCGCCGCTATGGCTCCAAATGAAGAAATGATAAAGGCATCTTCCGGAATATTGTATTTGGAAAATAATCTCTTTTTGTCAATTTGAACATATTCCGTTGAAATTTGCGGAATCATATTTATCTTACGAACATGATCCGTGACTGTTTTAATTTTCCTCTTTGCAAATTCAGAATGTACCATAATTTTATTTCCGGATTCGGCAAGTTCTTTATTTAATGGAAATTCTGCTGCCAGTTCATCACATTCCAGCAGGGATTCTCTTCCGTCATTCATTGCAAATTTTGCCTTTAAAAGTCCTTCCAGTCCATATTGTTCATATATCTTGGAAAATACCGTTTCTTTTTTTTCATAGTATCCGGCAACCAGATAATACAAAACACAATCATGAAGGATTACCATTCCAGGATGAGTCAAACACAATTCATAGATATAAGAATGATAAAAAGGGTTGTTGCCTATATTATATAGTATATAATCAAACTTCTCAAACTCAATTCTGTCTTTCCAATATATAACTACTTCAAAATCGTCATACATTTTCTTGTTTGTCAATTTATAATTATCGATCAAAAGCGTAATTTCATATTTATCACGCAATTGATATACCAGTATCTCCGAATAGTCCGATATTCCACTTTTCTCAGGCGGGAATGGACTTACATACAGCAATTTCTTTTTCTCCATTTTCCTCTTACCTCAACAATTGTTCTATCACATAGTCCCAATCCATATGCTTTTCATCCAGGGAACGTCTTCCTGCTTTTCCGAGCAGCTCTGCCTTTTTACGATTGGTATACAATTCATCGATTTTCTCCGCTACTCTCTGTGCATCGGCCTCAAGTATGTAACCATTTTTTTCATGTTCTACAAATTCCAGTGGACCACCTGCATCTTTGTGAACAATAACCGGCTTTTCTGAGAAAAAGGCTTCCAGCGTAATATAACCATAATCTTCGTCATAAGCGCCAAAATAAACACCAAGACAATTCGCATAATAATTTATCTTTTCTTCTTCCGAAATAAAACCGGCAAGTTTTACTCTGTCTTGTAATTTATTCTTTTTAATCAGATCCTGAATATATTCCAATTCTGTATCACTTCCGGATCCCGCCAGTACAATTTTAGCATCCGTCTTCAAATAGCGAGCTGCTTCTACCAGTAAACGCTGCCGTTTTATCTTGTCAATCCGGCTTGGATAAAATATATAATCGCCATACTCTCCACAATGAAGCTTCTCATAATTTAATGGGGGATGATAAAGCGGTGTCGAATTAACACCACAAAAATTCATCAGTCTGTTGGACGTATTCTGTGCATTTGTATATACATATTTCGCTTCCGTAATATATTTTTTATCACATTCCATAATAAAATTCCGAATTTTTTCTCCATCCGGAAAATTCTGCAAATCTCCATATGGGGTATTCCACAAATCGTAAGCCTGACGATGCTGGTGAAGCATCCACAATACTTTATTGTCATGTTTGACATAATAAGCCGGGAATTTCATCGCAATTACGCGATCAATCTTTTCTCCGTTTACTTCAGTTAAATCCATCATTCTCCCCATCATCATACAATTTACCAGAGATTCTCCCGGATACCACTTAAATGGTATCGTCACAATATCTACCTGATGTCCTCGTTTTTTTAATTCATCGCGAAGCATTTCTGCATGAATCTCTGCTCCACCACGTATAAAGGGAACTTGTACCATAGCAATTGCAATTCTCATCTTTCTGCTCCTTTCGCAAATTCTTTTAAAAAGGTCTCACTTATTTTCCCGATTGTAAATCTATTTTCGATGTTCTCAAATCCATGATGGATTAAAAATCTCATATACTCTCTATTATGATAGAGTGCATAAATCCCTGCTGCAAATTTTTTGGGATCTTTCTCCAATACTATCTGATTTTTTCCTATCGTCTCCGGAACAGCGCATTCCTTTAATGCCAATATCGGCAGCCCCAGATACTGTGCTTCTACGATTGGCACGCAAAATCCTTCGTGTTCACTTGTACAAACCAGAAAATCACTGCCAAGATAATACGCGAGTAATGTAGCATCATTTATTTCGCCGATAAATTCAATGCAGTCATCCAAATGATACTTTTGTATTGTTTTTTCGATTAACGAATTGTATCCCGGTAACCCATCATCAAATTTACCGATCACTCGCAAGCGAATCGGATCCGGATAATTTGTCGTGAAAATTTTCATGATCTCCAGCAGCATTTTATGCCCTTTGTTGGGTGCCACCCGCCCTACAAACAGCAGATTGATCTCTTTTCTTGTGATAAGATCATTTAATATCGCTTCGTCGGGTTTCGTCTCTCTCCACTCTTCTATTTTATGAAATGGCGGGCAAATTCCAATTCTTTCTTTGGGCACTCCCCGCAGATCCTCTGCATTGTACTGTGAATCACACAGCCAGAAAGCATTCGGGAAATCCTGTATCAATGTATCTGTCTGCTTTCTTCCTTTTTCACACTGCTGTGTATGAAAGGAATTATATGGTTCAAAAAAAGCAGGTGGGGTGATATTATGATATCGAAATACAATTTTCGCCTTTGCCTTTTTTAAAATTTCAAACCCTTGTTCCCAATAAACACTATGATGATATAATATAATATTATCTTCCTCCTGAAGAACCGACTCAAGTTCGCTTTCCTCTATATAAGTCACCTGTTTATTCAATGTATTATCGGCAAATACAACACATCGTCTTCCCTGTGCATTCAACAATTTAAAGATTGCTTCTATATCATTTCCGATCGCATCATGTCCGGTTACGGTTTGATGCATTTGTACTACTGTCAAAATTTCTTTTCTCCTTTATTGCATATTTTTCTGATTTTTCGACAAACACGCATCCAAAAGTATGACATATGTTTTCCTTTTATGTGTGCTCCTGCCGCCTTTCCTTCCGGAGATTTTGCCATCGTAAATGCTAACTCCAGTTTACTGACCTTCCCTTCCTGAAGATTCCGTATGTTATTAAGCAGTCCTGTATCATCCGGAGTCCGTTGAAAAATACAGTGATAACATTGCTTGACAAATTCTTCATCGCTGCTGTTATCCAGCAGCGACTCAATCGGTACTGCATGCCGTTTCTGTAGCTGCTTATATTGTCTTTTCATCCACTCTCTTATGTAAACCCGGTAAATATGATTCCGGCTGAGCCGAACATCGATACCGCGAAATTTTTGAATCCAGGAGGCATACTTTCTTTTACGCAGTCCAAAATTTCTTGTCACCGTTCGCCGTCTTGTCAAGGTATCATCCAAATGATCTGCCAGACGTTCGATTTCTCCCAGAATAACTTCCATAGAAACATCCCAGTTCATCCAATCGATGTCCAATGTATTTTCATGCATTGCCTCATTTTGTTTTTGCAGAATCAATTTATCCAAATCCATGTTACTCTCCTTCAATACAATTCCAACTATGCTCCATTCTTGTAATTCCAGCCTCTGTCACGTCTGCATAAATTTGTATATGACACGCTTTTATCACCGAAACGATACGGATCCCCGTTCTGTCCTCTACATATAGATCCATCCAATACTCTCCCGGGAGCATATTCACCTTTGGAAACAGAAGCTTTATTTTCCCATTTTTTGTCATTCTCATGGTCTGTGCATGATCGGTCTTTGAATTTGTTCCATAACAGCACAAACCATCTCCGCGATAGAAACTAAATCCCAGCGTCACATCCTCTACCGGATGATCTGTCTCATACTCCGCAGTAATTTCTATGTCGTCGCCAACGGAAATAACACCATTCGACTTCTCCCCCCGGCTATATATTTCAATTTGGGAAATCACTACATGATAGTTCTCGTTTTCCTCTTCTTCACTGTGTAGTTTTTCCAATGCAGCGGGCGCTAAATGTCGATTTTTCGCCATAAAACGAATATATTGCGGGTGAATATCCTTCGGATTCCCTTCCGCATAAATATGTCCCTCATGAATCCAGATTGACCGATCACATATCTGCTCGATCTGTTCCAGCGAATGAGAAACAATAACGATCGTCGTTCCTTTCCCTTTGATTTCACGAAGCCGGTTAAAACATTTTGCCTGAAAATTCACATCTCCGACCGCAAGAATCTCGTCTATCAGCAGAATGTCTGCATTGACATTAATGGCTACAGAAAACGCCAGCCGCATATACATTCCGGAAGAATACGTCCGTACAGGATTATCAATATACTCTTCCAACTCGGAGAATTCGATAATATCGTCCAATCTGGCATCGATCTCTTTGCGCGAAAGTCCAAATATGGAGGCATTGATATATATATTCTCACGTCCACTCATATCCGGATGAAACCCGGCTCCCAACTCGATCAAACTGGAAACTCTTCCACGCATCTCAATCTTTCCCTTATCCGGATACATAATCTTCGTAAGCAATTTTAACGTTGTACTTTTTCCGCAACCATTATGTCCGATCAGACCGATTGCCTCTCCTTTTTCCACCTCAAAGCATATTCCGTCTAACACCCTGCGTTCTTCATAACGTCTTCTTTTCTGAAAAAGAACTTTCTCTTTCATGGTGTTTCCTTTATCAAAATATACTTTAAAGCTCTTTGTTACATCTGTAACTTCAATTGCATTATTTGGTTTCATTACATTTCCTCCGCAAAATGCTTCTTCAAATGACCAAACACATTCCAGCCTACAACAAGTAAAATAATACTAAAAATAATGCCTTGTGTCAATGTTCCTAATTTCGGTGCCTTTTGATAATATAAAATATCTCGGTATGCAATAATAATTGGTGTCATAGGGTTCAAATGAAAAATAGTTTGAATCTGTTCCGGCACCATATCTATAGAATACATAACCGGAGTTAAAAACTGCCATGCCATCGTAATAATAACTAATACATGTTCCAAATCCCTCAAATAAACGGTAACCGCAGAAACGATCATTGTAATACTAAGTGCAAGCAGATATTCTGCCACTATGACCGGCGGTAGGTACAAAATTGCTTTGAAACTGATTCCCTTTCCGGATAATAAAAGAACTGCTAATACGACCACCATACTTAAAAGCATATTTACAAGCTGGCATGTCACATGAGAAATCGGCAATACTTCTCGCGGAAAATAGATCTTTTTCACAATATCTTTTTGCGCCATAACACAGCTTGCTCCAGCCGATACCGAGGTACTGAAAAAAATCCAGGGAATGAGTGCTACAAATAAAAACAGATAATAATCTTTTATTCCGGCTCTCATAATCATGGAAAAAACAAGGGTATAAACCGCCAGCTGTAACAACGGATTCAAAAATGTCCAGGCAAACCCCAGGGCAGACCCCTTATATCTTCCTCTTAAATCCCTACGAATCATACTCCCTATCATCGTTCTGTATTCATATAATTCGTGTATTGTTTTCATGTCACACCTCATTTCCCAAAACATTTTCAAAAACTTTATATAGAGCATCCGAGGCATTTTCCCATGTATACTTTGCCGCCTGTTTCCGCCCCTTTTCAATCAATTTCTGCCGAATATCTTCTTCTCTATGCATTTTTGTTAAAGCCGACACAATCTGCTGAATACTCTCCGGATTTACTTTTAATGCCGCCTCTCCTGCAACTTCATCCAGCGAAGAAGTACATGAAGTAATCACAGGTGTTCCGCAAGCCATCGCTTCCATCGGTGGCAGTCCAAATCCCTCATAAAGAGATGGAAAGCAAAAAGCAAGTGCTCCCTGCATCAATGCTATTTTTTCTTCTTCCGAAACATAGTCTGTAAAGATGATCCATTTTTCTAAATGTTTTTTATTTACCATCTCATAAATCTCATCATACATCCAGCCCTTCCCTCCGGCGATTACCAGATTCGGGAGAATGTCCTTCTCATTTTCTTTTCGAAATTCATCATATGCTTTGATCAACCGGACTATATTTTTCCTCGGCTCCAGCGTTCCCAGGTACAGAAAATACTCTCCGTCAATTCCAAATTTTTCTTTGACCGGCTTAACACTTCTTTTTTTCTCATATTTTTCTTTATCGATTCCACAGGGAACAACATATATTTTTCCTTCCGGTACATTGTAATATTTTACCAGTTCGCTTTTCGTAAATGCAGAATCTACTGCAATTGCATCTGCCCGTTTTAAAGTCTTTCTCAGATTCATCTTCAACATCATCATAGTCCGCGTACGAATTGTCTGCGGATATTCACGAAATGCCAGATCGTGTATTGTAACAACCTTCTTTCCCCTTACTCCAAACGGAATGACATAGTTACAAAAGTGTGTGATCTCCCGTTTTCCGGAAAAGAAACAGGCATATGGAATATAAATCAAAAAAGTAAATACACGGAAAATTCGATCCCATAACCATACACATTTCTTTAATACTAATTTATGAGAATATTCTTTTTGCAATTGCTCTATTCTATCTTTATGGCGAAACGTAAACACATCCAGCTGATATTCATTTTCCGGATAATATTTGAGCATTCCCTTTACCAGGCCATCTTCATAATAGGCAATTCCTGTTTTATTGGCATTCAAAAGCGGCTGCCCATCAAATGCAATTTTCATCGTTTATCCCTCTCTCACTAATTTTTCATAAAGATCATACGTCTTTTGAAGCATCTTCTCCATCGTATATTCTTTTTCCACACGCTGCCGCGCCGCCTTTCCCATACGGGTACGGCATTCCTTATCTATCGTCATTTTTTTTAATGCCTGCGCTAATCCTTCTATATCTGACGGTTCAATCGTCAATCCGGTTACCCCATCCTGGCTCACATAAGGCACTCCGCTCGGAAGATTCGTATTGATAACCGGTTTTCCAAATACCATCGCCTCAATCTGAACCAGTCCAAATGCCTCACTCCGCCGCTGAGACGGAAGTACAAAAACATCACACTTCTTATAAAATTCCATTAACTGTGCATCTGTCACCTTTGTATGAAAAAAAATTCTATCCTGTAATCCAGTCTCCCTGACATACTCATGTAATTCTTTTTCCAAAGGTCCGCTTCCGACGATGTCAAGAGTCATCTTCTCTTTTAAATCCGGTTCTTTTGACACCAGTTCAGAATAAGCCTCTAACAGATTTTTGACACCCTTATAATATACCAGCCGCCCCACAAACAAAAAACGAACACATTCTTTCTCTGACTTTTTTTTCTCTTTTGCGAGCCAGTCGTCCGCCGTTTTTTTAATGTGCCAATCCACACCATATGGTATGATCGTGCATTTATCCGAATAGGGTTTTAAATATTTGGATCCCTTAATATGTCCTTCTGTCGCCACCACGATCACATCTGCGCGTCGCAAAAGCCAGTTCATCAACGGACGATAAAAAAACATCATTCGTTTTTGTCTCACAATATCACTATGCCACCACAATATAACTTTCCCTTTATATCCGGATAACAAACAGGCAAGATCCCCCAGCGGGAACGGCATATGTATGTGCACAATATCATTTTTCCGTGCTTCTTTCTTGAAACACCACACATAAGACAAAGAAATAGGCAGCGAAGAAATATGACACAACGTTCTGCACCGAATCACCGGCACCCCATTTATGTTCTCGTGTACTGCCTTTCCTTCTTTCTGGCACACCAAAACAGTTGTATCCGTTTTATCTGACAATCCTTCTGCCAGCTGCTGTACAACTCTCTCAATCCCTCCGGTTACCGGATAATATAACTTATTCGTCTGTAATACCTTAATCTGTCCCATTTGCGCTATCCTTTTTATGCATAGTTTCTATAAGTATACCATATATCTGAAAATTGTTCAATACGCTCGTCTTCCAGATTTGCTCACTAATCATATAATACCACATTTTCGTCTATGCAACAACATTTATTCTGCCTGCAATAGTTATCTGGGATAAGTCACCTGCCATACAGATCACGCTGCCGGTTCCGATTTTTACCTTCAGAGAATCTAATCCTTCGAACGCTTCTTCCTTATTATATAGTAAATATTTTCTGTATAGCAAGGGTAAAAGAGATTTAAATCATTCACATGACGACGACACACGACGCCCGATTGCACGATTCCGGCTATAATAAAATCGCATTTTAGTTTGGACGGATATTTTCAAACAGAACTCCATCACCGGATGAAGTGTTTATCGCAAAAAAGAAAAACAACCCAAATGATATCCACATACCATTTGGGTTGTCTGTATTCTATCAGGTAGAATTTCTTATAAGAATTTCAAATTATTTGCTTGCTTTAAAGTTCTTTGCTGCGTCGATAACGGCATCAAAGGCAGGTTTCTTGTCTGCGATGTCAGTACCAAAGAGCAATGGAGAACGGTCGGATCTCCAGGATGTATTGTCTGTCAATCCCCAGATAACTACTGCGGTGATATTAGCACCTTTGGCTTTTTCTTCAAGAATCGCATTCATGATCTGACCATATGCTTTCGCACCAGCTTCATAAATAGCCTGCTTTTCTTCTTCTGTCGTAGTACTATCAATCTTACCGTTGTTTGTAATATCAAGCTCAGTGATCTGAATCTCGTAACCCTGTGCTGCAAATTTTTCAATTGCTTCTTTGTAGTTATCAACAGATCCGAGTTCATCATTCAAATGGCTCTGCATACCGATTCCGGCACAGATTTTTCCAACTTTGTTCACATCATCAACTTTATTGATGTTGTTGATCAATTCGATGATCTGAGCGGTTGTCTTAGGATCATATGTGTTGTAATCATTGTAAATCAGAGAGATGTCTGTACGGTCACAAAGCTGAAGCACATCATACGCCCAAACAAATGCTTTCTTTACATATTCACAGTCTGTCTTCATCTCTGTACCGAAGGAGTATTTCCACCAGTTTTCGCTTCCAACCTGGCCACCTTCGTTGCTCATATGTGTATACTCGTTTACTACGTCAAATGCATAAATAACATCTGCGTACTGGCTTGTCAAATAATACTGATATGCTGTGCGAATAAACATTTCTTCACGAGCAAGGATAACATTCTTATCTGTTACCAATTTGCCATCCGGATTAAATCCTTCACAGAAAAATGCTTTTGGCATCTGCTGGTGCCACATAGGCATATGAACACGTACTTTAAGACCATTCTCTTTGCAGATTTTCAACACTTTATCTACAACGTCCATCGTAAGTTTCGGAACGATCACGTTACCATCTTTATCCTTATTCTCAGCGTAGTCGCCATAGTTTGCAGGAAGGATATATCCGGATTCACTTGCAAGCAATGTCTCACTATTGCTGATCATAGCATCTGCTTTCATCTCATTTCCAAGTGTAATACTATTGAAATGATGTTTTACAAAATTCAATGTATTCTCATTCAAAAGATCCGAATACGTAAGGGCAGTTCCCATCGTACCGATATACGGTGCATAAGTATCTTTGATACTGGCAAGTGTCAGATCCGGTTCTGCCGGAGCGGAAGTTCTTGTCAATGTGAAATCGTCTACCACGATATCATATTTTCCACCACCGTTTGTCTCAAAGTAGATCATGTAGCTATAGAATGTCGCCGGAGCTACAAAAGAAATGGTGAAGTGTCTCCACTCATCTGCAGAAAGCATATAATCTGTATCTGCCGGATAGTTTTCATACACTTCTTCCGCATCACTGGTTACTTTCTTTGCACCGGAAAAACGCATCTTTACTTCATCGCCATCAAGATCTTCGGATTCATCACTGGAAATCTTAGCCCAGAAATCCGCGGTGTAGGTAGCACCCAATGTACCCACGGCAGAAAGGTCATATCCTGCGCCATTCCATGCATGATACAATCCTTCTTTATCTTTATCACGGAAAATTCGCATAGACTTCTTACCGGTACTTCCCGGACGAGTTTCATCAGACGTTTCAATTTTGCAAACATGATCATCTCCACAACGAGCAAACCAATCATCAGAACCATTTTCAAAATCAAATGTTTTTTCGATCAAAGGCTCTCCACTCGGACGTGCTTCCTGATTGCTATCTGCTAACCCCGGACGTTTCGTCGGTTTCGGATCAACCGTCGGTGTAGCTGCTGGTGCTGTCGCCGGCGCCTGAGTAATAGCTGCCGTCGGTGTTGCCGTCGGTGCTGTCGTTGGGGCCGGTGTTACTGTTACCTTTGCCGCTTTCTTTACTTTTACGTTTACGGTCAGTTTTGTTGTCTTTTTACCAACTTTTACCTTAGCAGTTACTTTCGCAGATCCTGCTTTAATACCTTTAATCGTAAAAGCGGTTTTTCCATTTTTCTTTACGGTCACAATTTTTTTCTTGTTCGTACTAACCGTCAATTTCTTTACTTTTTTTGCTTTTACATTTTTAATCTTAACCTTTTTCGATTTACCCGCTGTCACAGTTACTTTTTTTGTGCTAAGCCTAGGTTTCTTTGCGGCATCTGCATTTGGTGCAGAAACACCGGCCATGGAAACCACAAGAGTAACAGCAAGTGTTTTTGCTAAAATACTTTTGATGTTTTTTCGCATACTTTAATACCTCCATTTTGTAAATTACCTTTGTTTTAAAAAAGGTGCACATCTTATGGAAAGATGTACACCTTTGAAATTCAATAATTAAATCAATAATTATTTTTTAACAAGTACGATAGATGCAATAGTGAAATCATTCTTTGCAAAATCAAGATCGCCATCTTCGTTCAATACTGCATCGCTAGCGATACCGGTTGCTGCGTTTGGTGCTACGGTAATGAATCCACCTTTTGAAGTAAAGGTTTTTCCAGTAAGATCGATAGTACCAACTTCCGGACCTCTTACGGCAACGCCGCCGTCCTCTGAACGTTCGGATGCACTTCCGCCATAGCATGGATATGCATTTGCTACTGCGTTATTCCACCAGTTATCTCCTTTTGTCTCGCTTCCTTCAAATACAGAAATTGTCATCTGCTGAGGAGCATTAGCGAATACAACTTTAATAGCTGAATAATCATTCAAATCAATTTTTTCACCAAGTTTGAACCATACACGGTTATTTTTACCGCTCAAGTTCAATTTGATATTACCATCCTCTAATTCAGTGATATCGTTATCAGAGAATGCAGCATCGTATGAAGCTTTAACATTGACTTTTTCACCAGCTACGTCTGGAATAGGAGCTTTTGTAGGTGCCGGTTTGTCTGTATTGTTTGTATCTGTATTATTTGTATCTACGTTGTTTGTGTCTGTATTATTTGTGTCTGTATTATTTGTGTCTGTACCAGCACCACCATTGTTTACGAATTTGATTCCGTAAATAGTAGCTGTTCTAGCTGCGAATGCATTGTCGTCTCCATCTTTATCAGATTTCAAAGTAAATCCAACTGCAACTGCTTTTTTAACCTTTGTTGCACTACCAAAAATCTTCTCAAGGTTATAAGTAATTGTCTTAGAACCGTCAGCGTTTTCTACTGTCTTGGAAGCTCCGCCCCAAGTATCGTTCTTATCCCAGAAACTTTTAGCATCTGCAGAACCGCCCCAAGTCATGAACTTGATTTCAGCATCTGTTTTGATTGTAAGCTCAAGATCAGTATAAGCAGAAAGATCTACTTTACCTTTTTTAGCTGCATCGATGTACCAAGCGATACCATTGTTGTAGCAGCTTCCTTCAGCTGCCCATGGCTGGCTGCTGTAATCTACAGTGTCATCTGTGTTAAAAATTGCTGTACCATAACCACCTGCTGTAGTCCACTCTGTAGCTGCTTCTTCACGAAGATTCAACTCAGGCATCTGTTTTGCAGGAGATGTTGGTTTAGGTGGCTGTGTTGGTGCTACAGGTGTTGGTGTTGGTGTAGCTGACTCATCTGGTTTAGCTGGTGGTGTAGCAGTAGGAGTAGTTTTTGGTGCAGCACTTGCTTTAGCTGTAGCTGCTGGTGTAGCACTTGCTGCAGCAGTTGGAGCTACTGTAGGTGCAGTCGTAGGTGCTGTTGTAGGAACTACTTTCTTAGCTGCCTTTGTTACTTTCACTTTCAAAGTAAGCTTTGTAGTCTTCTTGCCAACTTTTACTTTTACAGTTACTTTTGTGGATTTTCCTGCTTTCTTACCTGTTACTTTGAATGCAGTTTTTCCGGCTTTCTTTACAGTAGCGATCTTTTTGTTTTTGCTCTTTACTGTAAGTTTTTTCACCTTTTTGGCTTTTACGTTTTTGATAGTTACTTTTTTGGTTGCTCCTTTAGCTACGGAGATGGATTTGCGTGAAAGTTTGATCTTCTTAGCTGCGTCTGCATCTGTAGAAGCAACGCCAACCATAGATACGGTCAAAGCAACTGCCATAACTTTTGCTAAAGTTCTTTTGAAATTCTTTTTCAAAACTCTTACCTCCATTTTTTTATTTATTTAATAATATCCCCTGAGGTTCCCCCACCCTGTCTGGGTGGTAGAGAGGGCTTACGGATGCCAGGTATTACATCCGTACCGCCCTCAAAACCAAGGATTATTATTACAGAATTATTTTGCAGCCTGTGCTGCTTTTTCTGCAGCCTCTTCTGCTTTTGCTGTTGTCTTTGTCACAAACTTGATGGAGTAGATATAGTAATGGAATTCTGCTGTGATATTTCCATCATCATCTGTCTCATCCCATTCTACCAATGGCTTGTTTGTTCCAAGAGATACATAGCCTGTGTTAGAGTAGTCATTCTGCATACTGTCTTCAATATCGATCTCACAAGGTTCTACGCCTCTTGGTCCGATGGAAGTTCCCTTAGGAATCACACCATCTTTGATATTTGTATTTCCATCGATATATTTTTCTTTGTCGATTTCCGGATATTTCTTCAAGAAATCTTCCACTTTAACATCTTCACGCTGTGGACGATATGGATGAGCCCCCTCAAAGAACGGATAACTGCTTACGGATGATTTCTTATACCATTCGCTGTCCTTCTCCGTATCATGTGTAAATCCGGCATCCCAAGTATCGAAGTTCATCTGTCCCCATGCATTTCCGGTAATAACGATTCTCTCATACTGAGAAAGATCGATGTTTTCCGGAAGTTTGAAGAAGTTACGTAAGTTATTCTTTGTAAATCTCATATCCATAACTTCTACCATTTCTTTGTTCTCACCGGAACCGGATTCAACCAAAGCAGTTTCGACTTCAGCGTCTGACCAGTCTTTTACAAGCATACCGGCAAGATCTTTACCGGATATCGTAATATCCTGAGCCTCTGCTGCTTTGTATACAGTAAGTTCGATACTCTTGCTGAGTGCTGCCTTGTATTTTGAAGTAGCGGTTACTGTTACTTTTACTTCTGACTGTCCTGCCGGGAATACAAAGTCATCTGCTACAGATACTTTACCACTTGCATTTACAGTTACCTTATCGTTTGTTGTAGTCCATGTAAGACCTTTCTGAGTTGTGTTTGCCGGTGTGTAAGTTGTGTAAATCTGAGCATTACCACCGTTAGCAACACGACCGGTTGTTACATCTTTACTTTCTTCAAGAGAAATCTTGAAGTCTGTTATCGGAATATCTTCCTCGATCAAACTCAAGTTATCGATATACCATGTAGTGTGCATGTTGTTTGTAGCATCTGTTGGATTTCCCTGGTAAGTACTTCCCCATACGAGGTCGAATTTTGTCTGATTTACCAAAGTAGCATCCAAATCATTGATAAATGTTGTATCAAAGTTTACAGAACGGTTAGCAAATCCTACTTTTCCGTCTGCTTCCTTCTCTTTGAATCCTGTTGTACAAGAATCTTTTGCATAATGCGTGCTTGCTTCGGCCGGTTTCCATGTGTTATCATGATAGCCTGGGAAGTATGCACCATTTTCTTTGGACTCGTTACCATTGAAAAGTTTTACACCGTAATCTGCTTTTGTACCGGTTCCCATAGGGTTGTTGATACCAAAACGAATTGTGGTATCTTCATCAGCAGCACCTGCTGCTACTTTTTCGCCCTTGTTATTAACATGAGCAGAAGCGGATTTATTTGCATCGGCAGCGAACTTATCTTTTTTGTTCATTTTGCCATACTGATCCAAATATACATAAATTGATTTGTAAGTAACATCACTGGATGTAGATACTACACGAAGGTCAGCAGAAGCACCACTAAAGCTTCCCATTGTTTTTCCGGTTGTATCTTTCAATTTAGAAAGATCAATGTTAAAGATAGGAGCGAAGTCATATGCTGCTTCTGTACCATTCAAATCAACTTCCAAACATTTGTTAGAAGCATCTTCCGGATCCTGTACTACTTTCATCGTACCGGAGTTCTTGTCTGCGGAAGTGTATTTCCACTCTGTTCCTACAGGATAACTTTCGAAATCTTCTACGAGTGTTTTCTTTCTCGTATCCGGTGTAGGTGTCGGAGCTGGTGTCTTATCGCTCTTAAACTTAACAACATTTACTTTTACAACAGCTTTTTTACCGCTTCCGTCAGTAGCCCGTGCAATAACATTGGCTTTACCAACTTTACGGGCGATAACGGTTGCTTTCGTACCATTTCCTACTACTTTGAGGATGGATCCTTTGTTTGTGGACCATTTCAAAGATTTACGTGTTGCTTTTTTCGGAGAAACGGAAGCTTTGATCACCATGTTACGACCATTCATAATGGTAAAGGTGTTCTTTACGGTTTTCAGTTTGTCCGTATATTTAGGATAAACTTTCGTTTTCTGTCCATTCTTTTCTACAATCTTGTAGTTAGCACTTGACCATGTGGAAGTTGCGTTCTTGGAGATAGCAACTTTCTTTACAGGAGTACCAATCTTGACTTTGATCGTAGCTTTTTTCTTTGCATTCTGCTTGGATGTTACTGTAATCTTCGCAGAACCTTTGCTCTTGCGTGCCTTAACAACACCTTTTGAACTTACGCTTACGATAGAAGCTTTGCTTGATTTGTATGTAACCTTTTTACTTGCTTTTTTAGGTGTCACAGAAACCTTCAGTTTCTTTGACTGTCCTTTTTTCAGCACAAGGATTCCTGATCCTCCAACTTTGACCCCTATGGTGACTTTTTTCACTTTTTTAGCCGCCTGAGAATCAACGGAAGATACAGTCAAAGATGTGATTACCATCGCGAATACGAGCATCGCTGTCACAAATCTTCTGAAATACTTGGCTGACTGTGTACCGATTTGTCTCATCGTAATACCTCCTAAATTGTTTTGTGTTTCATTGCAGAAAAACTCCAATACATCCACAATGATATTTAAGTCGATTATAACACTACCCGACATAATATGCAAGGGTGTTTTTAAATTTTGTAAAAATTATAACTAGATTTTTTTCTTGTTTTTTTTACAATTTGTTCATATCTTACATGTTTTTGCCCGGCAGAAAGTCAGATGCATCTAAACTCTTTCTATTATTTTTAATATATGAAATATTTTTGTCAGCATTATGGCGATTTTTATTCTTTTTTCTTGACGTTGGGATAGGATTGGATATAAAATCAGAATATACCATTTTACCAAAGGAGTTTTTACTTATGGACAATTCATTATTGGAAGCCATCCACGATACATTTTCCCTGGAATCCAAGAACATAAACCTGTATGCGCCTTTGACGCTCGCTTATATCGGGGATGCTGTTTTTGAGATCATTATAAGGACCTTGATCGTAGAAGAAAAATCCGGAACTGTAAAAAAACTGCACCTTCGTTCCAGTAAACTTGTGAATGCCAAGGCGCAGGCAGATCTTCTCGCTGCCATCGAGGACCATTTGACAGAAGAAGAACTTTCCTATTATAAAAGGGGACGCAATGCCAAGCCGCATTCGGTCGCCAAAAATGCCAATCTTCATGATTACCACACCGCGACCGGTTTTGAAGCATTGATCGGCTACCTCTATCTCTCCGGTCAAATGACACGCGCCCTGGAACTCGTCCACCGGGGATTGGAGTCTATAAAAGAGTCATAATCAGATGCATGATCGGTGCCACACCGAAAAATCCCGGGAACAAAAGGATTGTGCCGACAAATATGCCGATCACCGTAAGGCAGAGTGCAAATCGTACTCTGCTCATCGGGATACAAACTGCCAGAAGCACTCCAAAACTTACAATTCCTCCCGCGATCAGATGCATCGTCGATAAAATCAGTTCTGATAACGAAAACCATTCTCCCACCAATGTAATCGCAACCAGACTTCCTACCATACAAATTGCCGCCGGCAAGGAAACGCGCAGGACATTTCGCAGGAACCCTTTTGGTATCGTCTCTTCATGATGTTCCAAAGCAAGTACAAAGCTCGGAATTCCGATGGCGGTCCCTCCGATCAGACTGAGCTGGATCGGAATAAACGGGTAGGATTTTCTCAATATAATATAAATAATACACAAAAGGATGGAATATATCGTTTTCGTAAGATACAAGGCGCTTACACGCTCAATGTTGGAAATGATTGTTCGTCCTTCCCCCACGATCTGTTTCATCGAGGCAAAATCGGAATCCAGCAGCACGATATGCGCAATCTGCTTTGCCGCATCACTTCCCGCCGCCATAGCGATACCACAATCCGCATCTTTCAAGGCCAGAACATCATTCACGCCATCGCCAACCATTCCGGTCACATTGCCCTCTGCTTCCAACGCTTTTACGATCGCCTGCTTTTTCTCCGGGCTCACGCGTCCAAACACCGTATATTTTCCAATGATCTTCTGCAGTTCTTCCTCCTCTTCCGGGAGTTCTCTGGCGTCAATATAATGTTTCGCTTCCGGCAGCCCTGCACGCACACCCACGACGGAAACCGTCAATGGATTATCACCGGACAATATCTTGATCTGAACATTTTTTTCGCGGAAAAAGGCAAATGTCTCTGCTGCATCTGCTTTGATGATATCAGACAAAACGACAAATCCCACTTCTTTTTTATCGTGTGTCAAAAGGAGGACGCGCATTCCCTCTGCCGCGTACACTTCTGCGCGGGCAAGAATTGTCCCGTTTTCTGTCAGATATTCCGGGGCACCCAGTCGATAATCCCCTTTTCCCGCAATCGTTACACGCATATGCTTGCGGCTGGAGCTAAATGGTACCTTTTCGGTAACCGATGCCCCTTTTGTCTCCGGAAAATATCTCCGCAGCGCGTCTGTCGTCGCATTGGTCTCTTCGAACGCATAGGCAAGAATGCCCAGAATTTCTTTCATGTCTTTTTCTTCGGACAACGGTACAAGTTCTTCTACCTGCAGATCTCCTGTCGTGATCGTCCCCGTCTTATCGAGGCACAAAACATCCACTCTCGCAAGTGCTTCGATGGCTTCCATTTCCTGTACCAATGCATTTTTCTTTGCCAGACGGCCCACACCGAGAATAAAAGAAATACTGGTAAGAAGGACAAGGCCTTCCGGAATCATTCCGATCACACCGGCTACCATATTTACGATAGAATCGGATAACGTATTGCCGGCGGAGTAGCGCTGAATAAAAAAGAGAAGCAGACCGATCGGAATGAGCGCATAACTTACATATTTAATAATTTTTCCGATCGCATCCTGCATTTCCGAGGTCGCTCGCCGTTTGGTCTTTGCCTTTTTTACAAGCTGCGTCGCATAATTTTCTTCTCCCGTATGTAACACTTTGGCGACCGCACTTCCTGCCACCACATCGCTTCCTGAGTACACAAAGTCACCTTTTCTCTTCTGAACAGCAAGGGATTCTCCCGTTAAAAGTGACTCATTGACTTCCATTCCATCTGTTTCCAAGATTTCACAGTCCACCGGAATCTGATCCCCCAGTAAAAACTGCACGGTGTCACCCTCCTGCAGAAGTTCGATGTCGCATTTGCAAATTTCCCCATTCTCATATCTTCTTGCTTTTGTCGCCGTAACAACCGACAATGCGTCTATGATTCGTTTTACCTTTAATTCCTGTCCGATCCCGATCACAGCATTGGTAATAACGATCCCCATAAACAGCATATTTTTGTATTGACCGGACACCAGAATGAGCCCTGCCAGCACAAGGTTCAAAAAGTTGAAGTATGTAAATATATGCGACGAGACGATCTCCCACCGGCTTCGTAATGCGGTTCCCTTCATAGGCGTTTCCTCCGTGTAAATCCTAATCCCTTATAAAACAAAAAGGAAATGACAGGCTTGCAACCATTCATTTCCTCTCTCTAAAGCTAGCGACGGGAATCGAACCCGTGACCTCTTCACTACCAATGAAGTGCGCTACCGACTGTGCCACGCCAGCTGAATCATTTATAACAATCCATGAACTATTCTATCAAAGTATGTTGATTCTGTCAACAAAAACTTACCAAAATGCCATAAGTTTTTTCTTGATGCGCTGAAGGGCATTGTCAATAGATTTTGGGGTTTTTTCCAGTTCTTTTGCAATCTGCTGATAATCCATGCCGTCGACGTAAAGATTGACCACTTTCTGCTCAAACTCACTGAGGTTCTGGCGGATGTACTGCTCGATCTTTCCCACGCGTTCCCGGTCGATCAAAATATCTTCGGGATTGGACACGCCGACCCATTCAAGCATTTCACCAAGTGTCGCTGCCCCATTTTCCTCATTTCCACGCGCTTCCACCGGAATATCAAGCGAAATGTACGTGTTAAGCGGCGAATTTTTAAGGCGGTTTGCCCCTTTTACGGCATTGTAAAGCTGGCGGTCAATACAGACACTCGCAAAACTGCGGAATATGGTCTCTTTTTCCACATCATAATCACGTATGGCTTTGTAAAGTCCGATCATGCCTTCCTGAATCAGATCGTCATTGTCGCCGCCAATCAGATACAGCGCCCGTGCTTTTTTCCGCACGAGATTTTTGTATTTTTCAAGCAGATAATCGGTTCCTTCTTTTTCTCCCCCACGCACGCGGCGGATGATTTCCTCGTCGGTAAGTGTTTCGAATCCACTTATTTCCATTTTCTGTTAAAAACCCTTTCTTTGACGCACGATCTCATAAGCAAGTACCCCGGCCGCCACGGAGGCGTTCAGAGAATCGATGTCCCCTGCCATCGGAATGCTTGCCACGTAATCGCAGTGTTTTCGGACAAGCTGTGACACGCCGGCTCCCTCATTTCCGATCACAAGCCCAATCGGTCCTTTGAGGTTATTGCGGTACATGATCTCGCCGTCCATATCCGCGCACACAAACCACAATCCGCGCTCTTTCAATTTTTCCATCTCAGCGGAAAGATTGGTAACTTTTGCCACCGGCGTATAATGAATGGCTCCCGCAGAAGCTTTTACTACCGTCGCAGTCAAGCCTACCGCGCGGCGCTTCGGAATGATCACACCATGTGCGCCGGCAAGGTTTGCGGTTCGGATGATCGCTCCGAGGTTATGCGGATCTTCAATCCCATCCAACAGGAAGAAAAAGGGATCTTCGCCCCGTTTTTCCGCCAATGCAAACATATCTTCCACCGTACTGTAGTGGAATGCTGACAAGTTCGCCACAACTCCCTGATGTTTCCCCGACTCACTCATATGATCCAAGCGTTCTTTTGGCACAAAATCCACCAAAACTCCGGCTTTTTTTGCCTCGCGGAGAATGCTCAGCACCGGTCCGTCCTGACATCCTTTAAGCACGAATAGTCTCTCGATCAATTTTCCTGCGCGAAATGCCTCCATTACGCTGTGCCGGCCTTCCAGCCGCAGTTCATTTTCCTGATTTTCCATGATTTTTCCTCTTTCCTATGTGATATCGTTAATATACCATTTTAATTTTCCGGCATCTCCGTCCTCCACAAGTGCCCTCGCCATAATATACGGCTTTTCCGTCATACGAATCGTGATGCCTTCGCCCATTAAATTTTGTAAAAAATATCCATCTTCGAACAAAACCGCTTCGTCGTCGGTCACTCCCAGATAATAGCATAAAGATTCTGCTGCTTTAGCCGCATCTTCCGGCGCACAGATCATTTCCTGTACCTCATATCGATCCTCCTCATGTGTCACAACTGCAACGCCGTGGATCATCGTCTCATTTCGCAGCACAACGACTTTTCCCCCGAGTGTCTTGGTTTCTTTCATCAAAGTATCGTAATATTTGATATCGCGGTAAATATAGGCATCAAATTCACTCGCATATAATTGGGCGTTTGCAAATTCCACCGCCCGCTCTTTCAAGGGGCTGTCAAGATGCGAAAAGGAACCTGCATGGTACCATTTGTGCCTTCTCCCTTGAATTTCCAACTGTTTCCGGTAATACACGCCTTGGAATCCAAACGGTTTATATATTTCGTCGTTTGCCGGCGACAAAAACGCATACGGCGCTCCCTCATTTCTTGCATCCATCATTCCCTGATACAAAAGCGTTTTCATAAATCCTCTATGCCGCCATTCCGGAGCTGTCGCAACGCCCTCGATATAAGGACATTTTACTTTTTCTCCCCGAATCACGAGGGTGTAATAATTAAAAAATATCATGCTTACCAGATCATGTCCTTCGTATTTTGAATATACCACGGTATGATCGGCTCTTTCTTTAAAATAGAAATCAATATAGGCATCGTTGTCGCCAAATATTTTCTTCCATAACTGCCTATGGTTCATAGTCCGGCTCCTTTACTGTTATTCTAAGATGCATACCGCCTGCGCCGAGATTCCATCTCCGCTTCCGGTAAATCCCAGTCCTTCTTCTGTCGTAGCTTTTATATTGACCTGATTCAATTCAAGCCCCAGTGTATTTGCAATATTTTCGCGTATTTTCGATATATGTGGTGCCATTTTCGGCCGCTGCGCGATGATCGTCGCATCAATATTTCCTACTGAATATCCATTTTCTTCCAACAATTGATCAACGTAAGCCAGCAGGCGCACGCTCGATATCCCTCTATATCTTTCGTCCGTGTCCGGAAAATGTGTCCCAATGTCACCAAGTGCCGCCGCTCCCAGCAGCGCATCCATGATTGCATGAAGCAGGACATCCGCGTCAGAATGCCCGAGCAGCCCATACTCATACTCAATTTTTTCTCCCCCTATGATCAAATCGCGGTCTTCCACCAGCCGATGCACGTCGTAACCCATTCCAATCCGCATATGCCTTCCTCCTTACTTCTTCTAATTGGATCGTAACCATTTCTGAATAGTTACATGATAACAAAAAACCGAGGAAGATTCAAGGGGTTTTGGGATTTCTTGTGTGGGGGGTGCTGGTGAGTTGCCGGGCGGAGGCAACCTATTTTGGCGATTTCTCTGATTTTGGTTGCCTTTCCTTTTTCGCACAAAAAAAGAATGTCTTTCGACATTCTTTTTAGTAGCGGGAAAGGGATTTGAACCCCCGACACCACGGGTATGAACCGTGTGCTCTCGCCAACTGAGCTATCCCGCCATCTAAACTGCCAAGACGAAACTGTCTTGACATATATAAAACTTTTCACAATTGAAAAGTTCAATGGGACCTACAGGGCTCGAACCTGTGACCCTCTGCTTGTAAGGCAGATGCT
>ENA-UONV01000495-UONV01000495.1-human-gut-metagenome-genome-assembly--contig:-CS4-NODE-495-length-45425-cov-8.228058_pt1 | contig 45425 bp, 45 predicted proteins | sample MGYA00242461_ERZ724008 | MGnify/ENA metagenome assembly ERZ724008 | reverse complement strand
GGCAAACATTTCCTGTGTGCCTTTTCATTTTGAAACAAGGTTCACGGATTCAGGAGAGAGATAATGGAGTTTTTGCAAAAGTTACGGGAATAAATGAAAACGCAGAAAGGAGCTAAAATGGCGACATATGTAATCGGTGATATTCATGGACAATTGGAACAGCTGAAAGTCCTGCTGGAAAAGATGAAATTCAATGAAAATGACGAACTGTATGTGATGGGGGATGTCGTGGACCGCGGTCCGGATCCCATCAAAGCATTGCAGTATCTGATGACGCTGCCAAATTGTGTATGTATCGCAGGAAATCATGAATGGATGGCACTGGAAAGTCTGAAACTTATGTTAAATGAAATAACGGAAGAGTTTATCCAAACGCTTGATGAAAATCAGGTAACGATACTGCTTGACTGGCTTCGCAACGGAGGAAAAACGACGATGGATCAATTTTGTAAATTGTCGAAGGAAGAGCGGCAGGAAGTGCTTGATTTTATCGGCGATTTTGAAGCATATGCGGAATTGGAAATCCAGGGACAAAAATATCTTCTGGTTCATGCCGGCTTGAATGATTTTTATTATAAAAAGCCGATCGAAGAGTATACCATTGATGATCTGCTATGGACGCGCACCGATTATGAGATGCCCTATTACGAAGATAAAATCGTGATCACAGGCCATACACCAACACAGACAATTCTTGGAAATGACAGACCCGGTTATATTTATCGCAAATATAATCATATTGCCTTGGATTGTGGTGCCTGCTCACATAACGGACGTCTCGCCGGAATATGTTTGGAAACAGGGAAGGAGTATTATTCGAGGGAGTAGAAATTGTAGATTTACAAGAGGAAACTACGGGCTCTGGTTTTGGAATAAAACTCTGCAACAAATTTTTCTTGACATTTCCCCAAAAACCCCCTATTATAAAAGATAAGTGAAATGCGTGGAAGAAGAGGAGTACACAAAGAAACGCCAGCAGAGAGGATTTTCATCGGCTGAAAGAAATCCGGCAAGTGGTTTGTGGAAGGTAGCTTCGGAGCATGATCTTTGAAGCAGATATTGTGTGTAGAAGATCACGGTTCGCCCCGTTATCGGCAGAATGAGGAATAAAACGCAGGAAAGAGGAAACCTGCATTTATTTGAAATAAGGTGGTACCGCGGCTTTGCCGCCCTTATAGAGGGAAGGTACCTGATTGAAGTGAATGACTCCGGAAGGTATTCTTCCGGAGTTTTTTTATTATTATCGGAGGTAATCATGAGAAAAGAATTGGAAAAAAATTATGATCCAAAAGACATTGAAGACCGTCTTTATTCCAAATGGATCAGCAAGAAGTATTTTCATGCGGAAGTAAATCCGGATAAGAAACCGTATACGATTGTAATTCCGCCACCAAACATCACGGGACAGCTTCACATGGGACATGCCCTTGACAATACGCTGCAGGACATTCTCATTCGTTTTAAGAGAATGCAGGGTTATGAAGCTCTTTGGCTTCCGGGAACCGACCATGCGTCGATTGCGACCGAAGCGAAAATCGTGGAGGCGATGCGAAAAGAGGGAATTACGAAAGAAGATATCGGACGTGAAAAATTTCTGGAGCGTGCCTGGGACTGGAAAAAACAGTACGGCGGACGTATCGTATCCCAGCTTAAGAAAATGGGATCTTCCTGTGATTGGGACAGAGAGCGTTTTACGATGGACGAGGGCTGCAATAAAGCCGTTAAGGAAGTATTTGTAAAACTTTATAATAAAGGATTGATCTACCGCGGTGAGCGTATCATCAACTGGTGCCCTCATTGTCTGACATCCATTTCCGATGCCGAGGTAGAGTACGAAGATCAGAAGGGACATTTCTGGCATCTGCGCTATCCGTTTGCGGATGGAAGCGGTTATATCAATTTGGCGACAACCCGTCCGGAAACTCTTTTGGGAGATACGGCGGTGGCTGTCAATCCAAACGATGAACGATACAAAGATCTGGTTGGAAAAATGCTTGTCCTTCCATTGGTTCACCGCGAGATTCCGTTGATCGCGGATGATTACGTAGATATGGAATTTGGAACTGGTGTCGTAAAGATCACGCCGGCACATGACCCGAACGACTTTGAAGTAGGACTTCGCCACGATCTGCCAATTATCAATGTAATGACAGACGACGCGAAGATTGTCGATGAATACGAGAAATACGCCGGAATGGACCGCTACGAAGCACGTGAAGCCATCGTAAAAGATCTGGAAGCAGAAGGCGCATTGGTAAAAGTAGAAGATCACGATCATAACGTAGGAACTTGCTACCGCTGTGGTACGACGGTAGAGCCTCGTGTCAGCAAACAATGGTTCGTAAAGATGAAACCACTTGCAGGTCCGGCGATTGATGCGGTTAAAAATGGCGAGACAAAATTTGTACCGGATCATTTTAATAAGACATATTTCCACTGGCTTGAAAATATCCGTGACTGGTGTATTTCCCGCCAACTTTGGTGGGGACATCAGATTCCAGCATTTTACTGTGATGACTGCGGAGAACTTGTCGTAACCAAGGAAAAGACATGTAATTGTCCAAAATGCGGCAAGGAGATGCGTCAGGATCCGGATACGTTGGATACTTGGTTCAGTTCCGCATTGTGGCCTTTTTCCACACTTGGTTGGCCGGACGATACCGAGGAAATGAAATATTTCTATCCGACCAACACGCTTGTTACCGGTTATGATATCATTCCATTCTGGGTTATGCGAATGATGTTCAGCGGAATCGAGCAGACCGGTCAGGTGCCGTTTGACACGGTATTGATTCACGGTCTGGTACGTGATTCCCAGGGACGTAAGATGAGTAAATCCCTTGGAAATGGTATCGACCCATTGGAAGTAATTGACAAATATGGCGCCGATGCGCTGCGTCTGACATTGGTAACCGGAAATGCGCCTGGTAATGACATGCGTTTTTATTGGGAGCGTGTCGAGGCAAGCCGTAATTTTGCTAACAAAGTATGGAACGCGTCTCGTTTTATTATGATGAATTTCGCGCAAAATGAAGAACTTGCGAATAAAGAAGTGTCCGCAGATGAGCTTACGCAGGCGGATAAATGGATTCTTGCCAAATGCAACCAGCTGGCAAAAGATGTCACAGCGTTGATGGAGACGTATGACCTTGGTATCGCAGTTCAGAAGATTTACGACTTTATCTGGGAAGAATTCTGCGACTGGTATATCGAGATGGTAAAACCTCGTCTTTACAATGAAGAAGATGAGACAAAGGCAGCAGCACTTTACACCTTGAAAAAGGTATTGATCGATGCGTTGAAACTGCTTCATCCATATATGCCGTTTATTACGGAAGAAATTTACTGCACCTTGATGGACAATGACGACGATTCGATTATGATCTCGGCTTGGCCGGAATACACGGAAAGCATGAATTTTGCAGAGGATATGGATGCCGTAGAGTGCATCAAGGAAGCGGTAAAAGGAATCCGAAATGTCCGCGGTGAGATGAATGTACCACCGAGCAAGAAAGCAAAAGTGATTGTTGTGACAGAAGATGCCAAAGTAAAAGAAATCTTTGAGACCAACAAAGTATTTTTCGCGACTCTTGGTTATGCCAGCGAAGTGACGATTCAGGCAGACAAGACCGGCATTGAAAAAGATGCGGTATCGGTAGTGATCGACAAAGGTACGATTTACATGCCGTTTGCGGAACTTGTTGATGTGGCAAAAGAAATCGAGCGTCTGAAGAAAGAAGAAAAACGTCTGACCGGCGAATTGAAACGTTCTGAAGGAATGCTTGGAAATCCAAATTTTGTCAATAAAGCACCGGCAAAGAAAATCGAAGAAGAGAAAGCCAAACTGGAAAAATATCAGAGCATGATGGCTCAGGTAAAAGAACGTCTGGCACAGCTTCAGTAATTTCGAACATTGCATTAGAATAACAGAAAGCCCGAGGATGGAAAATGATCCATCGTCGGGCTTCTTTTAATTCCCTTTGCTGCTTAGGGGATTGGAAGCCTCTTCCCAAAACAGATTGTTGTCTGGCGCCGGCTGATCCTCTTCATTGTAATGAGAGTTCTCACGGATGCGGCGCTTGCGGGCGTCGTTGGATTTCTTGCTGTTTGATGTGGAGAGGTTTTTTGTATTGTTGTTTGTGTGATTCATTTTAGAGGTCCTTTCGTAGGTTTTGGTGGTATTAGTATGAGCGGGGAGAGGAAAAATATGCGGGGGACAGAAAATAATGGAAAAGTACTTGTTGAGGCATTCGCACATAAGTGGTAAAATTACTTCTATGGGTGTAGTTGGAAAGGTAGCATATTGTTTATTTATGATGTATGTATAAACAAAAATTTGGATAAAAAGGAAGTGTAATAAATGGATTTAAAACAGGTTATTTTCTTTGCACAGAAAAACGGATACGAAACAGTCGAAAAGTTAAATAACTGGAACGGTTACGAATGCTATGAACCTATCATGGATTCCAAAAAAGAAACCGAAATAGGTCCGCCACTCTTGATCCTTGTCAAAGGAGATAAAATCCGAATGTCTACACCAGAGGAGGCATTTCAGCAGATGGATAAGTGCTGACTAGGGGAAGATGGGTATAAGCTTGCCTGTACTCAGAATGCTTTACCGGAGAACTTTGAGCAATTACCTGATTTTGTCAAGTGCAAGTAGGTTATCAAACACCTTATAATGCCATACAGTCAAAGCGTTTTATTAACCCCAAGTGCAGTTTTTAATGCCTTCTGCAAAAGTTGGGAAACATTTATCCCTGCTCTAGGAGTAAGTTCCAAAACGATTAAGCGCCATATAAAAGAAATGGATAATGTAAGTTATATTGGGCGTGGTTTTAGTGGACACTGGGAAATTGCGGATGATAAAAAACTGTGAACAAGTTGAAGCAGACTGGGCAAGGACTTCCAGAAAAATGAGATACGAAAACGCAAACGACAGAAGTAATTATTTACCGCCTATCCGATTCAACCACTGGTAGAATATCCAATGAAAAAGAAACGAACCGGTTATTGTTTTTGTAGTGGATGTGCATTAAAATACTAACCATAAGGAGGACGAGAAAATGGATATTGGTAAAATTATTATGAGTAAAAGAAAGTCGCTCGGTCTTACACAACAGGCATTGGCAAAGGAAGTAAATGTTTCTTCCCAGGCAGTTTCGAAATGGGAAAATGGCACATCCTGCCCGGAAATTGATTTGCTGCCAATAATTGCCAAAACATTGGGTGTCAGTGTGGATTCACTGCTTGGATACGAAGCGGTGATCAACGCAGATTATGAAAACAGATACCAAAAGGACGATTATTATTGGGGGGTAGTGCCCAATCAACTCTGCTATGAAATTATGAAATTAAAGCCACCGGTCAAACCATTAAAAGTATTGGATATCGGATGCGGAGAGGGAAAAGATGCAGTTTTTCTGGCAAAAAATGGGTATTTTGTGTCGGCATTTGATGCTACAGATAATGGCATAGAAAAGGCAAAACAATTGGCAGATAAAGTGGGTGTTTATGTGGATTTTTTCAAGGCGAATATTGAGGATTTCCGTTTGACAAAAAATTACGATATTATCCTATGCAGTGGCGTGATGCACTTTGTCAAACCAGAATTTCGTGCAGGTATATTTGAAAATCTGAAGCAATATACCAATTCCAATGGAGTGCACGCGATGAATGTTTTTGTGGAAAAGCCGTTTATTGAAGTCCGGGAGAACAGGAAAAATGGTGTGGATCGTTTCCGGTGGAAATCCGGAGAAATATTTATGCAGTATCATGACTGGCTGCTTCACAAAACCCAAGAGATTATTTTTGATTGCAACAGTGGAGGCATTCCGCATAAGCATTGTTCAAATATTGTTGTGGCAGAGAAAATGTGAGGCGGCCAATGAAATAATGTTGAATGTATATGCAATAGATGATATAATTTGCATATACTATATATGGAGGTGACTAATATGTTTACATTGCAAGAAACAATAAGACCATCTGCTGATTTGCGAAATCATTATTCTGAAATATCAAAACTGTGTAAGGAAAACAAAGAAGCAGTGATTATTACAGTAAACGGTAGAGGCGATACGGTTACGCTTTCCTATGAAGAATATAAAAATATGAAAGCAAGAATAGAATTGTTAGAAGTATTAGCCGAAGCAGAAGATGATGTGAAAAATGGAAGGGTCGCTCCGATAACTGAAACATTTGATGATTTGAGAAAAATGCTTCAGGAGGGGTGAATATGAAGTATACGGTAATAAGGACTGATACAGCCGATGCAGGAATTAGAAAAATAGTTTTGTATATTGCTCAAAATTTTGGGAATACAATAGCACTTGAGAAACTTGATGAGATTGAAAAACGAATTCTTGAATTGGGAGGAGATCCATACATTGGAACCGAGCCAAGATATCTTATTCTTAAGAGACAGGGGTATAAAGTGCTTATTTTAGAAAAAGACTTAGTATTTTATAAAATTGACGAGGAAAATAAGCAAGTGATTGTATATGCTGTCGTAGATCAACGCCAGGATTATTTGAATATTATTCGTGGTTTGTAGAGAAGTTATACTACAATTAAACAAAATACAAAAATTATGAAGGAGGCTTTATATATGCCAACAACAATAGAAGTTAACAAACAAAGCGTAGAGGCGCTTTTAGGAAGTGGTAAATCGAAGCCGTTTGTTATCCCGGAATACCAGCGCCCTTATGCATGGACAGACGTGCAGGTGGAAACACTCTTTGAAGATTTATGGGAGTTTACAGCCACAAGCGGTGGTACAGAGCGAGAAGGTTCCTATTTCCTTGGAAGTGTCATTTCTTATGAGAACGAAGATGGTGAGCAGGAAATAATCGATGGACAGCAGCGTATTACATCATTGTTTTTACTATTGCGTGCCATTTATACAAAGTTAGTTGTAACCCCAGCATCAGAGAGAACGGCAGAGGCTAATAACTTTATTGGGAAAATTGAGCCTGCCATTTGGAGAACCAATAAATTAACGGGTACTGTGGACTATAAAAATATACTCTTGACATCACGTGTTGTAAATAACGACGGGAATGAGATACTTCGTTCAATTTTGGAAACAGGATGTGCTGACGAGAATGCAAAGGATAACTACTCAAAGAACTATCGTTACTTCCAGGAACTGTTTGATAAGCATTCTACAGAGAACCCTTTGATGGTATATCAGTTTATTTATGCATTACTGAGTCAAGCTATTTTGCTTCCAATTACAGCGGATACACAAGATACTGCTTTAACAATCTTCTCAACATTGAATGATAGAGGGTTGCCTTTGTCAGATGCAGATATTTTTAAAGCAAAGATTTATAACCAGCTTGAACCGGAAGATAAAAAAGCCTTTATTGAGAGATGGAAGGATTTAGATGAGCAGGCTACAGACGCAAACGAAAGCATTCAGCAGCTGTTTTACTACAATATGTTTTATTATCGTGCATTGGAACAAGATACTAAGACAACTACTCCCGGCGTAAGAAAGTATTATGCTACCAATAAATTTGAGCGTCTATATAAACCGGAACTGATAGATACACTATTTGTGATTTTGAATCTATGGAAAGTTGTCAACAAGGGGGAAGAAATAGAGAATGAGGCTTGGTCCAAGAATACGAAAATCAAGCAGACACTCGATATTTTGAGTTCTTATCCAAATGAGTTTTGAAAATATCCGGTAGTAATTTATTATATATGTTATCGAAATGAAGAAAATTTTGAAGTGCGATTTGCACTGTTCTTGAATAAGCTTCTTATGGAATTGATGACAAAGTATCTTATGATTCCGACCATCAATGCTGTAAAGCCAGATATTCTGAAATTGAATTCAGCAATCGTTGCTTCAGATGTACCAACATTTGAATTCAAGAATATTGATTTGGCTCAGCTGGAACCTTATATTCAGAATCCTAATCGTAATGCGGTACGTATGCTTTTGAAAACATTGGCATATGAGCAGCAAGATGAGCTTCTGCCCGCAAAATGGGAAATTGAGCATATCTTTCCTCGGAAGTGGCAGACAAACTATTTCCCAGATGAGTCAGACGCGACCGTCAAGGAAAAGATTGAGCATATAGGCAATAAGTTACCATTTGAAAAGAAACTTAATATCGTAGCTGGCAACGGCTATTTCGGTAAGAAGAAAAAGGAATATGCAGCATCAAAAATTGCAATTACAAAGGCGATGGGCACTTCTGATGTTGCCGATTGGAACATGGACTCTATAATGAAACGCGATATCCGTGTTTCTGATGAAATCATAAAAACTTTGAATAGATGGAATAATGAGTATTCGAACATAGCGGTTGAAGAAAGCGAAGCGGAGGCACCTTCTGAGGAAGATTTGGCTCGAATTGAAGAATTCAAGAAAAAAGGCTGGATATAAGGAGGCAATTCATTTGAAAAAGATTTATGCAGATAGTGAATTAGAAGAGTCTGTAACTATCCAGAATTTCCGGATAGTTCAAACGGAAGGCTCCCGTCAGGTGACTCGTGATACCAAGCATTATAATCTTCAAATGATTATCGCCGTCGGCTTTAAAGTGAATAATGAGCGAGCTGTGCAGTTCCGCAAATGGGACAATAGTATTGTCAAGGGCTACACCATCAAAGAATGGGTCATGGATGATGAACGCTTGAAGAATAGAGGTTCAATACTTACAACAGAATACTTTGACCGCCTGCTTGAGCAGATTAGAGAAATCCGTCTTTCTGCTTATTTGGATTTGGCAGAGGACCGCGCAGAACGCCATATCCCAATGACAATGGAAGACCGGTCAAAGCGTTTGGATTTATTTCTCATGGCTGATGATAAAGAGATTCTTTAGGATGCGGGCAAAATCACAACAGAGATTGCCAAGGCAAAAGTTGAAACGGAATTTGAAAAATATCGTGTTGTTCAGGATGGATTATTTATGTCTGATTTTGATAAGTATATGTTGGAATTAGAGTAAAATGCAAAGCGGTCGAAGAACTGAATTTTTTTAATATATGACAGAACAGGTAATTGCAAACCTGGATAATAAGTTCCGCAATTACCTGATTTTGTCAAGTGCAAGTAGGTTATCAAACACCTTATAATGTCATACAGTCAAAGCGTTTTATTAACCCCCAGTGCAGTTTTTAATGCCTCCTGCAAAAGCCGGGGAACATTGATTCCAGCGTGCTCAGCTTCGTAGTTCAGCCAACTTGTCAAATCAAAAAATTTCCCCCTTGACGTTCTCATGACATTTTGTTAAAATAATTTTTGCTTAAAACTGAATACGATAGGGCGCAGACGTTACACATTTCTTTGTGAGTCTGTGCTACGGTCCGGACATCCATAATCCTAGTATAGCAATCAGGAGTGTGGATGTTTTTGATTGAAAGGAGATAACATATGCAAAATGAATTGTTTGAGTCGGCTTCTGTGCCAAAAGCCTATATGAAACTGGCATTGCCGGTGGTGATGAGTATGATGGTCTCACTGGTATATAATATGGTAGATACATATTTTATCGCGTTGACAGGAAAACAGGAACTGGTGGCGGGAGTGTCTCTGGCGGCACCGATATTTACACTGATGATTGCCTTTGGCGACATCTTTGGTCTCGGTGGAAGCTCCTTGATATCCAGGCTTTTTGGCGAAAGAAGGGACGAAGAGGCTAAGAGAGCAAGTGCATTTTGTTTGTGGGCAGCGATTGGATTTGGAATTTTTGTTACCATTGTGCTGCTTGTATTTCGCACACCGATTTTGAAACTGCTGGGTACTGATGCGGCGACATTTGAGTATGCGGGCGAGTATTATACGTGGATCGCAGTCGGAGCAGCTTCTATTATATTGGGGCTTGTGCCGAGCAATATTCTGCGGACGGAAGGTCTTGCCACGCAGGCGATGGCCGGTTCGATTCTTGGTTCCATCGTCAATATTATTCTGGATCCGGTCTTTATCTTTGGACTGGGACAGGGAGCTGCGGGAGCGGCGATGGCGACCGTTATCGGAAATGTGATCGCAGATGTATATTATATTTATGTGATGAATAAAAAGGCAAAACGTCTTTCCGTTTCGCTAAAAGAAATAAAAATTCCGGGGACAATGATCCGCGATATACTTGTTATCGGGATCCCGGCGTCAATCACCAATCTGATGCAGAGTATTATGATCATGATAACAAACCATTATCTGATCGCGTACGGAACGGACAAAGTGGCAGCGATGGGAATTGCATTAAAGGCAAATATGATCTCCGCATTTATTTTAGTCGGTTTTGCCTTTGGCGGGCAGCCGCTCGTCGGTTACAATTATGGAGCAAGAAATAAAAAGAGATTAAAAGAAATTTTGCGGTTTGCGTATTTGTTCGAGGCAGGCCTTGCGCTGGTATTTACGATTTCAATCAGTGTATTTGCGCCGGCAATTATAAAGATATTTATGAATCAATCCGATATTATAACGAATGGAGCGATGATGCTGCGGTTTCAGCAGCTTGGCATGGTATTTATGGCGGTTACGCTCGTATCTACCTGTGTATGCCAGTCTGTCGGAAGTGCCGCAGGGGCCTTTGCTTTGTCAATCAGCCGGCAGGGCGTGCTGTATGCCATTTCGCTTATGGTATTAAATGCGATATTTGGCTATACCGGTATTATCGCGACGCAGGCATGTGCCGATGTGCTGACGGCGGTGATTGCCCTAGCCATCATCCGAAAAGTGTTAGGAGGAATGAAAAATGAGATACAATACGATCGTGTTTGATCTGGATGGAACATTATTAAATACCTTGGAGGATTTGTGTGACAGTGTCAATGTCATCATGGAGCGTTTTGGATGGAAGACACACAGTCTCGAAGAGATCCGCCGGTTTGTCGGCAATGGCATTGGCAAATTGATGGAGCGTGCGACGCCGGAGGGCAGGGAAAATCCGCAGTTTGAAGAGGCATTTGAAGCCTTTCGGGCATATTATACGGATCATTGCCAGATTAAGACGAGAGCCTATGACGGTGTCGTGGATCTGATGAACGAATTGAAAGAAAACGGCGCAAAACTGGCAATTGTTTCCAATAAAAACGATGCGGCAGTGAAAGAGTTAAATGAAATTTACTTTTCCGGATGTGTCAGTGCGGCGATCGGGGAAGTCGAGGGAAGACAGAGAAAACCGGCACCGGATGAGGTTTATGCGGCACTGGAAGAACTGGGATCGACCAAAGATGAGGCAGTTTACATCGGAGATTCCGAAGTGGATTATGCGACGGCTTGCGCCAGCGGACTTCCGTGTGTACTCGTAAGCTGGGGATTTCGCGATAAAGAACTTTTGGAGAGTTTTGACGCCGAGAAAGTTGTCGATAATGTAAAAGATTTACGCGAATTTCTCTTCGATTTTACACAAAAATGATTATGAATTTTACATTTGCATCGTATGATGAAATCAGAGTGAAAAGAAAGATTTATCGATGTGAATGGAGGAATTCATTATGAGCGAAAAACAAAGAAAACCGTGGTATCTCAATAACCCGGAATTATTTATGACAATGTTATTATTAGGTTGCTTTTTGGTAGGCGGCAGTATTGCCTATACCATAAGCAGCCTTTTTTGTACCCATGCAGCACAGGCGAGAGAACTGGCACTTACCGCATCCTGCCTGATCACAGTAGCCGTCGGAGGTGTCGGCGGATATCTGTGGCTCATCAAAAAAAGTGAGGAATATTGATTACTTACATTTTTCAAAGATTTTACATAAAAGTGATTTTACATTTTACAAATGACACGTAAGATGTGAAACATGATCACGGCAGAGACCGGATCAGAAAAAAGAGACGAATATGCCGGCGAGAAGTCCGGGATAGAAATGGAGGAAAACAAATTATGAAGATGAAGAAAATATTGGCGACAGTTTTGAGCGCAGTAATGATCGCAGGATGCCTGACAGGCTGCGGCAGCAGTTCAGGAGATTCCGCAGGAACAGGTACAGGAGATAACGCAGGCTCAGCATTTGACTCTAGCAAAGCAATCACCGTTGTATCCAGAGAAGATGGATCCGGTACAAGAGGCGCATTTATCGAGTTGTTCGGTATCGAAGAAAAAGATGCGGACGGCAATAAAGTGGATAACACAACCGAAGATGCCAGTGTAACAAATAACACATCTGTTATGATGAGCACCGTAGCAGGAAACGAATATGCCATCGGTTATATTTCCCTCGGATCTTTGAATGATTCGGTAAAAGCAGTAAAAATCGACGGAAATGAAGCAACGGTTGACAATATCAAGAGTGGTACATACAAAATTTCCCGTCCGTTTAATATTGTGACAAAAGACGGTTTGAGCGATGTGGCACAAGACTTTATCGACTATATCCTGAGTTCTGACGGACAGGGCGTTATCGAGAAAAACGGTTACATCAAAAACTCCGATAATGGTGCTTATGCAGGAAGCAAACCAAAAGGAAAAGTTGTTGTAGCAGGTTCTTCTTCCGTATCTCCGGTTATGGAAAAACTGAAAGAAGCTTACACGGCAGTAAATCCGGATGCAGAAATTGAAATCCAGACATCTGATTCAACTACTGGTGTAGAATCAGCGATCAGCGGCATTTGCGATATCGGTATGGCATCTCGTGAATTGAAAGACACAGAGACATCCCAGGGCGTAAAAGCGACGGCGATCGCACTTGACGGAATCGCAGTTGTAGTAAACAAAGCAAATACGGTTGATGATATCAGCACAGATACAGTAAAGGGTATTTACACCGGTGATATTACAAGCTGGGCAGATGTGAAATAATCTGCCCCGGAATGGAGAGTTAGTATGAAACAGTGGAAAGAAAAGGGAATGGAAATCTTATTTTTGCTGGCAGCATGTGTATCCATCTTAGCCGTAATTCTGATTTGTGTATTTCTCTTTGCAAACGGAATACCGGGAATGGCAAAAATTGGAGTTTTCAAATTCCTTGCCGGGGAGAAATGGAAACCGGGCAATGATATTTACGGAATTCTTCCGATGATATTAGGAAGTATCTACGTTACCGTGGGAGCGATTATCATCGGAGTGCCGGTGGGAATCTTTACCGCAGTATTTATGGCAAAGTTTTGCCCAAAGAAGATATATCCATATCTGAAGCAGGCGATTGATCTGCTTGCCGGCATTCCTTCTGTTGTTTATGGTTTCTTTGGATTAGTCGTGATCGTACCGATGGTTCGCGAGTTGACAGACGCACTTCATGCAGTAGGAGATGGAACCGGCATTTTGACCGCATCGATTCTTTTAGGATTGATGATCCTTCCGACGATCATCGGAGTGTCCGAATCCGCGATCCGGGCAGTGCCGGAAAGTTATTATGAAGGCTCTCTGGCACTCGGAGCCGATCCGATACGAAGTGTATTTTTTGCTACATTACCGGCAGCAAAATCCGGAATCATGGCAGGTGTGATCCTCGGTATCGGACGAGCGATCGGTGAGACGATGGCGGTTATTATGATTGCAGGAAACCAGCCGCGTATGCCAAAGGGAATTTTGCAGGGAGTCCGGACATTGACGACAAATATCGCGATTGAGATGGGATATGCACAGGATCTTCATCGTGAAGCATTGATCGCTACCGGCGTGGTTTTGTTTGTCTTTGTTTTAATCATAAACTTACTATTTTCAGTGATGAAACGGAGGAATAAATGATGCAGAAAGCAGGAGAAAATATCAATATTCAATCCGCCTCGCAAAAATTGAAAAGCAGCATAAAGCATCCGGTTTCCTTCGTACTCTTTGTGCTGATCGCAATTTCCGTAATATTTACGGTAGTGTCGCTGGGATTTTTGATCGGATATATCCTCATCAATGGAATTCCGAATCTGACACCAAAATTATTTGCCTGGCATTATACGACTGAAAATGCGTCGATGCTGCCGGCATTGATCAACACGATATGGATGACGATACTTGCCCTCGTGATCGCGATTCCATTTGGAATCGGCGCGGCTGTTTACATGGTAGAATACGCGAAAAAAGGCAATAAGATCGTAGAAATTGTTCGTATTACGGCAGAGACATTGACCGGAATCCCATCCATCGTTTATGGATTGTTTGGTATGTTGTTTTTCGTGACAACGTGTAAGATGGGATTGTCGTTGTTAGCAGGAGCCTTGACATTATCGATTATGGTCTTACCGGTTATTATGCGAACGACAGAAGAGGCGCTTTTAGCAGTGCCGGATTCTTTTCGAGAAGGAAGTTTTGGACTTGGGGCAGGAAAATTACGAACCGTATTCCGCATCGTTCTTCCACCGGCGATACCGGGAATTTCTTCCGGAATTATCCTGGCGATGGGACGAATCGTAGGAGAAACCGCAGCATTGATCTACACGGCAGGAACCGTAGCAGAGATGCCGAAAAATATATTTTCATCGACACGAACACTGGCGGTTCACATGTATTCACTTTCCAGTGAAGGATTGTATATGGATCAGGCGTATGCTACAGCTGTAGTATTACTTGTTATCGTAATGTTGATTAACTTAGGATCCACATTTGTGGCAAAGAAAATAAATAAGTATTAGGAGAGAAGACAATGAATAAATTTGAAATTGATCATCTTGATCTATATTATCAGGATTTTCATGCATTAAAAGAAATCGCACTTGATATCCCAGAGCATGAAATTACCGCATTTATCGGGCCGAGCGGATGTGGAAAATCGACATTTTTGAAATGTTTAAACCGTATGAATGACTTGGTTGAGGGATGCCGGATCACCGGAAGTGTGCGACTGGATCAGGAAGATATATATGGAAATATGGACATCAATGTTCTGAGGAAAAGAGTGGGTATGGTATTTCAGAAACCGAACCCATTTCCGATGAGTGTATATGATAATATCGCATATGGACCGCGTACGCATGGAATCCGAAGCAAGGCGAAACTGGATGAAATCGTGGAGACATCCCTTCGTCAGGCGGCGATCTGGGACGAACTCAAAGACCGCTTGAAAAAGAGTGCGCTGGGACTTTCCGGTGGACAGCAGCAGCGTCTTTGCATCGCAAGAGCCCTTGCCGTGGATCCGGAAGTAATTCTGATGGATGAGCCGACATCGGCACTTGATCCCATCTCTACTTCAAAAATAGAAGATCTTGCCATCGAATTAAAGGAAAAGTATACGATCGTTATGGTAACGCATAATATGCAGCAGGCGACACGTATCTCGGACCGCACGGTATTTTTCCTTTTGGGCGAGATTATCGAGAGCGGAAAGACAGAGCAGCTCTTTTCGATGCCAAAAGACCAAAGAACAGAAGATTATATCACAGGGAGGTTTGGATGATATGAGAAACCGATTTGACCGACAGTTAGAGACGTTAAATGATGAAATGATCGAGATGGGAAGTTTGATCTGCCGTGCCATCGAGATGGCGGTAGATGCCCTTTTAAACAAAGATCTGAAGACAGCGAAAGAAACGATTACCTTTGACTTGGAGATTGATCACAAAGAGCGTGATATCGAAGGTATCTGCATGAAACTTCTCTTGCAGCAGCAGCCGGTAGCACGCGATCTCCGTCTGATCAGTTCCGCACTTAAGATGATTACAGATATGGAAAGAATTGGAGATCAAGCGGCCGATATCGCAGAGATTACGGTATCGATGGCAGAAGTCGGTGGAACAATTGACCTTGCTCCGATTCAGGAAATGTCAGCGATCACGATGCAGATGCTGGAAAAGAGCATCGGAGCTTTTGTCAATAAAGACGAAGAATTGGCGACGAAAGTTATTTACATGGATGACCAGGTGGATGACTGTTTCGACAGCATCAAAACGCAGATCATCAATCTCATTAACAAAAATACCGAAATTGGCGAGAAGGCGACTGATATCCTGATGATCGCCAAATATCTTGAGCGTATCGGAGATCATGCAACAAATATTGCCGACTGGGTGGTATATTCGATCCGTGGAAAGCATGAAAAAGGAAATGAGTAGTTGTAGTTTGCAATTTCCTCATAAATATGTTATCATATGAAAGCGTACGGTCGCATTTTTAAGTGACTTGTACGCTTTTACACGTCTTAGGATGGCGAAGGAATGCAAGATACCAAAAGGAGGCGCAGAAATGGACAATAAATCAATGATGCAGTTAGATGGGGACTTAGATACACAATTTGATGATCTTGTAAATTATTGTATGTTATCCGGTAAGATCAGTCAGCATTTATATGAAGAATACGACGTCAAACGTGGACTTCGTGATTCCAATGGAAAAGGGGTATTGACCGGACTGACCGAGATCGCGGATGTCGTTTCGTATCAGTACGATGAGGACGGCAATAAAGTTCCGGGACCGGGGAAACTTTACTATCAGGGATATGATGTGGAAGATCTTATAAAAAGTTACCAGAATAAACGATATGCCTTTGAAGAGACGACGTATCTGCTCCTTTTTGGGGAACTGCCGACGCCGGAGCAGTTTGAGAGCTTTAAAAATATATTATCAAGTCTTCAGGAATTGTCCGCTCATTTTGTCCGCGATGTCATTATGAAGGCACCGAGTGAAAACCTGATGAATGCCTTGCAAAAAAGTGTGCTGACCTTGTATTCGTATGACGAAAACCCGGATGATATTTCCGTGCCAAATGTACTGCGCCAGTCCTTGCAGCTTATTAGTAAATTGCCAATTATTTCCGTTTATGCGTATCATTCCTACCGGCATTTTAAATTTGATGATGCCCTTGTGATCCGTACGCCGGACAAGTCGATGTCGACAGCAGAAAATATATTGCAGATGATCCGTCCGGATGGAAAGTTTACACCGTTAGAGGCGAAAGTTCTCGATGTGGCACTGGTACTTCATGCCGAGCACGGTGGTGGTAATAACTCGACCTTTACGAATCATGTCGTGACATCTTCCGGAACCGATACGTATTCGGCAATCTCCGCATCGATCGGTTCATTGAAGGGACCTCGCCACGGAGGAGCCAATCTGAAAGTGCTGCAAATGTTTGATGATATTAAAGAGCACTGTCCGGACTGGAAAGATAAGGCGGCGATTACCGAGTATCTGGCAAAGATTCTGGATAAAAAAGCATTCGATGGCAGCGGACTGATTTATGGAATGGGGCATGCGGTATACACCGAATCCGATCCGCGTGAGGTCGTGCTTAAAAAATATGCGAAAAAACTTTCCGAGGTCAAAGGACTTCGTGATGAGTTTAAATTATATGAGACGGTAGAAAAAGTGGCAGCAAGACTTTTGATGAAGAAACGCCATCTTTACAAACCGGTCTGCGCCAATGTTGACTTTTACAGTGGATTTGTATATACTATGCTTGGAATTCCGCGAGAATTGTTTACGCCAATTTTTGCCATCTCACGTATTTCCGGCTGGTGCGCGCATCGATTGGAAGAACGTGTCAACGATGGAAAGATCATTCGTCCTGCGTATAAATTTGTCGGAAAGCACAAAGAATATCAGGATATAGAAGAAAGGAACTAACAGACGATGAAACAGAAAATCTTATTTTTTGACATTGATGGGACCTTGATAGACGAAGAAACGGATGTTGTGCCGGAAAGTGCGAAAAAGGCACTGGCTTCGGCGAAAGAGAAGGGGCATCTGCTTTTTATCTGCTCGGGGCGCTGTCTGGCGATCATTCCACAAAATGTCGTGGAACTGGGATTTGATGGATTGATCGGGGGCTGTGGAACCTATATTGAGATGGAAGGCAAAGAAGTGTATCATCATACACTGCCGATGGAACTGCAAAAAGAGATTATAAAAGATCTGGAAAAATATCATATTGACGGCGTGCTGGAAGGAAAGGACTGTTCGGCATTCCGCCGCGATTACTGGATGCCGAAAGTGGTTTCCATATTTACAGAAAACGGAAGTTTTACCGCGCGTACGCAGTGTTACTGGGATGAAGAATTTTCCTTTGATAAGATGGCATTGTGGTTTGATGAGAGTTCCGATATGGCAGCATTTCGAAAAAAATACGAAGCACAATTTGATTTTATCGAACGAGACCCGACCTTTTACGAGGTGGTTCCGAAAGGCATATCAAAAGCGACAGGAATCGAAAAAGTATGTGAGATGCTTTTGATCGATAAAAAAGATACAATCGGATTTGGCGACAGCGCAAATGATGTTTCGATGCTTGCCTGCGTCAATACGTCCGTTGCGATGGGAAGCGGAAATCCTATTTTATTTGATAAAGTGACATTGGTGACGGATGGTGTGATGGAAGATGGAATCGCACATGCGATTGAAAAACTTGGATTATTGGATTAAAAAACGGAAATTGTTTTGATAAAAAATGAATGAGGAAAAGATACGATGAATAAAAGAATTTTTGCATGGTCTGGGGTGATGATGTTACTGGCGGCTATATTTGTATGGGGAATGACAGGTCATCCGAAAGCAGCCGGAGAAAATTCTGACAGGAAAGCGCAGGCAGTCAGCGGGGCAGGTGTCAGCAGCGGAGGAGCTGTGAGCGGTGCGGCAGTAAGCCCGTCCGCAGTAACCGGAAGCAGTTTGACGCCGGCACCGACACCTACGCCTACGCCTGTGGTCAACCTTGAAAATTCAAAATATGTTAAATTAAATGCGGGAGAGATCGTCGGAGTGCAGGGAAAAAAAGCATTTCGTTATATGGGAATCCCGTATGGAGCAGCAAAACGCTGGAGCGCACCGACGGCAGTTTCGTCCTGGCAGGGCATAAAAAAATGCACAAAAGCCAGAAAGGCAAAGGGAGACGATGCTCTGTTTTTAAATGTGTATCGTCCGAAAAATCTTTCCAAGGCGGTTCCGGTCATGGTATTTCTGCACGGCGGTGGAAACGTCGGGGGAACGCCGAATATGAACTTTTCTACATTTGTAGACGAAACGGACGTGATCGTTGTTTCGGTTGAGTTTCGGCAGGGTGCATTTGGCTGGCTTCAGTCCGAGGCTTTGAAGACCGGAAATAAATATACAGACAGCGGAAATTTCGCGATGTTAGATATCAAACTGGCACTCGAATGGGTGCGTGACAACATCGGCTTCTTTGGCGGAGACGCCGGAAATGTGACACTTTCCGGTTTCTCGGCGGGCGCCAGAGACAGTTTGAATGCAATAATATCCCCGATCATGACGGGATTGTTTCATAAGGTAGTGAGTTTCAGCGGTGGAATGACGACTTGCAGTAAGCAGGAAGGAAGAAAATGGACCGATGAAAAATTGGCGAAAATTCTCGTTCGCCGTGGACGATTTTCAAAGAAAAAACGGGCACTCCGCTATGTAAAACGGATGTCTGCGAAAAAGAAGAAAAAACTATTGTATTCGCTCAGCGATAAAGAGATTAAGAAGATGGCGGGAAGTTCCGGACTTCGTCTGACGAATTTTCCACAATGTTTCCGTGATGGAACGGTCATACCAAAAGATGGATTTGACTGTCTGGAGTACGGCGGATATCATCGTGTTCCGATGATTATCGCGGCAAACCGTTCCGAATTTGCCAACATGTCATATAAAAGCATGCAGCGCATATTGACAAAGCGGCCGAAGACATTTCGCAATCGAAAACAGTTTTACAGATTGTTAAAAATTGCCAAAACTTATGGGAGCAAACTGCAGAGTTCCTTTTATTTGGAAAAACTGGCATCCAAAATAGCCATCGATCCGTATCATTCTGACATTTACACATACCGCTTCCAATGGGGCGAGAGTGTCGGCGTAACTTCTGAAAATTATGCCAGATATGTCGGAGCAATCCATGGAATGGATGTGGACTTTTTGCTGAACCGTTACAAACGCGGGGAAAAGGACACAAGCGATTCCATTTATAATATGAAAAACAAATCGGGAAGAGAACAGCTGTCACAGGTGATGCGTGGGTATATGAAACGCTTTTTATATACCGGCAATCCAAACACGACCGAAGCGGATTTTGTACAGCAGCCGCTTTGGAAGAAGTGGAGCCGCGATAAGCACGCAGAACGGATTATGACATTTTCTGCTACGTGTACGAAAGCACAGGCGAAAATGACGAAGAAACATATCAATCGGGTAAAAGTGAAACGCCAGATGCGGAGAAAATTGTCAAAGAGGGCATATAAATTCTTGAAAGACCGTATATTGAACAATCGGTTTTTTGCATAAGGCAGTCAGAGCGGCACGGGCGTGCCAGACAGGAGGCAGAATATGAAACTGGAACAGGTTCTTGCAGAGGTAAATTACGAAGTGCTTCAAGGGTCACTTGACAAAGAGGTGGCAGATATCGCGTACGATTCACGAAAAGTGAAAAAAGATGTGATGTTTGTTGCCATTGAAGGTACGGTTGTGGATGGACACAAATTTATCGACAGCGCGATTGCGCAGGGAGCAGGCGTTGTCGTTGTAGAAAAACGTGTGGAAGTGGCAGATAAAGATGTCACGGTCGTTTTGGTGAAAAATGGAAGAGAAGCATTGAGCTTGATGTCCGCAGCGTATTTCGGCTATCCGGCGAAGAAAATGATCACGGTCGGAATTACCGGAACCAAAGGAAAATCGACGACGGAAACGATGGTTCGTGATATCATTGAAAAATCCGGAAAAACGGTCGGAATTATCGGAACAATTGGTGCTTTTATGAAGGGAAAAGCAATTGTGACGGAGAACACGACACCGGAATCCTATGAACTCCAGAAGTTGTTTGCCATGATGGTAGAGAATGGCTGTGAATACATGGTAATGGAGGTTTCGTCGCAGGGAATCAAGATGGACCGTGTCGCCGGTATTGAATTTGATTACGGCGTATTTACCAACATTTCTCCCGACCACATCGGACCGGGCGAGCACAAAGATTTCGCAGAATATCTCTCTTGTAAGGCAAAATTGTTTGAACACTGCAAAGCCGGAATTATCAATAAAGATGATCCGCATTATGAAGATATTATTAAAAATGCAACATGTAAACTTCTTACTTTTGGCGTCGAGAAAGAGGCGGATGTCAAAGGAAATGATATTGAACACGTGACGCAGGGCGGGGATCTGTCCATGAAATTCCATGCGTCAGGACTTCTGGAAGGCGATGTCATAGTCGGACTTCCGGGCCGCTTTAACATTTACAATGCGCTGTGTGCTGCCTGCACGGGAGTGGCAATGAACATGCCAAAAGAAGTGATCCTGCATGCCCTTGAGCACGTCAAAGTGCGTGGCCGTGTAGAGGCGATGCCGGTATCGGATGAATTTTCTGTATTGATCGATTTTGCCCACAATGGGGTAAGCTCGGAAAGTGTGCTTTCTACACTTAGAGAATATAAACCAAACCGTATTATCGCTGTGTTTGGATGCGGTGGAAACCGAAGCAAAGTACGCCGCTACGAGATGGGTGAAGTCATCGGAAAAATGTGTGAGCTTGCTGTTATCACAAGTGACAATCCACGCCGCGAAGATGTGATGGATATTATCGAGGATATCAAAGTCGGAATGGCAAAAAGCGATGGCAATTATGTCGTGATCCCGGATCGTGAAGAAGCCGTGGCGTATGCCCTGGAACATGCCGAAAAAGGCGATATGATCGTGCTCCTTGGAAAAGGCCACGAGGAATACCAGGAGATTAACGGAGTGAAGCATCATTACAGTGAACGGGAAGCCATTGTTCACGGAATGAAAAAAATATATGGAAAAGACTTTACATATCTGTTATAATAGACGATAATAGGTATAGAAGGAACGATGTATGCAATCGAAAGGAGTCGATCGGTATGAATGTTAGTATGAATTCGATGATAGCAAATACATTATTTGGTTCGAAGTCAAGTATTTCCGCGGGCAGTTTTTTATCTGCTTCCAATTTTGGAGATCTTAGTCTGATGCGGAGCGGCGTCTACACAAAGATGTTGAAATCGTATTATGCAAAGCAGACATCTTCGACAGATAAGACGAGCAGTTCCGGTAAGAACAGTTCATCCAAAGATTATTTGAATACAATCAATGATAAGATCAGTAAATTGAAGACTTCGACAAGCGATGAAGCATTGTCAAACATCAAAAGCGAAGCAGATCAGATGAAAAAAGCAGCAGATGCCGTGACAGCGATAGATTATGATAAGACATCCGGCGATGCCGTTTACAGTAAAGTGAAGGATTTGGTAAATACTTACAATTCTCTGGCAAAACAGACTGGAAAGAGTGACCTTGTGAGCATTTCACAGAGCCGGACATGGATGGTAAATGATACGAAAGCTCACGAAGCACAGTGGAATAAGATCGGCATTACGATGGAAGACGATCAGACCCTTACCATCGATGAAAAGAAGTTCAAAGAAGCTTCGACAAGCGATATCAAGAACTTTCTCAGTGGAGCATCCGGATATGCTTCCCGGTTATCGACGAAAGCAAATGGATTTTACCAGCTGGCATCCAATCAGCTGACATTGAATTCCGGAACGTCACTGTATAACAAATACGGACTTTTGGGATAAGGTTTCTTTCTGTAAAGACAACCATTATTTTCATGAAGAGTTATGAGCACAGGCATGTACAATGCTTGTGCTCTTTGCGGTAAATATGGAGGAAATAACGTGTATCATTTTTTTGTGCCACTTGAGCAGATTTGGGATGGACATGCACAGATTACAGGGGATGATGTGAACCACATTGCCAATGTACTGCGTATGAAAGAAGGCGAAAAACTTGTCATATCGGCGGGGCGTGGCGTGGATTATCTTTGTGCCATCGAATCCTTTCAGCCGGAGAGCATCGAGCTTGTGATTGAAGAAGAACGGCCGGTGCAGACGGAACTGCCGTCAAAACTGATCTTGTTTCAGGCACTCCCCAAAGCCGATAAGATGGAATGGATCATACAAAAAGCGGTAGAACTCGGTGCTTATGAGATTGTGCCGGTGCGGACAAAACGCGCGGTCGTAAAACTGGATGAAAAGAAAGCGGCAAAAAAAGTGAGCCGCTGGCAGGCGATTGCTGAGGCGGCGGCGAAACAGAGCGGAAGAGGGATTATCCCGGAAGTTCATGAAGTGGTAGATTTTGGGAAAGCCTTGGAAATGGCAGGGAAACTGGAGAAAAATGTAATACCATACGAACTTTTTGATGACATGGAAGCGACCAAACAGGTTTTGGAAAATATTACGGAAGCTGCGGAGATTGGCATTTTTATCGGACCGGAAGGCGGGTTTGAACGCGGAGAAGTCGAGCGCGCGATGCAGCAGGGGATTGAGCCGATTTCCCTTGGGAAGCGGATTTTACGTACCGAGACGGCAGGACTGGCATTGTTGTCAGTGATAATGTTTCGCATGGAAGAAAATAAGTGAGGAAATAAAAAATGGAAGCATATTTAGACAATGCAGCTACGACGAAAGCATTTCCGGAAGTGGCAGAGTTAGTGACCAAAGTGATGTGCGAGGATTACGGAAATCCGTCCTCCCTGCATGGAAAAGGTGTAGAGGCGGAAAAGTATATCCGCGAAGCGGCAGACGCGATTGCAGCCACGTTAAAATGTAAACGAAAAAATATCATATTTACTTCCGGAGGGACGGAGAGTAACAATCAGGCATTGATCGGAACCGCACTTGCCAACAAACGCCGCGGAAAGCATATTATTACCACCTGCTTTGAACATGCGGCGGTGTATGAACCGTGTCTGTATCTGGAGCAGCAGTTTGGATTTGAAGTAACCTACCTTCCGGTAGATTCGATGGGACACATCTCATTGGAGGATCTGAAGGCAGCACTTCGTCCCGATACGATCCTGGTTTCGACGATGATGGTAAACAATGAGATCGGTTCCGTTCTCGATATCGAGGGAATCGGAAAGACGATAAAAGAATATGATCCGGCTATCCTCTATCATGTGGATGCGATTCAGGCATATGGCAAGAGGAAGATCGCACCGGCAAAATTAAAGATTGATCTTCTTTCGGTCAGCGGACATAAGATCCACGGACCAAAAGGAACCGGATTTTTATATGTGGCAGATGGCGTAAAAATGCATCCGATCATTCACGGAGGCGGCCAGCAGAACGGACGGCGTTCCGGAACCCAGAATGTGCCGGGAATCGCCGGACTGGGACTGGCGGCAAAGAAGATGTACGAAGATCATCTTGCGAAAGTATCGCAGATGTATGAATGCAAAGCGCATCTTATCCAAAAACTGGAAGAGATTGACAAAGTTACCGTTCACGCGGTTACACCGGAATTGCGTGAGTGTGCGCCGCATGTCGTCAGTGCAAGCTTTGAAGGGGTAGGAAGTGAAGTGCTGCTTCATGCCCTCGAAGACCGTGGGATTTATGTGTCTTCCGGCTCCGCCTGCTCTTCCAATCATCCGGGAATCAGCTCGACGCTGCAGGCGATCGGAGTGCCGGACAAGTTATTGGAATCGACAATACGATTTAGTTTTTCAGTTTATACTACAATTGAAGAATTAGATTATACAGTGGAACAGTTAAAGGAACTATTGCCGGTGTTGCGGCGTTATGTTAGAAGATAAGAAAAGAGGTAATCATGGTAAAAGCATTTTTGATCAAATATTCCGAGATTGGAATTAAAGGAAAAAACCGTTACATTTTTGAGGATGCCCTGCGCGACCGTGTGATTGAAAAACTGGCACGCTGCGAAGGTGAGTTTCTGGTAGAAAAAGAAAACGGACGCATCTATGTCGAGGCAAAAAGTGAGTTTGATTTTGATGAAGTCATTGAGAACTTAACGAAATGTTTCGGTATCGCGCATATCTGTCCGGTTGTTCTCGTGGAAGATAAGACGTTTGAGACGGTCTGCAAAGAACTTCTGGAGCACATGAAAGAAGAGATTGGAGACAGACCGTTTACGTTTAAAGTTTTTGCGAAAAGAAGCGACAAGAGTTACGCAATGACAAGTCCGGAGATCTGTCGTGCGGCGGGAGAATATATCCTTGACCACATGCCAAATGCGTCGGTTGATGTGCACCATCCGGAAGTTTCTGTCAACGTAGAGATCCGCCACCGTGCTTACGTATATGTGAGCAGCATCAAAGGGCCGGGTGGAATGCCGGTCGGAACCAGCGGTAAATCCATGCTCCTTCTTTCCGGAGGAATTGACAGCCCGGTAGCCGGTTATATGATGGCAAAACGTGGGGTCAAGATTGAAGCCGTGTATTTTCATGCACCGCCATATACAAGTGAGCGTGCAAAACAGAAAGTAGTTGATCTGGCAAAATTAGTCAGTGAATATGCCGGAGAGATCACGCTTCATGTGGTAAATTTTACGGATATTCAGATGTATATTTATGACAAATGTCCACACGATGAATTGACGATCATTATGCGCCGCTATATGATGAAAATTGCAGAATATATCGGAAAAGAGACGGGATGTTTGTCATTGATCACCGGGGAAAGTGTAGGCCAGGTGGCAAGCCAGACGATGCAGAGTCTGGTAGCGACAAATGCGGTTTGTACGATGCCGGTATTCCGTCCGGTTATTGCCTTTGATAAGCAGGATATCATCGATATCGCAGAAAAGATCAACACGTTTGAAACTTCGATTTTGCCATACGAAGACTGCTGTACAACTTTTGTAGCGAAACACCCGGTTACCAAACCGGATCTGGAGCGCATCGAAAAATCCGAGACACATCTTTCGGAAAAAATGGATGAAATGTTTGAGACAGCGGTGACAACACGCGAGATCATAAAAGTTTCACCGGATTCGGAAGAATAAAAAACAGGGTGGGAGATTTTAAAAGAGGAAAAAAGAGCAAGAAAAAAGGACTGTATCTCTGAAAGATGCACAGTCCCCACATTGTACTTTTTGTTCCCCATAGACAGTCTCGGTAAATTACCGGGACGATGTAACCTGATGTCGGATTAGACGATAAATGGCTGTAATTTTTCCAAGATCGCATCTACGTCATTTTCACTATGGATGTTCAAGTCGATTGGCTTAGATAAGTCAAGACTGAAAATACCCATGATGGATTTTGCGTCGATCACATATCTTCCGGAAACCAAGTCAAATTCAGCATCAAACTTTGTTACTTCGTTTACAAATGCCTTTACTTTGTCAATGGAGTTTAAAGAAATTTTTACTGTTTTCATAATTTGTTCCTCCTTTTTTGAATTTTTTTCTGGAAAGGAATTTCTTCCTTCATGTATTATAGTATTATGTCGCGCAAATTATGTCAATAGAAAAAATCAACCACAAGTATAGAAAATTAATCGAAAAATTGTGCAAAATGTAGAATGGAGGAAAACAACGACGATGAAAGTGGCGTTTTTGACCCTGGGATGTAAAGTGAATTTTTATGAAACGGAAAAGATGGAGGCGGATTTTGAAGCAAATCATGTGACGGTTGTTCCGTTTAAAGAAAAGGCAGATGTTTATATCGTGAACACTTGCACCGTTACCAATATTGCAGACCGAAAATCCCGCCAGATGCTTCACCGTGCCAGACGTCTGAATCCGGAAAGTATCGTCGTTGCGACGGGGTGTTATGCGGAAAGCGGGAAAGCACAGCTGGAAGACGATGACACCATTGATGTGGTATTTGCCAATCGTGACAAAACCTCGATCGCTTCGCAGGTTTTAGACTATGTGAAAGAACACCGCCCGTCATGGAAAGTGGAAGAAAATGGAAATGACGATGCGGGGTCACGGGAAAATGTTCATGAGAGCAGTCCGGTCGAGGAGCGCACGAGAAAATACATCAAAATTCAGGATGGCTGCAACCAGTTCTGTACGTATTGTCTGATTCCTTATGTGCGTGGCGGCGGACAGTTGAAGAGCCGTGAAGAAGATGATGTCATCGAAGAAGTCAAAAAGTATGCGGCGCAGGGATTTAAAGAAGTGGTTCTCACGGGGATTCATTTGTCCTCCTATGGGGTAGACCGTTCTCCCTACAAGCAGTTTGTGGAACTAAAAGGACAGCCGTTGGTCGAATTGATGAAAAAAATGGATACGATTGACGGAATCGAGCGAATCCGCTTAGGATCGCTGGAACCACGCATTATCTGCGATGAATTTTTGAAGGAATTGAAAAAAGTAACCAAATTTTGCCCACATTTTCATTTATCCTTACAGAGTGGATGTGATACTACGTTAAAACGGATGAATCGGCATTATACAGCTGTAGAATATTTGGAAAAATGTGAGCAGATCCGCGAATTCTATGAGCATCCGGCGATCACAACCGATGTCATTGTCGGATTTCCGGGGGAAACGATCGAAGATTTTGAGACGACGAGAGCGTTTGTAAAAGAAGCGGAACTGGCAGATATCCACGTCTTTCCTTACAGCGAGCGAACCGGCACGAGAGCGGCGAAGATGGAAGATCAGGTGGAGGCACAGGAGAAGCACCGCCGCAGTGAGATTCTGATTCGGGATGTCGAGCAATTGAACCAAGAGTACCGCAAGTATTTCATCGGTAAAGAAGTGACCGTGCTTTTTGAAGAAATTCAGAAAATTGACGGAACGTCTTATCTTACCGGACATAATGAGCGTTATGTGCGGTTTGGCGTCCCTGCTGAAACGACAAACTATGAAGAAAATCAGATGGTAACATTTGTGGCAGAGAAAGAAAATATTTTGTAAATTTCAAAAAATGGGTTGCGATTTTACCACACATATATTAAAATAAAAGTAATGTTTTGATGAGTACGGTGATAACAAAGGGAGTCTGAAAGGAGTAAGAAGAGAGAATGCAGCAAGAGAATGGCAACACACAATTATTTAAAGTAGACTTGGAAAAAGATTATGATGTACGTGAGATCATCGCTTCCGTATATGAAGCATTGACAGAAAAAGGATACAATCCGGTAAACCAGATCGTCGGTTATCTGATGAGTGGAGACCCGACTTATATTACCAGTCATAAAGGAGCTCGCAGTCTGATTATGCGTGCAGAGCGCGATGAGATCATCGAGTTGTTTTTGGAAGATTATATCGAGAATAATTTAAGGAAATAAGTGAATTGAGAATTATGGGACTTGACTATGGTTCTGTGACGGTAGGAGTGGCTGTCAGTGACGGACTTCTGCTTACGGCACAGCCCGTAGAAGTGATAAAGAGAAAAAGTGAGACAAAACTGCGTCAGACGCTGGCAAGAATTGAGGTGCTGATTGCAGAATATGAAGTGGAAAAAATCGTGCTTGGACTGCCGAAAAATATGAACAATACGTCAGGAGAGCGCGTTCAGAAAACAGAGGAATTCAAGGAAAAACTGGAAAAGAGAACCGGTTTGGAAGTGATCTTTTGGGATGAAAGGTTGTCAACCGTATCTGCGATGGAAGTGCTGAAAGAGGGCAATGTGCGCCGTGAAAACCGCAAACAATACGTAGATAAGATTGCCGCAACGTTTATTTTGCAAGGATATTTGGATTCTTTACAAAAGTAAAAAGGAGGAAACCATGGCAAACGATGGTACAATTATGCTCACCGCTGAGGATGGCAGTGAGGATGCTTTTTTTGTGTGGGAAAAAGCGGATATCGCCGGAAGACAATATTTGCTCGTATCCAATGTGGATCCGGCACAGGAAGAAAACGAAGAAGCAGATGACGAAGAGATTTCATTGATCTTGCGTGCGGTAGAGGAAGAAAATGACAGCGTACTGTATGATATTGTAGAAGACGAGGAAGAACTGCGCATTATATCAAAATATTTCGAAGAGTTATTGGAAGATGTTGAATTATCATAAAGAGAACAGAGAGGTGTAATTTTGAGTAAAAAAGTTAAAACAGGAAATGAGAGAGTACGTATCGTACCTTTGGGTGGTTTGGAACAGATTGGTATGAATATTACGGCTTTCGAGACAGAAGAAAGTATTATTGTAGTGGACTGCGGACTGGCATTCCCGGAAGACGATATGTTAGGAGTCGATCTGGTAATCCCGGATATCACATATCTGCAGGACAACAGAGATAAAGTAAAAGGATTTGTTATCACACATGGACATGAAGACCACATCGGAGCATTACCATATGTTTTGAAAGAGTTAAATGTTCCAATCTATGCGACAAATCTGACGATGGCGATCATTGAAAATAAATTAAAAGAACACAACCTCATGGGTGTGACGAGAAGAAAAGTAGTATCGTATGGACAGTATATCAATCTTGGAGATTTCCGTATTGAATTTATCCGTACGAACCACAGTATTGCGGATTCTGCTGCTCTTGCCATTTACACACCGGCTGGTGTAATCGTACACACCGGGGACTTCAAGGTGGATTATACGCCGGTTTATGGCGACAGCATTGACCTTGCCCGCTTTGGTGAACTTGGCAAAAAAGGTGTGCTTGCATTGATGGCAGACAGTACCAATGTATTGAAACCGGGATTTACAATGTCCGAGAGAACGGTTGGAAAGACATTTGACACGATTTTTGATGAAAATGAAAAGAGCCGTATTATCGTCGCTACGTTTGCGTCGAATGTAGACCGTGTACAGCAGATCATTAACTCTGCGAGAAAACATGGACGTAAAGTCATCGTCGAAGGACGAAGCATGGTAAATATTATCAATACGGCAGTAGAACTGGGGTATATACAGGCACCGGACAATATTATCATCAGCATTGAAGAAATGAAAAACTATTCCGATGAACAGATCGTACTTGTAACGACCGGAAGCCAGGGAGAGGCGATGGCAGCATTGTCTCGTATCGCTGCTTCCATCCACCGCAAAGTTACGATCAAACCGGGAGACACGGTTATCTTTAGTTCGAATCCGATTCCGGGTAACGAAAAGAGTGTATCGAAGGTGATCAATGAATTGTCCATGAAGGGCGCAAAAGTTATCTTCCAGGATGCACACGTATCCGGACATGCATGCCAGGAAGAATTGAAATTGATCTATTCGCTGGTACGCCCGAAATTTGCGATTCCGGTTCATGGAGAATACCGTCATCTTTTACGCCATGGAGAACTGGCGCAGGAGATGGGGATTTCAAAGGAAAATGTCGTTATTATGAAATCCGGAAATGTTCTGGAATTAAAAGAAGACAGTGCAAAGATTGTCGGTGAAGTGCAGGCGCAGGGAATCATGGTAGACGGGCTTGGTGTCGGCGACGTTGGAAATATCGTACTTCGTGACCGTCAGCATTTGTCAGAAAATGGATTGCTTGTCGTTGTATTGACGATGGAACGTGGTTCCGGACAGGTTCTTGCCGGACCGGATATCGTTTCGCGTGGTTTTGTCTATGTGCGTGAGGCAGAAAACCTGATGGATGAATGTCTGGAAATTGTTAATATTGCGCTGGAACGTCTGTTTGATCGTGGAATTACGGATTGGGGCAAGATCAAATCCGAGATTAAAGATTCCCTCAATGATTTCCTTTGGAAAAAGACGAAACGAAATCCAATGATTCTTCCGATCATTATGGAAGTATAACAAGAGGCAAAAATTGGAAACACCCCTTCTTTGGGGAAACGTGATAGACCATGGCGGAAAGGAGGCGCGGCAGTATGGCAGAAAAATCGGAACGAAGAGGAACGACGGCGTTGTTTTTGATCCGGGGAATCCTGATTTTTGTACTGAACCTCGTTTTGTACAGTATCGTTTTATTTGTGGCAGTCAATGCCTGCCGCGGTACCTATTCTTTCGCCAATGAAGTATTTGGAGACGTGATCGCAGAGGCACCGCCCGGTCATGACAAGAGTTTTGTGGTGGCAGAGTCGGATGACCTTTTCACCATGTCCAAAAATCTGGAATCGGAAGGACTTGTGGCAAATGCCTATTCTTTCTATATACGCCTGAAATTGTCGATGGGCAAAAAGAGCATCGTTCAGGCGAAAACATATACATTGAATACGAGTATGACATATGATGAGATTTTAGATGAGATCGTAAAGGAAGTAAAATGATGGATGAACAGAGAGTAGAAGTGTATTTTGATTCACTTCGCCCGGATTATCCGGAGTATTTGAATGCGTTGGAAAAAGAGGCACTTCGTACTGAGGTGCCTATTATTCGTCGTGCCACGCGCGATGTCCTGCGGTATCTTTTAAAGACAAAAAAGCCGGCAAGAGTGCTTGAAGTAGGAACGGCGATTGGGTATTCGGCTCTGTTTATGCGGCATTGTCTGCCGGAGACATCAAAAATTACGACGATAGAAAAAGTAGAAATGCGTCTTGTGGAAGCAAGGAAAAATTTGGAAAAGCACGACAAGACCGGTCAGATTGAATTGATAGAAGGCGATGCGGTTGAGGTGCTGCAGCAGTTATGTGAAGCCGGAAAAACTTATGATTTTATCTTTATGGACGCCGCCAAAGGGCAGTATCTGAATTTTCTCCCGGATGTAATTACATTGTTGGAACCGGGCGGGGTATTGATCTCGGACAATGTGCTGCATGACCGGGATGTATTGGAGTCCCGCTTTGCTGTTACCCGCCGTGACCGCACGATTCATGCGAGAATGCGGGAATATTTATATACGTTGATGCATCATGATAAATTAGAGACCATCTGCCTGTCCGAAGGCGATGGCATGACGATCAGTACAAGAATGGAGGACGATGAAAATGAGAAATAAACCGGAAGTTCTGGCACCGGCAAACAGTCTGGAAGTGCTTGAGACAGCTGTAGAATACGGAGCTGATGCTGTTTATATCGGCGGGGAAATGTACGGTCTGCGTGCGAAAGCAAAAAACTTTTCTGCAGAAGATATGAAAAAAGGAATTGCCTATGCTCACGAGCGCGGGAAAAAAGTATACGTTACTGCGAATATTACCGCTCATAATCGTGATCTGGAAGGGGTACGTGCTTATTTTCACGAATTAAAAGAGATTCGTCCGGATGCCTTAATCATTTCCGATCCGGGTGTGTTTACGATCGCGAAGGAAGTGTGCCCGGAGATTGATATTCATATCAGTACACAGAGCAATAACGTGAATTATATGACATTCCGTTTCTGGAAAGAGCAGGGAGCGACGCGTGTCGTGACAGCCAGAGAATTGTCATTGGAAGAAATTGGGGATATCCGGAAAAATATCCCGGATGATTTTGAAATTGAAACGTTTGTGCATGGCGCAATGTGCATCTCGTATTCGGGAAGATGCCTTCTCAGCCATTATTTTACCGGAAGAGATGCAAACCTCGGGGCTTGCACGCACCCATGCCGTTGGAAATATTATATTATGGAAGAAAAACGTCCGGGAGAATTTCTGCCGGTAGAGGAAAACGAGCGGGGAACTTACATTTTCAATTCCAAGGATCTTTGCATGATCGAGCATATTCCGGAACTGGTAAACGCAGGAATTGACAGCTTTAAGATCGAGGGACGTATGAAGACGGCGCTTTATGTGGCAGTCGTTTCACGGATGTACCGACAGGCAATTGATGATTATTTTGAAGATCCGCAAAAATATATCGACAACATTCCGTATTATAAAAAAGAGATTGCAAAATGTACGTATCGTCAGTTTACGACCGGATTTTTCTTCGGACCGACGACACATGACAGCCAGATTTACGACAATAACACGTATGTCAAAGGCTATGAGTATCTGGGCACGATCCATGAAAGTTTGGAGGACGGCAGAGGTGTCTTTGAGCAGAAAAACAAATTCTGTGTCGGTGACGAAGTGGAGATTATGAAGCCGACCGGCGAAAATATTGTGACAAAAGTGCTTTCGATGCAGGATGAAAAAGGCGAAAATGTAGACAGCTGTCCGCATCCGGGACAGCGGATCACATTGCAGACGGAATGTACATTGCAGGAATATGATATTATCCGAAAGGAAAAAGAGGTGAGCGGCGATGAGTGTGAAGGCGGAAGTGCTTGCCATTCTTGAGGCAAATAGAGAAGAACACATTTCCGGGGAAGAACTGGCATCCCGATTACAGGTTTCGAGGACTTCCATCTGGAAGGCGATCAAGGCTCTCCGCGAGGAGGGCTACGAGATTGAGGCGGTGAATAACCGTGGATATTGTCTTCCGCAGACAAATGACCTGTTAAATGAAGAGGGGATTTCCTTATACTTAAATGAACGGGCATCCGGCTATCCGCTGGAAGTGTATAAGATACTGGATTCTACAAATACAGAATGTAAGCGGCGTGTGATCGACGGAGCACCACATGGACTGACTATTCTTGCGGAAGAACAGACGGGTGGGAAAGGCCGCCTTGGCCGGAATTTTTACTCGCCTGCAAAAACCGGAATTTATATGAGCATCCTTGTGCATCCGTCGTTTGATGGAAATGATGCCATGCTGCTTACGACGGCAGCTTCGGTTGCGGTTTGTCGTGGCATTAAAGAGGTGCTTCACAAGGAAACCCAGATCAAATGGGTCAATGACATTTATCTCGATGGCAGAAAGATCTGTGGGATTCTGACCGAAGCGATTTCGAATTTTGAGATGGGAAAGATTGATTCGGTGATTGTCGGAATCGGCATCAATTATCGTACCGAGGATTTTCCGGAAGAAATCCGGGACCGCGCCGGCTCGTTGGAAAAAAATGGAGAAAATATTCCAAGAAACCAGCTGGTAGCAGCGATTTTGAATGCGTTCTGGGAAATCTATGATACGTTGGAATCGCGGGAGTTTATCAAAGAATACCGGGAGAGATCGATGGTGATCGGGCAGCAGGTGCGGCTTCAGGAAAATGGAGAGTGGAAAGAAGCGACGGCACTTGACATCGATGATAACGGCGGTTTGATCGTGCAGATGGAGGAAGCCGACGGATCGACGGGCAAGAGAGTGCTTCAAACCGGAGAAATTACATTACGATTAAAAACGGGACTGCTGTAAAAGCAATCCCATTTTTATTCCCGCGAAGCAGCGAGCCAAGCGCGGACTTGTCCGCATTTGGCGACTGCCGCGAGGGTCAAATACCCCGTTGTTTGCAACGGGGTATCTGACTTAGAAAGGTATTAAAAAAATTATGAAAAAACTTCTATATCATAAGGGAATTACCCCATGATAACAGTGACATCAACAGCCTTTTTGGCTGCATCGTAAGGAATAACTGTCGTGTTTGGATAGGAAACACCATCGACAATCAGTTCCTTTACTCCTTTTTCTACATTGTTCGGATTTTCTACTTTTATCTGGTAGGTAACATCGCGGAATTTACGTGTAATATTAAATCCACCAAAGTCTGCCGGTATACAAGGGTTGATTGAAAGACCATCTAAGGTAGGCTGCACACCGAGAATGTACTGAGATACATTCATAAATGTCCAGGCAGCGGTTCCGGTCAGCCAGCTATTTTTCGCTTCGCCAAAGAATTTGGCATCTTTTCCGGCAATCATCTGGGAATATACATAAGGTTCCGTACGATGAATCTCGCTAATATCCTCTAAGTAAGCAGGACACGTTTTTTGATAAATCTCAAAAGCACGTGTGCCTCGGCCAATCTGTGTCTCTGCAGCCGAGATCCATGGATTGTTGTGACAGAAAATACCGGCATTTTCTTTGTATCCCGGTGGATAGGAAGAAATCTCACCAAGATTCAGATAATATTTGGTATAAGCCGGCTGTAAAAGAACGATACCGTATTTGGTATCCAGTTTTTCTTTTACGGAATCCAATGCTTTCTTTGCCATGCCATTTTCCACACCGACACCGGCGAGAACACAGAAGCCTTGAGGCTCGATATAGATCTGGCCCTCTTCACAGTCTTTGGAACCAACTTTTTCTCCGGCGGCATCATAAGCACGGATGAACCATTCGCCATCCCAGCCATCTTTTTCAATCGCAGCGGTCATGTCGGCAATTTCTTTCTTTGCGCGGTCTGCTTCGTCATTTTTACCAAGAGCCTCGCAGAGGTCAGCATATTCCTTTCCGTATTTTACGAACATGCCGGCGATAAATACGGATTCGGCTACCGGACCATCGCTTGGACCAAAGGTCTGGAAGGATTCTCCCGGTTCTTTGGAAAAGCAGTTTAAGTTCAGACAGTCATTCCAGTCGGCACGTCCGATCAATGGAAGATTGTGTGGGCCTTTGTGATTTACAATATAATCAAACGAACGAGTTAAATGTTCGAATAATGTCGTAGCGACAGACATATCATTGTCATAAGGAACCATTTCCTCTAAAATGCTATAGTCGCCGGTCTCTCGGATGTAAGCAGAGGTTCCGGCGATTAACCATAATGGGTCGTCATTGAAACCACTTCCGATATCACTGTTTCCTTTTTTTGTCAGTGGCTGGTACTGATGGTAAGCGCTTCCGTCCTGGAACTGTGTCGAAGCGATATCGATGATACGTTCTCTGGCGCGGTCCGGAATCAAATGTACGAAACCGAGAAGATCCTGGCAGGAATCACGGAATCCCATACCACGTCCGATACCGGATTCATAATAAGAAGCGGAACGAGACATGTTAAACGTAACCATACATTGATATTGGTTCCAGATATTAACCATGCGGTTCAGTTTTTCATCCTGAGACTGTACCGTATATTTGGAAAGAAGATCTTCCCATGTATCATTCAGATGTTTCAATGCGTCTGCCACCTGGGCATCCGTCTGATATTTGCGGAGCAGTGCGTTCGCAGGTGCTTTGTTGATCACATTTGGTGCTTCAAATTTTTCTTCTACCGGATTCTCGCAATATCCGAGAACGAAGATCAGGGATCTGCTTTCGCCCGGAGCCAATGTGATATTAATCTGGTGGGAACCGATCGGATACCATCCGCTTGCAATCGAATTTGTCGCTTTTCCGGCTTCTACGACTTTCGGATTGGTAACACCGCGGTAAGCACCGAGGAAGTCGTCGCGGCTTGTGTCGAAGCCATCAATGTCGGTGTTGACAGAATAAACGGCGTAATGATTACGACGTTCGCGGTATTCTGTTTTATGATAGATCGTCGAACCGATTACTTCTACTTCTCCGATATTTAAGTTACGCTGGAAGTTTGTCATATCATCCATCGCATTCCAGAGACAGAATTCCAGATAGGAGAAAAGGGTAAACGTTTTCGTTTCTTTGCTGTCATTAGTCAAAACCAGTTGATTGATCTCGCATGGATCGGAAACGGGAACAAAAGCAAGAAGAGATGCTTTCAAGCCGTTTTTCGCGGATGTGATCTTTGTATATCCCATACCGTGACGGCATTCATACGAATCCAAGTCAGTCTTTACCGGCTGCCATCCCGGATTCCACACACAATCCCCTTCTTTAATATAGAAATATCGTCCGCCTTCATCATTTGGGATGTTATTGTAACGATATCTTGTCAGGCGGAGAAGTTTTGCATCTTTATAGAAGCTGTAGCCGCCACATGTGTTGGATATCAAAGAGAAAAAGTCTTTGCTTCCCAGATAGTTGATCCACGGAAGTGGAGTTCTGGGTGTTGTAATAACATATTCCTTGTTTTGATCATCAAAAAAACCAAATTTCATATGGAACCTCCTTCAGTTTTGTAAAATCTTTATGAAAAATTCTACGAAAACGATTTCGTGATAAGTACATTATATCGGATATTTGAAAGAATTGCAAGAACTGTTTTTGTAACTTTTGAACAAAAAAATAAAAAAATGTATTGACTATTTGTGAAACATGTGATAATCTTAAACTACGAAAACGATTAAGGAAGATGTGAGGGATGGCAATGGTATCGATGAAAGATATCTCATCCAAATGTCATGTTTCCATAGCAACCGTTAGTAAGGCATTAAACAATCGGGGCGACATTAGCGATGAGACCAAGGAAAGGATTTGCCAAGTGGCAAAAGAGCTTGGATATTTGCCTAACTCCTCCGCAAGAGCATTGAAAACGAATCGTACTTATAATATCGGAGTGCTTTTCGTAGACAAAGCAAATTGTGGATTGACACATTCCTATTTCTCCCACGTGCTGGACAGTTTCCGGCGGGGGGCAGAAGAGGAAGGGTATGACATTACATTTATAAGTCAACATGCTGGTAAAAACAAATTATCGTATTACGAACATAGCAAGTACCGAGGCGTTGACGGAGTGGTGATTGCCTGTGTGGATTTTGAGGATGAGGCGATTTTGGAACTGGTAAATGGTGAAATACCTGTTGTGACGATTGACTATTCATTCCATAATAAAAGCAGTATCTTATCCGATAATGTGACAGGAATGGAAGAAATCGTTCGGTATGTTGTCGATATGGGGCATCGGGACATCGCTTATATACACGGTGCCGATTCCGGTGTAACAGAACATCGACTTCACAGTTTCTATCGGACGATGAAAACTTTAAATATTCCGGTAAGAGACGAATGGGTGCGCGAAGGAGTCTATCATGATCCCAAGAGTGCAGCCAGAATAACAAATGAATTATTAACGCTAAGTAACAGACCGACGTGTATCATTTATCCAGATGATTTTTCTTGTGTTGGTGGACTTAATGAAATCGAGAGCCAAGGCTTATCCGTACCGGATGACATTTCGGTAGTCGGATATGACGGGCAGAGAATCTCGCAGGTGATCGAACCAAGATTAACCACCTACAAGCAGAATACAGAGGATCTCGGGAGGTTAGCGGCACGAAAGTTAGTGGAAGCCATTGAAGAACCAAAAACTTCATTGACTGAACGGCTGGTCGTGCAGGGCGAGTTGATACAAGGAAGATCTGTGAAGAGGCTTTAGTAATTATACAGAAACCATTCACAAACAAAAATTAAGGATTAGGAGGAATAATTTTTATGAGGAAAAAATGGTTAGCTTTAGCTCTTTCATTAACAATGGTAGCAGGATGTCTTACAGGATGTGGTGGATCGGATTCTACAACATCAAACACAAACAGCGGAAGCAGCAGTAATGATTCTGCAAAAGTTGAAACGCTTGCTGATGGCGGTGGAAAAGTATTGAACATTTATGTTTGGAATGATGAATTCAGTTCACGTTTCGAAAAATACTATCCGAACTATGATAAGAGTACAAAATCAATCGGAGATGTAAAAGTAAACTTCATTCAGAATGCAAATGAAGGAAACAACTATCAGGACAAACTGGATGCAGCATTGAAAGCTCAGGATTCTGCAAGCGCAGATGACAAAGTAGATATGTTCCTTTGTGAGATGGACTATGTTAACAAGTACACAAATACAGACAAAGCTTTAGATGTAAAAGCACTTGGTTTGACAGATGAGGACATGTCACAGATGTATGACTACACAAAACAGGCTGCGACAGGAGCTGACGGAGTTCTCCGTGGAGTATCATGGCAGGGCTGCCCGGGTGGATTTGTTTACAGACGTTCTTATGCAAAACAGATCTTCGGAACAGACGATCCTGCAAAGATCCAGGAGCAGTTGAGCGACTGGGATAAATTCGATGCAGCAGCAGCTACTGTAAAAGAAAAATCCAATGGTAAGATCACAATGCTTTCCGGTTTTGATGATGCACTCCGTGTATTCTCTAACAACGTAAGCCAGAAATTTGTAAGTGATGACAAGACTCTTCAGTTGGATTCCAGCATTGAAAACTGGATTGACAAGACAAAAGAGTACACAGATAACGGATACAACAAGAAAACATCCTTGTGGGCGAAAGACTGGACCGCAGGAATGGGCAAAGATGGTAACGTATTTGGTTACTTCATGCCAGCTTGGGGCATTAACTTCTCCATGGCAGAAGGTTCCGGAGCTAAGGAAAACAAAGATGGCACATTTGAAGCAGGCGGAAGTTATGGTGACTGGGCAGTATGTACAGGACCACAGTCCTTCAACTGGGGCGGTTCCTTCATCTGTGGAGCTACAGGCACAGACAACGCAGCACTTGTAAAAGACATCATGCAGAAACTTTGCTGCGATCAGGATATCATGTTCAACATCAGCAAAGATACTCAGGACTTTGTTAACAACAAAGCAGCCAATGAGCAGTTGAAGGAAAAAGGCGTAACATCTGATTTCCTTGGTGGACAGTCACTCGTAGAGACACTTTCCGCAGCAGCTGACAAGATCGACTGCAGCAACGTATCTCCTTACGATCAGGGTTGCATCGAGAACTTGATGACAGCTATGAAAGACTACTACAATGGCAAATGCTCAAAAGACGAAGCAATTGCAAACTGGAAGAAACTTGTTACAAAACAGTACCCGGCTTTGAAAGCAGAGTAATAGTAGTAACTGATAAAATGATGAGTGGGGCAGGAAAGTGCCTGCCCCGCTTTTTCTTTACAAAAAAGCAGGTGGAAAGGGGGATTTTAAGATGAAATACCAACGCCCTCATAAATTGAAATACGGAAAATGGGGTCTCATTTTCATATTGCCATTCTTTGTAGCTTATGGTCTTTTCAATTTATATCCGTTGATCATGACGTTTTATAAGAGTTTTTATTCAGAGTATGAAGACTTATTGGAAACGGTAGTACAATTTGTAGGATTTGACAATTATGTAAAAATATTTACCGAAGGGGAAGTTTTAAAATATTTTGGTAATACATTTTTACTTTGGTTACTTGGCTTTATTCCACAGATTTTGATTTCGTTATTATTTGCTTCCTGGTTTACGGATTTGAGATTAAAATTAAAGGGAACAGGAGCCGTAAAAGTTATTTTGTATCTGCCAAATATGTTGATGGCATCGTCCGTAGCCGTATTGTTTGCCACATTGTTTGCGGTAACCGGTCCGGTAAATCAGTTATTTGGCACATCAGTTAATTTCCTGGAAGATGAGTGGAGTATCCGCATCTTGATCGCATTTATTAACTTTATCATGTGGACAGGAAATACGACAATTCTTTTGATGGCAGGTATCATGGGAATTGACCCGGCACTGTATGAAGCTTCTTCTATCGATGGAGCCAGTGCAGGACAACAGTTTAAGAAAATTACGCTTCCGATGTTGAAACCGATTATGTTGTACGTAATGGTAACTTCTATGATCGGTGGTCTGCAGATGTTCGATATTCCGAACCTTTTGGTAAAAAATGGAGGTCCAAACGAGATTGCCAAGACCGTTGTTATGGATATCAGCAATGGTATCAGTGGTTCGGCAGACGTTGGATATGCAGCTGCAGAATCTGTCGTTTTGTTCTTTGTAGCAGGTATCATAGGTATCTTCTTATTTAAAACGATGGAAAGTGATGATGATAAAGAAGCGAGAGCAAATAAAAAAGCACAGAAAAAAGCATTGAAAAATGCGAAGAAGGGGGCGTGACGATATGGCAGCAGTTCATGATGATATTGCCGGAGGTGCAGAATTGACAGCACAGGAAAAACGTGGACATCGTATCTTGATTTTTCGTCGTATCGTTGCCTATGTTGTGCTGATCTTAGTTTGTGTTATAGCACTTTTCCCATTTGTTACTCTTTTGATCAACTTGACAAAAGACCATGCAACGTTGACGAGTACCTTTAATTTGTTACCTGGTGACAATTTTCTGGTAAACTTAAAGAACGCTTTGAATGATCCGAATAAACCGGTAATTCAGGCGATGGGAAACAGTTTTATCGTAGCAGCGATTACTTGTATCGCAAGTGTATATATCGCAGCTTTGACAGCATATGGTTTGTATGCATATGATTTTCGATTGAAAAAAGCTGCATTTGTCGCTATTATGTTTGTCCTTATGGTACCGACTCAGGTATCTGCTCTTGGATATGTAGACCTTGTAAAATCCGTAGGAATGTACAATCATCTTCTGCCATTGATTTTCCCTACGATCGCCGCACCGGGTGTATTCTTCTTCATAAAGCAGTATATGGAGAGTTCCCTTCCGATGGAAATCGTAGAAGCCGGACGAATTGATGGTGGACATGAGTTTTACATATTCAACTTTGTGGCAATGCCGATTTTGAAACCGGCGATGGCAGTACAGTTGATCTTCCAGTTTGTAGCATCTTGGAACAACTACTTCCTTCCACAATTGTTAATGGATACAAATAGTAAAAATGCAACGCTTCCACTTGTTATCGCCGGCCTCAACGCCGAGGCAAATGGTAACTTTGACTTAGGTAAAGTATATATGGTACTTGGTATTGCAATCATTCCATTGATCATCGTGTACCTTTGCTTGTCAAAATTCATTATCCGTGGTGTAGCACTTGGATCTGTAAAAGGTTAAATTGCGAATTCTTTGGTAAATATATAGTAAAATATGTTGTGAATGGAGCCGCTCTGATTTATTAGGTTAAACAGAGTGGCTCTTTTCACGTTTTTTTCGTTTCCGCATACAGTAATAATAGGAGAGTTTTGCAAAATGTGAGGCGAAAAATATGAAGCGAGTATTGTATGGGTTTGGAGTAGCAGTTCTTTTGGTGTTGATCGCGTGGCAATGGCAGAAAAACAACTCTACAAAAGTAGAAAACGTAACGATAACGGGACCGCAGCCGGCAGAGAAAGTCGCTTATGTGACATTTGACGACGGACCCAGCGAGATTACGCCGGGGATTTTGGATACGTTAAAGAAATATGATGCGAAAGCGACCTTTTTCCTGATCGGCGAGGAAATTACCGAAGAGCGTGAGGAAATCGTAAAGCGCGAGATCGAGGAGGGACACAGTGTCGGAGTACATACGTATTGTCATAAAAAGGAGGAAATGTACTGCAATAAGGAGTATTTCTGGAATGATTTTGAAAAATGCAAGGCAAGGATCGAGGAGGTAATCGGAAAGAAGGTTTCTCTGCATCGTTTTCCATGGGGGAGTAACAACGGTTATGTGTGTCCAATCGTGGATGATCTGATGAAAGAATTGCAAAAAAAGAAGATTACGAGTTTTGACTGGAATGTATCAGGCGAGGATTCGATCGCTGTGGGTGTCCCGATGGCAAGCATCTACCAAAATGTAAAAAAAGATCTGGATAAATATGATAATCCTATTATCCTGCTCCATGATTCCAACACGATGAAAAATACAGCGGCTGTATTACCGGAAATTCTTGAAATGATCAAGGAAAAAGGGTATCGGTTTGATACATTAACCAGCCGCGAAGGGTACGTATTTCCCAAAAGCTGGCGGTAAGGATTCAATAACAAAATGATTAAAAAGATTAAATAAATATAAAATTGAGAAATTTTCTTTACAAGCGAAAACTTTTTTTGTATACTGTTACAGCAATTTAGAAAAATAAAGGAGGCACACACATGAAAGACATGACAAAGGGATCTCCAATCCGCTTGATTTTAGGCTTTGCGATTCCGCTTTTTTTCGGAATGTTGTTTCAGCAGTTTTACAATTTGGTTGATATGATTATCGTTGGACGATTTTTAGGCGCATCGGCTCTTGCGGCTGTGGGTGCCACCGGTTCGATAAATTTTATGATCATTGGTTTCTGTATGGGAGTGTGCAATGGATTTGCCATCCCGGTTGCGCAGAAATTCGGAGCCAAAGATGAAAAACAGTTACGTTATTATGTAGCAAACAGTGTCTGGCTGTCAATTATTTTTGCCGTTGTGATGACGGTTACGGTCAGCCTGCTCTGCCGTAATATTTTAGTGTGGATGGATACACCGGAAGATATATTTGACGCATCTTATGCGTATATTATCGTTATTTTCATCGGAATACCGGTTACGTATCTTTATAACCTGCTTTCCGGTATTATGCGTTCTCTCGGTGACAGCAAGAGTCCGCTTATCTTTCTGGTGATTTCGTCCGTGTTAAATATTGCTTTCGATATCATCGCCATCGCCGGAATGCATCTTGGTGTGGCAGGTGCGGCAGGAGCAACTGTTCTGGCACAGGCGATTTCCGGCGTATGCTGCTTGATCTATCTGATCAAAAAGTTCCCGATCCTCCGCGTGCATGGTGAGGAATGGAGATGGCGTGGACATTTTGTGGCAAGACTTTGCGGCATGGGAATCCCGATGGGGCTGCAGTATTCGATCACCGCGATCGGAAGCGTTATCCTGCAGACGGCGGTCAATGGACTGGGGTCTGTCGTTGTCGCATCCATGACAGCCGGTGGAAAATTGAGTATGTTTTTTTGCTGTCCGTTTGATGCGTTTGGTTCGACGATGGCAACGTATGCCGGGCAGAACCTTGGTGCCGGAAAGTTGGATCGTGTCACCAAAGGAATGGTGCAATGCAGTTTTGTGGCAGCCGGTTACAGCATTGTCGCAGCGATTGTCATGATTTTATTCGGAAAGAATTTTGCCCTGCTTTTTGTAGATTCTACAGAAGTAGAAATAATAAGAAATGTGGCAAAACTTTTGATCATCAATAGTTTGTTCTTTATCCCGCTGGCACTTGTCAATATTATTCGTTTTGCCATTCAAGGACTTGGTTTTGGAAAACTTGCCATCTTTGCGGGTGTGGCAGAGATGGTTGGACGAAGTATCGTCGGTTTCGGATTTGTAGCACGCTTTGGGTTTGTGGCAGCCTGCCTCGCCAGCCCGATTGCCTGGATTCTTGCGGATATTTTCCTGATTCCGGCTTATGCTTACTGTATCCGGAAATTAAGACCGATAATTCAGGAAAAAAAGGAATAAAAGGGTTGTCGTATGGCGGTTATTTTTGTATAATAGTTTCATGATATTTGGGGCGAGACAGAATCGTGTCCGTAAGACATTGTTTTTGCCTCCGGGACCTGCAAAAGTGAAAAGTTTCAGAATGGAGAAGAGAGATTATGAAATTATTAGAAGAACGAATCCGAAAAGATGGTATTGTGAAAGAGGGCAATGTATTAAAGGTTGACAGTTTTTTAAATCATCAGATGGACACAGATCTGTTTAACGAGATGGGAAAAGAGTTTAAAAGGTTGTTTGCGGACAAGCCAATCAATAAGATTTTGACGATCGAGGCATCCGGAATCGGCATCGCCTGTATCGTGGCACAGCATTTTCATGTACCGGTTGTATTTGCCAAAAAATCGCAAAGTATCAACATTGACGGAGATGTTTATTCTACAAAGATAGAATCATTTACCCATAAGAAAGTTTACGATGTTATCGTTTCCAAAAAATATATCGGAAAGGACGATCACATCCTTTTGATCGACGATTTCCTTGCCAATGGTTGTGCTCTGGAAGGGTTGATCAATCTTGTTCAGAGTGCCGGAGCGACGGTTGAAGGAATCGGTATCGCGGTGGAAAAAGGGTTCCAGGAGGGCGGTAAGAGAATTCGTGAAAAAGGGGTTCAGCTGGAATCTTTGGCAATTGTAGATGCGATGGACAGTAAGACGGGTGAGATTACATTTCGATAGATTTTTTGGAGGAGAATACGATGAATCACGATAAAAGCATTGATAATATTTACAAATTGGATGGCAAGGTGCCGGTCGGCAAAGCTATTCCGTTTGGTTTGCAGCATATACTGGCGATGTTTGTGGCAAATATCGCCCCGATTCTGATCGTTGCAGGTGCCTGTGGGCTGTCTGCGGCGCAGACGACCAATCTTGTCCAATGTGCGATGATGATTGCCGGTATCGGCAGTCTGATTCAGCTCTTCCCTCTTTGGAAGATTGGATCCGGTCTTCCCATCGTAATGGGAATCAGTTTTACTTTCGTGAGTATCTTTTGTGTGATCGGACCGGAATACGGCTACGGAAGTGTCGTGGGTGCGATACTGGTCGGTGGTCTTGTCGAAGGTACCTTGGGACTTTTTGCTAAATACTGGAGAAAGATTGTATCCCCGATCGTGGCGGCAAGTGTCGTTACCTCAATTGGATTTTCCCTTCTTTCTGTCGGCGCAACATCGTTTGGTGGAGGATCCGGTTCTCCGGACTTTGGTTCTTGGAAAAATCTGTTACTGGGCTTTATCACATTGCTTGCCTGCCTGCTTTTTCAGATTTTTGCCAAATCCTATTTTAAACAATTATCGGTTTTATTTGGCCTGGTCGTTGGTTATATCGTAGCTACGTGCATGGGCATCGTGGATTTTTCGGCATTGAAAGAATGCGGCGTTATCGCAATCCCTCGTTTTATGCCATTTGCCCCGGAATTTCACGTCGGACCGATCGTGACGGTCATCCTGATTTTCCTTGTCTCTGCGACGGAGACGATCGGAGATACATCTGCGCTTGCGGCATCGGCATTGAACCGTGAAGTAACGGATAAAGAGATCACCGGTTCGATCGCCTGTGACGGATACATCAGTTCTCTTTCCGCACTGTTTGGATGTCTTCCGATCACATCGTTCAGCCAGAATGTCGGACTGATCGCGATGACAAAAGTAATCAACCGTTTTACAATCGCAACCGGGGCAGGAATCATGATCCTCGCCGGATTATTCCCAATTTTCGGCGCATTGCTTAACACACTTCCGGAAGCTGTTCTCGGTGGCTGTACGATCATTATGTTTGGAAATATCGTGATCAGTGGTCTTCAGATGATCAGCAATTGTGGCTTCAGCCAGCGCAACATCACGATCGCAGCTCTTTCGCTCAGCGTGGGAATCGGCTTTACGCAGGTGCCGGAAATCTTCTCCATTTTCCCGGATGTCGTGCAGAATGTTTTCGCGGATAATTGTGTGGCAACGGTATTTTTGATTGCAATCATCGCGAATCTGGTGCTGCCCAAGGAGAAGAAATAGGGATAGATTTTAGTTGATGGGTAGTTGATAATTTGCGTGAAAAAACAGCTTGGAATAGCAATTGTACCGACCCCCAAAAGTTAGACCTAAAAATCTAACGATTGGAGGTCGGTAT
>ENA-UONV01000483-UONV01000483.1-human-gut-metagenome-genome-assembly--contig:-CS4-NODE-483-length-46335-cov-65.029840_pt1 | contig 46335 bp, 54 predicted proteins | sample MGYA00242461_ERZ724008 | MGnify/ENA metagenome assembly ERZ724008 | reverse complement strand
AAATTTTTTAGAAAATTTGGAAAAGTTACTAAAAAACGATTGACAAATCACAAATGTTATTCTACAATAGGTTTGCGAGTTGAGGCAAGCCTATTTTTTTATCCCTCATAAAACGGCTTGATAGTAGGTCTGCCTTAACTTGGCAGACCTATTTTTTGTTTTACGGAGGTATTGCTTATGGGCAAGAAGAAAGACGTGGTTTATCTCGGAGTGTGTCTTTCGCCTGCTACCCACGAGGAACTGAAAAAACTCGCCGCAGAGAAAGAGCTTTCGATGAGCACCCTCGTAAGGCAGCTTATCAGAGATTATCTCGCAAACGCGCAGAAATCGGCGTAAAGGAGGCACGGTATGAAACGCTTGAAAAGGTTGGAATCAATCGTGCGCGCGGAGCTCACGGAGAACGAGGCGGCAAGAAAGAGCGACACGGCTTTGCTCATGGGCTGTTTCGAGCGCATGGGGATCGACACATCAAGGTCGTTTGCCGAGCTTGCGGCAGACGGAAGCCTGCGTCAAATGGAGAGCATTACAAGGGCTCGCCGAAAGGTGCAGGCAGATTCTCCCGAGCTGAAAGACGGCACCGTTACGGAGTTGCGCGCAGCTCGAGAGGAAGAGTTCAGAGAATACGCGAAAGCGAAATAAGGAGGACATACAAATGGCAAGCGAAAAAGGGTTTGGTACGCCGTCGGAGATCATCATCGACGGGCGCAGAATGAGCGGCGAGGAGTTCGAGGAGCACGTTGTGCAGTCGGGCGTCCCGCAAGTTGACGTCAAGAGCTTTGCGCTTACGCGCATAAACGGCGTCGTGAAGCTGTACATCGCAACAGTCTGACAGGAGGGAACACAAATGAAAACAATCTCGTTCAAACAGGTAGAAAGCGCACTTTTCAATCTCGACAGCATGAGGACGAAGCTCATGAACGAACGCGACGAGGCTTACGAACGTGCTTATGAGGCGTTCACCGAGAAAAACAGGGAATTGAGCCGAAAGCTCGGAGACGAAGCCGATGAGATAGAGGCAAGAATCGACGAGGTGGAGGAACTGCTCGGGAAAATGCGGAGCGGGCGCGTAACCCGCAAGGAATGGGACAGAATACAGGAGCTTGTCGCTGAAAGGCAAATGCAGAGGTATGTAACTTGCCTCAAAAGCGGCATGGACGAGCGCACCGCCGCAGGCGCGTTTGAGGACTGACGGCGATCATAACGAACGAAAGGAGACAGGGCAATGAATAACATCAGGCAAACAATGAGCTTATCGGTGGCGAATATCTTTGCGCACGGGCTCGTCGGGAACGGCGGGGCGGCGCGAAGTTCTCGCGCATTTCAGATAGGCTCATTTTTCTGTCTCGGGAGGGCAGAATGTCACTTGAAAAGATCAGGCTAAAACACGGCTCTCCCGAGTGGCAGGCGTTCCGCAAAACGGGTATAGGCGGCTCGGACGCGGCAGCGATTCTCGGGCTGTCCCCGTTCAAGTCAAACATAGAGGTTTGGGAGGAGAAAGTGGGGCTCCGTGAGCCCGAGGACATCTCCGATAAGCCGCAGGTGCAGTACGGGACAAAAGCAGAGGATATGCTCGTCAAGCTGTTTGCGCTTGATTACCCGCAATATCGGGTGAAACAGGACAAACAGACGGTGTATCGCAGGGGCTTTATGTTCGCCTCGCTTGACGCGGAGCTGACGGAAAAGGCGACGAAAGCGCGGGGCTTTATCGAGATAAAGACCACGGAGATACACTCCGCCGCCGCTCTGCAAAAGTGGGACGGGCACGTTCCCGAGTATTACTACGCGCAGGTGCTGCACTACTTCGTTACGCTCGGTTGGACATTCGCGTGGCTGAAAGTACAAATCAAGCAGACAGGCAGGAACGAGCAGACAGAGTTTATCGCGAGGCATTACCCGTTCTTGCGTAGAGCTCTCATGGAGGATATGAAATTCCTCTACACGAGAGAAAAAGAGTTTTGGGGTTATGTTGAGCGAAAACAAAGACCGCCGCTGATCCTGCCCCCGATTTACAAAGAGTAACAAAAATCAAATTTTTTGGAGGACAAACTTATGGCAAACGAATTGGCACTCATTCTGAAAAGCCCCGTCGAGGAGCTTATTCCGAAGATGATCGCGTGGAACAACGCGGAGCTGCTCGCAAGGGTAGAGACAACGCTCGAACAGTACAAGGGCGTAACCTACGATGATTCCCAAATCGCCACGGCGAAAGCGGACAGGGCGCAGCTCAACGCATTCTGTAAGGCTCTCAACGACGAGCGTATCAGAATCGGCAAGGTCTATAACGCCCCGTATGAGAAGTTCAAGGGCGAGGTGGACGAGGTGCTGCAAAAGGTCAAAGGCACCGTCGCTGAAATCGACGCGCAGGTCAAGGCGTTCGAGGAGCGTAAGCAGCAGGAAAAGCAGAACGAGATCATTGAATACTTCAAGGCGACCGTCGGAGACTTTTCGGGGCTCATTCCTTACGAGCGCATACACAACCCGAAGTGGCTGAACGCCTCCACGACGATGAAGTCTGTCAGGGCGGACATCGACGCTGTATTCGAGAACGCCCGCAACGCTCTCGTGGCAATCGAGGCATTGCAGTCGGAGGACGAGGAGCTCGTCAAAGCGTTTTACTTCCGCACTCTCGACCTCTCCGCCGCGCTCATGGAGGACGCAAGGCTCAAAGCAGAGCGCGCCCGCGTTGCGGAGATGAAAGCAAGGCAGGAACAGGCGGCGGCAGAGGCGGCGAAAGCCGCGCAGGAAACGCCGCAGGAGCAGGTAGAAGTTGCAGCACCCGCGCCCAAAATGCAGGTCGTGCGGTTTCAGGTGGAGGGCACCGTTGAACAGCTCAAAGCGTTGCAGCGGTTCCTCAAAGAGAACAAAATCAAATTTTCGGCAATTTAAGGAGGTCATATCATGAACGGAGCAGTAGCAACGACAAATCAGAGGCAGCTTTCAAACAATCAGCCGAAGTTTTCGGTTTTCATGAATCAGGAGCAGATCAAGGGGCTCGTCTCGCAGGCGGTCGGAAAGAACGCGCAGCGATTTACCGCGAGTATCATCTCTGCGGTCAGCACAAACGCCGCGCTGCAAAAGTGCACGCAGAGGTCTATCCTCTCGGGCGCGCTTTTGGGCGAGAGCCTCGGGCTTTCCCCGTCTCCGCAGCTCGGGCAGTATTACCTTGTCCCGTTCGACAAAAAGGACAGGCAGGGCAACGTCATCGAGACCAACGCGCAGTTTGTGCTCGGCGCAAAGGGCTATAAGCAGCTCGCAATGCGCTCGGGACAGTATCTTGACATTGACGTGTTCGAGATCAAAGAGGGCGAGTATAAGGGGCGCGACAAGTTCACGGGCAAGCAAAAGTTTGAGTTTATCGAAAACGACGACGAACGCGACGCTCTGCCGACGGTGGGCTACATGGCGTACTTTGAGCTCTTAAACGGTTTCCGCAAGCAGGTCTATTGGACGAAAGCGAAAATGCTCAAACACGCCGATACATACTCTCCCGCATTCCGCGCTGACAAGTACGATGACTATATCAACGGCAAAATTCCGAAGAATGAGCTCTACAAATACAGCTCGTTTTGGTACAAGAATTTTGATGAAATGGCGTTCAAGACACTGCTCCGTCATCTGATCTCGCAATGGGGCGTCATGTCTATCGAAATGCAGGACGCTTTCGTGCGCGACAATGCGGTCATCAAGGAGAACGGCGAGCCCGAGTACGTTGAGTACGACGAGGCGGCGTTCGCAGAGCCCGTGCAGGCGGCGGAAACGGTCTCTCCCGAGGAAGTTCAGCCGACGCCCGAGGAACAAGGCGAGTTTGACTTCTTTGCCGATACAGACGGTGCAGAGGGCTGAAAATGGAGTTTGAGATAGCAGGTGCGCCCGTCGGCAAAAGGAGACCGAGATTTTCGACGGTAAACGGCTTTGCGCAGGCGATAAAGGTTGACGCGGACGTCGAGTACGAAAACATGGTGCGGCTGATGTTCAAGCTGAATAAGCCCGCGGACTACAACCTGTTCGACAAGCCCGTGAGCGTGCGGATAGAGGCGCATTTTCCTATCCCTAAATCGTTCTCAAAGAAACGGGCAGAGGAGGCGGCTGCGGGTGCTATACACCCGCAGAAAAAGCCTGACGCGGACAACATAGCAAAAATCATCTGCGACGCGCTCAACAATATCGCTTACGGCGACGATACGCAGGTGATTGAGCTCACCGTCGTAAAAAAGTACGCAAGGGAGCCGAAAGTCAAGGTATCAATCAGCGCGTACTTATAGGGAGGTACACAATGTCAAAAGAATATTTCCCACACGATTACGGTGCGAGGTTGAGCTTACGAGGCATACGCAAGGACTTCGGCTTGCAGGGGTTGGGCTTTTATTGGTGCTTTGTAGAGATACTGCATGAGGAGGGAGGCTACATCAAGGAAAGCGATCTCGACAATATTGCCTATGACCTGCAAGTTGCGCCCGAGCTGTGTTATGCGGTTACGCATAATTACGACCTGTTCACCGTGAAGAAAGGGAAGATATTTTCAGAGCGGGTGCTGCGGAACATCAAAAAGCGCGCTGAAATATCCGCCGCCCGAAAGAGAGCGGCAAACGAGAGGTGGGGCAGCCCGCCGCCCGAGGAACGCGAGCCCGAGCCGCCTCCTGCTCCCGCTTTGCCCGATGACGAAGCGGAGGAGAGAGCGCGGGCAGCAGACGAGAACTTTGAAAGCGGCGTTGAGTTTTACACGGATCAGGTAAATATGCGCTGCGATATGTGGGAGGATGAGCTCAAAAAAAAGGGAACAAGCGCATTTGATCTTTTTTTCTCGCCGCCCGCAATCATCAAGCCGAGGCTTACGAGCCTGTTTGAGCTTATTAAGGGAAAGCGTCAGCAGAAAATCAACGGGCAGACCGTCGAGACGTTGGAGGTCATGCAGGCAGTAGTGGACTTTTTCACAAGCGACGAGAAACGGTGGGCTCTCTATAACCTGATAATCGAAGTGGACGAAAAAGCCGCAAGCGGCGAAATAAAAAACAAGCAAAATTACCTCGTTTCTGCGCTGTACACCGCAGCAAAGATGAACGGGGCATAACGGAGGAAACATGAAAAACGAAAACAACGCCGCTATGGTGGCGGGCGTGGTTGCGACAGAACCGAAAAAGTACGACTGCTGCGGGGAAATGTTTTACGCGTTTGACCTGTCTGTCATGCGTATGAGCGGGGCGATTGACCTGATCCCCGTCAATATGCCCGTGGTGCTCTGCGACGAATTGAACTTCGGCGACAGAATCTCTCTCGTCGGGCAAGTGAGGACGTACAACAGGGTGGTAGACGGTAAAAGCAGGCTATTCGTTGTATTTTTCGCTTTGGAGACGGCGGACTATACAGACTACATAAACGAGATCGAGCTTACGGGCTTTTTCTGTAAGCCTCCCGTGCACCGCACAACGCCGCTCGGACGCGACATCTGCGACGTGCAGATCGCGGTCAACAGGGACAGGCAAAAGTCTGATTATATCCCGCTCATCATTTGGGGCAGGACGGCGCGCCTGATTGCGAGGCTTGACGTCGGTGCTCACGTCAACGTCAAAGGTCGGCTGCAATCTCGCGTGTATCAGAAGCAGACCGAGCAGGGCGTAATCGAAAAGACGGCGTATGAGGTGTCCGTCAGCAGAATATCGGAGGTAACGGACGATGAATAAGGTTTTTCTTATCGGCAATCTGACGCGCGATCCCGAGCTGTCGGAGACAAACAGCGGAATAGCCGTGTGCCGATTCGGGCTTGCCGTGAACAGGCAGTATGCCTCGTCGGACGGGGAACGCGAAACGGACTTTTTTCAAGTAACCGCATGGCGCGGTACGGGCGAGAACGTCGCAAGGTACTGCAAGAAAGGGCATAAGGTCGCGGTGGTCGGCAGTATTCAAATGCGCAGCTACGAGGACAGAGAGGGCGTAAAACGCACCGCCGTTGACATTGTGGCGCAGGACGTCGAGTTTCTGACGCAGAGAGCCCGCGACGATGACGGGCAGTATGATGAGCCGATGCCGAGGAGACGGGGCAGCAAGCCTCAATTAGAGGCGTTTGACGACGACGGAGATATTCCGTTCTAAAAAATCAATGGAGGACAAACAGCATGAAAGAAGTAACAAGCGTTTTGGAGTTCGCCAACGCCGCTGCAATCGAGCGTATCAACACATCAGAACATTTTTCGAGACCGCTCTCGTCGAAGAGATCAAGGCGGGAAACGTCGTGATTTTGGGATAACAAAACGCCGTGCGCCGCGCGCTGTTGCGCGCGGTAGCAGCGGCAGAGAGGTAACGCGCATGAAAAAGCTGACTTACACAAAGAAAGAACTGATGAAAGAGGCGAGGGAGTTCTCTATCTACTACGGGCGAGAGGAGCTCATGTCGGAGGGAACGCGAAAGCGGTATGAGGCATTCTGCGAAAAGTGCCGAATTTACGAGGAGGAAAAACATGAAAATCAGCAAAAGTAAATTGACGCGAGAGCTTTTAGAAAGCTATGTGGGAAAGGACGTAAGAATTACATTCTTTGACGGCGATGTGCGAGAGGGTGTCTTGGAACTTGGGAACGGTTTTTTCTATGAGCCTAAAAAGTATGTGGTGGGCAATCTTTGCTTTCGCCTGTCCCATATAAAAACTTTGGAGGTCAATGAAGCATGAAATGCCTGATTCCGAACTCATGCGAGGACAAGCAGCTCTGCTGCGCATTTTGCAAGAAAAAGAGGTGCCCCGAACGGTGCCGAGATGACCACGAGGAGTGCAGATACTTCGCCGCCGAGAAATACGAGCGCGAGGAGAAAACGGAGGATAAAAATGTTTCAGGATAACCTGCTCAGAGAGCTTGTCGTGGATAACTTTGCGGGCGGCGGAGGGGCGAGCACGGGCATGGAGCTCGCGCTCGGCTATCCTGTCGATATAGCAGTCAATCACGACGCGGACGCAATCGCCATGCACAAGGTTAATCACCCGTACACACGCCACTTTCAGGAGGACGTGTTCGCCATTGATCCCGAACGGGTTACGGGCGGGCGCGCGGTCGGTATAGCGTGGTTTTCGCCCGACTGTAAGCACTTCTCCCGCGCCAAAGGCGGCAAGCCCGTCGATAAGAAAATACGCGGGCTGTCGTGGGTGGTGTTACGGTGGGCTATGTCGAGCGTTGCGCCGCGCGTCATCTTCATGGAGAACGTACCCGAGATAAAAACGTGGTGTCCGCTCATTGAGATAGACGGGCAAATGCGCCCCGATCCTGACCGAGAGGGTGAGACGTTCAACGGCTTTGTGGCAATGCTCACGGGCGGCATTGAAAAGGAGCACCCTGCATTTTTGGAGGCTTGCGAGTTTTTGAAAATAGAGCCTGACAGCGAGGACGGAGACAGGCTCGCGGCAGGGCTCGGCTATGCGGTGGCATGGAAAGAGCTTAAAGCCTGCGACTACGGCGCACCGACGATACGCAACCGCTTTTACCTCATAGCGCGGCGGGACGGGCAGCCTATCGTATTTCCCGAGCCTACGCACGGAAAGGGCAGGAAGCCGTACAGGACGGCGGCAGAGTGCATAGATTGGTCGCTCCCTTGCCCGTCCATATTCGGGCGAAAGAAAGAGCTTGCCGAGAACACGCTGCGCAGGATCGCGCGAGGGCTTGACAAGTTCGTCCTGCGGAACGCGAGCCCGTACATCATGTGCAACAACACGAACAACGTGCCGCACGGCGTAAACGAGCCGCTGCCTACGCAGACCACGGGCAACAGGAATTACCTCTGCGCCCCGTCGCTTGTTCAGTACCATTCTGAACAGGGCAAGGGCGAAGTCCGCGGGCAGGAGGTAAATAAGCCGATTATGACAATCGACGGCTCGCCTCGGTACGCGATGAGTGCCTGTTATCTGACAAAGTATTTCGGCGGCGAACGGCAGGCGGGCGCAAGTCTTTCAGAGCCCGCTCCGACGGTTACAGCGATAGATCATAGCGCGTTGGCGGCGGCAAATCTGCTGCATTACTACGGCGGCGCAGACCATGCGTCCCGCGTTGACAGTCCTCTGCCTACGGTTACGACCTTACCGAGGCACTACGTCGTCAAGACGTATTTGCAAAAAATAGACACGGCGCAGGACTTCGGGAATTGGGCGAACGTCCGCGAAATTCTGAATAAGTACGCGGGCTATTCGATAGCCGCCGATGAGATTCTCATTATGGAGATTGACGGCGAGCGGTACTTCATCTCCGACATCGGAATGAGAATGCTCAAAGCGCGTGAGCTCATGCTCGCACAGGGCTTTCCGCCCGACTACATCATCGACATCGAGTCTCACATCGGCAAGCGGTACAGCGAGGCGAAACAGATTGCCCGCATGGGGAACGCCGTCTGCCCACCCGTTGCGGAGGCTCTCGTGCGGGCGAACTGCGCGGAGATCGCGTCGCAGCGCGTCATTGCTACAATGGCAATGCTCAACGCGGTTATTGACGAGAGCTGCCAAAGGAAAAGACAGTACAGGAGGGCGGCGCAATGACATCGAAAGATTGGAGCGGAAACGTCAATTCCGTTTGGAAAACCCTCGGGGCAAGCAATCACACGGAGAACGAGAGGGAGGCGGACGATTACTACGCCACCGATCCGATAGCGATTGACAAGCTCTTGGAGGTCGAAAAGCCTCATCGTTTCATTTGGGAATGCGCTTGCGGCGGCGGACATCTCTCGGAAAGGCTTACGGAGCGCGGCTACGACGTTTTCAACAGCGACATCAAGAACAGAGGCTATGTAAAGCAGCATTTGGTCTTGGACTTTCTCAAACAGGAGGATAAGCTGTTCTCGTTCGAGCATGACATTCTGACAAACCCGCCGTACAAGTACGCGACGGAATTTGTACTCAAAGCGTTGGAGCTTCTGCACGAGGGCTGCAAGTGCTATATGTTTCTCAAACTCACATTCTTGGAGGGGAAACGACGTTACATAGAGCTGTTTAGGGACACCCCCCCCCGCAGCGTTTACGTCTTTTCCGAGCGCGTTCTATGCGCCAAAAACGCAGAGTTTGACCGTATGCGGGAGGGCGGCGGCTCTGCCGTCGCGTATGCGTGGTTTGTTTGGCAGAAAGGCTATGCGGGCGCAACAGAGGTGCGGTGGATATAGGAGGACGACATGAAAGTCATTATTTACAGGGACAAAGAGACAAAGAAAATCGTGAGAGACGCAGGCGATGACTATGAGCGGCTCAAAGAGCGGGGAAAGACCGATGAGGACATTGCCGCGCTCGTGGAGGAGTTCAACGGTCGTGAAAACTGCCCTCAAACCGTTGAAATCGTGGAGCTTGATGAGGTTGCGGAGTTTTACAGGACGAAGAAACTGAATGCTTACAGGGAGCAGCTCAACGATTTTGCGTTCATGGAGGACAGGCTCGACGAATTGTCGAGAATGATAGAGAACTACATCGACGAGGCAAAGAAAGCCTACAAGGAGGAGGTCAATGCCGATAAAGCCTGAAAATCGCGGGCGTTATCCCGCGAATTGGAAAGAGATAAGAGCCGCGATTTTGGAACGCGCAGACAATAAATGCGAGTTTTGCGGCATTGAGAACTACGCCGTCAGGGACGGCAGCCGCGTCGTTTTGACGATTGCGCACCTCGACCATACGCCCGAACACAACACCCCTGACAACCTGCGGGCATTGTGTCAGAGGTGCCATAACCGATACGACGCAAAGCATAGAGCAGAAACGAGGAGGAGCAAACATGATTAAAACCTTTATTTTTGTGGAGGACGGCAGCGTCGATCTCGACGAGCTGAAAAGCAGCGTCGGAGATGACGTGCTCGTGATCTCTTATAGGCAGGGGGCTACGCCGCCCGCAATTCAGCAGCCGAAAGAGCCCGTTTCGCAAAATAGCTGCGTGGAGCAACTGAAAGCAGAGAATTTTTCTTTGCGCGAGCAACTTATTGCGATTACAGAGTTTGCTCTTGAAATGTGCGATGAGGACGGCTGTGCGGGAGACGAAAGCGTCGGGCTGCCGTCGTGTGAGATGTGGAAAGACTATGAAGATGAAAGAGGTTGCGTTTACTGCGAGTGCACTCTTAAACACTTTCTTGCAAAACTGAAAGGAGAGGGGGGAAATGAAAATTAAGGAATTTGTTCAAAGTCTCATAAATGACGGTATTATTCCGCAGGAACCGCGGGATTACGACGCTCAGGTAACGCGCATATACATTGATAGCTTGGAAGCCGAAAACGCCGAACTGCGGCAGGGAAAGAAAGCGGCGGTCGAGGACGTTGCGGAGCGTATCAAAACGGCGTTCTACCACGAGTTTGATGAGCTTATCCCGTCCACAATGGCGGACAAGATAGACGAAATCGTCAAGGAGGTTTTGAAAAATGATAAAGGTAATTAGCAAGTGCTCTGAATGCGTAAAGGTGAGTGTTTGTAAGCACGTTTTTGATTATGAGCATGATTGTAGTCATTTGCCGAATCAGATTATCAATGAAACAACAGAGTTGAAAATTTCATGTACGGAGTTTTTTCCTGTCGCGCCGACCGTCAGGGAGGCGGCACGATGACGCGGGCAAAGTACATAGAGACGTTCGCAGGGTATGATTACTTCCGCGATGAACACGGCAACGTCTATGCCAAAATCGGGGACGAAATCATGTTTTGCAGCAATCACAAACGCGGTCAGTTGACGGAGAACAAGGCGGAGCCGTCCTATCCCGTCCACGATGTCAAAATCAGTTATTAAAAAGCCGAAAGGCAAAGGAGATATTATCATGAAAGAACTCAACAACAACCCCGAAGTCGCCGCTGTGTGCGACGAAAAGCCCGTCTGCTGCTGCGACAGCAGCGAAAGCACGCCGTTCTCCCGTCTTGTGGAGGAAAAGCGCGCCCTCGATGAGAAAATCGTCAAGCTGTATGATTTTCTTTCCAGCAACGACGGGGAGACCGCGCGTCGAATCGCAGGCTTTGCGCAAGTGGAGCAAATGTCCGAGCAGATGAGAGTGATGTTGGACTACTCCAACATTCTCAACAAGCGAATTTTGACATGGAGGCAGAACTGATATGGGCGACAAGGATTTTCAGGCTCTCGTCAAAAAGGTAGTCTGCGAATATGCGAACGCGCACCTCGACGTGTCGGACGTCATTCAGATCAGCGAGGACGATGTTTTCATCGTGTGGCAGGTCAAGGTTTTGCAGAATAACAAGGCTCTCGCAAGTACGACGCTCAAAGACGGTATGTACTATGAGCTCACATACGACGGCGATAAAAAGCGTTGCTATGTGGACGCCTACAAGAAGTGGGAAAACTTCTGCGTGAACGGAGCGGGTGAGCGGAAATGAGCGATGAGGTCAAGACCTGCAAGGACTGCAAACACTTCATCGCTGACGGTGCCTCCCGTCGCGGTCAATGCGAGCTGAAAAGGAGCCGCATTGATAAGTGGGGGCAGGAGGTAACTATCAGGCGCATGGCGTCGGGCAAAGCCTGCAAAAAGGCAGAGCCTGCGGCAAGTCAGAGCGTGGACGACGAGCCGCTCCGTGAGCTCGAAACCTACAAGCAGGAATACCGCCTTGCGGCAGCAGCGAATAAGCAGCTTTCGGACGCGCTCGACAAGGCACGCGAGGAAAACAAAATGCTCCGCCTGCAAATGTTCGCGTTCGTCCGAAATGCCGCCGTCCTGCCTGTCGGTATTCGCCTGCACAAGAGCGAGCAGGAAATCACCGACAAGACGTTTGAGACCATAGAGGCGGCAAAGGCTATGCTTGACGTGGAGGCGATCAAAGCAGCTATGAATTTGGCTACCGACAAGGAAAACAGATTCGACAACGCCGATTAAGTTATCGGCATAGGGGAGGAAACAGGTTTATGCCAAAACCGAAATTGTATTTTCAATTCGAGTTGCCGTCATCGGTCGTCGAGATCGTAAAGACGATATGTGCCGACTACGCCCGCCGCGAACGGGCGATAAAGTACGGCAATGTTACGGGCGCGGTTTTGGCGCGATATGTAGAGCTCAACGCAATCATCGACGCCGCTTTGGAAGAGATAGAGGTCGGCGTCAGGGAGGATATGCTGCGAGACATTCAAAACAGGCGCGGCTATGATTTTTCGCCTGCGTCCTACTGCATATCAAAGAATACATACTACAAGCGAAAAAAGAAACTTATCTACGACATCGCAAAAAACCTCGCGCTCGTATAGCTTATATATAGACTCTGTATATAATACTCTGTGTATATGAGTGTAAATAATTATATACAAGTATATAGGCTATCGAGCCGAGGTGAGCCGAAAGAAAAATAAATTGCGACTAAAAGCGCAAAAGTTTGTGATAAAATAGTAAGTAGATAATGTGCCGAATACCCTTTGAGGTTAGAGCCCTTTTATTCCGAAACGGAGTAACAGGGCTCATTTTGTTTTTTATCGGAGGATAGACAGAATGAGTCAGACAAAAAAGCCCGCAGAGACGAAAAAGAGAAATGCCAAAGGTCAATTCGTCAAGGGCAATAAAATCGGAGAGGAAACACGCTTTCAGAAAGAGAACGAGGCAGCTTGCAAGTACAAAGAGGAATACTGCGACAAGCTCATGGAGTTCTTCAATCAGCCCGACGTCGATATTCAGTACAAAGAGGTCTTTGACAAGCAGGGCAATGTCGTTGCAAGGACGCCGATCATGCTGCCTGCTGCATATCCGACTTTCGAGCTGTTTGCAGCGAGCATAGGCGTAACGACGGGGACGCTGAAAAATTGGTGTGAACAGCACCCCCGATTTAAGGACTGCTATGCACGCGCGAAAGAAATACAGCTCGGCAAGCTCACGTCAAACGCCCTGCGCGGGCTGTATAACCCTATCTATGCGAAGTTCGAGGCGGTGAACAATCACAATCAGAAAGACAAGCAGGAGGTTGAGACGAACGTCTCGGGCGTAGGCTTGGACGACAAGACGCGCGCGCTCATCGAGCGGGTGGAAAGGCGGCTCCATGACGGGGAAAAGAAAGAGTAAAGCCGCCGCCGTCGATTACAACGACTACATACGGGACATCATGCGCGCAGAGTTTGAGTATTGCCGTAACGACGTCGTTTATTGGGCGAACAATTACTGCGTCATCGAGGACAAAGACTCTCCCGAGATCATCATTCCTTTCAGGGGGTGGGAGGCGCAGAATCAGACGCTCCGCGACTTCGATACGCACCGCCTCAACCTGATACTCAAAGCCCGACAAATGGGTATAACGTGGATCGCGCTTTATTACTGTACGCATGACCTCGTGTTCAATCTCGGGCATACCGTCGTTGCCCTTTCAAAGACGGAGGACGACGCAAAAGAGCTTGTACGCCGCATGAGCGTCATTCTCGATAATCAGCCCGAGATTTTACGAGCAGGCGGCTTGGTGTGGCGCGCGACGGCTACATCGGTGCTCATAACGGATATGAGCGGAAAGCTCGTCTCAACGTTCAAAGCCTTTCCCTCGTCGCCGTCGGCAGGGCGTTCATTTACGGGCAATATCCTGCTGCTCGACGAGTGGGCGTTTCAGGAGTATGCGGAGGAGATTTGGACGTCAGCGTACCCGACGATCAACCGACCGACGGGCGGTAAAGTCATCGGCTTATCCACAATCAAAAAGGGCACGCTCTTTGAGAGCCTGTGGATAGAGGACAACGCCTTTCACAAGATATTCCTCTCTGTGTTTTCTGATCCTCGCAGAACGCAGGAGTGGTACGAAAGAACAGCCAAAGATTTGGGCGTCATGGTTAAGCAGGAGTACCCGCGCACGGCGGAGGAGGCTCTCTCTAACCTCGGAGGCAGCTACTTCCCCGAGTTCGATTACAGCAAGCACACCTGCGAGCCGTTCCGAATCCCCGAAGATTGGATGATTTACAACACGTTGGACTACGGGCTCGATATGTTCGCACATTACAAGGTGGCAATCAGCAACGACAATATCGCCTATGTATTCCACGAGATATACCAAAGCGGGCTCATCATCTCGGACGCGGCGGCAAAGGTCAAGGTTGCAGAGCTGCGGGAGAATGAGGACGGGAGCGTGGAGACTTGGTATAAGCCGAAACTGCGGCTTGCGCCTCCTGACCTGTGGAATCGCTCGCAGGAGACGGGCAAAAGCAGGGCTCTGCTGTTCTATGAGAACGGGCTCGAACTTGTGAAGTCGAACAACGACCGCCATGCAGGTTGGCTCGCTATCAAGGAACTGCTCAAAGAGCGCGTCGCTCCGAACGGGGAGACCTACACGCGGTTAAAGATATTCCGCACCTGCACAAACCTTATACGCACGTTGCCGCAGCTCCTCATCGACGAAAAGGATCCCGAGGACGCGGCAAAAGAGCCGCACGAACTCACGCACGCGCCCGACGCCTTGCGATACTTTGCAATCTATTGGACTCAGCCGCCGCAGCCGAAAGCTCCGAAAAAAGTCAAGTACCGTCCCGACATCTTGGAGGACTACCTGAACGCGAGCGAGGAGGAGCGGCAGATAATCATTAAACGGTATGGAGAGCCATTGCTATGAAAATTGATTTGAACGGAAACACGAAATTATCCTTTTTCAAGGACTTGTACGATGACGCGCGCGCAAATGCGGACGTGTTCTATGAAAAGCTCAAACAGCACCTCGAACAGTACAAAGGCAGCCCTAAAATCGACGGCTCCGATGTGGACGCTTCGCAGGTGCGCAATGTAACCTACGAGCTTGTGGAAAGTCAGGTTACAAGCTATCTGCCTAACCCGTCCGTATCGCCGAAAATGTGGAGTGAACAGAACGAGCGGAATGCAAAGAGCGTTGAAACCCTGCTCCGAAACAAGCGCAACGAGCTGCCGTTTGAAAAGCTCAACGACATGGACGAGCGTTTCAACCCGATCTACGGCGGCTCCGTGTGGCTCATCGAGTGGGACAATTCGATTACCACGCATAACACGGTCGGCGATGTGCGCGTGAGCTGCCTTTCACCGCAGAGGTTTACGGGGCAACCGAGCGTTTATGACGTCAAGGACATGGAATACTGCTTCATTCAGTTCGAGACGACGAAAGAGGAGATCGTGCGCAAGTACGGCGTTTCTTTCGACGTGGCTGATGAGGGCGAGAACGACGACAACGCAGACGATAAGACCGCTACGTTGTATATCTGTTATTACAAGAACGACGCAGACAAGGTATGTCAGTACATTTGGTCGGGCGACACGGAGCTCTCGGACATAGAGGACTACTTTGCCCGTAAGCGGTACATTTGCAAGAAGTGCGGGAAGCGCAAAGAGCTCTGCACCTGCGAAAAGCCCGATTACGAGCTGCAAGACGAGGACTACGAGGAGGTCGTGCGCGATATTCAGCGTTCGGACGGCTCCGTCATTCCTGCGGAATGCGAGGTCATCAAGGACGGGCAAGTTGTCATGGAAACCGTCAAGCAGCAGGCTGTGGACGAGACGGGGCAGCCGATATTCGATGATTCGAGCGGTATGCTCCTGCCCCTGCTTGTGGACGTGCAGGTGCCGAAAATGCAGCCGACAAAGCTGCCTTTCTATACGCCGAATATCCTGCCTATTGTCATTCGCAAGAACACCTCGGAAGAGGACAGCCTGCTCGGGCAATCGGACTGTGAGTTCATTCGTCCGCAGCAGCAGGCTATCAACAAGATCGAGAGCCGTATCAACGAGAAGCTGCTCGGCGCAGGCGTTTATCCTATTGCGCCAAAGGACGCGAATATTGAATACGACAACTCCGTTTTCAAAAAAGTTTTCCGCGCAGATCAGAGCAATTTTCAACTGTTCGGAAAGCTCGATTTACAGGTCGATATTTCCCGCGACATCGCGCAGGCTGAACGGCTCTACGATCAGGCAAAGCGTATTCTCGGCATTACGGACAGCTTTCAGGGGCAGTACGATTCAAGCGCGCAGAGCGGAAAGGCAAAGCAGATTCAGGTACAGCAGGCGGCGGGACGTCTCGACAGCAAGCGGCAAATGAAAAACGCTGCGTATGCAGAGATAGATCAGATCATCTTTCAGTATTTCCTCGCGTATGCCGATGAGCCGCGTCCTGCAACGTATAAGGACGCGCAGGGACGTATGCAAAACCGCATTTTCAACCGCTATGACTTCATCGAGCGTGATGAGGCGGGTGAGTGGTACTACAATGACGAGTATCTGTTCTCTGCCGACGCCTCAATCGACGTTGACAAGCAGCGCGAGCTCTTATGGGAGGAAAACAGAAAGAACTTTCAGCAGGGCGCATACGGCAACCCACAGCTCCCGCAGACGTTGCTCATCTTTTGGCAGAATATGGAGCAGGCACATTACCCGTGGGCGCATGAGAATGTGGAGCGTATCAGGGACGAGATCGCGCGTCAGCAAGAGCTTTTGCTCGCACAGCAACAGGCGGCGGCTGCACAGCAAGACCTCGACAAAGAAAAGCAGAACAGGACAGCTTATGAGGCATACCTCATGTCTCAAATAAATAACGGAGGACAGGCAAATGGCGGTCAGCAATAAAATTTCGATGTCAACTCTCGGGGGCGGCGGATCGTCGTCGGGGACGAAAAAGAAAAGTGCAGTCAGCACATCGTACAGCGACAATCTCCTCGGAGGCGGCGTTTCAAACCCGCAGGTTTCCCTGCCGCAGAACTTGCTGTACAGGGACAATCTTGTGAATTTGCAGCCCGTGGGTGGTGCAGGCGCAGGTACGGGCGGAGTAACGAACGAGGGCGTTGTCCTCGGCAACCCGAACGTGGAGCGTATGCCGCAGATTAAGGAAAAAACTGACACATCATACTCTGCAAATCTTCTGAACGCCGCCGCCCAACAGCCGACAACGCCGATGACTTACGGACAACAGCTTGCCGCCGCCTCCGCACAGCAGGAAACGCCCGCAACAGGCACGCCCGATACATCGGGCGGAACAGGCACAACGGGCTCCACAGGCTCAACGGGAGGCTCTACGGCGGGCAGCGGAGAGGTCGATACATACGAGGAGTTCTTGCTCAAACAGGAGGGCTTTTACAAGGAGCAGCTCGATAAGCTCAATGCTCAAATTGAGCAGAACAAGCAGAACGCCTTGCAGCAGGCAGAGTCGGAGCGTGAGCGCGCCGTCATCGACGCGAGGTCAAGCTACGCGCAAAATCTTGCTACTTACGGCGCAAACGCGGAACAGCTTGCCGCTATGGGGCTTTCGGGCAGTGGGTACAGCGATTATCTCAATCAGCAGGCTTACGCCACGCAGAGAGCGGAGACGCAGAACGCAAACGCGCAGGCAGAGGCAACAAAGCTCGCGGCGGAACAGCAGGCGAACTCCGACAAGCTCAATGCAGAGCTCTCCTACGCCGAGAATATGCAGAATAACGCTGAAAAGCTCGCACAGTATCAGCAGCAGAAAGCAGAGGAGGCAAAAGCCGAGGAAGAACAGAAAAAGCAGTATTACGCTGCGTTGCTTACTTCGGCAAATACGGGCGAGTACACCTCCGAACAGATTGCCTCGCTCGGCGCGCAGTACGGGCTCGATGAAGTGCAAATTTCGCAGTTGCAGGCAGCGGCTGACAAGTATAAGTCGGATCAGCAGTCGTTGTCCTATACAGAGGCTTTGCAGATGATTTCCGATTACGGCGCAGACCTCGATGTTTCGTATTTGGAGACGCTGCTCAATACGGGCTCCATTTCGCAGGAACAGTACAATCAGCTCATGGCGCAGTACAGCAAAGAGCTTGTCGAGAGTGGAGACGTGGCAACCGAAGATACGGACAAAATCGACGATCTGCACCAAAGCGGGCAAATTAGCGACGAGGACTACAACAAACAAAAAGAGCAGTGGAACTCACAAATCGACACCTCTGATTCTTTCTTCAATTCGGGCAGTATGTCTGCGACCGAGGCAAAAAAGCAGCTTGACAAGATTCTCAACAACGAGTGGACGAGTGAGGAAAATAAAAAAGCGTTGCAGAAAACCTATGACAGGCTTTACAAGGTTGTTACCAACGACGTCAGGTTTAACAACGACGGCGGCTGGTGGATATTCGGCTCTACGGATATGAACGATGTTGGCAACAACTTTTCCCTTATTGATGACAGCGGCTTTAAGTACCGCATTGAGTCAGGCGGCGAGGTTACGGACACGGCTATCAAGAGCCTTGCAAATGATGTTGCGGACGGCTCAATATTCGGCGTGCGGAATCAAATCTACTATAAGAAAGACGGCAAGGTTTACCTTGTTCAAAAGCGCGAAAACTCTTACGGAGATCACTACACAAAGCTCTATAACAAGTTTTTTGGGTAACAATCAACGAGGTGCATTTATATGGCAGAAACAACGAAAAGACTCTCTACGTCCCTTGCGGAGCTCTATTCGCAGCGTGCGGCTGAAAAGCGGTATGAGCGCGAACAGGAGGAGCAGCAAAGGGAGTATGAGCGGGCATTGGCAGAACAAGCCGCTGCACAGGCAGCGGCGCAGGCTGCCGCACAGCGTGAACAGAATCAGGGCGGCTTTCTCGGCGGTATCGGATATGCGTTTGAAAAGATAGGTCTTGGCTTTTTGAGCGGTATCGAGGGTATTTGGGACTATGCCGCAGGCGGGCTTGCAAAGCTGTTTGGTGCCGATGATTGGGCTGAACAGCAGATAGCCAACGATTGGGTGAATTACAATCATGCCGATGAATGGTTTAACCCCTCGGAGGGGTGGCAGTTTGTCGGCGATGTCGCGGGCGGTATCGGTACGAGCTTGCCCGCGATTGCGGGTGTTGCCGCAGCAGGTGCGATTACGGTTGCGTCAGGCGGCACGCTGTCTCCCGTTGCGGCAACGCTCATTGCAGGTAGCATTGCAGGCTTGGGCGCGGCTGGGCGCGCGACGAAAGAAGCATACGATCAAACAGGTGAGCTCGGGGGCAAAGAGTTCGGCTATGGCGCACTATCGGGCTTTACAGAGGGTGCGATTGAGGGCGTTTCAACCGCTCTCGGCGCAGGCATTGGCGCAGTTACAAAGAATATCGCAAAGTCTTTCGGTAAAGAAGTGGCAAAGTCAGCCACGCGCAACACTTTGCTCAAAGGCGTTGTAAAAGGCTTTGCAGGCGAGGCGTTCGAGGAGGGCGTGCAGGCTATCCTTGAACCAGTGTACAAGCGCATGACATACGATCCGAACGCGAAAAACGCGACCTTTCAGGAGGTCGCGTATGCTGCTCTTGTTGGCGGTTTGAGCGGTGCCATTATGGGCGGCGGAGATGTCGCTGTCAGGAATATCCGCGGCACAACGCGCGGCAATACGCTTGTCAACGAGGGCAAGGCGGGCGATGTCATCACTACGGCAGAGCAGATTTCGTCCTATCAGACGGAAAATCATACCGATTACGAGACTTTTCAGGTCGTGCAGAACACGCTTGACGAGCTGAAAACGAGCCTGCAAAAAACGGACGGAGAGGTGCGCACGGTACGTCAGAAAATGCTGCTCGGCGTGCTTGAACAGGCGAATACCTCCGCCGCCTTTGAGCCGATTGTTACGGCGAGCGCGGAGAACATCTACAACAATGCGGAAACGGTCGCGGCGCGCCTCAACGAGCTTGGCTATCAGGATCAGAATGGCAAGCCGATTCAGATTACCGCAGAGCAAATCAGAGAGGGTATCGACACGACGGACGTAAAAAAGTTCAGGAAAACAATGTCGAGAGCTCTCAAAACGAACTCCGTGCTGCGGACGCTTGCGGTTGCCGATACAGTCGGGCAGATTTCAATGGACACGGCGCGTTTCAGAGACGCCGCATTGTCGGAGCAGAGCAGTAAGCTGATTACGCAGGCAGACCTCAACAGGTTTGTGGAGCAAGCAACGGACGCAGAACGGCAGGCGGTTGCCGACAGGCTCGGCATTGATAATTGGGAGACGCTCACAAATGAGCAGTTCCACGATAAGATTACCGAGTTTGTGGCGAACGGCGGCGTGCAGGCATATCAGCAAGAGCGAGGGTATGTTAGAGAGGCGCAAGCAATCGCTCCCGAAGCTGCGAGGAAGCATTTGCCGCGTATGGTAAATTTGCGCAATGACGGCACCTATCGCTATACGCAGGGCGGCACGGACATCGCCATTACAAAACGTGGAGACAGCTACTATGTGTATGACTACGAGAGCGGGCTCATGTCAAAGGCGCTTACGCGCTCGGAGACAAACCGCGTGCTGCGCGAGATACACACAAACGAGCAGAACTATCAGAACGGCGTCAGGCAGCATACGGAGGCGCAGAACAGGCTCCGTGAACAGGCGGCGGAGATTGATACATACGCGCGTGAGAATATCTCTGAATATAAGAATTTGAGCGCGGCGGGACAGGCTGCAATCAGAGCGACAATTCGTCAGGGCAGAGCTGCGGGTGTGCAGGAGGACTTTGTGCTTTCATGCGCCCGTGTTTCCGCGCACTCTGGACTTCGCGTTGTGTTCAGCAAGGGCGTGGAAATGAGAGCTCCGAACGGCAAAATTGCTGACGGATATTATAGCCCTGCGAATAATAGTATTTACATCAACCCCGAAGCGAAGAGCAGATCGGGTGAAATGATAATTATTCACGAGCTTACTCACGCAATCTATGTTTCAGAGGACAAGGTGTTGACTGCTGCGGTCGGGCAAGACAGTATGGGAGAGGAGCAGATTTCCGCTATCCGCAAAAGATATGAGAATTTGCCGAATTACACCTCTGCAATGATAGATGAGGAGGTTATAGCTCACTATACGGAAAGAGCGTTGCAAAATAAAAACGCCCTTGAACGACTTGTGCAGAAAAAGCAGACACTCAAAGAAAAGATACTCGGCTTTTTCAGAAAGGCTCGGACGGACTATCAGGGCGATGAAAGACTTACAGGGGCGGCGGCTCGGCTTTATCGGCAGTATAAAAAGCTGTTCGATGAGTTTTCTGCACGCAATCAGCGGTACTTGGGCGTGGAGAACGCCTCTGCGGAAGCGCGGGCACAGGCGAATGAAGAAAGTCTCCGCAATAGCGTTAGATTCTCAATACAGCGTGTCGGAGATAGCGATGTCGTTGTTGTAGACACGAATCAGGATATTTTTGACGGCGCAGATCGAAGCGAATACGGAAAAATTGTTCGTAATTACATGAAAATGTATTTCCGTGGGCAGGAAGTGGACGGAATTAAATTCACATCGACGTCAGAACGTGAGTTTACTATGTCGCATGATTCGCAGCGCTCGTATAGTCGTGAGGACGGAACGTATGAGGCGAAAATGCGGGCGGGAACGGAGCTTGCAAACCTTATTCAAACAGGAAAGTTTTTGCGCCACGAGGAAGCGAAACACCCGCATTCGTATAATGCGGGTGGATATAATCGTTATTCTGTTGAGTTTGTTGTTGATAATGTGCCTTTTGAGGGACAAATGGTTATTGCCTTAAACGGTGATAAGGCAATGTTTTATGACATTGTAGGCGTAAAAGAAAAAGAGGCGGCTCAACTAAACAGGTCAGAGCCTGCGGGGGTTGAGTCAACCTCTTCTACTGACAGTATATCGCAAAATGCGGAAAATGTCAACTCTTCTCCGCAAAATAGTAGCGAAACTGATACAAACAGGAGATATGCGCTTTCAGAAAGCGATTTTGAGCAGGTTTTAGATCATGTCGAAGAGTTTAAGAGCGTCGATGAGATAAAATCGTATTTTGAGCGCGTGCACGAGACGATAAACAGCGCGGAAATCGGCAATGTTCGTACCATGCAGGAGCTTACGGCGCAGGAAAATCGCAGAATTGAAAGGGTTATCAAAGCCGCAAACCTTGAAAAAGAAGCAATTAAGGCTTTCCGTAAAGCCCATAAAACAAAGCCAACCGTTGATCTTTCCACAAGGGCAAAGATAGAGGAAGTGGATCGTCGGTACACAGAGGCGATTGCGAAAAATGATTTGGAGACAGCACGTTACTTGGTTGAGCAAATGGCATTGCTCAAAGGGTACTCCGTTACAGATTATCGCATAGATCATCAGGCACCGTACAACAATGGGCATGACGCGAGCCTTGATGATGTGTCTCCTATGTTTGGCGAGGATATTTACGGCAGCCATGCCGCGCAATATTTTGGCACATTTGAGGGTTTTGACGGGGAAAGCATACAGCACATACAGGCTGCGCATGGTAAGCCTGAACGGTATGTTACGATATATCGCGCTGTCCCCGCAAGCATAAAAAGCGATCAGATTCGTAACGGCGATTGGATAACGCTTACTCGTCGATATGCGGAACAACATGGAAAATCAAACATCATCGGCAGATACCGCGTTATCTCGAAACGTGTCAAGGCAAAAAATGTCTATACCGACGGGAACTCTATCCATGAGTTTGGGTATGACGACGGCAATAATTATTATTACCGCGATACGGCAAATTTCAGGAAACTTGCCGATGTCATCACGTTTGACGACGAGGGAAACCCGATTCGCCTGAAAGACCGTTTCAATTATCGGAATAGCGATGTAAGGTATGCCTTACAGCAGGACGAGCAGTATATGTCCGCAGTAAAAAATAAAGACATGGAAGCGGCGCAAAAGATGGTCGATGAAGCCGCAAAATCGGCGGGTTACACAATCAGGTCTTATCACGGCACGCTTGCGAAAGATTTTACTGCATTTGAAAAGGAGATGATAGGCTCTCGGTTTTCTTTTGATGATAGAGGCTTCTTCTTTATAAACAAAAAAAATATTGCTCAGGACTATGCCACATCAGAGTTTGATAGCAGTAGAAAGGGCAGGGTTTTAGATGTTTATTTGAAAGTAGAAAAGCCGCTTATCGTTGATAAAAAGTTTGTAGCGAGAGAGGGGCTTGGAAATGTATTCAGCGACGATGATGTGATTGGCGTTTGGGACAGTTACAATGCTTATTTTCTTGAAGAAGCGGACAAGCGCAGTTCTGACGGAATAATTATTGACGACGGCTCTACAAAAATGACGGTTGTGTTTGAGCCAAATCAAATCAAGTCGGCAGAGGCTATCACATACGATGACGCGGGGGAAGTCATTCCCTTGTCGTCAAGGTTTAATTCTGCGACAAATGATATGCGTTATGCGCTCGCAGAAAACGATAGTGACGGTGCTGCTCTCAGCCAAGAACAACGCGAATATTTCAAAAATAGCAAAGTAACAGACGATAACGGCAGATTGCGCGTTACTTATCACGGCTCACCGAACAGCTTTTATACGTTCGACCGTGGCAGAATAGGGAAAGGCAACGATCAATTTGGCGCAGGCTTTTATTTTGCAACGAATGAGGAAGCCTCGCGGCACTACGGCGACAATGTGTACAAAACGTACCTTAATATCACAAACCCTATTGTTATCAACCAAACCGCGGACGGCGGCGACCTATTCGATGTAAAAATCACACAGAAACAGGCGTATGAGATACTTAAACGCCACCCGCTCATGTACGATCCCGAAGAATCACCGCTCGGCGATATGTTCGAGGAGTATTGGGAAGTTGGCGCAAAGGACTACATGATACGCGAAGCTGCGAAAAACCTCACCACGATAGGCTTGCTTGATAGTGATTATATGGCGTTCAGGAATTACCCGAACGAACTGCACGAAGCGTTGCGTGATGTTATAGGTTATGACGGTGTGGAAGTACGCTTTGAGTCAGGGGACAGATTTTATGTTGCTTGGTTTGAAAATCAGATAAAGCTCACGAGAAATAAAACTCCGACTACCGATAATGACATTCGCTATGCTCTCCCCGAGACTGACAGTACGGGTGCGAGCCTCTCGCAGGAGCAGAGGAAGTTCTTTAAGGATAGCAAGGTGGTTGACGGTGAGGGGCGGCTGCTTAAAGTTTATCACGGAACGCCGCGTGGAGAGTTCACGGTTTTTAACGCACAGAATGGGGCTTATTTTACCGAGAATGAAGCCTATGCAAGACGCTATATGCAGGCACACAATTCTCCGACGGCGCGGCTCATTGAGGCGTATTTGAATATCACAAAGCCGTTTGATACGCGACAGGAGACGGAGCGCAGAATATTTGAGCGTGAGTTCTTTCGCAAATGGGGCAATAGTACGCCGCTGTCCGATGTCGGCTTGCCTGATTGGACGGACGCGGACGACCTTATCGACTTCATCAATGAGAACGGCTACGACTACGACGGGCTCATCTTGGACGAGGGCGGCGACGGCGGTTATGGCGAAGCCGTAACGCGCCGAGGTGTGAGCTACGTTGCGTTCTCACCCGAGCAGATAAAACTCACGACAAACAAAAAGCCCACGAGCAGCTCGGATATTCGCTTTGCGCTTTCCGATGACGTGATGAATGTCGATAATGCAAGCGAGACTGCTACATGGACGTCAGGACGCGTAACAGACCTCATAGAACGCTATGGGGCGACAAACCCGCGCTATACGCAGGCATATGCGACGTGGATCAACCCCGCAGACTTCGTAAAAGCTACGACGGTCAATCAGACGCGACGCAATCAGATTTACGATGAGGCGGGCAATCTCGACATTGACAGACTCTCACGAGAAACGCAGACACCGTTTTTGGACGTAGATTATGATACCATGCGTATTGTAAGCCATGAGGGTAGGCATCGAATGGCTGCGCTTGCAAAAGCAGGCGTAAAGCGTGTTGCGGTGGCGATTCGCTTTACAGAGAGCTCTTTGAGCAGGTATGACGCCCGCATTATGGAGGGCGAACACAAATTCAAAGGGCAGAGGTTTTCTAATTGGGACACGGCGACGCAGAGGGTTATAACGCGAACGAGCCATAATTCCGCCCTTGTCGGAACGCTTGTGCCTATAAATGCGGCGTATTCGGCGCAGCTCTCCGAGTTCACGAGTGAACGCGGGCTACGTTTCGCCCTTGATAATTCCGAGGACGGTAATTCGCAGACGCGCGGTAATTATTCCGTCGGACAAAGAGCGCGCTTTGCCGCAAACAATACGGGTATGCGCGTATATACCAAAGCAGAGGCGGCGGAGGTCATCAATTCTATCATTGAGGAGCGGCTTGTATTCGAGGACATCGGAATGCAGGGTGCGTTGCGCGGAAAAGATAGGCAGGCGGTCATTGACTACCTGTTCAGGAAGCTCAATACGGTCAAAGAGGGCTATCGCGGCGGCGTTGCGCTTCGTATTGCCGATTACATGATTGAGCATACCGTTCTTACGGATATGTATTCGGACAGCAACGGGGAAGTTTCCGAGGCAATGCGCAAGCTGTCTGTCTTGCGTCGATATATGCACAAAATTGACCTGCGGCACATTCAGGGCGAAATACAGTACAGATTTGACAAGAAAAACAGTATCAACCTCGTGTGGGGCGCGAAAGAGGGAGGAATTGCTCCCGATACGCTCCCGCAGCTTTTGGCGGAGGAGGGAATCTTCCTTGACGCGATCAACGAGGCAGACTGTTTCCTGCAAATGGTCGATATGTACGAGGACGCACGGGCGGCGGTCAACAACGCCACCGAACAGGTCATGCTCTCAACATACGGCGACGCTCGGACTATCAAAAACCTGCGTCAGCAGATTGCCCGCGACATTCTGAACGCTTACGAGCAGAAAGGCAGAAAGTCGAAGTACGCAAAGCTCGTCGAGAAGTACACGAAACAGATCGCCGAGCTCAAACAGCGGCTGCGTGAGTCAAACGCCAACAACAGACTCATCAATAGCATTGTGGATAAGGCGCAGAAAATGCGCGACCTCAAACTCGGCACGTTCCTCAACTCCACTCAGTACAAGAGCGAAGTTTTCAAAAGCTCGATTGAGGCTCTCGGAAAAATCAAGTTCAGGGGCAACTTTAATATCGCAGGCACGCGTAAAATCATGGCTGACTTGCGGACGTGGTACTCCAAAGAAAACCCTTTGCTTGCTGATAGCTACGAGGAGGGCATTGCCGAAATGCTTGACACGGTTGCAAACGGTACAAAGGGCTACACGAGGGACGAGCTGCGCATGATAAACAACATCATGGCTTACTTCACAAACTTTGTGGAGAAGTTCAATAAGGTTTATCGTCAGGGCAGGTGGGTTGACGCCGTTCCCGAGGCAACGCGGTACATTGATACCATACACAACAACGAGCAGGTCAAGGTTGGTCTGTTCAGGAAGATAGCGGGCTCAACGTATATGCAGACATTCGGTGATCCGATGTCTGTTGCTCGGCGTATGGATATGTACGAGAGCGGTTTCTATACCGAAATGCTTACGGAGCTGCGGGAGGCGGCTATTGACGCCGAGATCACCGAAATGGAGGTCAGGCAGGACTATGACGCTTTTCTGAAAAAGAACAGAAAGTATCTCTCGCAAGCTGCAAAACAAACGGTAGAATATCGCGGCGTGGCAATTCCGAGAATGCACCTTATCAGCCTGTATATGACGCTCAAACGAGCTCATGCGCAGGCAGGACTTGCGCAGAACGGTTTTGCGTTCACGGACGCAGACGGAAAGCGTGTTCGCGTGGACGGGTTTGCTCCCGATATAACGGAAGAAAGCGAACTCCGTGCCGCCGCCGTAGACGAACAGGCAAAAATCGCGGAGCTTTTGACGGAAACAGATAAAGAGTACATAGCGATTTTGGAAAAAGCCTTTAACGAGGACGCGAAAAAGCTCAAAGCGGACAGGGATATGCAGCGGCTTGGCTTTACCAACGCAACGGAGGACTACTACTACCCGATCAGGCGTGGGAATATCGCAAAGAACGTCGATACGTCCGATATTCAGGGCGAGCTTGACAGGGTGAGCAGCGCGTCTTTCAATAAGGACACCGTGCGCGGTGCGAAGCAGGAGCTTTATATCGAGGCTGCCGACGCGGTGTTCAACAGGCATATCCATGCGGTGGCGCAGTATGCTGCATTGTCGCCCGCCATTGAGACCTACAACAAGCTCTACAATTTGGATATAGGCGGAAATGCTAACAAGCCCGTCAGCGTTGCAACGGAAAGTGCGAACACATGGGCGAAAGGCAGCAGATACTTCTCAAAGCTCATATCCGACATTCAGGGAATACCCACCTCGTCAGGTGAGGGTATGCGCGCCCTCGGGTTTATTCGTGGCAGCTACGCAAAGTTTCAGTTGGGCGCGAATCCGAAAGTATGGGTAACGCAGTTGTCCTCCTTGTTTGCCGCGTCGAGCGTTCTTGACGCAAGCAGTATTGCGCGCGGCATGACCGTATCGGCGAAAGACGTTGATACATATTGCCCGCTTGCAAAGCTGCGCGCGCAGGACAATACGGCAGCTATGGCGCAGGGTGTTCTTGACAAGGTGGGCAGAGTCTCAAACGTGCTCATGGCTCCTATCGGAAAAATGGATAGGTTTGTTGTTCGCCGCCTGTTTGGTGCTTGTCAGGTGCAAGTGCAAAAGAACGGTGGTGCGAAAATAGGCACCGAGGCAAACAAGATCGAGGCGGGCAAGCTGCTGAAACGGGTTATCCTTGAAACGCAGCAGAACTCTCTCGCAACGGAACGCTCTGCTGCAATGCGTTCGGGCAATGAGATCATGCGTACAATTACGATGTTCTCGGCGGACAGCATGAAAGTCATTGGGCGCGTCATTGACTCGATAGGTGAGCTTTCGACGCTCAAAGCAAAGCTACGCATGACAACTGACACGGAGCGTCAAGCAACGCTGCGCACGCAGATCAAAGCTGCTCGCAAAAAGGTATTCAAGTCCGTAACCGCACTTGCCACCTCTGCGCTTTTCATGGCGGCTATCGCACAGCTTTTCAGTTGGCTTTACAACAAAGACAAGGACGACGACGAGACGGCGGGGCAGCAGATACTCGTGGACTTCATTGGAAATCTGTTTGGCGGTTTGCCTCTTATCCGAGACGTGTACACGCGTATTGCAGAGGGATATGAGCTCGATAATTACGCTTACTCTGCTCTCAATGACCTGCTCGACAGCGCGGTCAATTTGTTCGACACTATTGGCAGCATTGTTTCGGGAGAGGAAAGCTCGCAGACGGTTGCGTCGCGTATCAAGAATTTGGCTTATTCCATAGGTCAGATTTTCGGCATTCCGACGAGAAACATCTACAATGTGTTCTACGGGCTCACAAAGCGGATCAGTCCGACGACGGCGTATAAAATCGACGAGGCGTTCTATGCGAAAAACTATGTAACAGACCTCAATAAGGCGATTGAAAGCGACGATACGGACATGATCGCCATGCTCACGAGCATGATTTTCGGTGAGAGAATGGGGAATACGTCCATGAGCGACGCCGTGCGCAATAAATTCGTTGATCTGTACTCGAAAGGTTACTCGGTGCTACCTCGCAGCATAGGAGATACAATTACCTATGGAGGGGTAGAAATTCCGCTGACGGATCAGGAATATAATCGTTTCAGGGCGATTTATGCACAGTCCATGAAAGACCTTGAAAAAATGATGAGCAGCGGCACGTTTAACGTACTATCGGAGGAAACACAGGCAAAAGCCATAAAGCAGGTTTACGACGCATATTATTACGACGCGCTCTCCGACTTGGTGGGCATGGACGAACGCACGACGGTAGGCGAGCTGTCAAAATGGATAGAAATGAGCAGACTTTCGGTGGCTTTTACAGGGCTTTCCGATATAGAGTCGGACAAGAACTCAAAAGGTGAGACGATCGCTGGCTCAAAGAAAAAGAACACGGTCAAGTACCTGCTCGGACAAAACCTTTCAGACGGTGAGCGGCTGCTGATTCTTTGCTATCGCGGGTATTCCATTCAGGACGGCGATTATAAGGGGTACACGGCAAAACGTGCAAAGCGCATACTGTTGCAGTACATTTTGAAGCTGAACGGGACGCAGGCGGAAAAGGCTGCGCTCGCCGAAAAATGCGGGTTTACTGTCCGAAACGGCAGAATTATCAGAGATTTTTAGGCATTCTTTTGGTATTATGCCAAAACTATTGCCATTTCTTGCTGAATATGCTATACTATGTACGCTACACAACCAAATAACAAGTAGTGGGCTACATCTCGGCATAGGTGTATCCTTTATTCCCACTACTTTGTGGTTGTGTAGCAACAAACTGAGGGGTACATTCCAAACTATGCAGGGCGGCTCCTCTTTGGAGCCGCCCTTAATTTTTATCCCGAGAGGGAAAGGAGCCTATGCCATGAAATCAAGAGGGAAAAACAGGATCGCTGCTTTATTTTTCACAATCGCAACGCTTATTTGCTTTATGTTTACGCTTACGGCTTGCGGAGAGTCAGAGCCGAGATACGAAACGGCTGATTTGTCGGCGTCAAATTACTATGGTTATGTAAGTTTAGAGCTGCATTTTGACAATTTTGACGCAGTTTATGAGAGCACGGATTCTCTTGGCGTGGAAAAATATCGACTTTTTTGTGCGGGGCGTATTACAGCAAAGCGAATAGGGAATTATCAGTTTGAGTATGCCTCCGTAACGGTTGATATAGCAATCGAAAATGGGTGGAATGTGAGTCTGCAACAGGCTAAAATTCCGCTTGATTATGACGGGAATGGCGAATATTCGTTCTATATGGAAAAAACGCTTATGACGTCGTTTGTAAATAACACATTTACGTCAGATGATTGTGAGATACGGGTTACGAGCGCGTCGGGTACGGTACGCATATACGAATAATGGATATTGTATTTGTATTGCTTGCAATCATTCCGTGTGCCGTGGCTATATTTTGGTGCTTTGAACTTGGCGGCGGGAAGAACGGCTCAATCGGTTTTGGCATTGGAGGAATAGTGTGTTTATTCCTTTCAGGTGCTTTAATAATTGGTGCGTGGAGGAGCGCGGCGGGCGATGACAGGCTATATTTTGTGATAGCTTCGGTTGCTTTAATAGTGTTCTCCGTCGTGCTGTACACAATATGGAAACGTAAAAAGTAGGCTGTACGAAACTGTACAGCCTTTTTTCTGCCGTTTGATTGCGTTTCGCCCCCCGTTTTGAAAAATAAATTGCGACTAAACGGCGTTTAATCTATGTTATCATAGATAATAGGAGGTGCACAAACAGATGTTGAGCATAACGCCTGCTGTGAAATCTGATATTACGCATATCGTTTGTCCTCATTGCAAAGAGAAACTCGCCCGCGTCGGCTTGAATAAAAGCAGCAAGATTGACGGGTTGACGTTCAAGTGCAGGAAGTGCGGCAAGCTGTGGAACGTGAAAACTGAATAGCTTGTGCGAATGCACGGTAAACATTATTTTGTGCCAAAGTCCCGAGAGACAGAGCCCTATATGCCAAAAGCGGCAATAGGGCTTTTTTTTTCTCAAAAATCTGAAAAAAGGAGGAGACAGCTTTTATGAAACCGAGCAGAGATAACAGGTACGCTACGAACAAGGGCGGCATTATCAAGGCTCCCAAGTCCGTGGGCTCCGATTCGCCAAAGGCTACGGTCGTAAAGGGCAACGATCTTCGGAGCGGGAAAAAGAGCGGCAAAAAGTAATCTATCCCAAAATTTGAAAGGAGGAACAGACGATCATGGAAAAAGAGAAGAATATCGACCTCGACGAAGAAGAAAAGGACGGCGTTCAGGGCGAAGAAGCTGACGACGAAACCGAAAAGGACGACGAGTTCGAGTATGATGACGACGGGAATATCATTATTCCCGACGTAATCGAGGACGAAGATCAGGACGAGGACGGCGACGATGACGCCGCCGATACCGATGACGACACGGACGACGAGGACGAGGGAGAGGGCGGCTCCGATGACGAGGATAAGGAGGCGCCGAAACCTGCGGCTGAACCCGAGGGCAAGGACGAGAAAGACGCGCAGATCGAGTCTCTGAAAAAGGAGCTTGACGCTTTGAAAGCGCAGAGCGCGGACACGCTCGCAAAGCTGGGTGTAAAGTCGGAAAACGTGTTGGAGGGGCTCGAAAAAGTGGCTGCCGAGTCGGACGATATGTCGCTCGACGAATATCGAAAGAAAAAGGCAGAGAGCCAACGTGATGACGCTGCAAGGAAACTCCTGCAACAGGCAGAGTTCGAGAAGAAAATGCTGTCTGACTTTGCGGAGATTCAGCGCGAGTTCCCCGAAACCCGAGGTCTGAAATCTCTCCGAGAAATCGAGAATCTCGCAAAATTCGGGAGATTCAGAGACTTGGGACTGTCCCCGAAAGAGGCATATGCTGCGGCAAACCCCGACAGCGTGCGAAAGAGCGTCGCGGCAGCGACGAAACAGCAGTCGTTAAACGAAACGAAAGCTCATCTCAAATCTGCCGTGCCTGCGGGCTCCAAAGATGACGGTATCTCTATCACGAAAAAGGAGCTCCGCGAATGGAGAGATCTGTTTCCGAATCTGACCGATAAGGAAATCAGCAAGCTCTACCGAGAATCAGCAAAAAAATAAAAAGGAGATTTTTCAATGTTCAAACTCATCAAGATAGAGAACGCGAGAATGAACGTGCCCGAGCCTGTTTTCCATGAAGTAACGGCAAGCGAGGCGGTCGTAATGGGCGAGGCTCTCGTTCTCACAAGCGGAAAACTCACGAAGTGCGGAGCTACGGCAAAGCCCGAGTTTATCGCTATGGCAGACTGCGCGGCGGACGCGACGAATCGCCTTATCCCCGCAGCGCGCGTGGAGCCGAATCAGCTCTACGAGGTGCCCGTACAGGCGGCTCCTACGAGCCTCGTTGAGGGCAGCAAAGTAACCCTGCACACGGACGGTTTGCAGGTAACGGCGACGACCACGAGCGGCGTTGTAACGGTTGAAAGCCTCAACGGTGCAGCGGCGGCGGGAGATATTATCGTCGTCAGGATCGTATAAAGGGAGGTATAGACAACAATGTCGAATTTCATTTACAGCGCAATGTCGGGCAAGAACGATCCCATGTTCGGAAAGTTCGAGCACCCGATTAAAGCACTCATCGAGAACGAGTCAAATCTCTGCGAGAAGCGCAAGACCATTCTCGATACTCTTTTCAACGTGGAGAAGTCCAACAGATACGCCGAGACGATCATGGGCGAGTCTGACTTCTCGACGTTCATGAGCAAGCAGGAAGGTCAGGGCGCGGAGAACGACAACGTGGAGCCCACGTTCAAAAAGACGATCGAGCACATCGAGTTCGCCAAAGAGTTCACCATTACACGAAAAATGGCGGACGACGCGAAGTTCGGTATGGGCGCGGATATGAAGAACAAGCCCCGTAAATTCGTTCGCGCTTATTACAGAACGCGCGTTGAAATTGCGGCGCAGGCACTCATTCATGGCTGCGAAAAGTCCATGAAGTACAACAAGGCAGACGTCGATCTCACTTCGGCGGACGGGCTTTCCCTTTTCAACAAGTCGCACCCGTTCTCTACGGACAAGATGAAAGGCAAGACGCAGAGCAACTACTTTTGGGGCAAAATCACCGAATCGGCGGGAGCTCTCGAAGAGGCTCTCGGCGAGCTCGCAAACAAGGTAAGGAACTTCAAAGACGAAAACGGCAAAGTCATGGGGTTTGTTCCTGACATCGTGATCGTGCCCTGCAATCGCCCGAAGCTCGAAACGATGATGAAGAAAGTCATCGGCTCCGAGCGAACGGTTGGCAGCGATTACAACGACATCAATACGCAGTACGGGAATTGGACGCTCGTTGTTCTCGACGAGTGGGAGGCTACGGACGACAGGTTCATGGTGATGTCCGACGCGGCGAACAAAGACCTGCTCGCAAATATGTTCTACAACCGCGTCCCTCTCGACATCAGGAACGGTATCGACGATCACACCCGCAACTTCTTCTGGAACGGGTATTGCCGTTTCGGTGTAGGCTTTACAACGTGGAAGCACATTGCTCTTGCTGTAAATGCCTCGTCGGAAGTTAGCGGCGCAACCGCGCTGTAAGAGCACAAGCATAAACGGGAGGTAGGTCATGAATGTAGCCGAGCTTTACTTGCAGACAGCACATTTAGGGTTCGAGACCACTCTCGAAGATAGCGACAGGTTTTACTTCGCGGCAAATCGTGCTCTGTTGCAGGTCTGCAAAGTCAGACCTGCAATAAGGCATTGCGTCATCAATCACAAGCCGCTTGCAAATCTGATAGGCGAGAATACGTTTTCGCCGATTGAGAAAATCGACGACATAACCTATGAGGCAGAGGACGCGAAAGCGTACTATTTCGAGGCGGACGGAAACGGTATATTGTATCTTGAAAAGTACAATGCGGACACGGGGGAATGGAGCATTTTCGGCGAAGTTCCGCTGCAATCAAAGCAGACTTTCGTGCCATATAAAGGCTTTATCAAGAAACAGGGCGAGTTTGTGAACGGACGTATTCGCCTGCGTTTTACGGGCGAGTATCTGTACTCCATAAAGAACGTGGCTTTATATCAGTATCTGTATAGCGGAGAGGTGGCGGACATTCCCGCCTATGCAGCATATACGAGGTACGATGTAAAAAAGCTCGTTTCCGACTTTATGGCTTTGTGTTGTCCTCCGATCAAAGAGGCGGAAGAAAACACTCTGCTCAATCAGGAGTACGAGCAGGAGGGCGACAGTATCATACTGTTGCCTTATGATAGGCGCGGTGTGTACAAGGTGCTGTACGAGCACCGTCCGACAGCGATTGAAAACACGGGCGCAACGACGGAGGACACGCAGGAGCTTGATCTCGACGAGGAGCTTTGCTCTCTTATGCCCCTGCTTGTAGCCGCGTATGTGTGGATCGAGGACGAGCCCGAAAAGTCCGAGTATTACATGGGGCTTTACAGAGAGCGTGTGCAGGAGATCGTGGTCTCACACAAGAATACTGCACCCGTCTTAATAAAGAGCACAAACGGGTGGTAAATCAGCATGGCATACAAAACGAGCAAAAACCTATTGACCGAGAAAGACGTCTATAATCGCTATTACGGTGATTTCAGAGGTGTGGACTTTTCAAGCGATCATACGCAAGTTCACGAGCGACGTCTTGCCTACATGGTCAATATGTTCAAGGACTATCAATCGGGGCAGGGGCAGGCAATCGAGACGATTGCGGGTTTCAGGCGGCGCGTAGTGCTGCCCGAGGCGAGCGAGATTTACGGTATTTTCAATTTTGCGCGCAAGGACGCGGAGGGGAACACCGTTACGGACGTGCTTATTCACGCAGGCAGTAAGCTCTATCTGTGGGCGAACTACCCGAATACAGTCAACGTCATTCTCTCGGACACAATCGAGGTGCCTGCTCCGACTTCGACAATTAACGGCACCCATACGTTTAAGCAGATTCTTTCGGAAAACATCGGCGAGGTTGTCTCTCTTGCCACTATAAGCGGCGATGATCTGACGCCAACGGTGAGCTACAATTCCGAAACGCATGAGCTCACCTATGCAAGCAGCACGCTGACCGAGGGAGAACGGCTCAATATAACGTACAAAGAGGGTGTAATCAAGACACAGGACGCCCTTTACAGCGATATGAACAATCGCAAAAGCGCGTCCTTTATTTTCAACAACAGGCTGTACATCATCGACGGGAAAAACTACCTCTTTTACGACGGCGACACGGTAAAAAAGGTCGTTGACAGCGCATATATCCCGACAACGTATATAAACATCGTTCCGAGCGGCGAGAACGCCGATACAGGCGTTGAATATGAACAGAGGAATATGTTGCAGCCGAAGTTCAAACACACGTTTATCGCCGACGGAACGACGACGGACTTCTATCTGAACGAAAACCTGCTCGATGAGGTGTCGGAGGTCAAGGTGTACGGCGTCGTCAAGTCTGCTGGTACCGATTACACGGCAGACCTTGCGAACGGCGTCATCAAGTTTACAACGGCTCCCGCAAAGCCGCAGGACGTCGTGCAGGTGGCGGGAGGAGACGGCGCAGAGAACGTCATGTACCCCGAATTTTATGCGGGTATAGAGGTAACAGCGAAAAAGACATATACGAGCGTTTCAGGCGTAACAGAGGAGACGGACAACATCGCAACGCTCATCACCGACTGCACACTTGCTGCTATCTACGATAACCGCGTTTTTCTTTCGGGAAACCCGAGCTATCCGAATCACGTTTTTTACTGCGGGCGGAACAGCACGGGCTTTGCCGATCCGTCGTATTTCGGCGTTCTGAACTATATGCAGGACGGTGTGGGAATATCGCCTATCACAGGCATGGTGGTCGTTGCAGATACGCTCATGGTGCTCAAAGGCGATACGCAGCAGGACGGCTTGACGTACTTCCATACGGCGACCGATTCGGGCAATGACATACAGCCGCGCATTTACCCCGCACAGCAGGGGTTGAGCGGATCGGGCTGTCTCGGGGCGTGTATCAATTTCTTGGACGATCCCGTGTTCGTTTCTCGTCTCGGCGTTGAGGGCGTCGGGCAGCTCTCCGTTCGGTATGAGCGCGCGGTCGAGCACAGGTCGAGCCTGATTGACGCAAAACTCGTCAATATGAATTTGGAGACGGCAGTCTTGGAGGAGTGGAACGGCTATTTGCTGCTGCTTGTGGACGGCAATATCTTCATGGCGGACAGCAGGCAGCGGTACACGCACGACATCGGCGTGCCACAGTACGAATGGTACTACATTGAGGGTGTAGGCGTGTACGACGGACAATATCCCGAGTACACCTATTCGAGCTCTATTTTCGAGGAGCTGCAAGGTGCGTCTGTGCATTATTGCACAAAGTGTAAGAAAGGCGCGAAGTATTGTACCTGCGGAAACGACGACAACATCATTGAGTTGCCGATACGCCTTGCAAATGCCGTCTATTACGCCGATACGAACGAGACAAAAGACCTTACGGGAACGGTCGTAAACGCGCCCGATGACAGCGGGAATGCGACGACGGAGGTTTTTGACGAGGGTGTTACCGTTCAGATAGGAGAGGAGGACTATACGCTCGGCGTGTATTTCACTGTGCACGAGGTGTATGACTTTTTCACAGGCGATTTGACGGGCTACGAGGCGTATCTGTGCGAGGGTAAAGGCAATCATATCGGCGGTGTATTCCGTAAGGCAACGACCGTCAAGAGTATGTTTGACAACATCTTTTTCGGTACGGAGAACGGCGTCGTCTGTTCGTTCAACTTCGATATGCGGAACAGTCAGGGCGAGATTCCGAGGCAGTATTATACGTTTGACGAGCGGACGATTTACAGCGGGTGCGCAACGAAAATGGACTGCTGCGACATTCCGCACCTCACGAAAAGCACGATCAAAAAATCGACAGTCATCAAGACAAAATCGTTGAGCTCGTCCGCAGCAAAAATCAAGGTCAGGACGAACAGAAAGGCATACGAGCAGATTGCGCGTATCAATAGCAGCCTGTTTTCGTTCGACGACATGGACTTTACGGACTTTACGTTCAATACGACGGAGCAAAGTCTGTTTGCTATCAAGGAAAAGGAGAAAAAGTGGGTTGAGAAGCAGTATTACATCTACTCCGATGAATACATGAAGCCGTTTTCTCTGTACTACGTCTCTTTCCGCTATCGTGTTGTCGGACGGCTCAAAAATTAAAGGGAGGCTACACACATGAGTCTGAAAAAACTCACGAATATAACACCTGCCGAGCTGAAATCGAAAGGCGTTGTATCTCTCGCCGATAAGCCGAACTCGGCGGCGTCATATGGTGTCGGCGGGCTGTCTCCGACGGCTCTCAAACTGTGGTTCGATCAGTTAAGCAAGCTGCTCGCCGACAAAATCAACGCCATTCAGGACGCTTTGAGCGGCGACAACGCGGCGGAATATATCAAGCTGATTCTGACGGGGCTTGACAGCACCAACGAAACGGGAGAATACAGCCTGCAAGACCTTTGCGACGCTTTCAAAAACGGAAACTTTGCGGAGTATTTGCAGCTTTACGGCTCCGCCGCAGCGGAGAATTTGAGCTCGTTGCAGACAATCATCAATGCTTTTGCGTTGGATATAAGCACGGCAAAAGAGACAGCAGAGGACGCAAAAGACGCGGCAGAAACCGCAGAGAACAACCGAATCACCGCAACGGCTGTTGAATATCAGGAGGGAACGAGCGGGACATCTGCGCCGACAGGTGCGTGGTCGTCGGCAATTCCTGCTGTGCAAGAGGGGCGTTACTTGTGGACGAGGGTTACACTCACTTTCGCAAGCGGAGCTACTGCGGTATTTTATTCCGTCGGCAAAATCGGTGCGAGGGGCGACGATGTTTACAGTTTTGTCATCAGGGACGGCAATCTGATTCAGGTCAAAGCCTCGGCTGCGGACGATAACGTGCAATACGGGATAGACGATTTCGGCTATCTGAATGTAAAAATCAATTTTTAAGGAGGGCATGAAATGCCAAGCACAACTCTTAACTTGGGGCGAGTAAAGGGCTCCATGTGGTACACGGGGACGGCGGACAGCAATGTTGACATCGCCTCCGCGCTGACCTCCGCGGGCTATACACCTATCAAGCTCGATATGTACCTGAATACGAGCAACGGCAACGTCTATCAGTATGCGCCCGTGGACGACGGGCTGCAATGGACGCTGAAAGGAAACCTGCGCGGCGCAAAAGGCGAGGGTTTTCAGATCAAAAAGACCTACGCAAGCGTATCTGCAATGAATGCGGGATATGCAAACGACGGGCTTCCTGTCGGCAGCTTCGTCATGATTTCAAGCAACGTCGAGGATCCCGACAACGCAAAACTCTACGTCAAAGGCGAGACCGCCTATACGTTCGTTACGGACTTTTCGGGCGCGCAGGGCGTCAAAGGTGAAACGGGCGATAAGGGCGACAAGGGCGACGCGGGGACTGCCGCAACAGTTCAGGTCGGCACGGTAACGACGGGAGCCGCAGGATCGCAGGCGTCCGTTACAAACGCGGGCAGCGCGAACGCCGCCGTCTTGAACTTCTCTATCCCCAAAGGCGACAAGGGCGATAAAGGGGACAAAGGCGATACGGGCGACGCCGCCACAATTCAGGTCGGCACGGCTACATCGGGCGCGGCGGGAAGTCAGCCGCAGGTTTCAAACGGCGGCACGGCGCAGGCGGTCGTCCTTAACTTTGTTATTCCGAAAGGGGACAAAGGAGATAAGGGCGACACGGGCGACAAGGGAGATGACGGTAAAACTCCGTCGTTTTCAGTGAACGCAAACGGCGAGCTCATCGCTACGTTTGAGTAAGGAGGTGCAACTATGTCAGAGGTAAATCTTGGGCGCGTGCAGGGCGGCGGAATATTCTATTCCACGGCGAGCTCGGGCACGAGCATTGCAAAATCGACACTTACACCGACAGGGCTTACACCGCTTGTCGGAGATAGCGTCGTGTTCTCAAATGGCGATCTGCGTAAAATTACGGCGGTGAGCGGTACGAACGTAACGTGCGGGAGCGTTGCTGCGAACTTCAAGGGCGACAAGGGAGATACGGGCACGACAAGCTCTATCGTAAAAACTGCCGCAGAGTGGGAGAGTCAAAACCCTGTTCTCGGCGCAGGTGTGTTCGGTTACGATTCGACGAACGACATTACGAAGATTGGCGACGGCACCACTGCATGGGCTGATCTCAATATGGTTGAAACGAAGCCGAAACCTACTTTTGCGGACTCTGATTGGGCGACAATCGCTGAATTGTCGGAAAACGGTCAGGCACAGTCGTTTTTCAGTGTCGGCGACGAAAAGACGATCTCTCTTACGACGGGCGAGCAGGTTACTCTCGTAATTCTCGGTTTCAATCACGATGATCTTACAAGCGGCGGCAAGGCAGGCATGACTATCGGCATGAAAAACCTGCTTGCAACTACCTACCGTATGAATGCGTCGAACACAAATGCGGGAGGTTGGGACGAAAGCGAAATGCGCACTTCGACAATGGCAACGCTGCTTTCACAACTCCCGTCCGATTTGCAGAGCGTGATTAAACAGGTCAATAAGAAAGCGACGGCGGGAAGTCAAAGCGAGAGCATTACGACCTCCGCTGACAAACTTTGGCTGCTTGCGATGTCGGAGATTTTTTCTGCCACGAGCATTGAAAATTCTACAACGACGACTATCAAAGATTACGCAGACACCTACAATGCAGAGGGTACGCAGTACGAATACTACGAAAATCTTATAGGGGACAACAACGGAGGGACGGCGACGAACTCATTGCTTATCAAAAAGCTGTCAAACGGAAGCGGCTCCGCGTACAACTGGTGGTTGCGCTCGCCTAACGTCAGTAGTAGCAACTCCTTTCGCTATATCAGTTCGTCGGGCGTTGTCAGCAGCTTCGTCGCGAACTCCACCTACGGCGTGTGCTTCGGCTTTTGCGTTTAATCTATCATCACACATATCCGCGCCCTTGTATGGGCGCGGAAAGAACAACAAGGAGGTAACTCATGACATACGGATTCAAAAATGCGCCGACCATGCCACGGTCAAACGGGGACGGGCTCATTGCAACTGCGCTTGACGGCGTGGTTTATACCGAAAATAGCCGTCTGCACGTCAAAGGGAACACGGCGCACTACGTCTATAAGCCCGACGGCTCGCCCGCAGGGTGGTACGCACGCAATATCAAGACCTGCGACGACATTTATCTCGGCGTCGGTGCAAGCCCGACGATTGACCTCGAAAACATCGTGATTAAGAACGCGAGCGTATGGAGCGCAATCAAGCAAGAGGAGCCCGAGGAAACCGAGGAGGAGTAAAGCAAAATGTCGGTACTTAAATCAAAGCGCGGGGAAAGCGCAATGCAGTTCCTTGAAACGGCGCGGGAGCTCGAAGTGTACACGATACGTCAATGCGCGAGATTCCCGAAGCGGTTTATGTTCCTTATCACAAAGGACATCGTTGCACTCTCAAAGGCTGTGTATAACAACGTCAAAGCCGCAAACAGCGTCTATCCGACGAATGCGGCAGAGGTGCAGTTGCGGCGCAATTACCTGATTGCGGCAAATTGTGAGCTGCAATGCCTGATTTCGCAGCTTGACATCGCCCGAGACTTTGTGCGAAGTACCGCAGACAACAAACCGATTCAAAGCGGAGTATGGCAGAAGTGGATAGACCTTGTAACGTCCGAGGCAAAGCTGATCTCGGCGTTAAAAAACAAGGACAAAGAACGCTTCAAAGCTCTGCTATGAATGCAGGTCATGCGCCGCAAAGTATTGCCGAGCGGCTCCGCGAACAACTGGTGGTTGCGCTCGCCTAACGTCAGTAATAGCAACAACTTTCGCTATATCAATTCGTCGGGCAATGTCAACAACAACAACGCGAACAACACCTACGGCGTGTGCTTCGGCTTTTGCAACAAAGTTATACTCGACAAAGTAACCTTTATGGTGAAATCAATGTATTTGCAAAAGGGGCGCATAACCTTTCCGCAAGGATAAATAAATACCCCGATGTAGTCGATCGGACGCTTCTTGCATTGCCGCTTATCGTGGTAAAGCGGTTTAATGGTCGGTACTACGGGCAATCGGAACTCCACGACGATAAACAGGTTGTACGGGGTAATACGTCAAATGAACAGCAAAGAACGGCATGAGGCGCGGTATCAGCGCAGGAAAATGAAACGTCTGTTGCGCAAGCGGCAAAAAGAGGCGAGAAATGGGGACTTTGACAAAGTGTTCACTTTCGATAATCTCTATACGGCGTTCAGAAAATGCTGCCTCGGTGTTGGTTGGAAAGCGAGCACGCAACGATTCAAGGCGAACGCGCTGCAAAATGTCAACGACATCTGCCACTCTTTGCATAACGGTACATATAAGAGCCGCGGTTTCTATGAGTTCGACATCGTGGAACGTGGCAAGGAACGGCACATAAAAAGCGTGCATATCTCCGAACGAGTCGTGCAGCGGTGTTTGTGCGACAATGCGCTTGTCCCCATGTTCAGCAGGTCGTTTATTTACGACAACGGGGCGTGCATGGCAAATAAGGGAATAGATTTTGCGGTAAGGAGGCTTACTTGTCATCTGCAAAGATATTTCCGAAAGCACGATACGGACGGTTATGCGCTGGTGTTCGATTTCTCAAAGTATTTCGACAACATCGCACATGAGCCGTTAAAGGCGACGGTCTGCAAGACATTTTCCGATCCGCGCATAGTGAGGCTTGTGAACGGCTTTATAGACGATTTCGGAGACATCGGTCTCGGGCTCGGCAGTCAAATTTCGCAGGTATCTGCGCTTATGTACCCGAACAGGCTCGACCATTTCGTTAAAGAGGTGCTGCGCATAAAAGCCTACGGTCGGTATATGGACGACGGGTATCTTGTTCATGAGAGCAAGGAATACCTGCAAGGCTGCCTGCGGGAGATACGCCGAATCTGTGCGGAATTAGGGATAAAGCTAAACGAGAAGAAAACGCAGATTGTAAAGCTGTCTCGCGGGCTGAACTTCCTGAAACGCAGATTTATTCTGACGGAAACAGGGAAAGTGATAATCAAACCCGCCCGCAAAGGTATAACGAAAATGCGGCGAAAGCTACGGACTTTCAAGCGGTGGCTTATTGCGGGAAAGATGAAGATTGAGGATATACGGACATCGTACACCTCATGGAAAGGACACATGAAACAATGCAACGCCTATCGAACGGTTTTGAGCATGGACGCCCTGTTCGGCAAACTGTTCCCCGAGGCGGCGGAGTTTGGATAAAAGACAGGAGGTGTGCAATGAATGCGTCAATCGCAAAGGCGCGAGCACTTGTTTGTGCTTGTGTGGACAAACAAAGGGAGAACGAGCTCATTGTCTGCACCGCAGCGGAGATTTACAAAAACCTTGTGCGAGCCGATGAGTGCAGCTTATCCGACGCAAACGAACGCGTTGAAAGGCAGCGTTTCCAACGCGAGGCAATCGTCGGTTGCCGCGTGCTTGCGGGGCTGTCCGATAGTCTTTGCAGCGAGGAAACACGGGGCAATCTTTGCGGACGAGCCGCCGAAGTCCGTCGTCTGACGGCAGCATGGCTGAACGGTGAAAAAAGACAAGCACAAAAAGGAGCAGGGAGATGAAAATGGAATACAAGTTACTCAACGGCAACGGAGGGGTGATTCTGACGAGGACACCCGAGCTCATCGGTGATATGCTGTACATATCATTCACGGGTGCGCCCAACAAGGCAACAGCTATCTTTGAACGCAGCGACGGGGAGAGCGCGTACAGGGCTCTTTCTGACGGTCTGTGCGGCATTGAGAGCGATTGGTTGGACGGCTCGATAAAGGTTACGGTCGCCGTTCTTGACGGCTCTGTGCGGGCGCAGCGGTGGTTCTGTGAGGGCTTTTGCGCAATGCGTATCAAAGAATACAAAGGCGTGCTCATCTATCCTGATGACATGGATATTCAGAAGAAGATCGCAAAACTGCAAGAGGAGGTCTCCGACCTTACGACGGCAAACAAAGAACTTTCGGACAAATACGCGGAGCTTGAAACAAAACTCAACAAGCTGCTTGAAGGTTACGACATTGTATAGGAGGTATTCTGCAATGGCAAAGTCAAAAAGGTTGTTTTTTCGCTGCGTTCTTTGCGCAGCACTCGCGCTCCTGTTCGTCGGCATAATCTGTTTCATCGGGGCTGGTACCGCGTCGGTTGCGCACGCAGAGGAACTGCCGCAAGACGGCACCGAGATTGTGCAGGAGGAACAGGAGGGGCAGGCAGAGCCTGCGCCCGTTGAGCCCGTAGAGGAGCCTACATTCTTTGACAGAATTTGGGAGTGGGTAACGGCGAACGCGACGGAAATTCTGACCGTTCTCGGCGACATCGTGCTTATCGCTTGTCTGATTGCGCAGAGGGTGAAGCAGAAAAAGAAGCTCGTCGAACTCGGAACGAATATTATCACGGTCAAGGACGACGTTGCAAACACGGTGAGCTCGCAGAAAAGCGTTGTAAGCGTTACGAACGAGCTTATTGAGGGCTATAATAAATTCGAGAAAGCCCTGAACAACTTTGACGCTACCGAAAGCGAGCGATACAAAACTTTGCTCGCAGCGTTCGCGCAGACAAAGGCTATACTCGAAATTCTTACGACGGTATATGCGAACTCGAAAAATATTCCGCAGGGCGTCAAAGACCTTGTAAACCTGAAATATGCAGACGTACTGAAACTCGTCGGAGATGATGATAAGCTCAAAGAAATTGTCGAGCCTGCGGAAGAAACGGCAGAGGTGAGCAGCAATACGGAGGGATAAGCCATGCAAAGAACAACGAAAGGGAAGATACTTAAAATCTCCGCGCTCGTTCTCGATGTAGGTGCTCCTCTCGCGGCTACAATATCGCAATTCCCTGTGTGGGTGGATAGGAGCGCAGGGGCTACTGTGTCGGGCTTGTTCGTTCTGTTCGCGTTTCTGTCGGCAATTCCGTTTTTTAAGCAGATCAAGGCTTATTTTAAGTCGCCGTCTGCGTGGGTAATGTGGTGCGTCATCTTCGTCGCACTCATCGCGCTACGGGCAATCATAGATGAGATAATCGTGATTTGCATGATCGGAGCTGTGGCAAACGTTATCGGTGCGGGACTTTACAAGCTCGGGGATAAATACGATCCACCGAAGAACAACGGCGGAGGGAATGGAAATACAGGAGGTAGCCCGTAATGGAGCCTATAAAACAAAATGAGTCTGGGCGTGACAGGGAAGAAAAACCGCGTAACCTCGGAGAGGTTATAGAGCAGACGACGGCAAAGAAAAAGCGAATCGTTCGCGGTGTCATGAACTACTTTGGTACTGCCGTCGGAACGTTCATTATCTTCGTCGCAATCGTTGTTTCCACGACCGATATTACGGTCATGACTGCGTTTGATTGGACGGTACTCGGGCTGTCGTTCTTCGTATTTATGTTTTGCGCGTATGCGATGTACATAAACGGATCGGGAAACGGTATTCGGGCAGGAAGAAAGAGCGAAACGTATTTGACGGCGAAAAAACAGTATGATGACTTGAAAAACGAGGTTATCACGAGAAAAATGCAGGGCAGGCTTCCTGAATTTTGCCGATATTATATCGAGGAGGAGCTGCGAAACACCCGAAATTCTCTCCTGACGGAGGTCGGCATAGACTTTGCCGTGTATCAGGAGAGATACGTCGGAAAAGACAAAACAGAGCTTGAACAGCTTACGATCCTTTCAAAATCGCAGGTCGAGGCGATTGTTTCTGCAAACAATATCAAGCCTATAAAGCTCACTCCCGAGATGATATTGAAACGCGGCAGAGGCTCTCTGCACAGAAACCCGCTCGGTATTGAGCCGTCAAAGAAACGCAGGATAGGTTATGTGTGGAAGTTCGTTTCCACGTTCGCCGTTGCCGTTTTAATGGTCGGCATAACCCTAAACCCGAAATCTGACCTCACATGGGGGACTTTCGCGGAGTGCATATTGAAACTGTTTCCGATTGTTCTGAATGGGTTTACGGGGTATAAAAGCGGCTATGAAAACATTGTCGTCGATACCGTGAATTACATGAACGATCAGTCCGATTTAATGCGGCAGCTCATACACTACGTCGAGGAAAACCCTATGGCAAAACCGCTCGTGGACGCGGCGGAGGTTGCAGATGAAGAAGAACAGAAAGCCGCCACGTCTACTGCTCCCGCTTTGGAAGCAGCCAAAACCGCCGATGTCGTGGATCCTTCGTCTATATGATTGGGCGGTCAGCCTTATCAAGTATATCGGCTCCGCGTTGAAAGATTGGCGGAATTGGCTCATCTTCGCTGCCGTGTACGCTGTCATGATGTCTCCGACGTGGGCGGGGTGGCTCCTATATTTCATTACAGGCAACTCGTGGCACCTGACATATTCCTCCGCGTATATGGCATTTTGGGCTCTGCCGCTTACGCCGCTTATACCTCTTTGTATCGCAATCACGCTTGGAATACGGAGGCTGTTTAGGTGATTTTTTCATCGGAAATAGCGCAAAGAAAACCGCTCGGAAAGGGCGGTTTTTCCATTATGCAAACAGTATGCAAATGCAATGCAAGTGCATAGCAAATGCAAAGCTCGTGCATACGGTTTGCTATGCAAATGCAATGCAAAATTATGCAAATAAAAATAAAATAAAATCAAATACAAAAAGAAAGAGAAATATAAAAGAAAAATCATACTGACTGACAGACTATAAACTATGAGGGGGTTACAGGGGGAGAATGTCGGTCAGTCGGTCAGTTTTCTTTTTTTGAAAATTTTTTTCTCGGTTTTACCGAGAACACGCCTGCACGCATTGAGGACTTTTGATAAACACTTGAAATTCGTGAAAAAGTGTGTTATAACTGAAAGACACTTTACACGAGAGGAGGAACGAAAGATGAGGGGAGTTAGATTCACTATTCGAGAAAAAGAGCGAGCCTTGAAAATGTGGCTCGGCGACCACGAGGACGTTCTCTGCGTGGCAAGGAAAATGAAGTGCACAGAGCAGACGCTCTACCGCTGGAAAAAGCGGTACGACGGGACGAGGGAGAGCTTGCAAAACAAGTCGAGCCGCCCGCATACGCCGCACCCGAACGCGCACACGAAAGAGGAGGAGGCGTATATACGCAGGCTCTTTGAGGAGCAGCCGAATATCAGCTATGCGGAGGCTCTCGGCGTTCTGCGGCAAAAGTATGCCTACTCGCGGACTTACTACGGCTTTTATCGGTATGTTGTCAAGAGCGGTATTCGCCCGAAAGAGCAGATCGAAAAGTATGAGCCGCAGCCCTATGAGACGCCCGAGATGTTCGGCGTCAAAATGCAAATGGACGTCAAGTACGTTCCGCGAGAGTGTTTCAGGGGCGCGGCAAAAGAGCGGTTGGAGGCGGGCAACGCGCGTTTTTATCAGTACACGATGATTGACGAGACGACGCGCGAACGGTTTTTATACCCTTACCCCGAACTGTCTGCGCGGGCGACGGCTGATTTCGTGAAGCGTGCGATTGTTTACTTCGGGTATCTCCCGCACATCATTCAGACGGACAACGGCGGCGAGTTTACAAACCGCAAAGACTGCAAGAAAGTACACATCTTGGACGAGCTGCTCGGCAAGCTGCGAATTAAACATCAGCTTATCAGGGCATATACTCCGCGCCACAACGGAAAAGTGGAACGATCCCACCGTACCGACGGAGAGAACTTTTACAGGACAATGACCTTTGAGACCTATGATGAGCTCAAAGAGAAAATGGCAGAATGGAACATCAGATACAACAACCGTCCGCACTCCTCGTTGCGGAACATAGAGGGGAAAAGAGTGTGGTTTACGCCGCTGCAAAAGAGAGCCGAGCTAATGGCTGTTCTGAATGCGGGGCAGACGGACACTCCGCGCGTGCGGTTTATCAAGCGCAAAACTGCATGACTGCCGATAACGGCATGAAACCTCTGCTCATAGCAGGCAGGGGAATTTTTTGCTGCCCGCAATCATGTGCGAGCGAGGGGACAAGGGCACATCAAAGTCATTTTCAAGGTCAGGCTCCCGACAGAGGGGGCTTTTTCTCTGCTCCGAATGGTCGTAACAAAAAATTTTTTAGAAAATTTGGAAAAGTTACTAAAAAACGATTGACAAATCACAAATTTTTTCACAAACCCTATTGACAATACATATAATCGGTGTATAATAGTTTTA
>ENA-UONV01000468-UONV01000468.1-human-gut-metagenome-genome-assembly--contig:-CS4-NODE-468-length-47724-cov-10.434748_pt1 | contig 47724 bp, 43 predicted proteins | sample MGYA00242461_ERZ724008 | MGnify/ENA metagenome assembly ERZ724008 | reverse complement strand
AGGGCAACTGGTACGCCGTTAAATACAACGGCAAGACCGGCTATGTCAGCGGCGATTATATGCGCCTTGTTCCCACAACAACATACAGCAGCACAAAAAACGGCACCGTCAAGGATAACGGCTCCAACCTCAGAATGGGACCCAGCACGAGCTTCGGCGTCGTCAAGACCGTAAACAGCGGTTCAAAGGCCACGATAACCGGCATGTATGGCAGCTGGTACGAGATAAAGGTCAATGGCGAGTACGGCTACATGTACAAGACAGGCATCTCACTCGGCACATCGAACTCCGTCCCCGCACCCAAGCAGACCATGGACGCTGCCGGCTATGTAAACGGCGACTCCGTGCGTCTGAGAAGAGGACCGTCAACGGAATATGCGACCCTCGGCTATTACGACAGGGGAACGAAGGTCACAATAACCGGCAAGACCGGCAGCTGGTATGCCGTTACCATTAACGGCACAAAGGGCTACATGTCCGCAGATTATATAAAGCTCAAGAGCGATAAGACCGATGGCGGCTCCGGCACGGAGCTCGGCAGACAGATAGTTGCCACCGCAAAGCAGTATCTCGGTGTGCCGTATGTCTACGGCGGCGCATCGCCCAAGGGCTTTGACTGCTCAGGGCTTGTTTACTATGTCTACGGTCAGTACGGCTACAAGCTCCAGCGCGGAGCGGGCAGTCAGTACAGAACCGACGGTACGCCAGTCGATAAGTCAGACCTCCAGCCGGGCGACCTCGTGTTCTTCTCGGATAATGTCGACCCCATCGGCCATGTCGGAATGTATATAGGCGACGGGCAGTTTATCCACGCATCCACCGGCAAGGGACAGGTAATAATCACCGACCTCGACTCGTACTACTACGCCGAGCATTACACCGGCGCAAGAAGAATTATATAGTTAAAAATCGTCCGTGAAATTCACGGACGATTTTTAATATCATCGGAATAATATTAGAACTTATCGCGTCTCTTTCTCTCGCAGATAAAATGGCGGTCTCCGTCATCGGGGTATAGGAAGTTGCTGAACTGCTCGGGGTCGATCTCAACAAGCCTGTCTGTCTCTGCCCGGTTAAGAAGCACGACCTGCAAGCACACGGCGGTCTCTTGGTCGTCCATGTCCTCACTTGCGTCTATAAACATCATGTATTAGTTGCGCTTGCCGAGCGCACACCTGGGAGAGCTCATCTTGTAGTCGCTTGCGCCTGCGGTGACCAGCTTCCAAAAGGGGTAAGCCTCGTTCGGAGCGTACAGCAGCGCATCGATGTGCGGCTCCATGACCACCGAATGCAGCAACCGACAGTCGTCCTGCTTGAAGTAAGTGTCATAATGACTTATAAGAGCGTACATTTTCTTTTGGTTCATATCATGCCCGCCTTTCTTGCTTTTGCACTATCATAGCATAAAATTGCCAAAAGCAAAGGCTTGCGTCAATATTTGTTACCATTCTGCAACTAATGCATATTAAATAACTAAAATAAATGATTATTATTTAAATTAAATAATCAAAAGCGTTGACTTTAAAAATCAAAGATGCTATTATAAACACAAAGCTGCTGACGGCACAGCAGTGAGTTTTATGAATTCCCCCCCAATCCCCCACATATTTTATTTTGTAAAAAGAGCAAGAAAGCAGCCTGTCACCGGCAAGACAGACTGCTTTCTTGTTTGCATTGAAAAGCCGGCAAATGGGCTCTATTCACCGGCTTTGCTATCAGGTTACTTGTAAATTACTTGCCGAAGTAGCGGTTCAGCAGACCCTCGAAGGCCTTGCCGTGGCGGGCTTCGTCGCGGGCCATCTCGTGGACGGTATCATGGATAGCATCGAGATTGTACTGCTTTGCGAGCTTTGCAAGCTCGAACTTACCGGCGGTCGCACCGTTCTCGGCGTCGACACGCATCTGAAGGTTCTTCTTGGTGGAATCGGTGATGATCTCGCCGAGGAGCTCCGCAAACTTTGCTGCGTGCTCTGCTTCCTCGTAGGCAGCCTTCTCCCAGTAGAGAGCTATCTCGGGATAACCCTCACGGGCAGCAACACGGCCCATTGCCAGATACATACCTACCTCGGAGCACTCGCCCTCAAAATTAGCACGCAGACCGCTGATGATCTCCTCCTGAACCTCGGCGGGGACATCTGCGCCGAACTGCTTGCCGACGCCTACAACATGCTCGGCTGCCCAGGTCTTGCCGTCAGCCTGGAGCATGAACTTGCTGCCGGGAACCTTGCACTGGGGGCAGAACTCGGGGGGAGTTTCACCTTCGTAAACATAGCCGCATACGGGGCATACCCATTTCTTCATAATAATATCCTCCAATAAAAATATTTTTATATTTAGTAAGGCAACGAAAGCCCTTACTCACAACAGTTTTTGCACAGGCCGAAATAACCCAGGGAGTGACCCTTGACCTTTCCGCCCATCAACTCCTCAACATTAGGATACCTTTTATCAATCGATAAATCAAGAAAAACATCGTCGACCCTGCCGCATTTTGTGCATACAAAGTGGGAGTGGTCGGAGGTGTTGGCATCGTACCGTTCCTCGCCGTTAACATGGCCGACGGTGATGATAAGCCCATCCTGCATCAGCACATTGAGGTTTCTGTACACCGTGCCGAGGCTGAGGTCGGGTATCTCCGGCTTTAGCTGCGAGTACAGCTGTTCTGCCGAGGGGTGAGCGGTGGTATTGCACAGCGCCTCGTATATCGCCGAGCGCTTTTTGCTTGTTCGCCGTACCTGCATTTAACTCACCTCTTAATAATGATTATCGTTACTGATAATATAGCACACACTTTTTCGTTTGTAAAGCCCCTTTTTGAAAAATTTTTATTTTTTCTTGCCTAAAGAGGGCAAATGGCTTAAAATGAGAGAGAAAAAACTTGAAGATAGGAGATATACAATGAAAAGACTGTTAAGCATGCTTTTGGCGGTCATGATGGTGCTGACGCTGATGGCTCCTGCTGCATTTGCAGACAATGAGACCACCACGCCCGGCACCGAGACCGGCGAGGTCGTCGACCCCGAGCCCGGCGAAACACCCGAGCCGCCTGCAGCGCCCACCATAGAGGTAACTGCGAGCAACAATCCGACCAGCGGCAAGGTCGTACTGACTTGGGCAGCCGTTGACGGTGCGGCAAAGTACGAGGTGTACCGCAGCGGCACAAGGACCGGCGAGTATAAGCTGTACTACACCACGACAAAGCTCAGCTACACCAACACCAGCGCATATGCAGGCTACTGGTACCACTACAAGGTCAAGGCGCTTGACGCAAACGGCGCTGAGGTCGTCACGAGCGACATCATCACCCAGTGCGCCGACTGCGCAGCACCCGTCATCACGGCAGGCAACAGAGCCTCCAACGGCAAGGTGACGCTCAAGTGGAAAGCGGTCTACGGTGCAGAGAAGTATGCTATCTACCGTGCCACCGCAAGAGACGGCGAGTATGTAAGACAGTATACCACCACCTCCACCAGCTACACCAATACGACCTCCAAGGCCAATGTTACCTATTACTATAAGGTAATGGCTCTTGCATCCAGAACCGCATCCGCAAACTCCGCATTCAGCAATATTGCCGCCCGTACCTGCGATGTTGCAGCACCTGTCGTCAAGGCCTCCAACAATGCCGAGACCGGCAAGGTCGTACTCACTTGGAAGCCCGTCGAGGGCGCAGCCGAGTACGAGGTCTACCGCAGCGGAACTAAAAACGGCACCTATAAGCTATATTGCACCACGAGCAACACAAAATATACAAACAGCGCCGCAAACGCCGGTTACACCTATTACTACAAGGTCAAGGCTATTTCCGCAGTTCTGCCCGAGGGCAACTCCGCATTCAGCACTGTTGTCTCACGCACCTGTGACTGCGCAATGCCGTCGTTTAAGGTGCTCAGCTACGACGATGACGGCACGCCCATCTACGAAATAAGCAACAACTCGAACGGCAACTCGATCTTCGTGTGGAACAAGGTCAGCGGTGCAGCAAGCTATAAGGTTTACCGTTCCGGCTATCAGAACGGCACCTACAAGCTTATCGGCGAGACCAAGAGCAACACATTTACCGATAAGACCGCTTCGGCAGGCTATTACTACTACTATAAGATTGTTGCCGTGTCCTCCAGGAGCAGCTACGCAGATTCGGCACCTCTTGCCTTCACCGCAGCACCGTTGTTCCCGCAGGCAAAGAACCTCAAGAATGTCAGCGACTCTACTGCCACTAAGCTTCAGTGGAGCGCAATAAAGGGCGTTGACGAGTATCTGATCTTCTACGGCGAGACCACTGCCGACATCTCCGAGATGAAGGCTCTTGCTAAAGTTGATACAAACTACTTCATCGATAACGGCATATACAAAAATTGCTGGTATGCGGTCGTTGGTATCAAGTACCGCTCTGACAGCACGATTGTCCCGTCCATGCCCGCATACATCTATGTAAAATAAGCAAAGAGTTCGCCCGACAGTGCTTTCTGCGCTGTCGGGATTATTATGGCAATATGTGCAGAATAAACAAAAATTCTGCAATTTTTTCTATATATAAAAAATAGGAATCTATTGATAAAACGGAGTTTGCATTGTATAATTTGGGTGTATTAAATTAGGATTGGAGAGTAACCATGAAAAAATTCTTAAGCATTTTGCTGGCACTCATGATGGTGCTGACGCTGATGGCTCCTGCTGCATTTGCAGACAATGAGACCACCACGCCCGGCACCGAGACCGGCGAGGTCGTCGACCCCGAGCCCGGCGAAACACCCGAGCCGCCTGCAGCGCCCACCATAGAGGTAACTGCGAGCAACAATCCGACCAGCGGCAAGGTCGTACTGACTTGGGCAGCCGTTGACGGTGCGGCAAAGTACGAGGTGTACCGCAGCGGCACAAGGACCGGCGAGTATAAGCTGTACTACACCACGACAAAGCTCAGCTACACCAACACCAGCGCATATGCAGGCTACTGGTACCACTACAAGGTCAAGGCGCTTGACGCAAACGGCGCTGAGGTCGTCACGAGCGACATCATCACCCAGTGCGCCGACTGCGCAGCACCCGTCATCACGGCAGGCAACAGAGCCTCCAACGGCAAGGTGACGCTCAAGTGGAAAGCGGTCTACGGTGCAGAGAAGTATGCTATCTACCGTGCCACCGCAAGAGACGGCGAGTATGTAAGACAGTATACCACCACCTCCACCAGCTACACCAATACGACCTCCAAGGCCAATGTTACCTATTACTATAAGGTAATGGCTCTTGCATCCAGAACCGCATCCGCAAACTCCGCATTCAGCAATATTGCCGCCCGTACCTGCGATGTTGCAGCACCTGTCGTCAAGGCCTCCAACGATGCCGAGACCGGCAAGGTCGTACTCACTTGGAAGCCCGTCGAGGGCGCAGCCAAGTACGAGGTCTACCGCAGCGGAACTAAAAACGGTACCTACAAGCTGTACTGCACCCTGACCGGCACGACCTACACCAACACAAGCGCAAATGCCGGATATACCTATTACTATAAGGTAAAGGCTATCTCCAAGGTCATGCCCGAAGGCAACTCCGCATTCAGCACTGTTGTTTCCCGTACTTGCGACTGCGCAATGCCCTCGCTGGAGCTTATAGATTATGATACCGATGGCACTCCGCTCTACTACATTGACTACAACAACAACGGCAACATCATCTTTAAGTGGAGCAAGGTCAGCGGCGCCGGAAGCTACAAGGTTTACCGTTCCGGCACCATGAACGGTACATACAAGCTCCTCGGTGAGACCAAGAGCACCACATTTACCGACAAGACCGCAACCGCCGGATACTACTACTATTACAAGATAGTAGCCATATCCTCCAGAACCAGCTATGCAGATTCCGCTGCATTTCAGGTCGTTGCAGCTCCCAGCTATCCGGCAGTAAAGAACCTTAAGGGCAGCAGCTCTTCGAGCGGCATTACCCTTAAGTGGGATCCCGTAAAGGGCGTTGACGGCTATATCATCGCTATGGGAAGCTCAAAGGACATAGACAAGATGAAGGGCGTTTATACGGTCGAAGGCACCAAGGTCACTGACTCACGCCTGTCCAGCGGTTATTGGTACGCTGTTATCGCGTACAAATATCGTTCAGACGGCAATGTGATAACTTCCGTTCCTTCCTATGTCTTTGTAAAGTAAAAGAACCTAAAAACTCGGCAGTCAACGGACTGCCGAGTTTTCCTATACTCTGCGAATGTTCGAGGATATCTCCGCAAGGGCGGAGGCAGCCTCGGTGTCGCAATCGGTGTTTCGGGCAAGATCCGCAAGTGAAAGCATTCCCACAAGCTGCCCGTTGCGGCACACGGGCAGCCTGCGCACCTGTGCGTCAGCCATAAGCCGAGCGGCCTCGCCGACATATGCCGTGTCGTTTACGGTTATGACCCCACGGGTCATGATATCGCCCACCTTCGCCTCGTCGGGGGAGACACCCGTCGCAACGCATCTGATGGCGATGTCACGGTCGGTTATCATGCCCCGAATCTGACCTCGGTCATCACAGACGGGAACTGCGCCGATATTGTGCTGCTTTAACAAGCGGGCAGCCGCCGTCACTGGCTCGGAAAGCCCGACGGTCACGATGTGCTCGCTCATGATATCAAAAACTTTCATGACAAGACCTCCTTGATGTAATCTTCACCAAGGAGGTCATTTTTTATTCCACAAGCTCGGCGAGCGCAGGACCTGCCGTTTCGCCAAACAGCCTTATCGCCGCCAGCGCCTCCTGCAGGGTGTTGCCGTTGCTGCCGACCTCCAAAATGACGGAGCCGGTGCTCAGATGCTGGTTATATCTATACGGCACGAGCGTCACCGGCCGCATGAGGCTCGGGTGTTTTTCCGACACGGCGTTTTGCAGATACAGCGCAAGCCGTAGATTTTTGGTCCAGTTGGGGTACTCAAGCCCGCTTTCGTCGGTTCCCATGACAAACATGAGCTGCGATGCGCACACACCGGTTTCGGTCGCAACGGTCTTGTAAATGACATCGTTTGTGCCTATCGCATCACGGTGCAGGTCGATGACGACGGAGATGGAGGGGTACTCCTTCAGATACTTTTCCACTGCCGCACCGCTTCGGTTATACGACCCCGTGTAGCTCGGGTAATCGTACACCCCGCAGTCGTGGATGACATTCAGTCCGTACTTTTTAAAATACTTCTCAAGCTCGTTGCCTACTCTTATTACATTATAATTGTTATCCTGCGTGCGGCTGTTGCCGGAGCCTACATATTTGTCGAGGCCGGCAGGGGAGTAGGCCTCGCTGGAATGGGTATGTATAATGAGTATCTGCGGCTCACCCTTTTTAAGCTTTACGGGGCTGCCTTGCTTCATAAGCTCGGACACATCGACGGAGTAATCCGTTGAGTTTTTGATGACCAGTCCGCCGGATATCGTTGTCGGGATAATGCTTGGCCCGGGCTTAGGCGTAGGCTTTGCCGTTGCGGGCGGCGGGGTAGCCGGAGGCGTTTCGGCGGAAGCGCTGACCTCGGGTGTGGTCGTGACCATGGAAATCGTGTTGGTAAAAAGCTCGGGGCTGTCGGTATACAGGCAGGCAGCGCCGAGAATTATCCCGGCAGCCACCAAAAAGGCGGCTGCGAGTGATTTATTCTTTCGCATTATAACACCTCCGCAGTTAACAGCTTATTCGCCCCGTACGAAAAATATATCTGTACTTTGCAGGTCGGTTGTGGTATCTTATATTACAAATTGTAGGATGCTTCAAATACTGAAAATGTTGTTATGTAAACTAAAAATATTCATTTAATGAGGTGGAAAAATGCATATTGAGTATAGACCGAAGGGCGTTTGTTCGCAGCTTATGTCGATAGATGTCGAGGACGGTAAAATCGAAAAAGTGGAGGTAAAGGGCGGCTGCAGCGGCAATCTGCAAGGCATTTCAGCGCTTCTTGTGGGGATGCCGGTCGAGGAAGCCATAGCGAGAATGGAGGGTATACACTGCGGATTTAAGTCCACATCGTGCCCTGATCAGCTTGCACAGGCGCTGAAAAAATGCATATAAAATATGCGATTTGGTTTACATAATTATTTCGCATAACGCAATTGATTTACATAATGTTATACATGTGATTAACATTTGTAATAATTTTTACTGTTTTTTTATAAAATGTTGTCGAATTTATATCTTTGTGCAACATGACTAAGCCACAAAATGCAGTGTTTAGCACAAAAAACAAGCCCTAAATATTGCGATGTGACAAATAGCATTAGAAATATTGCACAAATTCGACACGCTCCGTTTGTGCAATATAACTATTTACCCACCCGTGTTCGTTCCGATATAATTTATATGCCAGAGAGTTATATGGCTAATGTTCGGCAAATCACCGAACATAAAAATTATGTCAGGAGCGTTATATGAGTAAAGTCAGCAAATTCAATATTAGCCTCGTATTCGTTGCCTGTTTGCTGTGCGCCTTTTTCTGCGTGAATGCTTTCGCGGATGAGGCGGAACCCGAGCTCGAGTATACCGAGACGCCTGTTTACATTGACGGGCTGCTGTCGTTCAGGGGCTACACCGTCGGCGATACCACCTATCTGCCGCTTGAGACCACCGGCGCAGTTCTCGGCTACGAGACCGAGTCGGACTTTAACTATGAGAAAAATACACTGACTGTCGAGGTCGGAGATATCGAGATCGCCGTTTGCAAGGATGACGAGTACATGAGTGCGAACGGACGGTATTTCTACCTGCCGGACGGCTATATGGAGATCGACGGCTCTGCGGTGGTTCCCATTGATGCAATCGAGAAGATCTTTACCCTCGATGCAAATTGGGACGCCGAGCTTGAAGCATACGATCTTGACACGGCAAACAAGGCTCTGCTTGTCAGTGGGGATGAGTTCTATGATGAGGACGATCTCTACTGGATGAGCAGGATCATCACATACGAGTCGGGAAATCAGCCCGTAGCGGGCCAGATAGGTGTCGGCAATGTTGTCATGAACCGAGTTGAAAGCAGCAGGTTCAAAAACACCGTAAAGGATGTTATCTTCCAGCAGGGGCAGTTTGCGCCTGTTGCGTCGGGAGCAATATACCTTGACCCGTACGAGATAAGCACCATCTGCGCAAAGATGGTCTTTGAGGGCTACAACACCGTCGGCGAGGCTCTGTTTTTCCAGCAGGGGCGCTACGGTGCGAACTGGATAAGTCAGAATACAAGGTTTGTCATCAACATCGCAGATCACAATTTCTTTCTCTGATTGCTAAATCCGAACTAATATGATAAAATGAGCTGTAAATTTTACAGCTCATTTTTCTTTTTGAGGTTTTGTATGGAAGATATACTGCGCAGCGGCTTTGCGGAACTCGGCATTGAGCCGGATGGGAAAGCGTTTGAACGCTACAACACATATTTTGAATATCTTGAGGAGCGCAACGCCGTCATGAACCTGACTGCGATAAGCGGCAGGGAAGATGTTGCACGCCTGCATTTTCTCGATTGTGCAGCTCTGCTGAGAGTTTGCAATTTCAAGGACAAGACCGTCATTGATGTCGGCACCGGCGCAGGCTTCCCCGGTCTTGCGCTGAAGATTGCCGAGCCGAGCATCAGGCTCACACTGCTTGACAGTCTTAATAAACGCATCGAGTTTCTCACCGAGACCTGCGAAAAGCTCAGCTTTGACGATGTAGCCTGCCTGCACGCAAGGGCAGAGGAAGCGCCCAAGGAGCTCTACGCCGCCTTTGATGCTGCGACCTCACGAGCGGTTGCCCGCCTGAATGTCCTGTGCGAGCTGTGCCTGCCATTTGTGAAGGTCGGCGGGGTGTTTATAGCCATGAAGGGCCCGGATTGCTCACAGGAGCTCACAGAGGCCGAAAATGCGCTGCACCTCCTCGGCGCCAAGGTTGAGAGTACCGATGCCTACACCATCCCGGGAACGGACATTACCCATACCGCCGTTGTGATACGCAAGCTCAAGCCCACGCATCCCAAGTATCCCCGCAAATGGGCACAAATTAAAAAGCAGCCGCTATAAAAATAAGCCGCCCGTTAAAACAGGCGGCTTTTGTTTTGCTTATCAGCCGAACAGGTTTTTAAAGAAGTCGATGACCTTGTTCACAAACTCGGTGACGGTGTCGGCAGCCTCCGACAGGAACTTTTCGACCGAGCCCTTGGTGTCGGCAATGTTTTTAATGTACTGCTGCACCTGCTCGACCTTCTCCTTGAGGGCGGAAACATCGAGCTTTTCAAGCGAGCGGCAGAGACTTATAAGCTGGTCTATCTGCGAATCGTTGAGCGTGACCTCGTACTTTTCGGCGATCTGCTTTATCTGCTCACGCAGCTCGTCATCGGTCATATCCTTGGTCTGGTCGAGGATGAGCTTGAGCTCATTGACGATGGCGGTGGAGTCTGCGCTGCCTATCTCGTCTGCAAGCTCGGCGGTTATGGTGAGCTCCTTTGTGCCGACGAGCTTTGCGTCCTCGTCAAGCTTCTTGCCGGTAATGTCCTCATACGCCATGTAGATGCCGGTGAGGGCAGCCGTGCCGGAGACCTTGTAGGGCGCAACGATCTTGACATTTGCATCGGTGATGCCGGCGGTGACCATGGCGTTCATGTACATGTCGGCGGTGCACCATGTAATGTTGTCGACCGAAACATCAAGCCCCTTGCCGCTGCCCTGCGCCTCAATGTAGATGCAGGATATCGACCTTGTGCCGATGAGGCTCTCGTCGACCTGACCTTCAAGGTACTTGCGCTCGTCTGCGTTTGTAACGGTAAGCTCCTTTACATCGCCTCGCTCAATGCCGAAGGACTTGTACACGGACGCTATCTCGTTGCTGTCGAGATCTGCGCCTATGACCGTGCGGCTGTCGGATATGTTGTCGGCATGGCAGACGCCGCTTCCTAGAAGCATAAGGGCGAGGATCAAAGCTGTGATCTTTTTCATGAAATTATTTTCCTTTCACTGGGGGTATGACGATTTTAGTATAACCCGACTTTGATTGTGTTAACTATTTATGAATTAATTTGTTGAATTAATCTGTTATTTAACAATAAAAAACTATTGACATGCGTTTATATATATGCTAAATTATCAGCATCAATTCCCGTGAAACCCCAAGAATCTTAGGAGACTGGGGGCGGAGGAAGCTCTGGAGAATCCCGAAAGGGTGCCGAAGGTGTAAGGCGAAAGCCGAATCTCTCAGGCCAAAGGACAGAGGAAGCATAAATATTTATATGTTTTCTATTATGTCTCCGGAGCTGCTGAATTTTGTTCAGCAGTTTTTTTGTTTTGGAGGAAAGAAAGATGGAAGCAAAACTGTACGAAATTGTATGTCAGATAAACACTTATCTGTCCAACTACATGCTCATTTTCCTGCTCGTCGGCTGCGGCCTCTGGTTCTCGATAAAGACCAGATTCGTCCAGGTCCGCTGCTTCGGCGAGGCATGGCGCAAGGTGTTCGGAAACATCAGCCTTAAAGGCGATAAGCATAAAGGCGGCATGAGCTCTTTCCAGGCGCTGACCACCGCTATTGCCGCTCAGGTCGGTACCGGCAACATTGTTGGTGCTTGCGGCGCTATCCTTATCGGCGGCCCGGGCGCAATCTTCTGGATGTGGATAATCGCATTCTTCGGCATGGCTACCATCTATGCCGAGGCCGTTCTGGCTCAGAAGACCCGTGTCATTAACGCTGACGGCAGCGTCTCCGGCGGCCCCGTGTACTATATAAAGACCGCATTCAAAGGCAAGTTCGGCAAGTTCCTCGCAGGCTTTTTCGCCGTTGCCATCATTCTCGCACTCGGCTTCATGGGCACCATGGTACAGTCCAACTCCATTGCCGAGAGTTGCACCAGCGCCTTCAACATCCCCGGCTGGGTAAGCGGCGCTATCGTGGCTATCGTTGCGGGCTTCATCTTCCTCGGCGGCACTCAGCGCCTTGCCGCTGCGACCGAGAAGATAGTCCCCGTCATGGCAGTGCTCTACATCCTCGGCGGTCTTGTTATCATCATCGCACGCATCAAGTTCATCCCCGAGACCTTCGGCATGATCTTCAAGTATGCATTCAACCCCACCGCAGTCCTCGGCGGCAGCATCGGCGCAGCCCTCATGGCAGCTATCTCGCAGGGCGCAAAGAGAGGCCTTTTCTCCAACGAGGCCGGTATGGGCTCTACCCCTCACGCACACGCACAGGCAAATGTCAAGTGCCCGCATGAGCAGGGCATCGTTGCAATGATGGGCGTGTTCATCGACACCTTCATTGTTCTGACCATGACCGCACTCGTCGTTATCTCCACCCTCTACACCGGTGACGGCGTGCTCGCAGCAGGCGTTGCAAACGGCGTTCCCGAGGGCATCGCAAAGACCAACATGGCACAGATCGCATTCGGAAGTGTGTTCGGAAGCAGTTTCGGCGGCGCATTCGTTGCAATCTGCCTCCTGTTCTTCGCATTCTCGACCATCATCGGCTGGAACTTCTTCGGCCGCATCAATATTGAGTATCTCTTCGGCAAAAAGGCAGTCATCCCTTACTCGATAATTGCGATAATCTTCGTCGTCCTCGGCTCGCTGCTGCAGAACGACCTTGTTTGGGAGCTGACCGATATGTTCAACAACATCATGGTACTGCCAAACGTCATTGCACTGGTTGCATTGTCGAGCCTTGTTGCCAAGAGCGCAAAGCTCCAGTACACCGAAACACTCGAAAAGTAAAAACTTACGACCTGAAAGGCGTGCCGATGGCACGCCTTTTTCGTTGTATTTGAGTCTGCGATACTTGCGAAGTATGAATTATAGTGGTAAAATAAATCGTTTAGAAAATGTTTGGAGGTTTGACCATGAGCAGGATAAAGGATATAAGCCTTGCGCCGTCCGGCGAGATGAAGATAAACTGGGTAGAGCGCAATATGCCCGTTTTGCGTGGCATAGGCGAGGATTTCAAGAGAGAAAAGCCTTTTGCCGGTATGAAGGTCGCACTATCGGTGCACCTTGAGGCAAAGACCGCTTACCTGTGCCGTGTCATGGAAATGGGCGGCGCAAAGATGTATGTCACAGGCTCAAACCCCCTTTCAACTCAGGACGATGTTGCCGCAGCGCTGGTAAGCGGCGGCATGAATGTATTCGCCGAGTACGGCTGCTCGATGGAGCAGTATGAGCAGTGCCTTGAGGAAGTGCTCAAGGTCGGCCCCAATATCATCATCGATGACGGCGGCGACCTTGTACATCTGATGCACACCAAGTATACCGACCTCATTCCGAATGTCATAGGCGGCTGCGAGGAGACTACGACCGGTATAAACCGGCTCAGAATAATGTCACGCAAGGGTGAGCTTAAGTTCCCCATGGTCATGGTCAACGATGCCGACTGCAAGCACATGTTCGATAACCGTTACGGCACGGGTCAGTCCGTGTGGGACGGTATCTGCCGCACGACAAATCTCATCATTGCGGGCAAATATGTCGTCATCTCCGGCTACGGCTGGTGCGGCAAGGGCGTTACGCTGCGTGCAAAGGGCTTGGGCGCAAAGGTCATCGTCACGGAAACAGACCCCGTGCGTGCGCTTGAGGCCGTCATGGACGGCTACGAGGTCATGCCAATGAAAGAAGCAGCCAAGATCGGCGATATCTTCTGCACCGTCACCGGCGGCAGGGATATCATCACCGCCGAGCATTTCCCGCTCATGAAGGACGGCGCTATCCTTTCAAACGCAGGTCACTTCAACATTGAGGTCGACATGGAAGCGCTCGAAAGAATGGCGGTCAGGAAATATGAGGCTCGTCATAACATTCAGGGCTATGTCATGCCCAACGGCAAAACGCTATTCACCATCGCCGAGGGCAGACTCGTGAACCTCGCCGCAGCCGACGGTCATCCGGCGGAGATCATGGACATGAGCTTTGCAATTCAGGCACTTTCGGCGCAGTTCTTGGCAAACAATAAGGGCAAGCTCAGCGCCGATGTCGTCGCCGTACCCAAGGATATCGACGAAGCCGTTGCACGGCGCAAATTAAAGGCAATGGGCGTTGAGATAGACACCCTCAGCCGCACTCAGGCCGACTATCTCGGCAAGTAATTTCGCAAAAGCAAATTTCCGAAAGGAGGCTCGGCAATGGACAACATTGAGAACATGGACTTTGAAGCCATCCACGAAAAGCAGTCCGATGAGCTGATGGAGCTGTTGGACTCCCGGCACATGAAGGAGCTTCAAACCCGCCTTGAGGACATGAACGAGTTCGATGTAGCGGAGTTTTTGTCTGAGATAGGGGACAACAGAATGCCGATGGTGTTCCGCCTTTTGTCAAAGGAGACGGCAGCCGATGTTTTTGCAAACTTCGACGCTCCCGAGCAGGAGCAGATAATAAACTCCATAACCGACTCTGAGCTGTCTGCCATTATCGAGGAGCTGTATGTCGACGACGCCGTCGACATGATGGAGGAGCTTCCGGCGAATGTCGTCAAGCGTGTCATGCGCACGGCAACGCCAGAGACAAGACGGCTTATAAACCAGTACCTAAATTACCCCGAAAACTCCGCAGGCAGCATCATGACCGCAGAGTTTATCGACCTTAAAAAATATATGAATGTGCGGGAAGCAATAGCCCGCATCAGACGCATCGGCGAGGATAAGGAGACTATCTATATCTGCTTTGTCACCTCCGCCGACCGCAAGCTTGAGGGCGTCGTGTCCGTCAAGGATCTGCTTTTAAATGACGATGAGACTGTCATTGAGGATATCATGGACACGAATGTCATCTTCTGCATGACCCATGACGACCAGGAGGAGGTCTCCGAGAAGATCTCGGACTACGACCTCATGGCGATACCCGTTGTCGACAAGGAAGGCCGACTTGTCGGCATAGTTACCGTTGACGATATCATCGATGTCCTCGAACAGGAGACCACCGAGGACTTCGAAATCATGGCTGCAATGACGCCGTCTGATAAGCCGTATTCACGCACCGGAGCTATCGATATGTGGAAAAACCGTGTGCCGTGGCTGCTGTTTCTCATGCTCTCGGCGACCTTTACGACGATGATACTCAATTCCTTTGAGGATGCGCTTGCCGTGCAGGCAGTGCTCATCGGATTTATCCCCATCATCATGGGCACGGGCGGCAACTCCGGCGCTCAGTCCTCGACGGCGATTATCCGAAGCCTGTCGCTGGGTGATACCGAGCCCAAGGATGCCCTTAAGGTCATTTGGAAGGAATGGCGGGTTGCACTCTTGTGCGGACTAACGCTTGCGGCGGTCAATTTTGTAAAAATGCTGCTGGTGGATAATCTTCTTTTGGGCAACCCCGATGTTGACTATACCATAGCGCTGATAGTGAGCCTTGCCATCGTGTTTACAGTCATGTTCGCCAAGGTCGTCGGTAGCTTCCTACCCATTCTGGCGGAGAAGATAGGTCTTGACCCTGCAGTTGTGGCAACGCCGCTCATAACCACCATCTCCGACGCTGTGTCGCTGCTTATTTATCTTGAAATTGCAAAGGTGTTTCTCCATATATGATAGTTTTGTTTGAAAAAATGGCAATGCTGGTCATCCTGCTTGCCTTAGGCTACTTATGCGCAAGGATGAAGCTTGTCGGCCCTGAGTTCAACAAGGGACTGAGCAAGCTCGTCATGAACTTGTTTTTGGTCGGAATGATCCTGTCCTCGGTCATCAATAAGGACATGGAGCTGTCCGGCTCCGAGGCGCTGACCGGCTTTCTGATGCTGACTTTAATGGTGCTTATCTGCCTCGGCATCGGCTTTATAAGCCCGACGGTGCTCCGCATAAAAAACGGCGACCGCGGTATGTACCGCATGCTCGTTTCGTTTATGAATAACGGCTTCATGGGCTTTCCGCTCGTTGCCGCAATCTACGGTGAGGGTGCCGTGTTCTTTGCATCGCTGTCAAATATCCCGTTCAACCTGCTTTTGTACTCCGTGGGTGTCATGTTCCTGCGTGAGGACGGGCAGGGAGAGAAGTTTAAGCTCAAGGATGCGATAAATACCCCCATGATCGCAACGCTCATTGCGGTCATCATCTTCGTGTTCAAGATACCCATGCCGATGCTTATCGAGGACACGGTCGACACCGTTGCAGCAGCTACCGTGCCGCTTTCGATGATGTGCATCGGCCTGTCGCTCGGCTCCGTGTCGCTCAAGGATGCCTTCGTCCACCCGAGACTGTATGCACTGAGCTTCATGCGCCTTGTCGTTGTGCCGCTCGTTGTGTGGTTTATCATGCATTTCTTTGTCACGAACCCCGTCATCCTCGGCACGATAGTCGTGCTCTCGGCCTGCCCCTCGGCGGTCGTCTGCACCATCCTCGGCATTGAAAATGGCCGAGACGGCATCGAATCGTCGGAAGCGGTGTTCCTATCCACCGTGCTTTCTATGATAACGATACCGCTATTGGTTTCGGTCTTAAATCTGTAATCTGTAAACAAAACCAGCCTGCTGCGTTTGCAGTAGGCTGGTTTCATATTAAGTTGACGGAAGCCGAATCCCTATCGTCTGTCAGTGTGTCCTTTCGGTGCTTTTTGCCCTTTTTGTCTTGGCGGGTTACGACACACCTTCACCAAAGAAAGCCAAAAATCCCTCGAAAAAACATCACTGACAGATGCCTTGCAGTTTTGACGGAGCAGATTTTCGTTCAGGCAAAGATAAAGCCCGACGGGCATAATGGACATATATGGAATGGGGGTTTAGCGAAGCATGGGTGGAAAGCTGACCGTCAAAACCGATAGGTGTTCGGCTTTCGTCAACTTACCTGGTCGGGGTCTCCTGACCGGTCAGGTTCATGTATTCGTCAAACGAGCACATACGGTCGATGATGCCGTCATCGGTTATCTCGATGATGCGGTTTGCAACAGTCTGCGTAAGCTGGTGGTCGTGGCTGGAGAAGATGATGTTATACTTAAACGCCTCCATACCGTTATTGAGCGCCGCAATGCTTTCAAGGTCAAGATGGTTTGTCGGCTGGTCAAACAGCAGCACATTTGCGCCCGAGAGCATCATTTTGCTTATCATGCAGCGCACCTTTTCACCGCCCGAGAGCACCTTGACGGGCTTGTACACATCGTCGCCGGAGAATAGCATCCGACCTAAGAAGGTGCGCAGGTAGCTTTCACGCTTATCGTCGCTGAACTGGCGCATCCAGTCCATGAGGTCGTAGTCGCAGTTTTCGAAGAAACTGTTGTGATCCTTGGGGAAGTACGCCTGTGTAGTGGAAGCGCCCCACTTGACCGTGCCGGAGTCCGGCTCCTCCTCGCCCATGAGAATTTTGAACAGCATCGTGACGGCAAGCTCGTTTTTGCCGATGATGGCTATCTTATCCTCCTTGCCGACAATGAAGCTGATATTGTTGAGAAGCTTCACACCGTCAACAGTCTTGCTGACCTCGGTGACAAACAGCCTGTCTTTGCCCGGCTCACGGTCGGCCTTAAAGCCGACCCACGGGTAGCGCCTGCCGGAGGCGGGCAGCTCCTCAACGGTGAGCTTGTCTAAAAGCTTTCTGCGGCTGGTCGCCTGACGGGACTTTGATTTGTTTGCAGAGAAGCGAGCGATAAAGCCCTGCAACTCGGCGATCTTCTGTTCGGCCTTCTTGTTCTGATCCTTGATGAGCTTTTGCATGAGCTGGCTGGACTCGTACCAGAAATCGTAGTTGCCGACATACATTTTGATCTTGCCGTAGTCGATATCGACGATGTGGGTGCAGACATTATTGAGGAAGTAGCGGTCATGCGACACGACAAGCACCGTACCCTCGTAATCCATGAGGAAGTCCTCAAGCCACACGACGCTTGCAAGGTCGAGATTGTTCGTAGGCTCGTCAAGCAGGATGATATCCGGGGAGCCGAACAGCGCCTGTGCAAGCAGCACCTTGACCTTCATCCTCGGGTCCATATCGCTCATGAGCGTGTCGTGGTAGGCGGGGGAAACGCCCAGCCCCTGCAAAATGCGGCTTGCATCGGACTCGGCCTCCCAGCCGCCGAGCTCGGCAAACTCCTCCTCCAAAACGGCGGCTCTCAGGCCGTCCTCATCGGAGAAATCGGGCTTGTCGTAGATCGCATCCTTTTCCTTGCCGCAGTCGTAAAGCCGCTGGTTGCCCATGATAACGGTGTCCATGACCGTGTACTCGTCATACATATTCTGATTCTGCTTCAAAACCGACATGCGCTTTTTCGGAGCGATGTTCACAGAGCCGGTCGACGGCTCAAGCTCGCCGGAGAGTATCTTTATAAAAGTCGATTTACCTGCGCCGTTTGCGCCGATAATTCCGTAGCAGTTGCCTGCGGTAAATTGCAGGTCGACACGGGAAAACAGGATGTTGCCCGCAAAATTTATCGATAAATCGTTGACTGTGATCATGCACTTCACCTCAAAATTCGTTGTAAACTTTATTTTATCATAGTTTGGCTTCAAATGGCAATGCCTTTACGGATTTTTTGCAAAGATAAAAGCCAGAATATCATCGAGGTGAAAAGCATGGGCGGCGACATTTTTCTTGCGGCAATTATTCCGATAATCTGCGGAGCATTGGTATCATATATCGTCACACGGGTGCGGACGCATCTTGTTCAGCGAAAAAAGCCAACAGACACACAGCACGATGATTCCGACTTGTAAGTTCAGGCAGAGTATGGTATCCTGTTTTTTGAGGTGAGGCAATGAGTATTTCGTTTAATGCAGGGGTATTTTCACTCTGCACCGATACCGTAAGCTACATATTTAGAGTAACAAAATTTAAGCACTTAGAGCACATCCACTTCGGCGAGAAAATGCCAGAGGGGGATGCTGAGCCTCTTGCCGTCAAGCACGATATCCAGCTTGGCAGCAGCATCATGTACGACCCGTCGGACGACAATTACTGCTTGGATAACCTGTGCCTTGAGTGGTCGGGCGTCGGCAGGGGAGACTATCGCCAAACACCGATAGAGCTCAAAATGCCCGATGGCAGCTTTGCCTGCGACTTCCTCTACGACAGCCACGAGACAGTCTCCGGCTGCCTGCCCATGCAGAGCCTGCCGAATGCCTATGACGATGAAAACGAGGCGGAAACGCTCATTGTTACTCTCATCGAGCGCAGCAATGCCGTGAAGCTCAAGCTCTACTACACCGTTTTTCCGCACAGTAATGTCATCGCCCGCAGAAGCGTCCTTATAAACTCCACCGGCGCCGATCTTTCACTGCGCAGATTTATGAGTATGTCCGTCGACATGGCTGACCGAGGCTTTAACATGGAGACCTTTGACGGCGGCTGGATAAAGGAGACGCATCGCCATGTGCGCCCGGTCGAGTACGGTATGTATGTAAACTCCTCCACCACCGGCGCATCGTCAAACCGACACAACCCGGGCTTCCTGCTGTCTGAACGGAACGCCTGTGCCGACTACGGCAGGGTGTGGGGCTTTAATCTTGTATACAGCGGCAACCACTTCGGCATGGTCGAAAAGTCGAATCACGACCTTGTGCGTGTGCAGCTTGGCATAAACCCGCACTGCTTCGACTGGACGCTGCACGACGGAGAAAGCTTTGAAGCTCCTGAGGCGGTAATGACCTTCTCCGATGAGGGCTACAACGGCTTAAGCCGCAACTTTCACGATTTTGTCAACAACAGCATCGTTCGGGGCGATTGGAAAAACATCGAGCGCCCCATTCTTATAAACGACTGGGAAGCCTGTTTTTTTAAGTTCACCCGCGGAAAGCTTCTGAAACTGGCACGCAAAGCAAAGTCTTTAGGCGTAGAGCTTTTCGTCCTTGACGACGGCTGGTTCGGCGATCGAAACACCGACACGGCAGGGCTGGGTGACTACGATGTTAATCTGAGGAAGCTGCCGGGCGGCCTCGGTGATTTTTCAAAGCGCATTGAGGATATGGGTATGCGCTTCGGTCTGTGGTTCGAGCCGGAGAGCGTGAATATCGATTCAAAGCTCTACCGTGCGCACCCCGATTGGGCGATAAAGCCGCCCAAGGGCGAGCCGAGCTTCGGCCGCAATCAGCTGCTGCTCGATCTGACGCAGAGCTGCGTTCGGGACTACATCGTCGAGTCTGTCGGAAATGTCCTCGATTCGGCGAAGATAAGCTATGTCAAGTGGGACATGAACCGCCATATGTCGGATGCTTATTCAAAGCAGCTTGATAATCAGGGCGAGTTTTACCATCGATATATCCTTGGCTTGTACGAGATCCTCGGCAGAATATTTGTACCCCGGCCGTATATCCTGTTTGAAAGCTGCTCCTCGGGCGGCAACCGATTTGACCTCGGTATGCTCTGCTATTCACCGCAGGTCTGGTCGTCTGACGACACAGATCCTATCGAGCGGCTCGACATTCAGGGCGGCCTGAGCTACCTCTACCCGCAGTCGACGATGGGCGCACATGTTTCCGCAGCGCCGCACCAGCAGACCCTGCGTGATACTCCGCTGTCGACACGCTTCAATGTCGCCGCCTTCGGTGCCCTCGGCTATGAGCTGGAGTTCAAGTACATGAGCCGAGTTGAGCTCAAGGAGATAAAAGGGCAGATAGAGTTTTATAAAAAGCACCGCAAGACCTTGCAATTCGGACGGTTTTACCGCTTTGACGAGCGCAAGGACAATAAAGTGCACTGGCAGATATCCGCCCCCGATGGCTCGGAGCATATCGTAGGCCACTTTCAGAAGCTGTGCACGGCCTCAGAGGGCTACGACGAGCTGCCGGTCAAGGGCTTGGACAAAAACGCCCGCTACCGCCTCAAATGCAAAACGCAGAGCCTGTTCATTAAGCGCCTCGGCGGTCTGGTCAAGCATGTTATGCCGATAGAATTAAACCCCGACGGCTTTATTCTCCGCACGGCGAACAAATTCTTTGCCATGCCCGACGGTGCAGAGGACTTTGAAGCAAGCGGCGCTGCCCTTATGTCCGGCATAAAGCTCAACAACCAATTCCTCGGTACCGGCTATAATGATAGAATACACATGTTCGGCGACTTCGGCAGTGCAATATATACAATTGAAAAGCTATAATAAACGAAACGGCGCAGCAGATACTGCGCCGTTTCTTGCATGGAAAGGGAAAAAGGAGAATTACTTCGTGTTCTTCATCAGGTAGAAGACGATATTCACATTTGCGGTGTGAACGCCGTCGGCGGTCATGATGGGGACGGTCATTGGATACTGACCCTTGCCGTGCTCCTCAACATATGCGATGCGCTCCTTGGCCTCTTCCTCGGTCATGGAGATATCGATGACGAGATCGGTGGTTGCGGGCTTGAGGTAGTCAACGGAAACGCTCTTGATGATGGGGACGTAAGCGGTGCCGTAGGTGCACTTGATGAGGCTTGCACCGGTGGACTCTGCAAACACAAAGAAGCTGCCTGCGTACATGATACCGACATGGTTTACATGCATCGAGGTCAGGGGCAGACGGTAGCGGACATGACGCTCCTCGGCGACCTCGGGGATGATGCCTGCGACATTAAGGTAGTTGATCTTGCCGTGGGTGACGGACTGCTTTGCAGCTTCAAAAACTTCGGGCGTGATTTCGTACATTGTTGTTTCCTCCTGATTTTTATTTGTTGTAAAGACTTTTGTCTATCTGAACGATAGCGCCACTCTCTTCCATTTCGTCAATCTCGTCTGGCGTGTAGCCGAGCTCGGCCATGACCTCCTCGGTGTGCTCACCGGTCATCGGGCCTGGGACAAACTCCGGAGTGCCCATCTTGCGGCTGGCCATCGAGGGACGAATGAGAGTGGTCTGGTGACCGTTGGGGTAGGTATAGTTGAAGGCGTAATCGTTCACAAACGCCTGCTCACGCTTGGCAAAATCGCCGTAATGGGCAAGAGTGTCGTGTACGATATCGTACTTTGTGAGGATCTCGTCCCATTCCTTTGAGGTCTTGGTGATGAAAATCTTTTCGCACTCGCTGATGAGATCTTGCGTGTCTCGTTCGAGCGCTGACCGGCCACGGAGCCGTATTCGTCGCATATCCAGTCGGGACGGCCGACTGCGTTTGCAAAGCGAGGCCAGTGAGCCTTGATATCGACTATCGTGCACATTATCCATTCGCCGTCGGAGCAGCGATAGGGGACACTGCCCGGGCCGCCGTTATATCGGGTCTTGGGCATTTTCCATGTGTACTGCGGCAGGCAGCCGATGTTGTAGTTGCTGTTTGTCCACAGACCCATGCCGTACAGCGAGTTTACGACATAGTCGCCCTCGCCGGTCTCCTTTTTCTTATACAGTGCGCAGACCACTGCATATGCAAGACCGAGAGCGGTTATGAAATCGCCTTGCCCGGATGTGCCGTAAACGGGGAAAGAGTTATCGGTCTGCACCATCATGTCGGCATTAAAGCCGGTGCTGACCCAAAACGCTATCGTATCCTGACCCGGCTGATCCGCCTGCGGGCCTCTAAGGCCGTAGGACGAGATCTGTGCCATTATAAGGCCGGGGTACTTATCCTTTAGCGAGTCGTAATCCAGTCCGTTTTTCTCGAGTGCCTTGGGGCGGTTGTTGGTTACGAAAACATCGCTTTTTGCAAGCAGGCGGTGCATTGCTTCCATGCCCTCGGGTGTTTTGATATCGAGAACGATGCCACGCTTGCCTGCGTTAACATTGTCGTACAGCGGGTTGCAGTCCTGAGCATTGGGCATGCCCATGACCGGCGGATATGTGCGGTAGTTATCGCCTTTTTTCTGCTCGATCCTTATGACATCTGCGCCCCAATCGGCAAGATAGCGTGCGCATGAGGGCGCAGCCATCATCGTTGCAAGCTCAACGACCTTTACGCCTTCGAGCGGCTTATAACAATTGCTCATGACTTCCTCCTTGTAAACTTAATCTTCGTGGGTGTTGACGGCTCCGACGCTGCGCATTGCGTCTATCTTCTCGTCGCTGTAGCCGAGCGAGCGTAGAATGTCACGGGAATCTGCGCCAAGGTGCGGAGCGAGGGTGGGAGCATCGGCCTTGAACGAGCCGAAGCTCACGGGAGGTGCGGGGACGGTCAGCTCATCGCCGTTTTCAAGGGTGATCTTGCGCAGATAATCGTTTGCCCATGCCTGCGGATCGTTCACGGCCTCGGAGCAGGAAGCAACATAGCTGTGCACCATGTTGAGCTCCGAGCAGGCCTTGTCGATGACCTCATATGGGATGGAGGCATATTTCTCGTCAAGATACTCCACGACTTCTTTCATGTGCTTTCTCGACTCTGCAACGGTCACGAACTTGGGATCATCGGCGATCTCGGGAAGTCCGATCTTGCGGAAAAATTCGGGGAACTTTGCGTCGTACTGCTGCTCAACGATGAAGAAGTAGCGGTCGGCGCATTTGTACATGGGTGCCGACGGCTGAGTTGCGGCAAAGCGGCTCACGGGGACATCGTGACCGGGGTACTGAGACTCTACGATGCCGTGGAAGTTATACCACAGTGCGCTGCCGTACAGCGAGCCCGTGACAAAGTCGCCCTCGCCGGTGACGGTGCGGCGGAAAAGTGCCGCCATGATGCCGGAGAGCACGACCGATGCGACGGTGACATCACCGAAGCCGGGGTGCGCACGGAACGGGGTATACTCCGCTGCCGTCCAGTCGAGCAGCATGCCGCCGCGACCCCAGTATGCTGCGGTGTCAAAGCCCGGGGCATCCTGGTCGGGACCTTCAAGACCGTATGCGGTAAACAGTGCGTAGATGAGCTTCGGGCAGCGTGCCTTTACGCTGTCATAATCGATGCCCAGACGCTCGAGAGCATGCGGGCGTGTGTTTGTGATAAAGACATCGGCGGTCTCGAGAAGCTTGAGCAGGGCTTCTTTGCCGTCGGGATCCTTGAGGTTGAGGCTCAGGCTGCGCTTGCAGCCGTTGTGGGTCTGAAGAATGGGGGAGTTATCCTCGGTCGTGGGTACCTTCCATGCACGACCGACGGTGCGGTAGGACTCGCCCTTTGTCGTCTCGACCTTGATGACATCGGCTCCCCACTCTGCCATAATGCGGCTTGCCACGGGTGCTGCGACATGAGTTCCGAGCTCAACTACTTTGATGTTTTCCAAAGGCTTCATGGGATTGTTCCTTTCTGTATTGAAATTTAAGAATGCCGGCGGTCTCAGCTAAGAACCGCCGGCTGCGAAAATTACTGCTTGTTCATTTCGGGGCGACGCTTCTCAATAAAGGAATTAACTGCCTCGGAGAAGTCGGGCTGGTTGGAGGCCCAGACCATTTCCTTCTGCTCGTCGAGGAAGTACTGCTGCATCTCCTCGCCGAAGAAGTATTTGTTGATGATCCTCTTCTGAGCTGCCATACCGGTGGCGGACTTGCGGGAGAGCTTCTTTGCAAAGGCGTAGGTAGCCTCCTCAAGATCGTCGTCGCCAGTCAGGAAGGAAGCAAGACCGAGCTTCACGGCCTCCTCACCTCCGACGGGCTCGCCGGTCATCATGATGCGGGTGGCGTTGGTGGGACCTGCAAGACGCATGAGAAGATAGATGCCGCCGGTGTCACCGGGCAGACCCATGTTTAAAAACGCCATGCCGAGCTTGCTGGTGGGTGCGACAAAGCGGAAGTCGCATGCCATAGCTACCGAGCAGCCTGCGCCGGTTGCGGTGCCGTTTACCATTGCGATGACGGGCTTGGAACAGTAGCGGATGGCTGCAGCCATTGCGTCGCAGTCAGCGATGCTCTCTGCCGACAGGAACTGCTTGGAGTCGACGAGCTTCTTCATCTTTTTGATGTCGCCGCCAGCGCAGAAGTGCTTGCCTCTGCCGGTGATGACGATAACGCCGACACCGGGATCGGCGTCAAGCTCCTTGATGGCTGCGGTGACCTCAAGTGCAACAGCCTGGCTGATAGCATTGAGCACCTCAGGGCGGTTGAGGGCCAGAGTGGCAACTCTGCCGTCTTTTATAACTTCAATATTTTCGTACATTTTTCTTCTCCTTAGTTAATTAAAAGCTGCTTTCATGCCGTCTATGGTCTCCTCGGCTTCCTTGACCATGCGGTCGAGAAGCGTCTTGACGGGGACGACATCGTGAATAAGACCCATACCCATGCCGGTGCAGAAGATCGCACTGTCGACATTGCCGTCGATGAAGGACTTGCGGGTCTTCTGACCGGTGATGACGGGCATCTGCTCCTTGAGAATGTCCATAGCACCCTTGCCGGTGAGTATGCCTCGCTCCTCGATCTCGTTTGCGAGCAGGGAGGCGTTGTTCTTGGTAACACGCATCATGCTGCCGATGGTCTTTTGACACAGGACAGTGTCCTTCTCGGTGTGGTCAATGACCCACTGACGGTGGTTATCGGAAATGGGGCACTCGTCGGTGCAGACAAAGCGTGTGCCCATTGCGACGCCGGAAGCACCCAAAGCGAGGGCTGCTGCAAGACCGTGACCGTCGGTTATACCGCCTGCGGCGATGACGGGGATCTTCATGTCGGCTGCGCAGCGGCGTGCGATAACGAAGGTGCCGACACCGTCGGCCGAGGGGTGGCCGCCGACCTCGTAGCCTGCGATGATAACGCCGTCAAGACCCTTGCGCTCCATGCTCATGGAGACCTTGTAGTTCGGGCACTTGTGGAAGTGACGCATACCGGCGGACTTGATGTCGGCGATAAACTCACGGGGATCCTCGGCGCTGGTCTCGATGGCTGCGACATGCTTTTCGCCGCACAGCTTGATGGTCTTGCGTATCTCCTCGTTGTCCAGACGCTGGGTCGGTGCGAGGGAGATGTTTACTATGTAGGGCTTGCTGGTCAGAGAGTTCATCTCGTCGAGAGCGTCGGCAAACTCGTCGAGAGTAGGCCAGCAGGTGACATTGATGGTGCCGATGCCGCCTGCGTTGCAGACTGCCGCAGCCAGCTGCGGAACAGCCAGCCACTGCATGCCGCTCTGCACGATCGGGTACTCGATGCCCAGTAATTCGGTAAGCTTGGTTTTGATCATTTGTACCTCCTTGTCTGCGCTCACTTTTTCATGGAGCGCTCTTTAAGTTCACGGATGATTACTTTGCCGCTCGGGGTCTTAGGCAGCTCGGAAAGTATCTCGACCTCCTTGGGCACCTTGAAGCCTGCGATCTTTTGCTTGCAGAAAGCACGGATCTGCTCGCTTGTGATGCTGACATCGGGGTAGAGCACAACGCTTGCCTTGACCCTCTCGCCCCATGTGTCATCGGGAAGACCGTAAACGGCGGCTTCCTTGACGCCGGGCATTGCCATGATGACATTCGTTATCTCTGCCGGATGGATGTTCTCTCCACCGGAGATTATCATGTCGTCGCTGCGGCCGGAGATGTGCAGATATCCGTATTCGTCGATAAATCCCATGTCGTGCGTATGATACCAGCCACCGCGGAACACATTTTTGGTAAGCTCCGGCTGGCCGAGATAGCACTTCATCTTGCCCGGACCCTTGACGAGTATTTCACCGACTACGCCGGCGGGGCACTCGTTGTCGTTCTCGTCGGCTATCATCATCTGTGCGCCCGGAATCGGACGGCCGACGCTGTCAAGATGGGCACCGTTGTCGGTGAAGTGATCCTCGGAAACGAGTGCAGTGACGATGCTGCCCATTTCTGTCATGCCGTAGGACTGATAGAAATTGCAGTGGAGCTTTTCCATCGCACGGTGCAATGTTGCCGGTGGGATGGGGCAGGTGGAGTAACGCACGACACGCAGCTCACTGAGGTCGTAGCCGTGCTTGTCAGCCTCGTCGAGTATCCATTTGAGAACGGTCGGAACGACGCTTATTGCGGTGATGCGCTCGCTTATAAGGCTCTGCATATAGGTCGCAGGGTCAAATCTGTCCATGAGGACGAGCGTGCCGCCGGTGCATAGGGACAGATATGCGCCTATACAGGCGGTGTGGAACAGCTGCGCAATGAATTGATAGCGCTGTCCGTCGGTGTACTCGTAGATATCCTTGACGCTCTCAATCTCGCCGAGCATGCCGCCATGCGTATAAACAACGCACTTTGGCCTGCCGGTGGTGCCGCTCGTGTGCATACGGACGGCTTCGTCGTCGGGACTGAGCTCGATCTCGATGCTTTCGGCCGGAAAATCGGTGACCAGATCGTAGAGAACGGACTTCTTGTCGGTGTCGTTAAGGTTTACGAACATCTTCCCTGAGTGGGCGGCATCCGAATAGTGCTCGGAAAGAGCCTTACCCCATTCGGGATTTTCGGGACGGTAAAATACCATGTTCACATCGTTGAGGTCAATGATATATTCCATTTCCTCGGGCGACAGGCGCCAGTTGATCCTGACGGGGATGATGCCGAGCTTAAGCGCAGCGATCTCGATTAGGAGGCATTCGGGGCAGTTTCTCGAAATGACGGACAGTCTGCTGCCCTTTGCAAGACCGAGCGAGCGCAGATAGTGCGCAGTCTGGTTGATGAGCTTACCCATCTCGCCGTAGGTGATGCGCCAGTCTTTGTAAACGATGGCTTCACGCTCTGGGCATCGGGCAACGGTGCCGTCGATTATTTGACCGAAGCCGGTCGGTTTTGTAAAAAGTTTGTTGTTCATGACTTGCCTCTTTTATAGTTTCTGTTGACCGTCCTATCACGGCCTCATAGCGGCAAAAGAACCGGGGAGGGGAATGCCAGACTGTCTTAATCGTGCTGCTTTACGGCACCGTCTGCAAGCATCTTCTCGATCTCGGCATCGCCATAGCCGTATTCCTTCATGAGTTCGACGGTGTGCTCGCCGTGCATGGGACCCTGCTTGATCTCAACTATGCCGGTGCGCTGGGAACGGATGTTCGGGCGAACCATCTTGATGCTCTTGCCGTTGGGGTACTGCATGGTGTAGACATAGTCATTGACCTCGGCAGTCTCGTCGACGAGAACTTCCTCGTAACTGTAGAGCTTCTCAAAGCACAGGTCGTACTTTCTGAACTCATCGCACCACTCATCGGCGGTCTTCGTAGCGAAGATCTTCTCGAAGCGGGCGATAACGGGAGCGTTGAAATCTGCTTTGTTGTAATTCGGGCGAACGAGGTATGCGGGGTTTTCCTCCATATCCTCAACGCCGATGCACTTGAAGAACTTGTGGACATCCTTTGCAAAGTTTGCGACCTGAGGCATGAACCAACGGCCGTCCTTGCACTTGTAGGGAGCGCCAAAGGGGCTGGAGATGTTGCGGGTCTTGGGGTACTTGTAGCCGAACTGGGTGCCGTCGATCTGGATGTTTGCCATCCACATTGCCGTGCCGTACAGGGGAATGATGATGCGATCGCCCTCACCGGTCTCACGGGCGTGCAGAAGTGCAGCCATGCAGCCTGCCATCATGCTCATTGCGCAGGCGGTGTCGCCCATGCCCATGGGCATGTATACGGGGTAGGACTCGATATCCGAGTCGTCAAAATCGACCTTCTGACCGTACAGGAAGCCGCTGCGTGCCCAGAAGGCGGTGTTATCGTAGCCGGGCTTGTCCTTGTCAGGACCCTTTTCGCCGTAGCCGACCTGCTGACCCATGATGAGCTTCGGGAACTTGACCCTCAGAGTGTCGTAGTCAAGGCCGATGTGGCTCAGGCCCTTTGTGCGGACATTGGTGATGAATATATCGGCCTTTTCCAGAAGGCTGTACATGACTTTGTTGCCGCCTTCGGACTTGAGGTCGAGGGAGATAGCTCTCTTATTTGCGTTGAGGACATCGAAGATGGGGTTGAAGTCGTCATCGATGGGCGCACCGATGGCACGGGGCCATGCACGGTAAGTGTCGCCGCCTGCGGTGTTCTCGACCTTGATTATATTTGCACCGAGATCGGCCATCATGCGGGTGCAGGTCGCAGCTGCGACCTGGTTGCCGAGCTCAACTACAGTTACTCCGTTAAGAGGTCCTACGATTGCCATAAATATTCCTCCTTGTTATAGTAATGAAAAATGAGTTTTAGCGCTGGACTGCTGCACCGTCTGCGAGCATCTTGTCGATATCGGCCTCGCTGTAGCCGTACTCTGCAAGAACCTCCTTGGTGTGTTCGCCGAGCTTGGGCGCTCTGTTGTACTCGGGCAGACCGAGGTTTACGCTTGTCATCGAGGGGCGTACAAGAACGCTCTCGGTGCCGTTGTCGTGCTTCATCTTGTACAGGAAATCGTTTTCCCATGCGGTGGGATCGTCAAGAGCGCCTCTGAAGGTGCCGACGACCTCGTAGCACAGATCGTTGAGCTCAAACTGCTCCTTCCAGTAGGAAGCGGGCTGTTTTATAAACTCGGCTGCGAACAGTTTGTACAGATGCTCTGCGATCTCGGGCTTATTCATATTGGGACGGTTGTTGTAGAGAGAATCGTCCAGAAGCTCGGCGTGGTTCATGAGGCGAAGGAAGTTGGGGTAGTCCTTCGGGAAATTGACGACATTGCAGTTGAACCAAGTGCCGTCGGAGCACTCGTACGCTGCGCCGACAGGGGACTGTGTGAAGCGGTTTTTCGGGTAAACATGGCCAAACTGGGTGCTCTCGATCATCTGCGAGCCCATCCAAAGACCGGTGCCCATGAGGCTGAGTGCGACACGGTCGCCCTTGCCGGTCTTTTCACGGGCAAGAAGTGCAGCGTTGATAGCCGCCATAAGACCCATTGCAACGGGAATATCGCCGGTGCCCATGAGGGGCAGTGTGGGGGCGTAGTGCCCTTCGTTAATTAAGGAGACATCGTGGGTAAAGCCGCAACGTGTCCACAGAGACATGGTGTCGTAGCCGGGGCGGTTTACCTCGGGACCCTTCTCGCCGTATGCCGAGAGGTTAGCGATGACGAGACGGGGATACTTTTTCATAAGCGTCTCATAGTCAAGGCCCATAGGGACGAGGGACTGGTTTCTGGTGTTGGTGAGGAAAACATCGGCGGTCTCGAGCATCTTATGCATGACGGCCATACCTTCCTCGGTTTTGAGATTTATAACTATGCCGCGCTTGTTTGCGTTGAGCGAGTCGAAAAGGGGGTTGCAGTCATCGTCAACGGGGCACTTGTATGCACGGCCGAACTTGCGGTAACCGTCGCCGGAGGGAGCTTCGACTTTGATGACGTCGGCACCCCAGTCGGCCATCATTCTGCCGCAGGAAGATGCGGCAACATATGTGGAAAGGTCTACGACCTTTACGCCTTCCAGAGGTTTCATATATGTGGTGTCCTTTCAGCTGTAATATGGAAGCCGAGAGAAAGTTCGGCTTTAAAATGGCCTGCTTACAGATCTCGATCCGCAAGCAGGCCGATGCTCTTCAAGCAGATAATTTGCCTGCTTTCGGTAAAGTTTTAATTAGAATACACCGAGAGCCGCAAGTGCGACGGTGACAATGGCTGCGCAGCCGCCGGGGATCCAGGTTGCGAGCATGTAGACTGTCAGGCAGCGCTTGTACTCGATTTTGGTAACGGCGCAGGCGTTTGCGATACCGGCGTTGTGCGGACCCATGCAGGAGAAGCCGTTGATGGTCATCAGACGGTGTGCGATGCCGTTCTCGATGCCGGCGGTGGTCATGCTTTCAAGGATTGTGGAGCCGAATGCTGCAATGTTGGAGGAAGCGGAGGCCATGATGAATGCAGAGAGGATGGTCAGGCCGACGCCGCCGAGCAGACCGGGCAGGGAGTTGAAAGCGCTCATGATGTGGGTGAATGCGGGGAGAATCTTGATAACGGAACCCATTGCGAAGGTTGCGGAAACGGTGAATACAGCGCCGAAGCAGCTGGTGATGCCGTTTGCGAGGGTGCTCTTGAGAGTCTTGGAGATGTTCTTCCAGAACAGGAGGATAGCAAGCACGCAGCTGTAGAGAAGTGCGGGGATAACGGGGATCTTGAATGCTGCGGAAAGAACGATAACGAGAACCAGGGGCAGGATGGAGACCCAGAAGTTCGGAAGCTTCTCTTCGGGAAGCTGTGCGGAGGTTGCTGCTGCCTTGATGGCTGCACCGTCGGTCAGGAAGCCTTCGCCCTTGTCAACGGACTTCTTGAGCATGACCTTAAGAAGGATGACGGTTGCGATGATCCAAACGACGATACCGATGAGAGAGGGAGCAATACCTGCCATGGTGGTGGTGCCGCAGACATCGGATGCGTAGATGTTGCCTGCCTGCAGGGAGCCGACCAGCATGGTCGCACCGACAGCCTGAGGACCGCCAAAGCAGTACAGACGCCAGGGAGTGTTGGTGTTCTCAAACAGTTCCTTTGCTATGGGCATGATGGTGAAAACAAGAACGAAGCCGGAGATGCCGACATAGCTGAGGATGAAGTAAAGCACGGGAACGAGAGCTGCGCAGGCGAACTTTTTGTTTGCCTCACTGGCATTGTTGACGAGCTTTGCCGCACTCAGAGCGATGCGGCGTGCCGCACCGCCGTCAGCCATGATCCTGCCGAGCAGGGAGCTGAGGACGAACAGCAGCATGTAGTTCTTGATAAAGCCTGCCATGAAGGCCATGAAGCCGGTGCCGGCTGCGCCTTCGGAGGCGACATATGTACCCATTACGACTTCGTAGACGGGCAGCGAGTTGAACAGCGCCATGACGATGGTCGCAAGGACTGCGCCGAGGACCATGTTGTAGCCCTTGATCGCCATAAATACGAACAGGGCAACTGCAAGAATGATTCCGATAATTCCTATCATGTTATCTCCTTTAATCCTTATGGTTATATTCTTATGTATGGTTGTATAGGTGACTTACATTGACAAAGTCAAAACTTTGGCAATCACTTTTGCACGGGTGGGTGTATTAGGGTGTATGAGAGGGGGTAGTAAGATTTTAAGTGACGCATTCCGGGACAGGCCGCCGAAGCGGCCCTGTCCCCGGTTTTGCGATGCTGTGGTTTATGCTTTCAGCTTTTCGGCGAGCAGCGGGAGTACCTGCGCCACATCGCCTATTATGCCGTAGTCGCAGTTGTTGAATATGGGTGCGTGCTCATCCTTGTTGATTGCAATGATGAGACCGGCCTCGTTGACACCGACAGTGTGCTGAACCTGACCGGAGATACCTGCCGCAACATACACGGCGGGCTTTATCATCGCACCGGAAACGCCGATGTAGCGTTCGGTGGGCATCCAGCGCTCTTCCTCGGCGATGGGGCGTGTGCAGCCGATCTCGGCCTCAAAGGCAGCCGCAAAGTCCCTTGCGATGCTCAGACTCTCCTCGGTGGAGAAGCCACGGCCGACGCCGACTACTCTGGTTGCCGCATTGAGGTTAACCGTCTGGACGGTACGCTCGGTCTTGCCGGTGAAGGTGATGCCGCCGCAATTTTCGGCTGCAAGCTCGATTATTTCGCCTGCCGCCGTGGGCTGAGCCTCCTTGTCGGCCTGAACGGACAGACAAACAACGGCGCTTCCGCTGACCGATTCGGTTTTGACGGCGCTGCCGCCATAGACCATCCTCTTGCCGGTGACCTTGCCGTCGGCTGCACTCAGCTCGCTGACATCGGTCAGAACGACGGTCTCGAGTGCGACTGCCGCATGAGCTGCCGCCAAACGGCCGTTCTTCGTGAGCTCTATGAACACAAGCTCGGGCTTTTGCTCTTTAACGAGCTTTACGATCTCGGGAATATAGGTCACGAAAGAGGTGCTGTCGAGGGAGCCGAGCCAGTATGCTTTTTCGGCATTGACTGCATCGTCCTTCTCGCCTGCGTAAATGAGGCTGACATGCTCGCCGTATTTTGCGGCCTCAAGGCACAGCGCAAAGCTGTTTGCCTTCTTTGTGGAGATAACAAAAACATTATTAAGCATTTTGACTACCTCCTTACATCACGCTGCGCAGCACGGCGGCAACAGCATTGATATGATCTTCGTCGGCGGCACCGCTGACGATCTTCTTGCGGTCGGTCTGCATGGGAGCAAGAATGCTCTCGGTCACGGACTTATTCTCGATGCCGGTGCCGACATCTTCGCTCGTCCATGCGACGCAGGGCTTTTTACCTGCCGCAAGGATATCACGCATTGCTGCAATCTTCGGCGGGCAGATATCGCTCGTGACGCTGACAACGGCAGGGAGGGTGAGCTCAAGGTTCTCGGTGCACTCTTCAACGAGGCGGCCGATATTGAGCTTGCCGTCTGCCATGCTCAGAGCGTTCACGGAATTAACGGTGTTCCAGCCGAGCATTGCGCCGACCATGCTGCCGGTCTGCTGGACATACATGTCGCCCGAGCCTTCGCCGAATACAACGACATCGACATCGCCAATCTTTTTGATCGCTTCGGCAAGGATCTTTGCGGTCGCATATGTGTCGGCAGAGCCTGCCGCCTCATCCTTCACTATGACAAGATCGTGCGGGCCTCTTGCAAGGATCGCCTTGCGGAGCTTGGAGTTGTCAGTGATATCGCCGCCGAAGGTCAGCGCCGTAAGTGTGCTGCCTTCGTTGGATGCGACAAGTCTGTTAGCAGCCTCGGTTGCGTTGAGGTCGTACTGGCTTATCGACCATTCGCACTCGGACAGATCGAGCGTCCGGTCAGCCTTGACCTTGACATTTGATACATCCGGTACGAGCTTATAGCAGATTACTACTTTCATTTTGGAGTCCTTTCCAATGGAGTGGTGGCCTTTCGTTTATTTGCAGAAGGTAGAAGGACCGTTCTTTATAAGTGCTCTTGCGGAGGAGTGGACCATGACTTCTTCGGTACCTGCGTAGATACGGGCGCCGCGCTGGTCACGCCACAGGCGTGCGATACGGCAGTCGTTGGTGTAGCCGATGCCGCCCATGACCTGCATTGCGTCGTCGATGACCTCAAATGCGGCCTTGCCGGTGTAGCGCTTGAGCAGGGAAGCGTCAACGCCGAGTTGCTCGCCGTTCTGCTTCTTCCATGCGCAGCGAAGCAGCATGTTGTACATGTTGTCGCACTTGATCTTCATGTCGCACAGCTTCTGCTGGATAATCTGGAAGTCGCCGATGTTCTTGCCGAACTGCTTGCGGGTGCCTGCGTATGCAAGGGCGTCGTTGTATGCGCACATTGCCATACCGACATTGGAGACGCAGGTGAACAGTCTCTCGGTCTCGAAGTTCTTCATCAGCTGGTAGAAGCCCTTGCCCTTAACGCCGACGAGGTCGGATTCGTCGAGCTCGACATGGTCAAGATAAACTTCGCAGGTGGGCATGCAGTGGCAGCCGATCTTGTCGAGGACGGAGATCTTGACGCCGGGTGCGTCCAGAGGAACGAGGTACCAAGACATATCCTTGTACGGGTTCTCGTTTTCGTACTCACGGGCGATGCACATCATGTAAGGTGCAACGGTAGCGCCGGTGTTGAAGGTCTTGTGACCGTCAATGTACACCTTGCCGTTTTCGTGGGTGGCCTTGGTGGTCATGCCGCTGTTGTCGGAACCGGCCTGAGGCTCGGTGAAGCCGAGAGTGTAGGACTTGATGCCCTTGGATGCGTAGGAAAGGATCTTTGCCTGCTGCTCGGGAGTGCCGTATGCCATGATGTTGTCGATCTCAAGGCTGCCGCCGGGGATGGTCAGTGCAGGCCAGCCGTTCTCATAGAACTTAAGCTTGAGAAGGACCGTGGTAACGAGGTCGAGGCCGTCGCCGCCGAACTGGGTGGGGTGGTCAATGCGGTGGAAGCCGGCTTCTACGAAAGCGTTGCAAGCCTTCTCGGGATACTTGTGCTCACGGTCGCACTCTTTAAAGTACTCGTCGTAGTTGCCCTGCTTGATGAACTCTTCTGCGCTTTCAAGCAACAGTTCCTGTTCTTCGGTAAGTTTAAAGTCGATCATGTAATTGACTCCTTTCATGATGATACATGTTGTGGTTTTTTACCCTTACGACATACATAAAGCAAAAAGTGTGCCAGTATCGGTCGAACACACGAAAAAATGTTGCTGAAAGGAGTACAAAAGTCGAAAACGCTAATTATTTAACTAACAATATAAACAATTATACTTGTTTTGTGCAGAAAATGATTAAAAAATTTTTTAGAGAAAATATTTTTTTCCGCTTCAATACTCCGAAAGGGACTTGACACACGATACAAAACAGCGTTACAATTTTGGCGAACACCGAACGGTCAGCGGACACTTTTTTGACCGTACGAACACTATGTTTTGATAATTTTCGACGAAATGTATAAGATGGAGAGAAATTGCTTTGAAAAATTTAAATGACCAGTCTCGAATTGAGCTTGCAAGACAAAATTTTATCAAAACGGGCGAGATAGACAAATGTGTTCCGGAGGATATTGCGGCCTCTTGGAGAAAGTCTGCCGAATTCGGCGTTGACGCATCCTCAAAGGTGCTTCCGGGCAAATTAAATCGTGATGTTTTGACCAATGTCATCGTGCAGCTCAACACAAGAGACTCGTATTTTTACGATGCCGAGGCCGAAATGCTTGATTATCTCGGAGCGGCGATAGTGTTTGTCGACGACCATCTTGATGTTTTTGCGATAAGAGGAAGCAGAAAACTCAAGGATGAGCTGAGGGCGAAGAATTTTCGCTTCGGTTCAAATCTTGCAGAATCGAGAATTGGCACAAATGCATTGGCGCTTGCCTTTGAATCGGGGCAAGACAGGTGGGTGTACGGCAGTGAGCACTATCTTGATGCGCTGAAGGACTATATTTGCGTTGCGACTTGTCCGCAGTTTTCAAATTCAGACAGGGTCGGCATAGTGTTTCCCTGCATGATAATCGTCCCGAAGGCGCGCTACTTTGAAGGCGTGGATGCAAATTCAGCTATATTCTTAAGACCCATATGTACCGCCAGAACAGCATTCTTAACTCCAATTATCTCATGTACAATGCGGTCATAAATTTTTTCATCGCACAAAGCGGGATGTGCTATATTGGCATTGACAACAGCAACACCATTATCGATGTCAGCGACAATGTCCTGACCTGCCAAAATGTCAAGCTGAATCAGATAATCGGCCTGAAGCTGGAGAATTTTTCGCCATCTCTTGCTGAGGTGGCGGAAAAGGATGCTAATGCCGAGGCACCTACGCAGGTACACCGTGTTATGCTCAAGGTCGGACCTTACTATGTGAAGAAAAAGGATGTCATCAGCGCAGGCGAGACCATAGGCGCTGTCATGTTTCTTTCAAGAGATCCTAACCTCTTGGCACAGAAGCTGAAGCTGCTCGACCATTTGACCGATACCGACGTTCCCGACAGGCGCACGACTTCGGCAAAATCCAGTGCATATGTCGCAAAGTACAGCTTCGATAATCTTGTAGGCTTTTCAGATGCTTTCACCAATGCCGTGTATAAGGCTCGGCGTGTCGCCGAAAGCAGCAGCAATGTGCTGATTCTCGGCGAATCGGGTACCGGCAAGGAGCTTTTTGCCCAGTCTATCCACAACGCCAGCGCCCGCCGAGGCCGCCCGTTTGTATCGCTAAATTGCGCCGCAATGCCCCGTGAGCTCATAGACAGCGAGCTTTTCGGCTATGTTGATGGTGCATTCACCGGCGCACGCAAGAGCGGCTCGCCCGGCAAGATAGAGCTTGCCGACGGCGGCACGCTGTTTCTCGATGAGATCGGCGATATGCCGCTTGACCTGCAGGTGCATCTTCTCAAGGTCCTTGAGGACAGGCAGGTCACCCGCCTTGGCGACACCAAGCCGAGAAAGGTCGATGTGCGCATAGTCGTCGCGACAAATCAGAACCTGCAAAGCCTTGTGGAGCAAGGGAAATTCCGACTTGACCTGTATTACAGGATAAATGTTTTCACCATCCGTTTGCCCGCTCTGCGTGACCGCAAGGAGGATATACCCGACCTTGCGTACTGCTTCCTTAGCCAGTGCAGCAAGGCGATGGGCAAGAATGTGACATACATTTCTCAAAATGTTCTCCAGGCGTTCAAGGCCTATGATTGGCCGGGCAATCTGCGTGAGCTGCGCAATTCAGTCGAGTACGGCGTGAACCTTGCCGCAGCGCAGAAGATAACAATAAACGATATACCCGACAACATCGCATGGCTCGCTCAGGATGCAGAGGCGGAGATAGACGAGCCGGAGCCGGATGACGAAGGCATTTTCGGTGCGGCAATGTCCGAAGCGGACACCGAGACACGGCAGATAATCGAGCTTCTTGATAAGTATAAAGGTAACAAGAGCAAGGTCGCAAACGAACTCGGCATGTCCCGGCCGGCACTCTACCGCAGGCTTAAAAAACTTAATATTGATGTCGATTGACCTAAAAACAATGTTCGGCACACCCAAATTCGATGGGTGTGCCGTTTTTTTTGACATACTTGGCACGGTTTTTGCTTGTAATAAGGTGGGTAGTATATTTGTTCGCAAACTGTCCGCCGGCGTTAGGGTGCGCCGAGGGACAAGCGAAGAAAGTAAAAATCGGAAAAACAATTCTTAAAAAGGAGAAACTATAATGAATAGACCCTTAGACGGCGTAAAAGTAATTGAGTTATCGATGGTAATTTCCGCACCTTCCTGCGGCAAGGCACTGTACGAGATGGGCGCAGAAGTCATCAAGGTCGAGACCAATGACAGAGGCGACAACTGGAGAACCACTCCCCGTGTGTATGCAAGCCCCATCCTTCCAAACGAGAGCCCCGTATACGAGAGCCTCAACTCCGGCAAAAAGCACGTAAAGCTCAACCTCAGAGACGCAGACGAGCTTGAAAAGCTCAAAAAGCTCATCGACAAGGCCGATGTATTCCTTGTCAACTACCGCGCAGGCGCACTCAAGGCGATGGGTCTTGACTACGAGACCTTGAAGCAGCGCAACCCCAAGCTTGTGTACGCATGTGTCACCGGCTACGGTGAGAAGGGCCCCCGCAAGACCGACCCCGGCTATGACAACACCACCTACTGGGCAGAGACCGGCTTCCTTATGGACATGGTCATCCAGAACGAAGCGGGCGACAGCCTTCCCATCAACGGTCCTGTCGGCGGCGGCGATACCGCAGTCGGCGGCTGGGTGGCAGGCGGCATCTGCGCAGCACTGTACCAGCGCGAGAAGACCGGCGAGGGCGGCTATGTCACCTGCCCGCTGTTCGGCGCAGGCATCTGGGCGTTCTCTCAGATGAGCATCGGCACCCAGTACGGTTACCAGTGGCCCCGCAGCTACTATCAGATGCCTCCTACGAACTGCCCGTACAAGACCGCCGACGGCGACTACATCATGACCAGCATGAGCAAGTACGACGAGCAGTGGCCGAAGTTCTGCTATGTTTACGACATGGAGGAGCTCAAGGATCACCCCGTGTTCAGCCATCAGGCGACCACCATCGCACTTGAGCCCCGCAAGGAGTGCATCAAGGCGATAGCCGCCCACGCAATAAAGTGCAAGACTGAGGATGTCCTCAGACGCCTTGGCGAGGCTGACCTTGTTTACTGCAAGATGCCTCACTTCAAGGATGTATACACCAGCGAGCAGGCCATTGCCAACGAGGACATCGTTCCGTTCACCTACGAGTCCGGCAAGTCGGTCTACATTCCCAAGCCGCCTCTCCGCTTCAACGGCATTGGCCCCCGTCCGCACACCACCTGCGGCGTTCCCGGTGCGGATAACGAAGAGGTTTTCAAGGAATTTGGCATTGAATAAGTATTGCTGAACTGACAGTATCGGCATCGGGGGCACTGCTCCCGATGCCGTGTGAAAGATCAAGGAGGAAACAAAATGTCAAAAGTTATTAAAACCGCAGTTACCGAAAAGCTCGGTATCAAATATCCCATCTTCCAGGGTGGCATGGCGTGGATAGTCAACGCCGAGATGGTCGCAGCCGTTGCAAATGCAGGCGGTCTGGGCATCCTGCCCTCCGGTACCTGTGCAGACGCAGACGCTCTGCGCTCCGAGCTCAAGAAGATAAAAGAGCTCACCGATAAGCCCTACGCAGTCAACTTCACCTTTATGCCGTCTCTTGCAAGCGTCGATTATCCCGCTTACCTCAAGGTTTGCGTCGAGGAGGGCGTAAAGATCATCGAGACTTCCGGCATGCCCGCAAAGCCCCCGCTCATGGAGGCAATGAAAAAGGCAGGCATGATAGTTATACATAAGTGCACCACCGTTAAGCATGCTCTCAAGGCGCAGTCCATCGGCTGCGATATGGTCGTTGCAGACGGCTGTGAGTGTGCAGGCCACTCCGGCGAGAACGATATCGGCTCTATCGTTCTGACCCCTCGCTGTGTTGAGGAGCTTTCCATTCCCGTTATCACCGCAGGCGGCATCGCAAACGGCAAGCAGATGGCTGCAGCGCTCTTGATGGGCGCAGACGGCGTTTATCTCGGCACCCGCATGCTGCTGACAAAGGAATGCCCTGTACTTGACAGTGTTAAGCAGTACCTTGCCGAAAACGCCGACGAGACCTGCACGGCCTATCTTCTGCGTGCGTTCAGAAACACCACTCGCCTTTACAAGAGCAATGTCGTCAAGGAAGCTCTCGAAAAGGAAAAGAGCGGCTGTGAGTTTTCGGCTATTGCCGAGGCCGTTGCGGGCGCTACCGCAAAGAAGATGTTCTACGAAAACGGCGATGTCGAAAACTGTGGCGTTATCAGCTACGGTCAGGCAGGCGGCCTGTGCCACAGCGTCATCTCGATTCAGGAGGTCATCGACACCATGATGGCAGAGTGCGTCAAGGCACTCGGAAGATTTGATGCATAACAATCAGTTGTGAGGTAATTACAGTGAATACCAATGTTATTGAAAACCTAAAAGCTGCTTTTGGAGAAGGTCGTGTGTTCACGGGCGAGGCCATCGGCGCTGATTTCTGTCATGACGAGTACCCCGGCGGAAACTTTGCTCCCGATGCCGTTGTCGAGGCACAAAGCACCGACGATGTGTCGGTAGTCCTCAAAATTTGCAGTGAAAACGATGTGCCCGTGACCGTAAGAGGCGCAGGTACGGGTCAGGTAGGCGGTTCTGTCCCCATAAAGGGCGGCATTGTACTGTCGGTCAAGGGAATGGACAAGATCCTTGAGTTTAACGAAGCCGAGCGCACCCTGCGTGTTCAGCCCGGTGTTCTGCTGCAGGATGTCAAGTCCGAGGCGGAGAGCCACGGCCTTTACTATCCTCCCGATCCCGGCGAAAAGACCTCGACCATCGGCGGCAACGCTGCGACCGATGCAGGCGGCCCCTGCGCAGTGAAATACGGCGGCACCCGTGACTATATCGTCGACGGCGTGGCAGTTCTTGCCGACGGCAGCGTGAAAAAACTCAACGATGCCGAGGAGATCATCGGCAGCGAGGGCACGCTCGGCGTTATCTGCGAGCTCACCCTCAGACTTATCGATAAACCCAAGGCCGATGCAATTTTGCTTCTGCCGTTCATGGACACCGAAAGCTGCGTCAAAGCGGCTCAGACCGTCCTCGGCACCGGCTGCTCGCCTGCGGTGGTCGAATACATGGACACCGACATGGTCGAGTTTTCCGGCAATGTCACCGGAAATCCCGTGTTCCCCGTCGAGATGGATGGCGAGCGAGTCGCAGCGACCCTCATGGCAGTGCTCGAGGGCGAGGACGACGACCTTGTCATGGAACAGATGGAGTCTATCGCAGAGCTTGCCGAGGAGCTTGAGTGCCTTGATATTCTCGTAGGCGATACCACGACCATGAAGCGCGATATGTGGGCTGCTCACGATGCGTTCCACACCTCCATGGAAAGCGGCGCAAAGAACTCATTTGAATATAACATCACTGTTCCGGCAGTTAACATTGCCGAGATGGTCGAGTGGGTCAAGGCCGCTGCCGAGGAAAAGGGCATGAAGGCGATGGCATATGCCCATGTCGGCTCTGGCGGAATGCATATCCACATTGCATTTGACGGTGAAAGAGATGAGTTCAAGAGTCTCATAAACGAGCTGACACCGGCTGTGTACGAAAAGTGCACCGCTCTCGGCGGCGATATCCGAGGCGAATACGGCTTCGGCTACGCAAAAGCACCCTTCGCCGGCGAGGCGGGCAGTAAGCTCAAGGCCGCAAAGGCCGAGCTTGATCCCAAGGGTATACTCAATCCCGGAAAGGTGGCGGACTGATGCTTAAAATACTGTGCTGTGTAAAACAGGTCCCCGATGTCGACCAGATGCGCATGGATCCCGAGACCGGCAACCTCATCCGTGCCGGTGTTCCGGCTATACTTAACCCGCAGGACGCAAACGCACTTTCCGCTGCAATGAAGGTCAAGGAGACCTGCGGCGGCGAGGTCACCCTCATAACGATGGGACCTCCCAATGCGGAAGCGGCTTTGCGTGAGTGCCTTGCCGTCGGTGCCGATAAGGCCGTTTTAGTTACCGACCGCGCCTTCGGCAATGCCGACACGCTTGCGACCAGCTACTCGATACTATCGGCAGCCGATACGCAGGATAAATTCGACATGATCTTCTGCGGTAAAGAGTCGCTTGACGGCGCTACCGGCCAGATGGGCGCTCAGCTTGCCCAGCGCTTCGGTACCGCACAGGTCACGGGCGCACTGCTCATAAAGGAAGTCAACGAGGAGGCAAAGACCGCCGTTGTCGAGCGTGAGCTTGAAGACGGTGTCGAGGTTCTCGAGGTTGAGCTTCCGTGCCTTTTTACCATGGAAAAGACAAATTACCCCGCCCGCATACCCAATCTCAAGGGTAAGCTTGCGGCAAAGAAGGCTGTTATCACGACCATTACGGCAGACGATATCCCCGAGCTTGACCGCGGCCGCATCGGCGACCCGGGCTCACCGACGAAGGTGCCCCGCATGTTCCCGCCCGTGATGCCGGAGCCAGGCATCATCATCGACGAGGGCAGCGTTGAAGCTTCCGTCAAAAAGCTCATGCAGCTTATAAAGGACTAAGGAGGTGCAGACATGGATAAGCATGAATTTAAAAATATGTGGGTGCATATAGAGCACTCAGACGGCAAGGTCTGCTCCGCCGCCTTTGAGCTGTGCTGCGAGATACGCAAGCTTTGCGACCAGTCGGGCGACAAACTTATCGGCGTTATCGCAGGAAGCATCCCCGTCAGCGAAATGGAAAAGCTCAAGGAATGCGGCATCGACGGCGTTATCGTCGTTTCCGGTACCGGCTACGATCGCTACAACACTGAGGCTTTCTCAAATCTCTATGTGGAGCTCAGCAAAAAGTACAAGCCCTCGGCCATCTTTATAGGTGCGACCGCAAACGGCAGAGATTTTGCTCCGCACTTTGCAGCCTGCCTTGAGACCGGCTGTACCTCGGATGCAACCGAGCTTATCTACAATCCCGAGACGACCGATATTGAGTTCGTCGAGCCCGCTGCCGGCGGCAAGATCATGGCGGTCATCACCATCCCAGTCCTGCGCCCGCAGGTAGGCACCATCCGTCCGGGTACCTTCAAGGCAGTCCCCACCGGCAAAAAGGCGGAATTTGAGCTCATTGAGGAGCACATCGACTTTGACCCGGCCAAGATCCGCACCAAGCTCCTTGAGTACAGAGCAAACGAATTCGACCCCGAGCTTGATATTGCCTCGTGCGATACCATCGTATGCGTCGGCAACGGCGTGAAGGACGAGAGCCTCGACAAATACCGTGAGCTTGCAAAGCTCCTCGGCGGCAAGCTCGCAGGTACACGCCCCGTTTGCGACAGAGAGCTTTTGCCCGTCAAGCTTCAGGTCGGCCAGTCGGGCGTTATGATAAAGCCCAAGCTTTACATAGGATTCGGCGTTTCCGGTGCCGTAAACCATGTCACCGGCGTTGATGCAGAAAAGTTTATTGCCGTCAACAAGGACGCATCCGCACCGATATTCAACTACTGCGACTACGGCATCGTCGGCGATATGGACGAGGTCTGCGACGCAATGATAGCGCAGCTCAAGTCATGAATGAGCCTGTTGAGATAATCAAAGGCCTTTGGACGATTGACATTGAGCTTCCAGCAAATCCCCTCAGGAACCTTAACACTTATGTTGTTAAGGCTCCCGAGGGCGGGAGAAACCTCATCATCGACACGGGTTTTTACCGTCCCGAGTGTCTTGATGCCCTGATGCACGGCATCAAGGTCCTTGACCTCAAACCGGAAAACACCGATGTTTTCCTTACTCATCTTCACCCCGACCATGTCGGCAATGCGGGATATCTCGCAACGCTCGGATACAAAATGATAATGGGTGCGCTCGACTATGACCTTATGCTTTTCGGACCCGATGCACGCTGGCGAGCCTGCATGGAGCTTCTTCAAAGCGAGGGACTTCCGAAGGATATGTTTGAGAAGATACGCCAGAACGATGAATCGGTCGTGTACACCTCTGGCATGTTCGAGACTCAAAAGGTCTATAACGGCGACATGCTGCACTACGGCGACTTTGACTTTGAGTGCATCCTGACCCCCGGGCATTCACCCGGACATATGTGCCTTTACGATAAAAACAGCAAAACCATGCTGCTTGGCGACCATGTTCTTTTTGATATAAGCCCCAATATCTGCTGTTGGGCGTGCATGCACGATGCGCTGGGCATGTATTTGCACAGTCTGCGGAAGATAAAAACCTACGATGTTGTTCTTCCTTTTCCGGCACACCGCACCACCGGCAGTGTCAGCTTAAACGACCGCATCGATGCGCTGCTTGCCCACCATGAGCGCAGACTGAATGAGGCCGTCGGCATCATCGAGCGTGAGCCGGGGCTCAATGCATATGAGATAGCCTCACGCATGAAATGGCACATAAAAGCAGACAGCTGGGCGCTCTTTCCGCCGAGCCAGCAGTTTTTCGCACAAAGCGAGACCGTTGCGCACCTTGACAGGCTTTTTATCACCGGCAGAGTGACACGGGAGCGTGACAAGTCCGGTGTGAACAGATATTTTCTGCCGAAATAGCTTCGGTGACACCCTGCCTAAGCGCAGGCAATTAATTCGGTAAAAATAGTTTGCTAAGTTTTCTCACTGTGATCCTCCCCTCACATCCTTTCAAATTGTAATTCCGACTTAACAAACTTTTTTCTACACCCCCTTCAAAGCGGCCGGCACCTTTACGGTGCTGGCTGTCCTTTGAAAGCCGCAGATGGCTGCGGTCTACGATATGATTAATATAATGTGAGCGGAAGGCGGTGGAAGCTGTGAAGATTAAACAGAATACCGTGCAGACCCAAAAAATCAAGCTGATACCGTCTGTAAAGCAGTCACTGCAATATCTTCAAATGCCAATTCAGGAGCTTTCGTCTTATATTGAGGAGATGTCGATGCGTAACCCACTGCTGGATGTTGAAATGCCGCCGATAGGAGAGCCGTATCCGCAGGCAAAGATAGAAAAGCCCGACACCGACGAGATAAGTGTGCGTGAGGTGTTCCACCGAGGCGGTTCACGGCGGAACGAGGCAACGGACACCGATTTTACGGATGTTTATTTAAGCGAAAAAACCTTTTCCGAATATCTTTTGGATCAGCTCGGCCAAATGAAGGAGCTTGACGAGCGGCAGCTGAAGCTGTGCCGCATCCTTGTCGGCTGCCTTAATTCGTCCGGCTATATGGACTGCTCGCTCAGGGAGCTTTCCGAGGTCACGGGTGTGAGCGAGTTTGAGCTTGAGCAGGCACTTTATGTCATTCAAATGCTCGATCCACCGGGTGTTGGGGCAAGTAGCCTTTCGGAATGCCTGCTTATCCAGCTTGCACAGAGCAGCAAGTTCAGCGCCGTAAATGTTGCGCTTGTCCAAAGAGGACTTCCGCTGCTTGCAAGCGGCGATATGGCGGGACTCCACAGGCTTCTCGGCGTTTCGAATGCCGAGCTTAGTGAGGCCGTCGACACGGTGCGCAGTCTAAACCCCATTCCGTCGCAGGGATTCGGCAACGGAAGCAACACGGGGTATGTGATCCCCGAGGCGACGGTAAGCTGCGAGGACGGGAAACTCACGGTCGAGCTCAACCGCAGGGCATTCCCACGGGTAACGCTGCAAAACGAATACTGTGATATGCTCGGGCGAGACGAGTACAGCGATGCGCACGATTATCTTAAGAAGGCAATGTCCGAGGCCAAGAATGTGCTCTATGGGCTCAACGAGCGTGAAAAAACGCTCGACAGGCTCATTGGAGTCATTATCCGCCGCCAGCAGGAATATTTCCTGCACAGTACCGATCTCGTGCCGATGACGATGAGCGAGGTGGCGCAGGAGCTCGGCTGCTGCGTTTCCACGGTCTCCCGTGCGGTCAGCGATAAATATATTCTCTTTGGCAGCAAGCTTTTGCCCCTGCGCAGCTTTTTTGCTTCCGGGCTAAGCTCAACAGACGGAGAAGCCGTGACTCCGAGCGCAATAAAGCGTCAGCTGCAAAACTTCATTTCCGACGAGGACAAGAAGCACCCGCTGTCCGACGAGACGCTCCGCTGTATGTTCACAAAGCTGGGGCTGAACATCTCCCGACGAACGATAGCAAAATACAGGGGAGAGCTGAACATCCCATCAACATCACAGCGCCGCAAACGCTGAAAAGAGACCGATTTTCGGTCTCTTTTTTAATTTAAGCTTGACTCTATAATAGTTGTAGAGTTTATAATATGTGCAGTTTTGATGCAAAGAAGGCAAGCGCATGGAAAGAAATCTTACGACCGGAAGTGTCGCCAAAAATCTTATATTCTTCTCGCTGCCGTATCTGCTGTCGTATTTTTTGCAGACGCTCTACGGCATGGCTGACCTGTTCATAATCGGTCAGTATGAGGGTGTTGCGAGCACGACCGCAGTCTCTGTCGGCTCGCAGGTCATGCATATGCTGACCGTCATGATAGTCGGCCTTGCCATGGGTACGACCGTCAGCATCGGTCAAGCCGTCGGAGCAGGGGATAAGCGCAAGGTATCGCACTTTGTCGGCAACACCGTGACACTTTTCATGGCAGTGTCCGTCACGCTCACTATCGTGCTGCTTTTGCTCGTAGATCCCATCGTCTCCGTCATGTCTACGCCTGCGCAGGCCGTGAGCGGCACGGCGGCGTATCTCACCGTTTGCTTTATAGGCATTCCGTTTATAACGGCTTATAACATCATAAGCTCCGTATTTCGCGGCATGGGCGACAGCAAAACGCCAATGTACTTTATCGCAATTGCCTGCATCGTAAACATTGCGCTTGACTACCTGTTCATGGGTGCAATGCACCTCGGCCCGACGGGCGCTGCACTCGGCACGACGCTTTCCCAGGCTGTCAGCGTGACAGTGGCACTCGTGTCTATAAGAAAAAAGCACAGTATTACGCTTGAAAGATCAGATCTTAAGCCCAGCCGGGCGGAGATGAGCAAGCTTCTGTCCATCGGCGTGCCGGTCGCCATGCAGGACGGGCTTATCCAAGTTGCGTTTATCATCATCACCATTATCGCAAACCGCCGTGGTCTGAACGATGCGGCGGCGGTCGGCATCGTGGAGAAGATAATGAGCTTCCTGTTTCTCGTCCCGTCGTCGATGCTGTCGGCAGTGTCGGCACTCGGTGCGCAGAATATCGGCGCAAACAAGCCCGAGCGGGCGATAAGAACACTGCGCTATGCCATCATTATCACCGTGAGCTTCGGCCTTGTTGTCGCCGTGAGCACGCAGTTCGTGGCAGACCGGATCGTTGCGCTGTTTACGGATGATGCCAAGGCCATACGCCTCGGCGGGCAGTATTTCCGGGGTTATATCTGGGACTGCATGTTTGCGGGCATCCACTTCAGCTTCAGCGGTTATTTCTGTGCCATCGGCAAATCGGGGATATCGTTTTTGCACAACATTCTCGCGGTCACGCTCGTGCGTGTCCCGGGTGCATACTTCACCTCGAAGCTCTTTCCGACGACGCTGTTCCCCATGGGCTTGGCGACTGCTGGCGGCTCACTGCTGTCCGTTGCCGTGTGCCTCATAGCATTTGCAATACTCAAACGCAAGTCGGCCGCAGCGGAGGTTTAGAATGGACAGAACGAAGCTATTTCCCATCGGCGAGGTGTCAAAGCTGTTTCACATCAGCGTGAGCAGCCTCAGACACTACGAAAATATCGGACTGCTAACACCCGAGTATGTGTCGCCAGACTCCGGCTACCGGTATTACAGTGCCGGACAGTTCGAGGTGCTCAACACCATACGCTACCTGCGTGCGCTCGACCTGCCGCTTTCGGAAATTGAGGATTTTCTTAAAAACCGTGACATCGGACTAATTGAGAAAAAGCTCAGGCAGCAAAAGCAGACCGTTTTGCAAAAGCGGCGTGAGCTTGAGCGCATTGAACGAAAGATAGACCACCGGCTCAATTGGCTGAGCGATGCACAGTCCGTGCCGCTCGACACGGTCTCACTCATCCGCACACCCGCATGCCGCATAGTTTGGATGGACGATACTATGAAGATAGACGGTGCGCTCGACATGGAAGCTCCGATACGCAGGCTCGACCGCTCCGATGCCGAGGCCGTCGTGTTTCTCGGCAAGGTGGGACTCGGCATATCGGCAGAGCATCTCATCGAGGGCAAAACACGGCGCTATGACGGCATTTTTCTCATGCTCGATAACGAGGATATATACAATGAAGATACATTGACGCTGCCCGAAATGCAGTGCGTACGCCTGCGCTTTTGCGGAAGCCACACCGAGGCACCCGAGCATTACGACAAGCTCCTTGCATATATAGCAGATCACAGTCTGCGCATAAGCGGCTTTTCACGGGAGATAACGCTCATCGACTACGGCGTTACGAACGACCCCGAAAAATTCGTGACCGAGATATGCATCCCGGTTGATAAATAACGAAAAAAGCTCCGGCTTTGGTCTGACCAGAGCCGGAGCTTTTAGCTTAAGCTGACGGGAGCTGAACTCTATCGTCTGTCGGTGCGCCCGCTCGCACTTTTTGACTTTTTTTACGAAAAGCCGAAAATTTCTTGCTGTTTCACCGACAGATGCCTTGCAGTTTTGAGGGAGCAGATTTTCGTTCAGGCAAAGATAAAGCCCGACGGGCATAATGGACATATATGGACTAGGGGTTTAGCGAAGCATGGGCGGAAAGCTGCCCGTCAAAACCGATAGCAGTT
>ENA-UONV01000467-UONV01000467.1-human-gut-metagenome-genome-assembly--contig:-CS4-NODE-467-length-47775-cov-9.868965_pt1 | contig 47775 bp, 43 predicted proteins | sample MGYA00242461_ERZ724008 | MGnify/ENA metagenome assembly ERZ724008 | reverse complement strand
ACCCGCTTTGGCGCGCCGCGCAGCCTGATCCGGGTGGTGCTGCAAAAACTGCAGGTAGTCCCGGCTCTCGTGGATGAGATAGTCGTCGTCCATATATCTGCCGTAGCCCTCGATGTGCAGTTGCTCCTTGATGAAGTGGTCAAGCCGGTTTGGCAGCATCAGCGCGTCGATCTGGCTCACCTGACTGCCGAGGCCGAAGCCCCGCTCGCCAAAGTCCTCCATCAGACCGCACGCCAGCTTTTGCACCCGCTCGTCCCGGATGCGCCGCTCGCTCTCTGCGTAGATCGGCGCGTGCGGCGCGGAGTTGAAGTAGTCCGAAAAGTCGAATACCAGCGCCCAGCCGTCCGTCCCGTGCTTTCGGTAGTACCGCTGCAGGTGGCAGGTCAGCCTATCCATGGCAAAGTCGATGCCCTTGCCCTTCAGGCTCGCCGCGTTGTCGTACACGAACGCCGCCGAGAACAGCGGCACCAGCGCGTTGTCGCACAGGCAGCGCTGCACCACCCGCTCCGCGATGTGCACACTACGGATGTGCCGCAGCTTTCCCCGTTCCATCAGGTCGAAGGCGAAAAAGCCCTTGGTCTTCCATGCGCCGTCCATCAGCTCCCGGTGCGTCCGGGCGATGTTGGCGGTAAAGTTGCCGAGATACCGCTGCGTTGAGCATTTCCAGCCCACGCCCTTGCAGCATTCCCGTCCCGCCCGGTACAGGTGCTCGTAGCTGAACACCTGCTCAAAGCTCCCGCACGCCTCGCTGCGTGCATCTCTTCGCCGCTGGCGTTCCGCTTTTCTTCTCCTGTACCGTGCCTCGTGTCTCTCTTCGCTCGTCATAATCCTCCTCGCCCGTTAGGGCATCCCCTGTACGGAATTATTCTTGGGTGCGTGTTCTATCCGCGTGGCAGTACCAGCCATGGAACGGGCTGTCCGCACATTCGCCCGCCATGCAAGCAGCGTCCGGCTGACTGCATCAGAGGATTGTTTTGGCCGTGCCGGGAACAAGCTCTCCTTCTGCAAGGGTGCTGCTTCGCCGCTGCCGGTTACTGTCCTGACCCATCTCTTGCAGAATCCGAAGGCCACGCCATTCGCATTGCTCGCGTTGTTGTAGTTGGCGTTGCCGTTGCTGTTGACATTGCAGAAATTCGTGGAGTTGCTGCCATTCGGAGAGCGCTCCCACCAGTTGTTCGCGCTGCCGCAAGTGCAACAAATACAGAGCTTGACCCATGTTTTTCATTCCGGAAGGTCTTTGTACCGCTGCCGGTCGTTCTTCTTCACCGCCGCGATGAGCTTCGCTTCCTCGCAGATGAGGTCGCCCCAGCGCTGCATCGCCTTGTGAATCCACCCGTAGCCCTCCGGGTTCTGCAAAATGCTGTCATACAGCAGCTGCAGCTTCGGGCTGAGGTTCTGCAGCGCGTTGTTTGCTCGCATCAGCTCGTCCCTGCGCAGCTGCGCCTCGTGCCGGTTCGTCGGCCAGATGTTGTTCGCCGCCCGTACCCGGTCATGCACCTCGCTGCTCAGCTCCATGATGCGTCCCGTCAGAAACCGCTCGTACCGCTTCGGTGCCTTCATGCAGCACGCGAAGGTGTGTGCCTCCAGCTGTCTTGCCGTTTCGATGAACTGCACGCTGCTCTCGCCCCGTTTGGATTTGTAGACCGACATGGTTCTCTCCCTTCCATCCCGCAGCACACAGGCTGCGGGATTTCCTCAGATGCTGGATTAAAAGCAGAAGCCGAAGGCCACGCCACGCGCACGGCTCGCGTCGTGGTAGCCGGCGCCGCCGCTGCCGTCGACAAGGCAGAAATACGTGGAGTCGCTGCCATACGGAGAGCGCTCCCACCAGTTGAGCGCGCCGCCGCTGTAGTTCTTCACCTTGCTGTTGCCCGCCTTGTAGTAGTCGTACTGCGTGCCCTCGCCGCTCTTCGAATAGCTGACGCTGCCGAAAATCTCGATCTCGCTCAGCAGAAACAGCTTGTCCGCCGTGGTGTTGATGGTGGCACTCTGGTTGCCCGCCGAGGTCAGCTTATTCACCTCCCGGATGCCGTTCTGTACCTCCGTCGGCATCAGCGCCAGAATGGCGGGCAGGTGTGTGCTTCGCATGGCGCAGCTCGTCCAGCCGCCGCTGTTGGTGTTGGAGCTGTTCATGTTCTTGGTCTCGCCGTAGCAGTCGTGCAGCTGGAAGGTCAGCGGTGCCTTCCCGCCGGATGCGTAGGTGTCGTGGTTCTTGCCGATGATGTCCACCTGATAGCTCGCACCGTTGATGGTCATCGTCTTGCTGTTGCCCACCACCCATGTGCTCGGCACGCTGCCCGAATGGCACGCCGCGATGATGGAAGCCCAGTCGTTGTCCGCGAAGTTGTCCTTCAGGAAGCTCACCGTCACCGCGCAGGTCTTGTTCGCCGGTGCGGTGTAGTTCGTTCCCGCCGCCACGCTAATAGTGATCGTCGCACTGCCGTTGGCCTTGCCCGTCACCGTCACCGTGTTGCCCGATACGCTCACCGTCGCCGCCGCTGTGTTGCTGCTCACGGCGCTGATCGTGCCGTCGCCGCTGCGCGTCACCGTGATGGTCTTGCTCTTCGTCGTGGTGTCCAGCGTCATGCTGGCGGGGGAGATGGAGAGGTTGCCCGCCGCCTTCCCGATACTCCAGCTCACGCTCTTCGGCGTGGTGCTTCCGTCGCTCCATCGGTAGTTGCTCTTCGGCGTGAAGGTCGCTGTGTAGCTCCCTGCGTTGGTGCCCGTGGTCGTGCCGCCGATGGTCAGCTGTGCCGTGTTGTAGTTGTTCCATGTGGGGGACTGGCTGCCGCCATTGTAGGTCAGGCTCCCGCTCTGGCTCGGCACCGTGGAGATCGTCTTCCGGTTCACCGTCACGCTGGTGGTGGCCGTCTTGGTCACGTTCCGCTCCGTGTAGCTCACCGTGATCGTCTGCGTGCCCACGGTATTAAGCGTCGCGGGGCTGCAGCTGTAGCCCGTCACATTGGCGGTGGCTCCGTCGGAGTATGTGGCCTTCACCACCATGCCCGCGCTCTGGAAGCTGTCGCCATACTCATAGACCTTCTTCGTCGGCTGCGCCGTGATCTCGATCTTCGTCAGCCGGTGGATGACCGTGATGGTCTGCTCTGCCGTCTTCGTCACGCCGCCCTCTGTGTAGCGGATGGTCACCTTCGTTGTGCCGTCCGCCAGCGGTGTGTTCGGCTCGTAGCTATAGCCCGTGCATTTCAGCGTCGCGCCGTTGCTGTAGGTCGCAGTCACCACCATGCCCGCCGGGTCAAAGGTCTCGCCCTGCGTGTAGGTGGTCTTTGTAGGCGGTGTTGTGATGGCGATGCCGGTCAGCTTGATGCCGCCGCCTCCGCCGCCCACCATGTTGAATACCAAACTCATGCCGTTGCCTCCGTTCTCAGAATGTTCACGGTCAGATTGGCCGTGGGTGCTTCATTGCAGTGGAAGGTCATCTTTCCCGCCGTGGTCACATCGTCGGCGTAGATCACCGCCTCTGCGTAGCCTGCAAAGCTGTCTCCCGCAGGGCATACCGTGTAGGCGTACCCGCTCGTGACGAACTTGCTGTTGCTCACAGTCTGCGCGTTGCCGCTCCATCCCGCCGCCGTCAGTGTCACCGTGAAGGAAAGCGCCTTCCCGCTCTTGCCGTTCCAGCCCGTCCGCTCTGCCGCCGTGATGTGCGCGGTGGTGTTGCCCTCGTGATCGTCGAGGTTGCCCTGCACGGCTGCCGCAGCGCCCGCTGTCTCTTTCCCTGCAAGTGCGGTACGGATGTCGCTGTGCGCCGTACTGGAGCTGTTATGCGCCGATACCGCGCTTGCCGCCGTCCCCGTCGGGTCTGCGCCCGCCTGTGCCGCCGTCACCTGATGCGGGTTGTCCGTGTTGCCGGTGTGTGCGCCGAGGCTCGTGGCGTTGGCTTTCTTGTCCAGCTCCGTCTTCACGCCGCCGCTGGTCACGGGGTTCGTGCTGTTCGCCGTCGGGGCTGTGTCGAAGGTCAGCTTGTCCTGCTTGCCGTTCCACTTGGTGCGCTCCGCCGCTGTGATGTGCGCCGTGGTGTCGCCCTCGTGGCCGTCCAGATTGCTCTGCACCGCCGCCGCAGCGCCGGAGGCATCCGCCCCCACCATCTCCGCCGTGTAGTCGCCCTTCTGCGGCTTCACGATGCCGCCGCGCCCGTTGAAGCTGGTCACGCCGCCGCCCGCAATGGCCTGTGCGCTCTCGCACCAGTATTTGGCGTTGTTGCTGTCCTCGCCCTCGCGGGTGCCGGTGCCGCCCACTGCCCAGCTTTCGGCGGTCTTGCTGTTGGCTGCCACCTGTGTGGCGCTCTGCGCCGCCGCTGCGGCGCTTTCCTCCGCGTCTGCGGCAGCGCCCTCCGCCTTCGCCTGTGCGCTCTGTGCCTTGCTCTGTGCGCTCACCGCGCCCGTCTTGGCGGTTTCCGCTGCGGCCTTGGCGCTCGTTGCCGTGCTGGCCGCTGTCTCTGCCGCCGCCTGTGCATCCTCTGCCGCGCTCTGCGCGTTTTCTGCCTTGCTGGCAGAGGTTGCCGCCGCCGTCTTGCTGCTCGCCGCTGCAGTCTCGCTGGTCTTGGCGTTCGTCTCAGCAGTCTGTGCTGCGGTCTTGGCGCTCGTTGCCGTGCTGGCCGCTGTCTCTGCCGCCGTCTTGGCACTTCGTGCGTCTGTCGCGCTCTGTGCTGCCGCTGTGGCGTTTGTGCCGCTGGTGGAGGCGTAGCCCTTGGCGCTGCTCTCCGCCGTCTGTGCTTCTCCCGCCGCGTCCGTGGCGGTCTTGGCGCTTGCTGCCGCCGCTGCGGCTTTCTCCGTTGCGGTGGCTGCGCCGCTCTTGGCTGCGGCTGCGTCTGCGCCGGTGGTCTGTGCTGCGGTCTCCGCCGCACTCTGCGCCGCCTCCGCCGCCGTCTTGGCGTTCTGTGCCGCCGCCAGCGTCTGGCTCACCACATCGCCCTGCAGCTCGCTCAGGCTCAGCAGCTCCTGCCACTGTGTGTCGCTTTCGTACTTCCACTGCAGCTGCTGCGCGGTTTCGTCATAGCGGATGACGATAGGCTCGCCGCCGTCGCCCTTCAGGCTCTTCAGCCATTCCTCCTCCGTCCCCTGAAAGCCGTGCTTCACGGCGATGCCGTAGGCGGTGATGTAATACCCGCGCCACTCGGTTCCGATCTTCGTGTTTCCGTACCCGCTCATACATATACCTCCTCGTGGGTATCTGCCGGACGGTAGTTGAGGGCAAACCAGCGCATGAACTCGCCGAAGAAGCTGTTGAACATCTGCATCGTGTTCTGGTACTTGTTGTACTCGCCGTTGGCGAAGTCGATCATGGCCGTCAGGTATGCCCAGTAGATTTTGTCGTGCGGCGGCTGCGCCAGCAGCTCCTTGTCCTTGTCCGCGTCGTACTGGTAGGTGATGATCTCCTCGCTCGCCCACAGTAAGACCTCCGTCTGCACCAGCCCCTCGCACTCGTTGAGCCACTGCGTCTTTGCCTCGTTGGAGAAGGCGTTGGGCTTGATCTCGTCTACATAGTCGATGACGCTCTTCAGTGTCGCCATTATCCGTCCCCCTTTCCTCGAAATGAAAAGCGGGGCAGCGGCCTGCGCCGCCGCCCCGTCCGGTCTGTGTTCTGATTAGTCGCCAGTCGATGTGGCAATGAGCTGTGTGCCGCCAGTCACGCCGCCCACGGCATAGCCGCGCCAGTCGTTGAAACCGGCGATGAAGCGGGCGTAGCCCTTCCACACGTTGGCATCGTTGCCCGCCAGCTCGCTTCTGACCTCCAGCTGCACGCGGTCAAGCCACATGGCGCTGCCGTACTCGTCGTTGTACTTCTTGTCCAGCAGAATCCACGGGGAAGTGCCGGACGCGATGAACTGGTTCAGGTACGGCCACACCACCACGTTCCAGCGGCCAAAGTTGTAGTTGAAGCCGTTGTTGGCAGTGGCAGGGTCTTTGTCCGCGCCGATGGCTGCGAACACGTCGCGCTTGAGCTTGTAGTCGTTGGGGATGAGGATGGTGGTGGGAGCCACATCCAGCACCTCGTCGTTGTCGCCACGGAAGTCCTGCATCTTCGCCTCCATCGCCATCAGCGCGTCGTTGCTGAAGGCATCAGAGAACTGGTTGGACTGGTTGGACTTGCCCAGCTTGCTGGGGTGGTTGGTGGCGAACAGGCACTTGCCATCGGCGGTCTTCACGTCAAAGGTCTTGCCGGAGAAGGTGGTCTCCGTCTTCTTCTGGACAGCCGCGCCGATGAGGGCAGCGCCGAACTTCTCGCGGGTGCGGTAGTAGCTGGTGATGAAGCCAGCGGGCTGCTTCTTCAAATCCATCAGCTTTGCATCCTCCACGATCTCGCGGGACAGGGAGAAGCTGTTCTTCCACGTCATGTGTTCGAGGAACTTTGCGAAGCCCTCCTGCATACCGTCCACGGGGTAGTCGCCGTTCTCGCCCACCGGCTGGAAGCCGTCCATGGCCGTCATGGTGGAGAACTTTTCGCCCCAGTGGTTGCTGCTGCCCATGTTGAACAGCTCCGGCAGCATACTGGTCTGTTCAAACGCCTCGCCCCTCTTTTCGAGGAACATCTTGATCGGCTCCTGAGACTTGCCGAAAATGCTGTCCTGAAGGCCGGAGCCTTCGGTAAAGGTGATATTAGCCATTGTTCACTGTACTCCTTTCGTCGTTCTTAGAAGCGCACGCGGCACATGCTGCCGCTGGCGGTGCCGTCCATGTACACCACCTCCGCCACGCCGTTGGTGGTCGTGGCCGTGACCTGCAGGCCGTCCGTGTGCAGCGTCACCTTGTCGCCCAGCTTGATGCTGGTTGCGGCAGCTGCAAAGGTGGTCTCCAGAATCATATCCTTGCCCACGCGGATAACGGGGATGATGTCGCCCGCCGTGCACTCGCCGTCCTTTTCGCACATGGAGATGTAAGTGGGCGCGGTTGCGCCGGTAGCCAGCGCCAGCTGGCCGGTGGTCTGCGTCAGTGCCATGCCCACCTTGGGTGTGATGGCGCTTGCGGGCAGGTATTCAATACCCGGCACGCGGTTGTCATCAGTGGAATAAATCTTGAAAGCCATTGTGCTTTTCTCCTTTCGCTTCGTCAGCCCTTTTTATGGCTGCGGTTGTAGTGTGCCTGTATCTCTGCATCCGTGGCACCCGGATTCAGCGCGCGGTACATCTCCTTCACTTCAGCCGGTACGCTCACCGCGCCCGCGCCTCGTTCCTTGGTCTGTCCCATGTGCTGCTTGCCCTGCAGGTTGTTGAGAGCTGCCTGTCTGGTGGCCGCCGCCGCGCTGCTGGTCAGAGCCTCGAAGTTTGCCAGCCGGTAGGCATCCACCAGCGTGTTGCCCTTCTTCACCAGCTCGTAGAACTTCGGATAGGTCTCCATGGCCGCAAGGTCTTTCAGCTCCCGGATGTTGGGGTTCAGCTTGCCGATCTCCTTTAGCTGCTCGTCCACCTTCACCCGTGCCTGTGCCTCGTTGGCCTCCTGCTGCGCCCGCTCCGCCGCCGCCTGCGCTTCCTTGGCCTGCTTCACTTCCGGCAGGTCGTTCACGAATGCGTTGAACTCCTCGTCGCTCATCCCGCTCTTCTTCAGCACGCGGGCTTTGCGCTCTGCATCGAAGCGCTGCCGGTACTCGTCGTACTCCGCCTTCGATGTGATGGGCTGCTTCGTGTACGGGTTCACCAGTCCGCTGTTTCGGAACGCCTCGTCGATGGTGCGCCTCGCTTCTTCCTGTGCGTCTGTGCGCGCCTTCTCCACGGCGGCATCCCGCTCCGCCTCCGCCTTGCGGCGTGCCGCTGCAAACGCTGCGTTCTGCTCCGGGGTCTGCTTGCCCGTCTCACTATGATCTTCGCCGTCCTCCGCAGCTCCCTGCGGTTCTTCGGCGCTTGTGTCCTGTGTCTCTTCTTCGGCAGGGTCGGCGGCTTCCTGCTCTTCTGCGCCTTGCGCCTGTGTGGTCTCGTCCGTGGCAGGGTCGGCGATCTCCTGCTCTTTTCCGCCTTCGTCAATGCCAAACAATGCGCCGTAGTCGATCTCCATGTGTTGTGCTCCTCTCTGGATTTTTGCGCTTTTCCTGCGAATGTGGGGCTTGCTTTGTCAGATGGTCTTACTTGTTCTTGCTGCCTCTCAGGTCGTTGCCGGTCTTCACGGTGCCGTTGCCCTTCTTGTTGTCGCCGCTGAAGGGTGCCTTCACCACCTGCGCGCCGGTGTTCTTGATGCTGCCAGCGTAGGTCTTATCCGCCATCTCTGCGTCCTCCTTTCTTTCCTTGATGCTCCTTTGTGTCACGGTCGGCGGCGCGGGTGCCCCAGTCCCGCGCCGCTTCCCGCTTCAGGAGGTCGGGCGATACCCGAATGATAGGGAAGTATCTATGTCAGACGGGAGCATTCGCTCCCATGGTCTGCCCGGAATCACGCGCAGCGTCCTGCTGCGCTCTCTGGATAACGGCCTGTGCGGTCTGAATGTCCAGCCCGCCATTCTGCTGCCGCTGCATCTGTGCCTGCTGCATCTGCTGCTGTGCCATCTGCATCTGCATGGCCATCTGCTGCTGCAGCTGCTGTTTGTGCAGTTCCTCTTCGAGGTATGCCCGCGTCTCTCCGGCTCCCGGATAGTGCAGCAGCTCCATCTTCGTCCAGAACAGGATGAGCGTCTGAATCTGCGCCGGGTCTCCGAAGGCTCCGGTCTGCAGGTTCATGCGCGTCTCCTGCCACATGGCCTCGCGGTTCGATGCCAGCGGGGCAGAGGTATCGCAGCTGAAGAGGAACTGATCGTTCCAGCACCACTCTCCCGCCGCGTCCTGTTCAAGGAAGTCATAGCGGTTGAACGTCTCGTACTGTGCGTTGCCGTGGATGTCGTTGGACACCACCGGCCTCGGCTCGTCCGTGTACGCCAGCTTGAACTTGAACATAGCCTCGAACAGCGCCGCATACGCCGCGTCTTTCATCACGCGCTTGCTTTCCAGTCTGCCAGCACTCTGCGCCGCCGCGAACTCCTTGGCTTTGCCGCTGGTGGCCGTGCGGTCTGTACGCCCCTGAAAGCTGTCCGTGATGCCGATGATCTGCCTTGCCTCTTCGTATACCTGTGACAGGTACACCATGTCCTGCTCCACGTTGCCCTGCAGGTCGTATACGTCGATCAGCGCCTTCGTGGCCGCGTTGCCCGGTCGGATGACCTTCATATCCTCCGCGTCCACGCGAATGCTTGCCTCGTCCGGCAGCGTGATGTAGCTGCCCGATTTCAGCAGCTTGTCGATGATCTTGCTCTCGATGCGGTTGGTGGTGTTCTGCTGGTCAGCGATCTTGTCAATATCGCTGTCTCCGAGGAAGCGCCCGTACACGCTCACGTTCTTCTGCAGGATGACCGGGAAGATGTCCGGCTTGTAGAACGGCACCTTCGTCGGCTCTTCGATGATCTCCACCACCGGCAGTCCCAGCTCGTCCGCCTCTGTGTCGGATGCCACCTCTCGGCGCACCATGCCGCCGATGGCGCTGCCGTCGCTTCTGGTGACGGCCACAGGGATTTCCTCGAACTCTTCCTCGGTCTCCTCCCACTTGCTTCCGCCGCAGTACGGGCATTTTTTCCGCCCGCCCCGCAGTGGCAGCGGCCTTGTCTCTCTTGCAAGCGCATCCGCCGCCGCGTCAAAGTCCACCTCCGCCGCCGCGCTCACGCCGTTCGGCAGCAGGATGTCCGGCGCGTCCATCTCCGGCTCCGTCAGCAGCGGCTCCACCGCGCCACACTTCACGCACCTGCGCAGCCGCCTCGCCTGATAGTCTTCAAGGTCTTCCAGCTGCGTGTCGTTCACCCAGCTGTAAAGACCGATGCCGCCCTTGTCGTTGCGGTAGTAGGCGATGTACTGCGTCACAAGGTCGTTCGCCGTGGTGTCCCCACCGGTGCCCTTGATGTCCGGCTCTTCCTCGCTCCCGTCTGATACGTCCACATCGTAGCGCCTGCGGATGTATTCCTTCGTCTGTGGGATTTTGAGGATGATGTAGTCCATGTCCTCGATGCCGGTGTACACGCCGTCCTGCGGGATGATCTGCTTCGGGTGAAGCGTGGATACCGCCAGCTCCCCGATGGTGAAGTGCGTCCGCTGCGTGTTGTCCCACTCCACCAGAAACGCCGCGCCGCCCTGAATGGGCACCGTCCGCTCCATGATGTCGTTGAGCTGTTCAAACGGCATTCTGTCAAGCTCGTTGCGCAGCATGTCCTCGATGAGCTTTGCTTTCATCTCGTCCTGCTTGCGTCTGGCCGTCACCTTCGGCTGCGGAATGTTGCTGTCTGTCTGCGCCTCGATGATCTCCGCGCAGATATTGCGCACATGTACGGCCTTCGTCTTCCGCTCGCCCTGCACGATAGGCCGCATTTCGTTCGTCCCGGCATACAGCGCCTCCCGCTCGTCCATGCGGCTGGTCTCGTCGTCGTATGCCGCTTCGTTGGTCTTCAGCCTGTCCTGCCAAAGCTGCAGCTTGTTCTTGTCCTGTTTCTTCATAGCGTCCTCCTGTTATCGCTGCGGATTGCCCCAGCGTTTACGCAGCATCTCCCGCTCCGTCGGTGAAGCGTTCTCATAGTCCTCCCACATGGATGCCGTCCATAGCCGCGCCACCGTTTCCTTCTGTGCGATGTAGCTCTGCTGCGGCCTGATGTAGTGTGCGATGGCAAGGCTCAGCACGCAGTCATCGTGCGCTCCCAGCTCCGCCTCCGGCTTCAGCGTCTCCGGATTGCGCACGAAGGTCAGCATCTCCTGCAGCGTTGTCTCGTCGTTCACGATGGTGATGTCATCCCGCACCGCCTTGATAAGCTCCGCAAGGATGACCGGCCTCGTCTTCGTGTTGGTGAGAAAGCCAAAGCTCTGCTTGATCTTGTGCGTGTAATCGTCGATGCTCTCCCGGATGTACTGCTTCGGATACCGCAGCCGCTCCAGCTCCATCACCGGGTAGGTGGAGAAGTTGGTCTCAATGCCGATGAGTGCCGTGTTGTAGTGCAGCCCCAAGCAGTAGACCTGCCGCGCGAACACATCCTCGTCGAACTTGCCCCGCAGCACCGCCACCTGCTCTCCAGTTCTGTTGTCCAGCACCTGCGTCACAAAGCTGTCGCTGCCTTCTCCGGCAGTGTCTCCGCCGATCACATAGGGCACGCCCTTCTCCGGCTTCTTGTAGACCTTGATGCAGCCGTCCCTCGTGTCCTCCCATCGGATGTCCGTCAGCGTCAGCCCGTCATCCGCGTATGTGAAGAGGCCGGTGCACGCCGGTTTCTTCAGCTCCTGCAGCCGTCTTCCGATGGCCTTGCCGTTGAATACCGTCTTGCCCGTCACGCCCCACATGCCGAGGCAGTAGACCTGATAGTAATATTCGTCCGTCTCCTGAAAGCTCTCCAGCGTCCGTATGGCTGCCGCATCCAGAAAACGGTTGTCCTTGTAGGTGCTCTCGTGCACCCGCGCTCGTTTGTCCCGCCGGTCAAAAAATCGTTTCTTCAGCCAGTGCTGAATGCTGATCGGGTTGAAGCTCAGGATTATCTGCTGGTACTCCCGCGTCTTTCCGCGCAGTCGGATGTCAAGCTGGTTAAAGTCTCCCTCCAGCAGCTCGCTGGCCTCTTCAATCCAGATGCCCGTGATGTTGTAGATGGACTTCAGCTTCTCAACGTCATCCAGTCCCGCAAAGATGATCTCGCTGCCGTTTTGGAAAGAGATGGTCAGGTCTGATTTGTTGGCCTTGTACCCGCTGTCCGGGTAGAACTCCGCCAGCTGTCCCAAAAGCTGCTTGAAGCAGCTCTCTCGCAGCGTCCTCGCTACCTTACGGCACACGAGGAAGCGGTGTCCCGGCTCGTTGACCGCCCGCTCCAGCACCTTCCGTCCCGCGAAGATGGACTTGCCCGAACCGCCGCCGCCTTTCAGCACCAGATACCGGTGTGTGTCAGCGAACAGCGGCAGGAAGGTTTCGTTGTTGGTCTCCCGCAGTCCCTCGTACCACGTTACGATCTCATAGAGCTTGTCGATCTCCTCGCGGCTCATGGCCTTCAGCTCAGAGGCCGTCCACTTCGTCTTCATCGCACTCGCTCTCCCCGTCATCAGCCCTCAGCAGCGCCAACTTCTCATGGTAGGTGGCGGCGTGCTTCATGCTCTCGCGGGTGTCCTTGCCCAGTTCGACCTCCTGCTTCTGCTTCCAGCCGTAGTTGTTCTGCAGGTTGAAGATGATACCCTGCACGCCCTTCTCCCGTGTCAGCAGCTCCTGCTCCAGATACGCCTCGATGCGGGTTCGCGCCCCTTGGCATATCCCCGCCAGCTCCGGATGCAGCACAGCGTCCGCGTAGTTCTGCCATGTGCTCCGGTCAATGTCCAAATACAGGCACATGCCCGTCACACTCGGCGGCACCACGAACTGCACCACCTTGATCTCCTCGCCGTCATCGTTGCGGATGATGCCGCCGGTGTCGTCTCTTGCCGGAATTGTCCGCGATATGCTCCGGAAATAACGCTCGATTGCTTCCCGCAGTCCCTTTTTCGTGTATTTTTTCGGCCTTCCTGCAGCCATCTGCGCCACCTCCTTGCTCCGGCGCTATAAGGTTCCCGCGCGTGCGTGCGCGCATCGTGCGCGCTTGTCGTGGGGAAAAATTCATTTTGCCGCACAGCTTCCGCCCACCCCTCGAATTATCTTGCTGTGCTCTTACCCGCTGGCGGTGTGCGCCATCTCACGCTATCATGGTACGACAAAAAGTGTGTCGCTGAGTTGCAACTTTGCCGAAAACGAAAAACGCACGCAGGTGTGTTCCTGCGTGCGTTCTGCGTGTGTTTTTACAGCTGCGTTGGGAAGTTCTCGTAATACTTCCGCACCTTCCGGTACAGCGTGGTCTTATCCATGTGGTGCCGCATGGCCAGCGCCGTGGCGCTGGCATCCGTGGTCACAAACTCGAATAGCGCCTGATAATACTCCCCGCCGTGCTCCAAACACAGGTTGAGTATCTTCTGCTGCGCCGCCTCGTCCAGCTCCCGGTAGCGGCGGGAGGTGAAGTAGATATACCCCTGCCGGTTGTAGTCCGCCTTCACGCCGCGCTTATATCGAAACATCTGCTTCACCTCCCGTGTTATCATACGCCCGCGAAGCTCTCCCGGATGGTGCCCCCCCGCGTCTCAAAAGCCACCACATGGAACCGCCCCAGCGGATGGATGTATATCACCGTTCCGTCGTAGGCGCGTCTGCGTGCCTTTCTTTTCCGGTTCCGGTCTCTGATCTCTTCCGTCTCTCCGAAGGTCTCCGGTGCCCGCTGCACTCTGTCTCCGATTTTCACAGTGCTTTCCCTCCATGGCGGTACGGGCGCGTGCGGTTGTACGCGTGCTTCTGCTCCAGCACCGCTTCCACATCCACACCTTCCTTGCCGCACCAGTCCAGAATGCGGATGAGGCAGTCCACCATCTCCGTGGCAATGCCTTCCGGCTTGCAGCTGTGCTCCGGCTTGCCCTCTGCTTCGCACTGCGCTTCCTTGTCGCAGTGCCCGCAGCAGCCGTAGATCATGGGCTTCCCGTTGCGGTATTCCTCCAGCGCCTCGGACAGTTCGCTGTGGCACAGCGCCACAATGTCTCCGAAGCTGCGCGGCTCGTCCCACCAGCCATGCTCTACCGCGTTCTGATGGATGTCCTGTGCCCACTCGTTCAGTGTCTTTGCCATATTCAATTCCTCCCGGTTATGTATTGTCCCGCATCAGGATGCCCCTGATGGAGTACGCTTTTTCATGCGCGCAGGCTGCGCCGCCGAAGAACCGCTCCACTCACGCCTGCGCATCTCGAAGTGGATATATGTCCCTCGGTTGATATTGTTCTTGTAGCAGGTGGCCTCCACCAGCTGAAAGTCCGGGTAGCGGTCTTCAAACCACTGCCACTGCGTTCCGCACTCGATGGCCTCCTCAATGTCCGCTATGTCATCCATGTTCAGCTGCCCGTCAAACTGCGCGCACTGCGGAATAGTCAGGTTCCGGCTCTGGTTCCAGCGCTTGAAGAAGTGCTTGTCCTTGGCGATGTAGTGCGCAAGGCCGGTCACGCCAGATTCGTTGAACTGCAGCCGCTTGCTGTTGGCATAGCCCAGCCCCCACACCTTCTCGATGGTGTCGCGGTCTAATCCGCCGCTGAGGATGACATGGTGATGCACTCTTCCGTTGGTCTTGCCGTATTCCGTGCAGCTGATGTATTTCAGTTCCAGCCCCAGCTTTGCATACCGGCGCTTCAGTCTGCGGATATAATTGCTCAGGATGCGCTGTGCTTCCTCCTCCGTCTGCGGCTCTTCGCCGGGACGGTATGTCAGATGCAGGGCGATGTCATCCTCGGTGAAGTTGCTGTGCACTAAGCGGGTCAGCTTCTTCTCCGCGTTCTTCTGGTTCAGCTTCTGCTGAATTTCGCTCGTGGGCTTGCACCGTGACCGTCTCTTTCCCAGTGCTTGGAAAACGGGGTATATGTCTCCGTCCATGTAATCGCCGCAGACATATACGCTCTCCCGGTTGAATGTTCTCCCTGTGTACACCTCCGCAGCTCCTCTCTGGTTGCTAAGTTAAGATTGGTTACAAGCCTCAATTCGCGCGTGCGCGCGCGAATTATATATAAGTGTTCAGCCTGCCATCGTCAGTGCCGGGAGGCTGTCCCCGGCAGACAGGACGCGCTGTGCGTCCTGTTTCGGCTATGTGGATAAATAATGCCCGTAGCACCACGCTGGCGGTGCATTCCCTTCCACGCACGCTTCCTTGCCCTTCGGAAAAAGCTGCGTCACCCGCCCGTAGGCGCTCTGCGGTTTCATCATGGGAATGCCGTCCGCCCGCGCCGGTGCGCGTTCCTCCGGCCTTGCCTTGTATCCGCAGCGCAGCGCGTCTGTGTCGCGGCTCCACGCCTCCCGGAAGGCATGTGCGCAGCTGCTGCAGCTCGGTTTCATGTTTCGCTCCTTCCCGCGCGCACGCGGCGCGCGGATTGTTTCGATCTCAGATTAAAGGCAGAAGCCGAAGGCCACGCCATACGCAGAGCTCGCGTTGTAGTAGTCGGCGTAGCCGTTGCTGCGGACAATGCAGAAACGCGCGGAGTTGCTGCCATCCGGAGAGCGGAGCCAGTACCACCATGTACCGTTCCCCGGTTTCTCTTTCACGCGGCTGTGTTCCGTTCTGAACAGCTCCAGCTGCGTCTCGTCGGTGTCCGCCGGTGCCCAGTCCTCTGCTCCTTCCTTGCCGAACATCTCTGTGAACGACGGCAGCCACAGCTTGTCCTCGCTCTCCAGTCGTTCGCCGTCCACGGTCTGCACGATGCGGCGCGGCACGATCATCTCCCGCAGCTCGTCCGGCAGCATGTGGATGATGGTTCCGTTGAGCCACAGCCGCATCTCGCTGTCTCGCCAGCCGCCCTTGTTGGTCATGCGCTTGTTCATCCCGTGTTCGTCCTTCATGCAGTCCTTCAGCAGGAAAATCAGCCCACGCTCCGTGGTTCCCACGGCCTGCACCGTCAGCTCTTCTCCGGTCTTCAGCGTGATGTCCAGCTCATCTCCCACCTGCAGCAGCTCCTGCAGCTTTCCGTCCGCCTGCGCCTTCTTAATGGTGTTCCACTCGATCTCGCTTGTGATGGTCTTTCTGATATTCATGGGGCATCCTCCTGATTATCTGTACCGTTCATCCCACGGTACGAAGTATTTTCCGCACGCCTTCTTCAGGCGCTCGTCCACCTTGCCCTGCGTGAACCATATCTGCTTGTCGGTCTTTGCATCCGCAAGGCACATTTCCGCATAGGTCATAAAGGTCTGGTCGTAGCAGTCGCTCAGCTTCTTCAGCCGCTCTTCGCCCCAGCCGAAGTCTTCGTGCATGGTGATGAGCATCATGTCCTTGCACTGCTGCAACGTAAAGCGCCGGGTTTTCTCATCCCGAACAGCTTGCTGCGCCGCCAGCTTCTGTAGGTATCCGCTCTGCTTTGCCATCGCTTATCCCTCCAGTGTTTCCTTCAGCGCCAGCAGCTTTTCAATGGTGTCCTCATAGGCCGCCTCCAGCAGCACTGCGCAGTCTGTCACGCCCTCGTTGCCGTATGGGCAGCCCCAGTGTTCCTCGCTGCTGCATACCCGCTTGCCGCAGGCATCCATCAGCTCCACAGTCTGCCGCGCATCCTTCAGCTCCTTCAGCAGCCCCTGCGCCTTTCGCAGCGTCTCAGGCTCCAGATCGCTGCGCTCGTATTCCCGCAGCTTCTCGTAGCAGCGCCGCTGATCGCATCGCCCGTCCTCGCAGAAGCTCCCGCCGGGGCTGGAATCGCACTGTGCAATGTCGCAGAAGGGAAGGTCGGTGTCCACCGTCAGTCGCTTCATTCCGCTCACCTCGCCGGTCTGCTCTGCAGCTCTCCGCCGCAGGCCGCATAGCCCGCAAGGTCTACCCAGTTGTCGCTCTTGCCGTGGCCGGTTGCGATGCGTGCGATCTTCAGCAGCGCCAGCAGCGCCGCCACATCCTCCGGCACGATGCAAACCTCCGCCGCCGGGTCTCCGACGCATTTTTCTTTGATGTAGGTCTCCCACAGCTCACCGATGACGCGGAAGCTGTCCTCCGGCGTTCCGTAGTCTTCTTCTCTCTGCCCGCACACGCAGACCTCCGCCGCGTGCAGCAATTCGCTTCTCGTCATCATTCGTCCTCCCCGTGCAGCACCGCGATATTTGCCAGCACGCTGGCATTCGTCCACTCCATGGCCAGCAGGATCGCGCTGCGCTGGAACTCGCCCGCCAGCGCGCAGAATGCGTCGCCGTTATGGTCTTTCACCGCGCTCCACATATCCTTGTGCACGTCCTTGATGGCCTTCATCCGGCTCTCCACGTTCTCGATGTTCTCCTTCAGCTGTGCCCACGCTTCCCGGTCACTGGCAAATCCGCGTCCGCGTTCTTCCATAATGCCGCTCAGCAGCTCCGCAGAGGTCGCCTGCATGTTGCCCATCAACTTCTGCTGTGCGCTCAGGTTATCCATGCCGCACCTCCGCGATCTCCCAGTCCTCCGCCAGCATGTCCGTCTGGCTTGCCAGCCACGGCACGCAGCTGCGCGGTGCATCCGGATTGTTGCTGCGCAGGCCAGTGGTGTCGATGTAGATGTACGGGCTGGTCATCTTGCTGTGCTCATCCGGCACCTGCAGCTTGATGAAAATGCCCTTGCCGTTCCAGCCTCTGCGCCGAACCGGCCAGCCGCAGCGCAGCTTGCTCAGCGCCCAGCCGAAGTCCCGCGTCTCGGTATCCGCCGCTGCGCATTCCATGGTGCGCTCCTCGTCCGTCCTCTTCTGCAGGGCATAGCCCTCCAGCTCCCACAGCCGGTTCTCGATGTGCTGCAAGCACAGTCTCTTGCCCAGCTCTGCGTCGTAGTTGGCCGGGTCTACGCACGCGCTGCTCTCCGTCAGGATGAAGCCGTTGCGCAGCCGCACCGTCACCACCGTGCACTTGCCGAACTCCGTGCGTACCTGCACGTCCGCGCTGTTCAGCAGCAGATCGATCTCCGCCTGTGTCACCTTGATGTCGCTCATGTTCATTTCCTCCTGTCATTTTGTTTGTATATCGTCCGCCCCCACTGGCAGTGTGGGCAGAGGTATCCGTCCTTTGGTATCGTTTGGCCTTTGGCGATGTTCCATCTTAGCCCGCAGCCACGGCAGGTCTCATACCGCAGCCCCGGTATCTCCCGCGCTTCCCGTTCTCTCATGCGCCTGCCTCCCGGTACAGCTTTGTTCTTCCGCTTTCGATGTGGCAGCGGTTGATGAGCGGCCTTTGCTTTCTTCCGCCATCCAGAATTACCCTGAGATCGTCCGGTGTCCGGATGATCTTTTCCACGGTTGTGACCATCAGCCACTCGTGGCTTTCCGTGGAACAGTCATATATGACGGTCATGCCCACCTGAAGCTCATCCCATGCAAGCCTCCGCCCGTGTTCCTCTATGTATGCGCCCACGCGCAGCGCAGCGGGGAAGAGGCTCAGCTGTTCCATCCGCTCACTCCTCATACGGGCTTTGCAGGCTCCAGTCCCAAACTTGCCCGCCGTCCCACTCCGTCCGGAAGTGGTTGTGTTCTCCGTCGCCGGTGAAGAAAAGGTATTCCCTCGGTAGCACTCTTCCTACCTCCGTCTCTCCGTCCTTTTCGTCCAGCCACCGTTCGATCACATCCAGCGCCAGCTCCTCCAGCTCCGGCAGCAGCGGATGATCTGCTGCATATCCATGGAACTGGTACGGCTTTGTCACCACAGCAATCACGCCCGCCGGTGTCGCATCCCGTGCATCGTCCGCTCGGTTCAGAATGCACCACACCACCGCCGCCCGCTCTGTTGTTCCGCACACCATGGCCTCGCCGTATACGGCCTTGGCGATGTACGCCGCCGCATCCGTCCATGCGCTCATATCCCGCTCAGGTTCTTCCTGTCGGATGACCGGCTCTGGCATGTGCGTTACATAGGTCTGCGTCAGCTTCTCGGCCACCGCCTCGTCCTGCTCAATCGGCTGCGCCGTTGTGCTCAACATCAGCAGGTTGGCCACCACCGCCGCCAGCATCAGCAGTGCCGCCGCTGCCGCAAGTGCTCTCTTTCTCATTCCATCCACCCCGCCAGCCACGCGAACAGCGCCGCCGCGCACATGGATGCAGCCATCATCAGGAAGCCCGCGCCCAGCGTGATGCTGTCCTGCTCCACGCCTCCGCCGATGCCCAGCACCAGCAGAAAACTCACCCATGCCAGCGCACCCCACACGCTCTTCAGTGTCCGGCGCTTGCGCCTATGTACCGTGCGGTATCTCGTCTCCATGTTTTTCCCTCCGTCTAAAACGGCAGTTCGCCGTCGTCTTCCGTGATCTCGTCGTAGGTGTTCCCGCCCTGCTGGTAGATGTCCGCCACCTGCTCCAGCTTCTTCGTGTCGCCGAAGTACAGGTTGGTGGCGTTCAGCTCCGTCTCCTTGCGGGTCTGGTCGTGTTTGTCCTTCCATGTGCGTGTCTGCAGGCGGCCTGTGGCCACCACCATCCGCCCCTTGCCGAAGAACTTGCACAGGAACTCTGCCGTGCCTCGCCATGCCACACAGTCGATAAAGTCCGTGGCACGCTTGCCGTCTTCCCCCGGCTTGCCGTCTCGCTCCACCGCCAGCGTGAAGCTGCACACCGGCGTGCCGGTGCTCGTTCGCCGCAGTTCCGGGTCAGCGGTCAGCCGCCCCATGATGGCCGTGTCATTCAGCATCGCTCTCAACCTTTCTCTCGATGGATTTCATCAGCTTCAAAAAATCAGCCGCCTGCGGATATTCGCCCGTGTCGTCGCGGACAACCTCCGCCAGAAAGCTCTGAAGCTCGCGCCAGCAGGCGGTATAATAAATCTCGTTTCGATCACTCCGCATCCCTTTATCCCCACTTTTCCACGATGTTCTCCGCCGCTTCCTTCGTCAGCCCGATGAAGTCCTCGTCCGTCGTGCCTATCAAGATGGCGTTGCCTACGATGACGTCGTTGAAGAGGTACGCCATGTCTGTGGCCAGCCGGTTCACCGGCATCCCCAGCAGCTTGCCCTCCTCGTTGATGACGAGCGTCAGCCCCACACCCTGCTCATGGCTCCATTCGCCCGCCAGCGCCGTGGGCACCGTTTCAATATGGCCTTCTACGATCTCCTGCAGCGTCTTCAGGTCTAAGCTGTCGCCGGGGTAGCAGTGCAGCAGTGCCATTTCCTCGTTCTGCCTGATGATGATTGCATATCTCTCCATGCGCTTTTCCTCCTTCACCAGTTCACGCACAATTCCTCGTCCAGAATCTGAAATGTTCCGGTCGGCTTCTCTTCCGTGGGCTGCAGGTCTTCCTCATCCAGATAGTTCCTGCCGAACTCCCGCATGAAGTCCTCCTTCGTCCAGCCCATCCGCTCCATGGCCATCTTCTGGCCGTAGCGGTGCAGCTCGTCCATGGTCTCCCGGCAGCTGTGCACCGCTTTCTCCCCGAAGATGTGGCAGCTTCCGTGGCACAGGTAAACTGTCAGACCGTACTTCTCGCTCTTCTTGCGGTATGCGCCGCCGAAGATGTGGTGCTTGTCCAGCGGCTCCGCCGTCCCGTTCCTGCCGCACAGCCAGCAGCTTCTTCCTGTGTACATCTTTCTGCCTCCTTCAGGTTTCTGCGGCGTGTCTCTTGCAGCGCCCGTCCACGCCTACGCCTTTGAACTTGCCCTTGTTCGCTCTCGCGCGGGCAGCGTCCAGCCGTGCCTTGTCGATGTCGTACTCGAATCTGCCGTTTGCATCCAGCTTGTCGGTCATGCCCCGGTTCAGCTCGCGGTATACGGAAGTCTCGTGCAGTCCCACCGCATCCGCGATGTCGCCCACCTTCCAGCCATCTTTGTACAGCCTTGCGATCTCCATGCGCACCTCGTCATCCATGACCTTGTATTTCAATTCAGTGCTCAACCTTCTCACTCCTTCCGCCCGTTTGAGCATAAAAATATATCGCAAGACGAACCGTTTAGGTTCTTCTTGCGATATATTTTACAGGTTGCCAATGCAAAATGCAATACTTATCGCAAGATTTTTCAATTAAAAAATAGCCAGACTTTCACGCCGTGATTTGTGCAAGTTGTTCATTGAACACTCTGGCCGCCGTTGTTCGTCCCAAAATCTCCCGTGGGTAGTTGTTCATCCAGTCCGCCGCTGCGATGATCTCCTCGTCCGGCACCTCGTCAAAGTTCGTCCCCTTCGGGAACAGCCGCCGGAACATCTTGTTCAGATTCTCGTTGCTGCCGCGCTCATAGCTGCTGTACGGGTGGCAGTAGTACATCTTCGTCCGCTGCCCGCCGAAGATGGAAGTCTCCATGCCCTCACAGTCAGAGAACTCACTGCCGTTGTCCACGGTGATGCTGCGGAAAATTTTGCTGAACAGCACGCCATACTTCCGCTCCAGTCCGTTCAGCGCCGCCACCACGTTCTCCATGGTCGCGCCGTACATGGGCAGCGTGATCTCGTTGCGGCTCAGTCTCTCCGTCAGTGTCAGCACGCATTTCTTCGTCTTTTGCTTGCCCTTCACCGTGTCCATCTCCCAGTGAAATGGCTCTTCCCGCTGGTTTATTTCCTCCGGCCTGCGTTCGATGCTCTCGCCCTGCGGTGGACGCGATGCCGAGCGCACACGATTGTATCCGCGCTTGGTCACTCCATGCAGCGGCAGGTCTTTGTTGGTGATGTTCAGAAATACGCCGTTCGTGATGTAGTTGTAGATGGTCTTCTCGCACACGCGCACGGAAAACTGTTTTCCCTCCAGTTCAATGTCCATCAGGACAGCAGCAGGGCTGCGCCCCTCGTCAGCGATCTTGCGCTCAATGTAGTCCGCCAGCGCATAGTCATTCCCCAGCTTGATCGGTCTGCCCTTGGCGGTCTTTCCGTATTCATACTGTTGCTGCGCGATGTCGGCGGAGTAGCGCTTGTCCGTGGTGTAGTCGCCGTTCAGGTGGTCGTACATCACGCCCGGACGCTTCAGCTCCCGGTACACGGTGGTGTAGTTGACGCGCAGCGCATCCGCGATCTCCTGAATCCCGGCTCCGCCGTTGTGCATCTGCTCAATCTTCAGTCTGTCGGTATAGGTCAGGTGGTGGAACCGCTTGAACTTTCTCTCCATGCCGTGTTTCTCCTTTGCGCTTTCTTGCGCTTATTCTAAAGCTGATTACGGCAGGTGTCAATATATGCAAAATCCCTCCGCCCGCAGGTGGAGGGATTATTCTTTCCCAAGCAGCCAGTCCGTGCTCACGCGCAGCACCTCGGCCAGTATCGGCAGCTCAAAGTCCGGCACCACGCGCTTGCCGGTTTCAATTCTGCTCACGGCCATCTGCCCCAGCTGAAGACCGGCCAGCTGCAGCTTCGCTGCCAGTTCTTCCTGTGACCATCCAGTATGTATCCGTGCTTCCCGCACCCGCTCGCCGCATAGGTTGTATCGCTCACCCAGTGTGTACAGCCGCACTGCTCCGCCTCCTCATAATCATCTTTTGCATATTCTTGCTTGAACTTACCATGTCTTCGTGTTAATCTTATAAAAAAGATGATTAGACGGAAAATATTTTTTGGAGGTAGACTTATGAAATGGCTCGTGTATGGCTGCGGCCTTCTGATTTCCAGTACTGTGCTTGTTGCGCTCTCCATGTCTGGTGTGCTTCCTGCCCTTGGTGGTATCGGTTCCGGGCTGCTGACAGGCTGCGTTTATTTTCTCGGTGTATACCTTGCTCCGCGTCTAATCATTCATCGCCTTCAGCAATGTGTTTCGAAAGAAAAGCCCGGTGATCTTGTGCCCATCGAATCAAAGCGCAAGCTCATCCGCCGCGATGTTGTCGGCTACCAACTGGCTATATTTATCCTTGTTTGTGCATCGGCTCTTCTTGCTCTCCGATACAGCAGTGCATCCAGCGAAGTCGAGCAGCTGCAGGCGCAGCTCGAAGAGCAATATCGCGACCGTTATAAAGAAGGCTATGCAGATGCCGAAAGTACCGCTTATGAAAGCGGCTATGATGTCGGGTGTAAAGATGGCTACAGCACCGGCTATGCCGACGGAGATGCTGCTGGCCGCAGTGCAATCCTGTCCACTTACTACAATGAGCTGCGCTTCTTTCGCAACGGCGCTTGTATCGTCACGGAAGAAGGCTATCGTTATCACCACTATGGCTGCTATCACATTGCAGGGCGCGAGTATTGGATATACAACACCGAGTTGGCAGAATATAAAGGCTATTCTCCCTGCATTGATTGTTGGGAAGATGGGCTTTTGACAATTATACTGAGCTGACAGTGAAGCAGAACACCGCCGGGTCTCCCCGGCGGTGTTCTTGTCTTATCCCTTCGGCAGTACCAGCCCGCCGGTGTAGCTTGTGCCATCCGGCAGCACGATGCCGCTCTCTGTCTCAGCGTTCAGCGCGTCGTAGACTTTCTGCCCCACGCTGGTGCTGTACGGGTTTTTCGCAGGCTTCCAGCTCTTGTTTGCCAGCTGCCACAGTGCAGCCTGCTGCGTCACCGTCAGGCTCTGCCCGCCGCCTGCTCCCGGCAGCACGATGCCGTTACCGCCGCCGCCCATAGAATCAATGGCCGCTTCCACCTCTTCCTGCTTGAACGTGCCGTTGCCGTCAAAGTCGAACTTCGGCAGCAGCTCCCGGAATGAGACATACGCTTCCGGTGTCACGCCGTAGCTGTATCCTGTCTGCAGCTTGCTGTACTCGCTCTCCTGCATCATCTCGCCCAGCACGCTCATCTGCTCTTCGGTGCTCAAGCCTGCATCCACCACTGCGCGGTAGCGCTGCAGGCCACTCACGCTGTCCTTGCCGTCCTCCGGCTCCAGTGCGTTCAGGCTGTTTGCCAGCTCGTAGGCTGCGTCATCACTCAGTCCCGCCGAAACGAAGCTGTCGTACCGTGCTGCCTCCGCCGGAATCTGACTGTAATACTTGAAGCAGTCCCGCACGGTTTTCGCCTGCTCTGCGGCCAGATTCTGACTGTTCACCCAGCGGGAGAACTCCACCGCCTTCTCTGATGCGCCGCTGTACTTCTCGTTGACGGTGGTGTACTCGTTCTGCACCTTCAGGAACGTATCAAAGTCCAGTCCCGCCTGCTCGAATGCCATAATGTCATCGTCTCTGCTCGTGGTGTAGCTGCCGTCTTCCTGCTTCTCGCCGAATAGGTATCTGTACATCTCCCGCTTCTCGTCGTCCGTCAGTGGGCTTTCCGCCAGTGCGGTGCGCTTTGCGTTGGATGCTTCTGCTCCTTTCAGGCTTCCCGCGTTTTTAACATCCAGCAGCACCTGCGTCACCGCGCCCATGTCTGCGTCGCTGTCGGCCAGTGCGTCCATCAGCTCCCGTTCCTTGTCGGTTGCCATCAGCCCATAATAGACCACGCTCTTTCCGTCGCCGGAGATGTCTGCGGCCTGCAGCACTCTTCGTTCCGCTTCGGCCTTGCTTTCCGTCTCCGTTTTCTTCGTTCCGCGCAGTTCTTTCAGCAGGTTGTACGCATCTTTTTCCGGCACGCCAGCCTCCGTCATTCCCTGATAGGCGGCAGTCTCCTTTGCGCCAAAGCTCTTGAATCCGCTCTCTACCCAGTCTCTTCCGGTCTTCAGTGAGGTTTTCCCGAACAGCATGGCTTGCCCCGCGTTCAGTGCAGCCTGCCACGGGTCATCGTTGTATACCGGGTACTGCAGCAGATCATTGCCTTCGGCATCCACCGAATAGCTTCCGCCTTTGATCGTGGCACTCAGTCCTTGGTAAATCTTCTTCAGCTGTCCGCCGCCGAACGGAAGCGCCAGATAGGTCAGCGGGTTCATCAGTTCTTTGCCCGCCGTGGCCAGCTTCTTCTTGGTGCTCCATGTGTCGCTCGTCACAGTCTTCAGCAGGTTGTCCCAATCCGGCAGAGCGCTGCTGATCGGGACGCGCCCGCCGCCCAGCACGCCGCCGATGAACGGCAATTCCTCCGCCACATCACCCAGCGTTTCGGTCACGGTGTCGTAGGCGTTTTTCTTCTCCGTCTCAAAAGACGGCATATCGCCTGTCACAGCACCTACGCCCAGCTCCACAAGGTTCGGCAGCTCATATCCGGTGATGTCGCCCACGGTGTCGTTCAGGATGCCCAGCGGGTCAAGCGCCGGTCTGCGTCCGATGAAATATTCGTAGACTTCATCGTACAGCCATGCGCCGAGGAAGAACTTGAACAGCGCCATTGCCAGCGTCGCCAGCCCCTTCTCCTTGTATGCGCGCGGCATATCCTTGAAGAGATAGCTCAGCTGGTTGTTGACCTCCAGCTGGAACTGCGTGAAGACCTTCGTCAGCGGATTGCTCCGATTGAACAGTGTCGGCGTGGAGCCTTTGCTGCGGTCAGCCATCACGCCCGCCGTCCAGTTGTCCGCCTCCGTCATGGCGGCAGTCTCGCTCATCCCGCGCTTCAGGTTCTGGTTGTACCGTGCACGCACCAGACTTCCGGCGGTAAACTGGTCGATATACTCCATCGGCGAAGACATGGTGGCCGATGCTTTCTGTGCCCATGTCCGCACCAGCGGGTCGCTGCCCTTACGGTTGGTCAGGAAGGCAGACGCATCCACAATGCCGTCGTTTTCTTTGAAGCTCTGCAGCGTCTGCCACATGCCGCGCAGCAGTTCCCCACGGTCAAGCATCGCGCCTCCCTGCGTCAGCGGAATGAAGTTGGTCAGCCACGATGCCGGGTTAATGGCCACCATGTTGGCAGCCACACGGCTCTCCAGTCCCTTCACAAGGTTGTACATGTTTCTGCCCAGTGCCTGCTCCATGTTGCGGTCTGCGCGGCTCTTCTTGTTGGCCAGCAGGTTGGTGTACTCCTCCAGCTCCACCACGAAGTTCGACAGCGCAAACCGCCCGTCTTCGTAGATGCTGTCGATCTTGCTGCGTTTCTCTTCCTCCGTCAGCCGCGTGTCGGCGTACACTGTGTCCACCTGCTTGCGGATGCCCTCGTCGCCGGTGCGGTATCGTGCCTGTGTCGCCAGCGCCCGCAGCTTCTGGATGTTGTCCGTCTGATAGATGACATCCGCTACGCCTTCTATGTATCGGTCGAAGCCTTCCACTGCGTCATAGGCCGTGTCAAAGCCAAGGCGCTGCTGTGCGTTTCCAAACCACTGGATGCCCGGTCGGAAGGTGTGTGTCAGGCCGTTAATGGTGGTGGGCAGCGCCGTCACCTGTGTGTCGATACCCAGCGCCCTGCCGAACAGTCCCATGATGCCGTCGCCGTCACCCGGCTGGAAATGTGGGAAGTAGCCGCTGCGGTAGTTCACCGGTTCGTACCCGTTGCGTACTCTGGCCTCGTTCATCTGCTGGAACAGCTCGTCGTAGATGCTGCGGAACTCCTCCACCGCGTGCTCGATCTTTGCCTTGTCCAGCTGCGGGTTCTGCGCCCACATATTTTGCACGATGCCACGCCAGTCGCTCAGCGTCTTGCCGTCCCGCTCCGCCATGCGCCCTCTGCTGTTCTCCAGCATCCGGATGTTGTCCATCGCTTCGCCCAGCAGCTGCACGGCGTGCGCTTCAGAGATTTTCCCCTCCTTCTGCATGGCCTTCGTTTCTTTGGTGCTCAGGTTCAGCGCCCGTACCCGCTCGCGCATTTTGTTCTTCAGTCTCGTGGACTTTGCCTGTGCCTCGTGCACCGGTGTGAAATACTCTGCAATGATCTCCTGCGCCAGCTTTTTGTCCTTCACGATGTCAAGGATATTGCGCTCCATCGTCTCGCGGGAATAGAGAATACCAGCTTTCTTGTCCTTCCAGTCGTTTGCAGTCTCTAAGAACTTGTCCGCCTCTTCCCGCAGCTTCGCCCGCTGGCTCTGCTTGTACTCCGTCAGCAACTTCACCAGCCGCTCGTACTCCGTTGTGGCCTCATATACAGCGGTGATGCCCTTCACATTGTCCGTCTTCGGGTCAAGATGCTCCAGCCCGATCTCACCCTTCAGCAGCCGTCCCAGCTGCACATTGTCGTGGTCGGTCAGCAGGTTCTTCGCTTTTGCTTTCTCCGATTCCCACCGCGCCTTCTTCAGCTGCTTGTAGGCTTCTGTGACCTGTTCCGTCGTCATCGGTGTCTCCGCCGCCGCGTTCGCCTTTGCCGCACGCTCGTCAGCATAGCGTTTCACAGTGCGCAGGTCTCCAATGGTGTCTCCGATGGCAGCATCAAAGTCATTCTTCGCCCAGCGCTTGAACTCCTCCGCATCCCGTCCATAGTATTCGCTCAGGGATTTCTCCGTTTTTTCGATGCTCTGCGCCACTTCAAACATGCGCACCAGCTGGTCAGCCGGATGCGTCAGATCATCCGGGAACAGCTCCGGTGCCATGTCCTGCAGCTCCTGATACGCCACATCCACCGGCAGCCCGCCCTCGTTGACGATGCGCAGCCGCCCGAAGGCGCTCTTTCGGAAGTCATTGAAGTCCGCAATGTCGTGCTTGTCTTCCTCCGATATGGTCACAGCCTGCGTGCGAAGGTGATCTTTGATGTCCTTATACTGCTGGTAGAACTCCTCATCCACCACAATGCCCTCGCTGTATGCCTGCTCAAACAGCTCCGCCGCCGTCTCTTCCGAAACGCGCCCGGTGGTCAGGTACTCCTCGCTGATCTGCTGCGCGATCTTCTGCAGGTATTCCCTCTGTGCAAAGCGCGGCACACTCAGCGCGCGGCTTACGCGCCCAACAAGGGCGTTTTCAGCCCGCTTCAGGTAGTCCTGTGCCTTCTTTGGCAGCGATGTACGGATGCTGTTCTTCTTCTCTTCGTCCTCCGCCGTCGGCAGCGTCTCCTCCGCCGTTTCCCCCTCTGTGACGGAATATTGCAGCGTCCGTTCATCAGTTGGCATGGTGAAATGCTCCACCACCGCATCGCGATTTTCATAGCTCAGCGGCAGCAGGTTATGCACCCGCACCTCCGCGTCAGACCATGTTCCACCGAAGTCCTGCCCGGTCAGCGTCAGCTCTCCAATCTCGCTCTTGGAATACTTGTTGGAGGAATCGAACAGCAGCACCGGGATTTGTTCCACGCCTGCATTCCGCATGGCCACCGCGCGGTGCCGCCCCTCATGTCCCTGTACCTCTCCGGTTTCGTGGTCGATGTTCAGCTGGATAGGCTGCCACCTTGTGGCTTCGCCCAGTTTCTCCGCGTCCAGTTCCTTGCTGTGCTGCTCCACGATCTGCCGTCCGCCCTCGCTGGTGGTCAGGTTCAGGAAGTCATCCGGTGTCATGTAGGCAATGTACGCCTTCGCATACTTCGGGCTGCTCTTTGCTGCATAGTCTCTCAGATAGGTGTCAATGGTGCTTTCCTTCAGTTTGACCGCTCCGTCATACTCTCCGCCTTCGCTGATAGAGAACCGGATGTCCGGATTGTCTGTCGGGTTTTCGTTGGTGACGCTCTTGATCTGTTCCGGGGAGAAGGCGATGTATACCGCGTCCGGCGTTCCGTTGTCGTCCATCTCGATGTCAGTGGACTTTACGATGATACCGTCATGCCCGCCTTCCTGCGCCCAGCGCTTCAGGTCTCCGTGCCGGATGTCTGCCTGTCCGATTGCACTGCCCCAGCCTTCGTCCTCAATGACAAGCGGGTTTTTCAGGTTCAAATAAACCTGCATGATTTCCCCCTTGCCCTTGTAGCCGGTCGCCTCTCGTGCATACCCGGTTGCATCCTCAATGTATGGGCTAAAGTAAAATCCGAGATCACTGCCTCTGTCTGCAAAGTTTTCCCCGATGTGTGTCTTATCGAAGACCGTAAACTTTGTTCCGGTTCCATGGTAGAGCGTCAGCAGCCGTCCCTCGCCATCCACCGCTTTGCTGTCCTTGAAGAACTCTTGCTGTGCTTCCGTCAGCTGTCTGCCGTCACTGTCCTCGCTGATGGAGAACTTCACCCCCTCCAGCCCGTTCACCAGCGCCTTCCGCTGTTCGTCGTTGCCGGTCTCGTACTGTATGATGTTCACGCCGGTTGCAGCCTTCACCGCCGCGATCTCTTCCGCCGGTGCGCTGGTTGGTGCGATGATGGCCGCCGCCTCGCTGAAGGGGACTACTCTCTGCGCCTTCGCCTCGTAGTATCCCGTAGGGATGTTGGCTGCGCGGTCAATGAGCGCAAGGATGCTCTTGGCGTGCCCGTCGGATATGGCATAACCTTCCTTGCGGAACGCCGCCTTCACCGCCGCTACGGTTTTCTTCCCCTTGGCCGCTTCTGCGATGATGCCGCTCAGGTTTTGCTCCTCCTCGAAGCTGTTGTCGTACTTGTGCATCGTGGTGAGCATCAGATCGTTCACCACACGGTCAAGATAGATGCCGAGGTCTCGCAGCGCCTTCTCGTGTTCCTCTTCGCTCACCGTGCGCAGTCTCGCCTCGTCCGCGTGCATCTCGTCCACGTTCCGGTATTCCCGTGTGGCCGTCGCCGCCAGCGTCTCCGGTGTCACACCGTACATGTTCGCGCCTTTGGCTGCCGCCATGTTCATGGCCTTCACGATGTTCTCCGCCGTGTAGTCCCAGTGTGTCTGTGCAAAGCTGCGTCTGCCGCTATCGGTCACTGCATCCTCGCCGTTGTAGATGCCCCGCTCGCCCAGCAGCCCCTCCAGCTGTGGCTGCACCCAGTCTTTCACCGTCCGCAGCGCATCGTTCCAGCTTCCGCCCGGTGCGATCATCTCCATCATCTTGGCCGCCGTGGCTTCCTTGTCGATCTCGCCCGCGCTTCCGCCGCTCTCATAGAACTCCTGCGTGCTCCGGATGAAGTCCTCCACCCGGTTAGGGAACACGTTGTTCTTCATGTAGTAGTCGATGCGCTTCTCCTTGGATTCCGGTCTGCGGTTCAGGAAGTTGGCGTGTTCCTCTGCATAGACCTCCCGGATGGCCTGTTCCGCCGGTTTCATCTCTTCCACCGTCAGGCGCTCGCCGGTCATCAGCTTCACCGCCAGCCTCGCCACTTCCTGTTCGCCCACCGCGTCGAGGTACTGCTGAATGGTCGCGTTGCTGAAGAAACGGTCGAACTGCTTGTCACGGTACACCGGTTCAAGGCTCTTGCCCTCGCTCTGAAGGAATGCCGCCTGCACCTCCGGATGGTTCGCCAGCTTGTCGGCGATCTCTTCCGGCTTCCATCTGGTCTCATTCTCCAATCCGATCTTGCCCAGCGTGCCGCTGCCTTGGAAAACGCCGCCTGCAAACTGGCTGGACAGGTTCTTGATGTTCTCATCGAACGCCCGCCGCGCCTCGTAGTTCACCTCGCGCTCTACCAGCGCATTGTCCTTTGTCGGTGTCCATGCGTCGCCTCCGTACACCTTGTTACGCGGGTCTGCCTCCGGGTCTATGGTGGCGCGTGGGAACACTACGCTGGTATCTCCGTACTTCGTGTGCCCCTCCGCCGCGTCCACGATGGCCACGGAAGGGGATGGGATGCCGCCCCAGTTCAAGGCCGCGTCACGAATAACAGACCAGTCCTTGTTGTGTACGGCAATCAGGTCTTTCGTCCGCTCCACCGGCTCGTCGATGGAGAAGCGCTTCTTGACAGGCGGCAGCTTCTCTGCTACACTATCGTCAGAGACGGATGCAGTGCTTCTGGCAGCTCCCGGTGACGGGTTCGTGCTTATTGCTGCATCTGCCTCAGACGCAGAGCTGATGGCCGGTGCGCTCCCTCCCAGCGATTGACTACCGCTGGTGACAGTCCCGACGGTGTTAGGCTCTGCGTTAGTCATTTCTGGCAGTGCAAAAGCCTTCCCCTCCGGGGTCAGGATACGATGTACCTTGTAGCGGTTGCCCTTGGTTTTCATCACCACTACCGCCATATTCCCGCGCTTTCCGTTCAGCTCCACCGGAGCTGCGATAGTCAGCGTTTCGTAATCGCGCCCCTTGTGGTTGCCGTGTCCGCTGATCTCGATACCGCGCTTCAACACCTGCGGCAGCGCCTGATATGCCGCTGCCTCCGCATCTGTCTGGATATAATTCAGACTCCGGTTCAGCAGCTTCTCATCAAAGTCAATCAGGCCGATGCTCGGATTATCGACGTGGTATCCCGTCTTCTTCAGATCATTGACGATCTTCTGCCGGAATGCCCCGGTGCTCATACCTTTCCAGCCGTTGTCACGAATCGTGGCGACGGCTTTCATATTGTTCAGCTCACTCTGATGTTCCCGCAGCTGTTCCTTCACGCTGTCCTGTTCGCTTCGGCTCATTGCGTATCCGTCGCCGTCCTCAGCAAACACCGTGTCCTCGCTTCCGTAGTCCGGCGATGTCTCCCGGCGCTCCTCCTTCGTCAGCTCCCGGCGCTTCGCAGTGTCCCGCGCCTCGATCTCTCCCGCTGTGTCGCGGTACAGGTCGGTCGGCATCCGGCCTCCGTTCCTCGCGTTGCGGTCGATGCTGTCATGCAGGCTGTACCAGTCCCACACGCGGTCGCCGTACTGTTCCTCCAGCTGGTCTCTGCGCTCGTCGTAACGCACCCACTCCGGCGGGTCTGGCTCGATCTGTTCCCATGTGTTCAAGTCGATCTTTCCGCGCGGCACCGTCGGTGCCATGGCATCCAGCTCTTCCATAGCCGCAACGAACTGCGGGTCACTCTCCCGCATCTGCTCGTATTGTTCCTGCAGCCGTGTGCCCTCGCGTCTTTCCGCCGCTGTCCTACTGTCAAAGCCGTTCTCCATTCTCCGATTCCAGTAGGCAGGGTTTGCTCCGCTGGCAAAGCCTTCCCGGTTCTGGATGGCGTGCTGCACCTCGTGGATGAGGGAGTTCAGCAGCGCCTCTGGTCTGTTCTTCAGATCGCGGCTCAGCTCAATGCTGTCAAACTTCCGGCTGTATCCGCCGTTCTGCCCGTCCTCCAGTGTGTGGAATGTCACGCTCAAATCCGCCATATCCGGATAGGCTTCAAACAGCTCCGGCGCATCCACCAGCTCTCCCAGCGTGGTGTAGTTGGGAATATCCGCCGCGTCGGTGCGCAGCTGCATCCTGCTGTCGTCGATCTCGAACCGCCACTTGCCGTCCGCAAACTGATGCCAGCCCGTCGCCTTGCGGATGCTCTCCATGTCGGCTCCGGCCTGCTGCATCTCCTGCGCTTCCCGCAGGCTTTCAAGGTTCGCGCCGTTGGCGTTCGCCCCGGCATAGCTGTGCTGCAATCCGCCCAGCCCCTGCTGCATGTCGATCTCCGGGTCATACATGTCGTTGAACGCCGCTTCTGCATCCTCTTCAGAGATTTCCCCGTTTGCCATCTGCCGCTGCAGCGTGTCCATGTTCTGCGCCTGCGCAGCGGCTCGCTGCTGCATGTCTGCGGTGAAGCTGCTCTGCGTCTCCTGCAGGGCGCTCTGGTAATAATTCTTTGCCTTCGTCAGGAACGCCCGCTCCTGCGCGTCGCTGTTGCCCAGCTTTGCCAGCAGCTCGTTGATAAACTGCAGGATGCGCCGTCCCAGCGTCCGGTTCTGCTGCACCATGGCGCGGATGCTCTGCTCGTCGGTCAGCAGATACTTTTCCACATACTCCGCCACGATCTCCGAATCAATGGCCGCGTTGTCTGTCAGGTTCTCGCCGTGCCGCGCATACAGTTCCGCCTTCTGCTGCCGCATGGCCTGCAGGTCTCCGCCGGTCTGCCGGATGCGGTTCAATACCAGCTTCTGCAAATCGCTGTAGCTTCCGCTTGCCTCGATGCTGTGCGTCAGTTCGTGGCTGATGATCTGTGCCACCGGGTTCTGGCTGCGTGCGTTGACATAGATTTTTCCGTCTGCCGGGTTGTAGTAGCCGTTGTGCATTCCTCCGGTGCTATCCGCGCCTTCGTCGAAGAACACCACCTCGCGCCCCACGATGTTGGCGATGCGCTGTACATTGGCGATGGTGTCCTCGTCCACGCCCGCAAGAATGCCCGTGCGTTCCGTTTCCGTCTCGGCTCTCGCAGCTCTCTGCCGCGTTTCCGCCTGTTCCGCCGTCGGCAAAACGCCCGGCTGATCTGCCTCCATGGTCTCTCTCGGCGGCGCAGTTTGGCGTTCCTGCTCCGTTGTGCGCTGCTGCATCTGCGTTTCTGCCTGCTCAGCTGTCGGCAGTTCCGTTCCGCCGGTCTCTTCCGCCGTCGGCAGCACCACGCCTTTCGTCTGTTCCTGAGCGGTTCCGGTTTGTCCTGCAGTCGGTTCCGTCCCTTCCAGCATTCTGGTGGTCTCCGCAAACAGTCTGCCGATCTCCGTATCCGTCAGCTTCTTGCCCTTGTTCAGCTTGTTCTTCAGCTCTTGTCCCAGCTTGTATGCCTCGCTGTTTTCATCAAGGGTCTCCGCCGTCTCGATGATGCTGTTCACCATCTCGTCGCCCATCTTGCGCAGCGTGCTGCCGGTCTGCTGGTATCCGGCGTTTCGCTGCACCGTTCCGATGCCCACACCCGCCGTGGCCATGGTGCCGCCGGACAGTGCGCCGCCGAGGAAGTCCAGCCCCATCTCCGCCGCTTGCTGCGCCACTGCAAGGCCGAAGGCTTCGCCCTCCGTCTTGCCCTCCGCCATATATGCGTCGATGGTCTGCTGCCACTCGCTCTTGTCCTTGGCGATGAGGATGTCGGCAAACAGGTTGATGAAGTCGCTGCCCACTTCCTCCGCGCCTTCCGTGAACGCATTCTTCAGGATATATTTGATGGCTCCGTCTTCCCACTTGCCTTTCAGCAGCGCCTCAATGCTGAACTTCTCTGTAAACACTTCCGCCGCACCCGCGATGGTTCCCAGCGTGAACGCCTGCGTGTCTGTCAGTCCTCTATCCTTCGCTGCAATGGTGGCATCCGCCGCCGCACCAGTGCCCATAATGGCAAGAGACATTCCCTCGCTCAGTGCGCCGCCTCCGCCGAATCCGCCCGTGATCGCAGTATTCAGCAGGAAGTCGCCCATACTCATGCCGGTCTGGTACAGGAAGCTGCCCGCTTGCCCCCAGTTCCCGCTCTGTTCAATGGTCTCCGCCACCTGATTGCGAATGGCATTGTTGGCGTAGGAAAAGCGGTTATACGCCGCATTCTGGTCGATGCTTCCGGTGCCGAGATAGTCCGCCGCCTGTGCGAGATAACTCAGTCCCTTCATCGGGGAAGTCAGCACGCTGAACACACTGCTGCCCACTGGCGATTCCTTGGCATAGTCTCTCCAGTACGCCTCTTCTTCCTGCCGCTGGCGATAGTTCAGATCGCCCGTCAGGTAGTCATAGTAGGCATGTGCCGCGTCCTTGCCCTGTGAGGCGTACAGATAGTTGAAGATGGCCACTTCTTCGTCGGTCATCTGCTGCGATTCCGATCTGTTTTCTGTCGCCATGCCGAACAGAGCGCCCAGCGGGTTGCTGTCCCCGCCATAGTTTGCCCCGGCTTGATTTGTGATGTACGCGCCCGCCTCGCTGTTGCCGTTGATGTACTCATACAGCGGGTCATCCCAACCGCTGGCATCGTCACTGTAGTTATCAAACAGAACGTCGAGGTTGGAGCGCTTCTTTCCGTTTGCCGTGCTCTTGTATTGGCTCTTTTCGCCAAAGTCTTCCGCGCTGGTCAGGTCGGCATACTGGTAATATTTCTTCCAGTCCAGCTCCTCCTGCAGCAAATCCGCCGCGCCCTGTGCCTCCGCTATCTTGCCGTCCATGGCCTTGGCCTGCGCCTGCAGTGCCTGTGCCTGCTGGCTCCACTGCATCAATTCATTTGCCCCGCCGCGCCGGGAAGATACCTTGTTCATCAGCTGCTGCGCCTGCTTCTGCAGCGCCTTTTGCTGCTCTTGCAGTTGCTTCACATTGCTCTGCGCCGCCGTCAGGTCGGCGTTGATGGCGTTCTCGTCCGTTCGGATGGTCTTCTTCCAGTTGTCGAACAGGTTCTGCTGCTCTGTGCGGTAGGCTTCATAATCCTCCGCCGCCTGCTTGTACTGGTTCCACGCAGGCTCATAGGCGGCATAAGCGGCATCTACCGCCTTTGTCGCGTCTTCATACTGTTTCAGCGTGCTGGCATATTCCCGCTGCATCTGCTGCACAATCCCGGACGCAATAGCGCTGCTGCCCGCGTACTGCTGCAGCTCCGGCAGCTTTTCGCTCAGCTCGTTCAGCTTCGTATAGAGATTTCCCGCCGTCTCATTGGCGCTCTGCAGCTCCTCCGCCTTCTTTTTGGCGTTCGCCTCATAGGTGGTCACGGTGTTGTATTTCCGCTCCATATCCATGCCCAGCTTCGGCTGCGAATAGTATTTCCCATCCGCCGTCGCGCCCACGAGGTAGTTCTGATAGCTGCCGTACTTCTGCTGCATGGCAGTGGAGCGGTTATACTCGCTCTCTGTCAGCTTATCAGATGCAGCTGCGCGTGCGGCATAGTTCTGCCGCACGCTGCTGTCATACTCGTCTCTGGTTTTCCCGCTCTGCTCGAAGGCTGTGTTGCCGCTGGCAGGGTTCTTCTGCGTGTCTACCTTGCCCAGCTTCTGATTGCTCCACGCGGAAAAGGTCTGCGCCTTTTGCGGCGTGCCGGTCGTCTTCGCTGTTCCGGTCGCCTGTCTCATTTTGTTGTTGCTCCACTCAGAAAAGGATGCCATACCGTGTCCTCCTTACTTGCTGGCGGCGTATTCGCAGTAGTCTTTGATATAGTCCGCGTAGCTGTTGTAGTTCTTTACCTCAGTGCCTCCGGTGCCGTACTGCTGCAGCGATGCCTTCCTGCGGCTCCACTCGCTCTTGGTCATCAGGCCGGAGCGCACGCTGCCATCCACACCCGCCGCCTTCATGTAGGCAATGGCGCTGTCGTAGTCGGTCACGCCGGAGATATTCCCGCCGCCGGAATCGCCGCCGCTCTTGGTGAATCCCGCCTGTGTCAGCATTGCCTCCGTAATGCCGGGATTGCTCTGCAGGATGCTGCTCCATGTGTCAGCGTCGATGTTCGTTCCGTAGGCCGCCTTCAGTGCTGCGATGTCCTGCGCGCTCAGCCCGGTCATCTCGGTCTCCTGCGGCGTTGTGTTTCCGCCGCCTCCACTGCTTCGGCTCCCTCCAGAAGAGGACTTGCCCGCCGCCGTGGTGTTGAATCGGTTCAGCGCCGCTGCATCCGGGTTGATGCCCAGTTCCCGCAGTCCGGAGTAGTCGCCGTACTGCGCCGCCAGCTGTGCCAGCTGATAGCGTCGCTCATAGTCCGTCGGGTTGTTGTCGGTGTTGATGCCCAAATTGTTCAGGAACGAATTGTCGCCCAGCTCCGCCGCCGTCAGCGCCTTGTTCATGGCCTCGCTGCGTCTGGCCGTCTGGTTGTTCACCTCGTCCAGTAGCTGCCCATAGTTGAAGCTGCGGTCGGTATTGAACTGGTTCATATCGTTCAGGTACTTGGTGTAGTCCAGCTGCTCCAGCCCGCTTGCCGTCTGCAGGTCGTTGTTGATGCGGTTGTACTCGTCCATCCATGTCTGATAGTCGAAGGCACGGTTGGTATTGTACTGCTGCATCTCGTTGAGGAACTTGTCGTAGTCGCTCTGCTCCGCACCCTGCACCGCGCCGAGGTCAGAGAGCTTCATGTTGTAGTCGTTCATGTACTTGTTGTAGGCCAGCTGGTAAAGCTCCGGGATTTTGTCCGTCATCTGGCTGGCGTAGTAGTCGCCCGCCTGCGCCGCCGCGTTCACCGCGTAGCTGGACGGAATGCCTCCGCTGGCTGCTGCCGCCGCGCCCAGCGCATCCTGCGTGGCTCTCTGGCCTTCCCGCGTGTACTGCTTGCGGTACTGGCTGTAAAGCTGGTCGTTCTCCGGGTCATAGCTGAAGTCCTTCCGGTTTACGATCTGGCCAAGCAAGTCCTGAATGGTCGCATCGTAGCGGTTGTTGTATTCCGGCTGCGCCTCGCCGTAGGAATAGCTGCCGTAGCCCAGCTGCTTGTCCAAAAGGCCGCTGATGGTGTCGGCATAGTTGTTTTTATAGGTCGGCGCTGCGCTGCTCTGGAAGTCCTTGGGGGATAGCGGGTCAAGGTAGAAGTTTGCGCCCCTCTGCCCGCCGGTGTACCCGCCGTAGCTGGAGCGGATGCCCTCCGCGCCGAGGTTGGCCAGCGCCCGCGCCTCGTCCGTGGCGGCGTTTTTGTAGTCCTGCTTGTACTTCAGGATGCTCATGCCTGCGTCCGGGTTCTGCTGCGCCAGCTTCAGGTCTGCGTCAGAGAACTGCCCGCCGAGGCCGCTGCTCTGCATCGCTTTCTGAAAATCGTCGTATGTGTATCTGTTTGCCATAGTCCGCCCCTTTCTTATAGTTCGCTGCCGTTGTACACTTCCCGCACCAGCGAATACAGTCTGCATCCGCCGTTTCCGGTCATCCGGATGCGGAAGTGGTCGCACCGGCGCGGGATAATCGGCAGGTAGTAGCTGCGCTTCACTTCCGTCTGCAGCGTCTTCACCGTCCGCCACACGCCGTCGCTGTCGAACTGCATGTCGATCTGCACGCTTGCATCTTCATCCAGCTCCAGCCGCAGCAGCAGCTTTCCGATGCCCTTCTTCTCCGGTGTCGCCGTGGAAGAGGACGAATAGGTGGTGTACTCGTAGAAGTCCGCCCACTCCGCCTTCCATGCTACCAGCGCTTCCTGCACCGCGCCTTGCGGCACGCTTCTGGCGTTGCCGTTCATCCAGAGCTTGCCGGTCGCGTCAAGGCAGTACAGCTCCTCATTCCAGCCCCAGCCCACAGCCTGCGTGCTGTCCTCCCGGTGCCACAGGTTGGTGCGGGTGTCGAAGGCAAACAGCTGATACACCCCCGTCGTGTCCTGCAGCGAGACGAAATACTTTGTCCCGTCGCTGCCCGCCACGCCATTCCGGAAGCGCTGCGTGCCGAATGCCGCGCTCACGCTCTGCGGGATGCCGCCGCTCCATGCCACAATGCCTGTCCGGCTCAGGTAGAAAAGCGTCTCCCCCGCAATGGCAAGGCTCTCGTCGCTGCCTCTTTCCACGCCCAAGCTGGCGCTGCCCATCACCTGAAAATTGGACGGCTTGTCGCCGTAGACCTTGTAGATGTGCTCCTCCTTGAAGAAGCACGGATAGCCGAGATAGCTGCAGCACGCCGTAAAATCTCCGGTGCTTGCCACATCCACCGCAAAGCTGTCCGTCGTCACGCCGTCAAACACATTCCAGTTGAAGATGTCGCCCAGCTTGCTGGCGTAGATCGTGTCACCCTTGCAGCCCCACAGCCGGTTTTCGTTCTCACAGATATAGTCTAACTCCGGAACCGTGCGGCTGAGTTGCAATGTTTCGCTGTCTCCGCCGTCCGAGATGGTGAAGGCGTTCTCATAGAAGCGCAGGTTGTCCCCGTCAATCTCCCGGATAATGGTGGTCTTGTTGTTCTCCGGATGCGTCGTCGCGCCGGAGATCGTCACCGCGTCGCCCTCGTTGAACTTTGCTCCCGCACCCACAGCGTAGATGGTGTTGGCTTTTGCTTCCTCGCCCGCGTAGGTGCCGTCCTGAATCTTCGCGCTCCCGCTCCAGCTGCTTTCCAGTGCGCCGAACTCGCCCGTCAGGCGGTTGTAGTATTTCTTGTCCGGCAGAATGACGATGTACGCGCCGAGGCTTGCGAACTTCTTGTGCCCGTCGGTGACGATGCCCTTCAGCTCGCCGTCGGCGTAAAAGCCCGTTCCGTCCGCCCAGTATAGCCCGTCGTGGGCATATAATCCGTTCGGTTTCGTCAGCGTCCGGCATGTCCACCGCCTTGTGCGCGGGCTTAAAAGTGGATAGAAGTCGCTCGTCAGATTCTCCATGTCCCACAGGTCTCCGTTCTCTGCCGCGAGCGTGTGGTTGTATCCGCCGAACTTCACCTGCTTGCGCTTGCTGATGCCGTCGCCGTAAGCCATGGATGGCAGCCCGATTGCCATTATCCCTCACCTCCGAACACGATAAACTTCTCCAGCGCCTCCAGCTGCATGGGCGTGATCTTCTCCGGCACCGGCGCGTGCTGCACCGTGAAGTCGTCCTCCACCTGCGTCATGCCCAGCGCCCTGCGTTCCCTCTGGTATCCCGCCGCCGCGTCCGCATCCCGGTAGGGGAAGGTGCCCCGCTCCGTCCACTTGATGTTTCCCTTCTCATCCTTCTCCCCGTACTTCTCTGCCAGTTTCATTTCTTCGCTCTGCAGAAACTCCACATGGCTCTGCAGCTGCTTCTTCACCATCATCACGGCAAATGCCGTCTGATAGTCCATCTCCTTCTGCTGCAGCTGCACCGCAGCCAGATAGGCGTTTGCGCATTCGATCAAATACATGCTTTCCCTCCTTAGCTGCTGCTCACTTGAAGCAGCGTCCCGTTGACATACACATCTCCCGTCAGGTGGATGCCGCTGTCGCCTCTGATGGTCATTCTCGTTCCCGCATACAGGAACACGTTCTCGTCCGCCTCCATACTGATGCCGCTGGCGCTCTGCAGCTTCATGGCAAAGCCCACGCCCCGCACATAGTTGGTGTAGATGAACATGCGGTAGGTGCGCTCGTACTCCGTGCCTGCGCCCTGATCGTCCAGTCGGATGCCGCCCGCCACATAGTTGGTGTTCAGGTAGCAGAACTCGATCTCGCCGCCCACGGTTCCGTTGGCTTCCAGCACGCTTTTGAAGGTGCTGCCCTCGATGGTGCAGCCGTAGATGTCGATAGCCTCGATGGTGCCCGTGGTGATGTTGTCCCCGTTGATGGTCGTCCAGCCGCTGGTGGACAGGTCTGTGAAGCTCACCATGCCGGAAAAGCTGATGGACTGGCTGCTCAGCTGCACGCCGTTGGCCAAAAGCCGGATGGTGGAGCTGGATGAGCCGTTGGTCACGCTCAGCGTCATGCCGTTCACCGTCTGCGTCAGGGAAGAGATGTTCCCCTCTGCATCCGAGATGCGGCTTGTCAGGCTTGTGGCCGTCTGCTGCAGGGTGGAGATGCTGCCCTCCGCGCTGCTGATGCGGCTTGTCAGGCTCGTGGTGGTGGCGGTGAGCTGCGTGATGTTTCCCTCCGCGTCGCTCAGCCGCGCGCCCAGTCCCGCCGCCGTCACTGTCAGCGCTGCGATATTTGCCTCGTCATCCTTCAGCTGCACATACACCGGCTCCGTGATGATGTTTGCGATCTCCTCCAGCCCCGCGTCGTTGAAGTTCTCCTTGTCAAGGTTTCCCATGCTGTAGCGCAGCTGCTCCAGCAGCATGTAGAGATAGCTTGTGATCTTCTCAAACTTCTCGTCCGTGCTCTGCTCCTGCGTCAGCGTCGGGAAAGTGGTGTCTGCCGTCAGCAGGTTTGATGGCATCTTTCATGCCTCCTTTCGCGCAGAAGGCGGAGACCGGCGGAATGCACCGGCCTCCGCCGCTCTCTCAGTCCTTCACCGCAGGCTCCATGCCCACGGCCTTCAGCTTGCGGTCAAACGCCCCGCCGCGATACTCCAGCACAAGGGTACGCACCATGTCGTGGCTCAGGTCGATGATGTCCTCGTTGCCCGTCGGGTCGCTGCCGTCGCCGCCGAGGATGTTTGCATCCATCAGCTTTTCGATGATGTCGTGGAACTCCTTGTTCTTGATGTCCCGCAGCCGTTCGTATCTCACCATGTTTTCTTCCTCCAGTCTTTCGTTTACTTCCTTTGCGATCTGCCCGTGATGCTCGTACAGCCAGTTGCCGGGGCAGGACTTGTTTGCAAACCATCTGTGCACGGTCATGTTCTGCCGGTCTACCTGACCTACGAGGTTTTGATCTCCCTTCCACCGCAGCTCAGGGATGTGGTTCCGCTTGCAGATGTCCACCAGCAGCTCGATGAGGCTCTTGTATGCCTTTTCCGTGATTGGCCACGGCTCGCCGTCTGCGCAGTTGGCCACCTCGATGGTCACAGCCCGGTTGTCGTTGCTGGCGCTTGAAGTGCACCAGCTGCAGTTTCCCTCGTCCACATACAGCGCGATTCTGCCGTCGCTGCCGATGCCGTAGTTGCTGCTGGCCTCCCGCGATCTGTCTGCAAACAGTCTGCCGCAGCTCTCCACGCTCAGGTTTCCCGCCATGCAGTGGATGCTGATGGTGTCGATGGCGTGCCTCCGCTTGCCGGAGTGGTTCGGGCTGAGCCGGGTATAGCTCACCAGCTTACTGTTGCTCATGGTCTTCCTCCTTGCCGGGTGTCGCGGTGCTCAGCATGTCCTTCAGCTTCTTCAGCACATCCACCGCATACGCCGTAAACGCTGCCAGCAGCGCGATATGTACCGCCGTCATCAGGTTCACCGTCTGTCCCTCCGCCTCGATGACCAGCAGATCAGGGTTCAGCCAGCCTGCGTAGTACACCGCGATGAGCGACGCAGCCACCACGCCGCCCTTGATGCAGCCGTTGCGGAACTTCATCATGTCCCATGTGCCCTCCATGAAGGCGTTCACGCTGCCGAGGGCGATGTTTGCCGCGATCAGCAGCACCAGCCCGATACCCAGTCTCACGATTGCAATGTCCGTCATGGTCTTGCTCCTTTCATAAGTCCGTTACCTGTTCTTCCTTCCTGCCGATACCGCCGAAGCTCTCCCGCTTTTCAAACAAGCTCTTCACGCAGTACAGCAGCACCACGCCGATGATCTCCGTCACCGCCGTCCGGCTCAGGCTTTCCGCAATTTCCGTCCTGCCGAGGAAGGCGAGAACGTAGCTGCACCACACCCAGCCGATGCCGTTGATAAGGCATGCCCACACAATGCGCTTGGTGGTCGTTGTCTTACTTGGCCGTCTTCTCTGATGCCTGCCCTTCATGCCCCTCTCTCCAGATCGTCAATGCGGTGGTTTGCCACCTTCAGCTTTTCCTCGAAGACCGCCGCCGCCTCTTCCAGATGGTAGGTGCGCTCCACCAAACCGTTGTGCTTCGCTACTTTCTGCTCCAGCTCCTCCAGCCGGTAGGCGATGAGCGCCGCGCTTTTCTTGTTTGCGAAGTACGCCCCCGCCATGGTGCCGATCAGGCTCAGCACAGCCACAATGACCGTCTCCGTCACGCCGTCGCCTCCGTCCATCCATACGCACCCGGCTCCCACACGTTCGCGTCCACATCGCTCGTCCAGTGTTTGCCGTTGTGGCTCACCTTTGCGCCCTTGGCGTAGGCATCTGTGCTGCCCACCGGCTGGCTCCACTCCGGCCATTCCTCCGCCGGGTCGGAGATGCCCACCCACAGCGACGGGCTGTCCTCCGGTTTCCAGTCCCCCTGCGAGGTGTGCGCCTGCAGGCATTTGTAGAGCTTTCCGCTGCGTTCCCTGATCTGTCCTGCGGTGTAGGCCACCGGGTACGCCCACGGGCTGAACAACTCCGCGTGCTCTCCCGCCGTCACGCCGTCGATGTCTCCCCTCTCTGTCATGGTGACAAATGCGATGCCCACCGCCTCACTGCTGCTCTGCAAAACCGTGCCGGTGTCCTTCTCAATGAGCTGCACTTCCTCCAGTTCATCAAGCCCCGTGTGCCCCATCAGACGGTATACCGTGCCGTCCACGGCCACGCCCTGTGCGTCCTCCTCTTCGCAGAGGATGTAGAAGCCGTCCGCGTGCCTGCGGATGTAGTTTGGCTTCTCTGTCAGCGCGATCACGCCGCCGTCCTTTCTGATCTCGTACATGCTTTCACGCTCCTTTTTCCATCAGTCGTTTGTAGAACCTGTCCATCCGCCGCAGCACCCGGTAACTGTTGCCCCGCCGCATGTGGCCGCGCCAGCTCTCGTATGCCGTGCGGATGTCTTCCTCTGTCATTCTGCCTTCCGCCATCCATCGCCGGAAGGTCTTCAGCTTCCTCCGCATCCGCCTTGCGCTTTTGCGGCACATCTTCCGCCGCACCTTCCCCGTCTCCGTCAGATGGAATCTCGTCTTCAGGAAATGCAGCTCCTGCAGCTTTACAATGCGCGTCTTCTTCTCGTTCATCCGGATGCCGAGGTCTGCGCATACCGCCCGGATTTGCTTCAGGCATTCCTGCAGGTAGTCCCGGCTCTCGTGGATGAGATAGCCGTCGTCCATATATCTGCCGTAGCCCTCGATGTGCAGTTGCTCCTTGATGAAGTGGTCAAGCCGGTTTGGCAGCATCAGCGCGTCGATCTGGCTCACCTGACTGCCGAGGCCGAAGCCCCGCTCGCCAAAGTCCTCCATCAGACCGCACGCCAGCTTTTGCACCCGCTCGTCCCGGATGCGCCGCTCGCTCTCTGCGTAGATCGGCGCGTGCGGCGCGGAGTTGAAGTAGTCCGAAAAGTCGAATACCAGCGCCCAGCCGTCCGTCCCGTGCTTTCGGTAGTACCGCTGCAGGTGGCAGGTCAGCCTATCCATGGCAAAGTCGATGCCCTTGCCCTTCAGGCTCGCCGCGTTGTCGTACACGAACGCCGCCGAGAACAGCGGCACCAGCGCGTTGTCGCACAGGCAGCGCTGCACCACCCGCTCCGCGATGTGCACACTACGGATGTGCCGCAGCTTTCCCCGTTCCATCAGGTCGAAGGCGAAAAAGCCCTTGGTCTTCCATGCGCCGTCCATCAGCTCCCGGTGCGTCCGGGCGATGTTGGCGGTAAAGTTGCCGAGATACCGCTGCGTTGAGCATTTCCAGCCCACGCCCTTGCAGCATTCCCGTCCCGCCCGGTACAGGTGCTCGTAGCTGAACACCTGCTCAAAGCTCCCGCACGCCTCGCTGCGTGCATCTCTTCGCCGCTGGCGTTCCGCTTTTCTTCTCCTGTACCGTGCCTCGTGTCTCTCTTCGCTCGTCATAATCCTCCTCGCCCGTTAGGGCATCCCCTGTACGGAATTATTCTTGGGTGCGTGTTCTATCCGCGTGGCAGTACCAGCCATGGAACGGGCTGTCCGCACATTCGCCCGCCATGCAAGCAGCGTCCGGCTGACTGCATCAGAGGATTGTTTTGGCCGTGCCGGGAACAAGCTCTCCTTCTGCAAGGGTGCTGCTTCGCCGCTGCCGGTTACTGTCCTGACCCATCTCTTGCAGAATCCGAAGGCCACGCCATTCGCATTGCTCGCGTTGTTGTAGTTGGCGTTGCCGTTGCTGTTGACATTGCAGAAATTCGTGGAGTTGCTGCCATTCGGAGAGCGCTCCCACCAGTTGTTCGCGCTGCCGCAAGTGCAACAAATACAGAGCTTGACCCATGTTTTTCATTCCGGAAGGTCTTTGTACCGCTGCCGGTCGTTCTTCTTCACCGCCGCGATGAGCTTCGCTTCCTCGCAGATGAGGTCGCCCCAGCGCTGCATCGCCTTGTGAATCCACCCGTAGCCCTCCGGGTTCTGCAAAATGCTGTCATACAGCAGCTGCAGCTTCGGGCTGAGGTTCTGCAGCGCGTTGTTTGCTCGCATCAGCTCGTCCCTGCGCAGCTGCGCCTCGTGCCGGTTCGTCGGCCAGATGTTGTTCGCCGCCCGTACCCGGTCATGCACCTCGCTGCTCAGCTCCATGATGCGTCCCGTCAGAAACCGCTCGTACCGCTTCGGTGCCTTCATGCAGCACGCGAAGGTGTGTGCCTCCAGCTGTCTTGCCGTTTCGATGAACTGCACGCTGCTCTCGCCCCGTTTGGATTTGTAGACCGACATGGTTCTCTCCCTTCCATCCCGCAGCACACAGGCTGCGGGATTTCCTCAGATGCTGGATTAAAAGCAGAAGCCGAAGGCCACGCCACGCGCACGGCTCGCGTCGTGGTAGCCGGCGCCGCCGCTGCCGTCGACAAGGCAGAAATACGTGGAGTCGCTGCCATACGGAGAGCGCTCCCACCAGTTGAGCGCGCCGCCGCTGTAGTTCTTCACCTTGCTGTTGCCCGCCTTGTAGTAGTCGTACTGCGTGCCCTCGCCGCTCTTCGAATAGCTGACGCTGCCGAAAATCTCGATCTCGCTCAGCAGAAACAGCTTGTCCGCCGTGGTGTTGATGGTGGCACTCTGGTTGCCCGCCGAGGTCAGCTTATTCACCTCCCGGATGCCGTTCTGTACCTCCGTCGGCATCAGCGCCAGAATGGCGGGCAGGTGTGTGCTTCGCATGGCGCAGCTCGTCCAGCCGCCGCTGTTGGTGTTGGAGCTGTTCATGTTCTTGGTCTCGCCGTAGCAGTCGTGCAGCTGGAAGGTCAGCGGTGCCTTCCCGCCGGATGCGTAGGTGTCGTGGTTCTTGCCGATGATGTCCACCTGATAGCTCGCACCGTTGATGGTCATCGTCTTGCTGTTGCCCACCACCCATGTGCTCGGCACGCTGCCCGAATGGCACGCCGCGATGATGGAAGCCCAGTCGTTGTCCGCGAAGTTGTCCTTCAGGAAGCTCACCGTCACCGCGCAGGTCTTGTTCGCCGGTGCGGTGTAGTTCGTTCCCGCCGCCACGCTAATAGTGATCGTCGCACTGCCGTTGGCCTTGCCCGTCACCGTCACCGTGTTGCCCGATACGCTCACCGTCGCCGCCGCTGTGTTGCTGCTCACGGCGCTGATCGTGCCGTCGCCGCTGCGCGTCACCGTGATGGTCTTGCTCTTCGTCGTGGTGTCCAGCGTCATGCTGGCGGGGGAGATGGAGAGGTTGCCCGCCGCCTTCCCGATACTCCAGCTCACGCTCTTCGGCGTGGTGCTTCCGTCGCTCCATCGGTAGTTGCTCTTCGGCGTGAAGGTCGCTGTGTAGCTCCCTGCGTTGGTGCCCGTGGTCGTGCCGCCGATGGTCAGCTGTGCCGTGTTGTAGTTGTTCCATGTGGGGGACTGGCTGCCGCCATTGTAGGTCAGGCTCCCGCTCTGGCTCGGCACCGTGGAGATCGTCTTCCGGTTCACCGTCACGCTGGTGGTGGCCGTCTTGGTCACGTTCCGCTCCGTGTAGCTCACCGTGATCGTCTGCGTGCCCACGGTATTAAGCGTCGCGGGGCTGCAGCTGTAGCCCGTCACATTGGCGGTGGCTCCGTCGGAGTATGTGGCCTTCACCACCATGCCCGCGCTCTGGAAGCTGTCGCCATACTCATAGACCTTCTTCGTCGGCTGCGCCGTGATCTCGATCTTCGTCAGCCGGTGGATGACCGTGATGGTCTGCTCTGCCGTCTTCGTCACGCCGCCCTCTGTGTAGCGGATGGTCACCTTCGTTGTGCCGTCCGCCAGCGGTGTGTTCGGCTCGTAGCTATAGCCCGTGCATTTCAGCGTCGCGCCGTTGCTGTAGGTCGCAGTCACCACCATGCCCGCCGGGTCAAAGGTCTCGCCCTGCGTGTAGGTGGTCTTTGTAGGCGGTGTTGTGATGGCGATGCCGGTCAGCTTGATGCCGCCGCCTCCGCCGCCCACCATGTTGAATACCAAACTCATGCCGTTGCCTCCGTTCTCAGAATGTTCACGGTCAGATTGGCCGTGGGTGCTTCATTGCAGTGGAAGGTCATCTTTCCCGCCGTGGTCACATCGTCGGCGTAGATCACCGCCTCTGCGTAGCCTGCAAAGCTGTCTCCCGCAGGGCATACCGTGTAGGCGTACCCGCTCGTGACGAACTTGCTGTTGCTCACAGTCTGCGCGTTGCCGCTCCATCCCGCCGCCGTCAGTGTCACCGTGAAGGAAAGCGCCTTCCCGCTCTTGCCGTTCCAGCCCGTCCGCTCTGCCGCCGTGATGTGCGCGGTGGTGTTGCCCTCGTGATCGTCGAGGTTGCCCTGCACGGCTGCCGCAGCGCCCGCTGTCTCTTTCCCTGCAAGTGCGGTACGGATGTCGCTGTGCGCCGTACTGGAGCTGTTATGCGCCGATACCGCGCTTGCCGCCGTCCCCGTCGGGTCTGCGCCCGCCTGTGCCGCCGTCACCTGATGCGGGTTGTCCGTGTTGCCGGTGTGTGCGCCGAGGCTCGTGGCGTTGGCTTTCTTGTCCAGCTCCGTCTTCACGCCGCCGCTGGTCACGGGGTTCGTGCTGTTCGCCGTCGGGGCTGTGTCGAAGGTCAGCTTGTCCTGCTTGCCGTTCCACTTGGTGCGCTCCGCCGCTGTGATGTGCGCCGTGGTGTCGCCCTCGTGGCCGTCCAGATTGCTCTGCACCGCCGCCGCAGCGCCGGAGGCATCCGCCCCCACCATCTCCGCCGTGTAGTCGCCCTTCTGCGGCTTCACGATGCCGCCGCGCCCGTTGAAGCTGGTCACGCCGCCGCCCGCAATGGCCTGTGCGCTCTCGCACCAGTATTTGGCGTTGTTGCTGTCCTCGCCCTCGCGGGTGCCGGTGCCGCCCACTGCCCAGCTTTCGGCGGTCTTGCTGTTGGCTGCCACCTGTGTGGCGCTCTGCGCCGCCGCTGCGGCGCTTTCCTCCGCGTCTGCGGCAGCGCCCTCCGCCTTCGCCTGTGCGCTCTGTGCCTTGCTCTGTGCGCTCACCGCGCCCGTCTTGGCGGTTTCCGCTGCGGCCTTGGCGCTCGTTGCCGTGCTGGCCGCTGTCTCTGCCGCCGCCTGTGCATCCTCTGCCGCGCTCTGCGCGTTTTCTGCCTTGCTGGCAGAGGTTGCCGCCGCCGTCTTGCTGCTCGCCGCTGCAGTCTCGCTGGTCTTGGCGTTCGTCTCAGCAGTCTGTGCTGCGGTCTTGGCGCTCGTTGCCGTGCTGGCCGCTGTCTCTGCCGCCGTCTTGGCACTTCGTGCGTCTGTCGCGCTCTGTGCTGCCGCTGTGGCGTTTGTGCCGCTGGTGGAGGCGTAGCCCTTGGCGCTGCTCTCCGCCGTCTGTGCTTCTCCCGCCGCGTCCGTGGCGGTCTTGGCGCTTGCTGCCGCCGCTGCGGCTTTCTCCGTTGCGGTGGCTGCGCCGCTCTTGGCTGCGGCTGCGTCTGCGCCGGTGGTCTGTGCTGCGGTCTCCGCCGCACTCTGCGCCGCCTCCGCCGCCGTCTTGGCGTTCTGTGCCGCCGCCAGCGTCTGGCTCACCACATCGCCCTGCAGCTCGCTCAGGCTCAGCAGCTCCTGCCACTGTGTGTCGCTTTCGTACTTCCACTGCAGCTGCTGCGCGGTTTCGTCATAGCGGATGACGATAGGCTCGCCGCCGTCGCCCTTCAGGCTCTTCAGCCATTCCTCCTCCGTCCCCTGAAAGCCGTGCTTCACGGCGATGCCGTAGGCGGTGATGTAATACCCGCGCCACTCGGTTCCGATCTTCGTGTTTCCGTACCCGCTCATACATATACCTCCTCGTGGGTATCTGCCGGACGGTAGTTGAGGGCAAACCAGCGCATGAACTCGCCGAAGAAGCTGTTGAACATCTGCATCGTGTTCTGGTACTTGTTGTACTCGCCGTTGGCGAAGTCGATCATGGCCGTCAGGTATGCCCAGTAGATTTTGTCGTGCGGCGGCTGCGCCAGCAGCTCCTTGTCCTTGTCCGCGTCGTACTGGTAGGTGATGATCTCCTCGCTCGCCCACAGTAAGACCTCCGTCTGCACCAGCCCCTCGCACTCGTTGAGCCACTGCGTCTTTGCCTCGTTGGAGAAGGCGTTGGGCTTGATCTCGTCTACATAGTCGATGACGCTCTTCAGTGTCGCCATTATCCGTCCCCCTTTCCTCGAAATGAAAAGCGGGGCAGCGGCCTGCGCCGCCGCCCCGTCCGGTCTGTGTTCTGATTAGTCGCCAGTCGATGTGGCAATGAGCTGTGTGCCGC